>Ga0179593_1547243_pt1 | contig 12090 bp, 6 predicted proteins | sample CZODoug2_1_08_16_FD_185931 | JGI IMG/M metagenome (GOLD analysis project Ga0179593, IMG submission 185931) | Vadose zone soil fungal communities from Angelo Coast Range Reserve, California, USA - CZODoug2_1_08_16fungal (PacBio error correction) | ecosystem: Environmental > Terrestrial > Soil >...
CTAGGAAACCGTCGGAAGCTTCGACTGTCCGGATGATTGGGGGTAACGGGCGGCGGGGAAAAAAAACCAGCCTCAGAAAGACAACAGGGGGAGTGGGGGCCTATACCACTTTCCCCGTGTTGTAAAGGGGGGGGCTGGCGCGGTAGGAATCAACCGAGATCCCTGAACGTCAGGGACAGGTACTCGGGCGGAATCGCCGACTCGACGAATTACCCATCCGGTATCTGCGTAAAGGGAAAAAGAAACTCAGCGAAAGGGTGACGCACCGGGGGGCCTAGAAACCACGCCGTGTCAGACTCAAAAAGAAGAAAAGTCCGTAAAGAATCCCCGGCACGGGTCATCCGTAAATCCGTGGTGATGGCAAGAAAAGGAAACTTCTAGAAGGAAAAGGGAGGCCATGCCGTTAAACCTTGGAAGGCAAAGCATGAGGGCGTCCCCGCCTAGTCTGTCTGGTTATCGGTCTTGTGGCCTATCTGCAATTGGAAGGGATCAAAAAGGCCCTTCGTCTCACGGGGGAACCGAGCTCGCGCCAAATCAAGAAGGCATGGGAGGGTAGATGTAAGAGACACCGCCCGGAAGTGCAGAGCTGCCGGGGTTAATGGAAAGGAGACCAAGAGGTGAATATTAGATTTAGAATAATCACGGCTGCTTAAGTCTACACGGGGGGTAAAAAAGGTACTAAGTGCTTCCTTCTGCGGCAATCACGGAAGAGGACTCCTTTACGTCCTTTCCATGAGGGTACTTTCAGGGGAGAAAAATCAAAGAAAGGGGAGCTGAGCTTGACCGTGCCTGAGCGGCAAGGAAAAGCCACACTAAAGACGCCAGAAAACTAGCTGTCGCTTGGGAAAAAGAAACAAAAGAAGTCCCAGCTTTCCTTGGGAACGTGAAGGTCAGAAGGGGGTGTCTCTGAAGGAATTCGCAGAGCGGAGCGTGTCGGGCGGTAACGTACGTAAAAGTCAGGCAACTGCGTGAGGGGTGTACGCGGACGATCGGCTGCTGGCGTGAAAATTTCGCTCTAAGGGAAAAGGGTGAAGATCGGGCACGACGGAAGATCTCAAAAGGGGAAGGGGGAGAGGGAGAGGGCCGCCCACGCGGATAATGGGAAGGCTACGGAAACAACGCGGATATGCACAGTATCTGCCTGCCAGCCTGCCCCGGGAGGTGCATGGAGGGAAGAAAAAAGAAGAAGTGCCGTTGGCCTGACACTTTCAATCTTAAGGCGATTCCGAGCACACGAGTGCGGGAGAGACGATCCCCGCGGCAGCGCCATTTTTTTGCAAAGAGGAATAGGAACTGGGGGGAACATTCGGCCGTGCTTGGCATAGGACCAAGATTCCGCCGACGCAGGAGGATCCCGGTCCGTGGCGTCGCCCGTGCCACGCTTGCAAAGGAACGGGGCCTACAAAGACCTGGACCGTGAGATCGCGCATAAACCCAAAAGAGAAACGTTCTCGAGCAAAGGGGCTCCTAGGACGGACGGGACTGAGGAGTTCAGTGGGGAGGTAGTGCAGCAAGAAGGGACCTTGGCGAGGGAAATCAGTGGCGAAAGGAATCAAAGGGGCTAAAGGGAAGCGATCTACGCCGGGAAATGGCATCAATCGGCTGGGGACCTACCGGGATAAAACTAAAGGAAGTCTCGCCCTCATAGGGACCGTGATGTCGTCTTGAAACTGGGACCCGGATCCACAAAGGCCGAAAAACTCTCCAGACTGTGCGGGTTGGCTCGAACTGCTGAGAAGTTGATCTAAGAGGGTTTAAAAAAGAGAGAAGCCGGCGCCAGTACGCAAACTTCACGACCTTGAAAATGGCAGAATCAGGGGAAAAGGCCCGGTTGTGGCTGCCACACGAAAGGAGGGATGGTAGGAAAAGGAAAACAGGCGAAGCTGTTGGCGCAAAGTTTTTGGACTCCGAGTAAACGGGGAGGGTTGCTACAGCACGATCAAAAGGAAAGGAAGGGGCGGCTCCAAAAAAAAAGAACAAAGAGGGCTGAGACAACAAAACGGGGCGGCGGCTAAAAACCGTTCAAGGGTTCTAAGCCTGCGGGCGGTAGAATCAGGGGAGAGGGATTATCTTCAAACCTCGGGAAAAAAGGGAGAATCGCGTCCTACGCACACTTTGCAACTAAAGGAAAAACTTTTGGGCGAGCACGGCAGGCCCGGGGAGGAGGGACGATCCCAAGGTGCCGGAGGCATCCTCAAGACGACTAAAAATTAGACAATCCGGAAGGAATTTAAGGACCCCTTCACCAGGGGCGAGATAAAAGCCACATGGCTTTCGTAAAATCAACAAAAAAAGGAAAAGTGGGTTATTGGGGGGGTGGGCAGGCTAGCTCAGAAAAAGAGATGATGACCAGGGGGGCGGAAGGGGGAAAGGCCCGCCACGATGTAAGCTGGGGGCTAATCAACACTAAAAAAAAAACGGTAACCCACTCCCTGAAAAAGAGTCCCAGAAGAGGGAGAGGAAACAGGCAACTTCCATCAGTTAAAAGGGTAGTCGAAGGACTACTCCGCACCGCGTGGCCTGAAACACCCGTGAGGTTTTAGAAAAGCGGTCAAACGAAGTAAACCTGTTTGCGAAGGGAACCATAAAAAAGGGACCTTCATGGACTAAGGGGAACGAAAAAAAAGGTGAAATATTTCAACACCATAAAATTCGGAAAATCTTGAGCGGGGGGCCAAAGGACCAGGCCCTTTCACTTCGCGGGGCGACGGCCGCCGCAAAAGTGAAAAGAGAAGTGGGACACCGAAAGAAAAGAAAGACAGGAAAAGGGGCCGCCGTGAAGCAGCCTAAAAATAAAAACCTCCCCTGGCGAAACAAGCTGACCAGCCTCAAAGCCGCGTCCAGAAGGCATAAGAGAAGGAGTAGAACAACCGCGCAAACTAAAAAAATGTAGAAGAAAACTCGAAAAGGCTCGCCCAGGCTGGCGCCATCTCTCAACCAAAAAACATAGTATTAGTAGGAACCATTGTGCGGAAGGCCGCTGGCGGCTCGGAAAAAAAAATCACCCCGAGAGAGAAGACGGATTTGGCACTAACCAGACTTTCGGAGGCCAAGCATGACGCGTCTGCTGGCGGGAACTGGTCCGTCCTGGGGACGGAAGTGAGGACCTTTCGGCACTGACTAAAGCGGCAATGTGAAAGAGAAGGAATTCGCATACGAAGTGAAAAGAGAAGATTGAAGGCTCCTGGCGCAAACACTTGAATTTAAGTGACCTGGGCCTCCAAGGCCGTCCTTGTTCCCTAGGCTTGTAAAGAGGGGGGCAGTTCATATCCCAACAGAGACAGGGAGCGGGCGCGGGTCACTGGAAAAAAAAAAACAAAGGGAATGTGAACGGGCCCAGACTGGGGGGTGAGGCTCCACCAAGCCAAGGTTGTGTAACCTCAAGAGGTTAAGGATAGAGGACAAGGGGAAGAACGTCTGGCCCAGGTCAGGGAGGTTGCTGCTCCTCAATCATCCTTCATTATGGGGGGCTTGAACTGGGTCAGGGCGCTGCGGTGACGTCAAATGAGTTGTGTCATAAGGACATCCTTAAAAGAGGGATAAACAAATGCCCTGCACTAAACTGACTCAAAGACAACCCTGTTACTAATCAGGCAAGATTCGGAGCCGAGCAATCCCAACCGGGGAATGACTCGTCCGTCCTGCTACGAGTTTACCTCCAGGAGACCTTTGGAGCGGGAAACCTGACGCCCGTGAAAAGGTCTGGCTAAGGCGAGGCAAAGCAGCTGATCAAATTGAAAACGGGGAATCCGGCAGACCAACCCTCAACATCTGAGAGAAGGTTCCCAAGAAAGGCTTGTCGGGGCCCGCCGCTGTGGCGCATCGAAGGGCCTAAAAGCATCCCGCTCCCCATAAAAGAAACAAACCGTCCGACTCCCGGAAACGGAACCGTCTCCCGCGAGGATGTCCAGAAGAACCTTGCTGAGGGCGGGAAAAATGAGGCTCGGGAAAGAAAAAGGGGAGGGGAGGGAAGTGATCGGCGGGTACGTTGCATCTCCGAAAAAGAGGAAGGGTAAGAAAAATGGCGCCAACAGAGGAAAAACAAGAGAAATAAAATTGGGGAATTCAAAAAGGGCCGACCGAAAATACCAATCAAAGGCTACGGAAAGGGGGCGTACTGCGCCCGGCCGCGATCGGGGGAGAACCCATCCGACAAGGGCTCGGACGACCTCAGCAAAAGTTGGTTCGACAACCAGCACCTTCCAGGATGGGTAAGGAGGGATGGAAAGGAGGGGCGGTGTCTTTACCCGTGAAAAAACAGGAGACGGAAACGGTCAAGTTCTGAGCGTTCGGACCCAGCAGGGCGGAACCTTTCAACCGCTGCCCTGCCAGGAAACGGCGGAGACGGAAGGCTGCTAAGGGGGCCTGCTTTCCCAGAGGTTTCCGTGTCCGATGACCTCCTGTGCTTCTGAGAAACCATTCCACTCGTAAGAGAAGTCAGCCATCGTCTAAGCGCCGAGGATCGGCAGCCAGTTGAAGGAGGGAGGCGCAAAAGGTCCAAGAAAGGGAAAAGTGGTAGGCGGTGACCTGCGAAACCCTAAAATTCGGCGCCCAGGACAAGGGGAAAAGATCGGATTCGTTCGGTCGGAAAAAAAAAAGCCAGCACCAAAAAAAAAAGGACTCAAAAGCCACGACCCCGCAACCAAGATACCTGAAAAACAACCTACCAAAAAAAGCCGAAAGTTTATAGGTCCATCTCCAAAAACGACCTAGGAGGAGCCCAGCCAACCTGTTGAACATGAACGACCAGTGGGGTAGTGGGCAACCCGAACCCTAAGCCCGGGCCGCAGGAGGAAAACCCGACCTTTTATCGTCAGGCTAGGGAACAGAATCGGACGTCCGCAGGGCGGCGGCAAAGGGCAAAAGGGGTAGGAATTCTTGGTGCCAGACGTTGGGAGATCTTGCACCAGTTCGGCTTCCAGTCAAAGAGAGTAACTTGCAGAACGAGGGGTGAAGCGTAATCACGCAGGATCGCCGGAGCCTGGGAAGGGACCCCGACCACGCAAACGATCCAGAAAAAAAGGATCATGGTGGCAAAAACCGAGAGGAGGAACTCCTGGAAGGCCAGCTGGAACCTGCACACGGGGGGAGAAAACCGTAAAGCGAAGAGAAGTCTAAGAAACCAACGGGATGTTATTTCGGCCGGAAACATCAATAACACAGCCTCGGAAAGAGGGGACCGAGGAGATCCTCAAGGGAAACCAAAAAAGAAGTCTGGCCGCAGGCGTTCCCCTCCCGACGAATTTAAAGCAAAGTAATCTTAGAAAAATGGAAAAATGGGGAGACGGGCCGGCAAGAAGGCCAAAAGGGAGAGCAAAGGGGTCTTAGTAAGCACCACGGGCGCGGCGACAACAGGAACGGGCCAAGAAGAGTAAGAGAAACCAAACAGCTCAGAAAGAGGCTGTAACACAAGTACCCGTTGCCCAAAAAACGTGTGATAAATACGGGCCACGGATGGGACTCGCCTGCCTCGGCCCAAGAAAAAGAAACGAACGACCTTCCCTCTGGGGAAAAGAGAGAGTACCGACGGTGTTCCCTTAAAAACCGAAAAGGCATCCGCGCGCTTTCGCTCCCAGGAATGGAAGGGAAAGAAAACCTGGATGAAAAAAACGGACGGCCGGGCTGAGAAAGACCAAGGACCGGAAGGGAATGGGAGAGTTAGCTTGACACCGCCGTGCCCAACGGGGGGGAAAACGAACAAAAAAAAACTGGGAAGAACACCGGCGCCGACGGGCGGGTTAATCTAAGGACGGAGGGAAGCCGTCCGCAGTAGGAGCAGCATGCCCGGATTAAAGAAAGGGAAAACGCGGTCGGGGTAAAAAATACTTCCTAAGGAATGAAAAAAGGAACAGGCTGGGGCCAAGAAGGGGACACCCTCACAAAAGGCGGGGAGGGATGGCCCTCGTTCTGTATGCAAGCCGTCCCGGAGCCCTCATACGCAAGGAGAGTCAGAAAACCGGTCCGTCAATCCGACGTTAAAATAGAGAGCAAACAACAACAACGGGACGGAGGAGTAAAATACCTTTTCAGGCAAAACCGAACTGAACGCCGTTCGACGTCGAAAAACCTAAAAGATTATGAGGAAAGTAGAGGGAATCTAAATCCGCGAAAAAAATGGGGGGCCGAATAAAAAGGGAAATCCAGGGGGAAGGGGGATCTTTGTTCTTCGCCGCTCGGAGAAAAAAATAAGACTCCCCGGGGACGAGATGGGAAAAAAAAAGATGCTCGAGGACTAATGCAAGGGGCAAAACCCGTATCTTGGAACGAACGAAACGCGCCGGTAGCCCGTTGTAGGTGAAACTTGGACCACTCCTGGCACTCCGAAAAGAAAAGGGGAAACCCCGGCCGGACCATACGGATCACCCAAGCTTCCGTGACAAAAGGGGCACCTCCTGATGGAACGGAAAAGCGGGAAGGAAGGAGATGGGAAAGTAAACACGGGGTAGAAGCATGATGCGGCCAAACGAGATGGATTTAGGAACTTTCTGGTGGCCGACAGTAAGGTAGGTAAAAATACAGCGGAGGCGAACCGTAAAAAGGTCTCTGGGAGAATCGGCGAAAGCACATTAAACTACCTCTCTGGAGTGAAACTAGGCCTTGACACCGACCCCTGACCGTCGCAGGGGGTGGGCGAGCTGCAACGGAAAAAAAAGGGATAAAGTGCTCGGGCGGGGAACGCTAGAAAGAATCACCGAAAAAGACCTAGGGTGCATGATCTGGCGCAGTGAACGTTCCCACAGGGCAGCGGCTGACTCGCAGGAATGACCGGTAAAGCTGATGACTGAACTAAAAACAACGCGCCCGTGGGAAGACCTTTCAGGTAGACAAGGGCAAACAAACAATCCCGGATTAACGGACAGAGATCAACGCCAAAGTAGAAAGAATTGGTTAAAGGGGGCCAAAAAAGGGCGGTTCGCGTAGCTCCCCCGCAGAGATAAAAAAAGGGGGCCAGAAAGGAGTTCCTGCGACGAGGTTGTTTCGCGGTGGAAACGGCGGCAGAAGATCGGGGGGGGAAAGGTGGAAAGAAAACGAGCGATCCCTTGTAGGGGGGGGAAAGTAACCGCATCTCGGAGAGGATTTCAAAAGAAAAGATATTATACACCGAACTGGGGGTGAAGATAGCAAACGAAGGAACAATAGAGAATTCATACGCAAAACGGAAAAACCCGGAACAAGCGGACGTCACCGATTCAACTCTCGAGACGATCACAATAAAAGGAGGTGCAAAAGAGGAAAGAGGGTGCGGCTGGGGCAGAAAGACCCAAAGAATAGGAAGAAAAACGGGGACGAGCTGGAGGAGGGGGGTCAGGCCTAGAAAAAAAAGGGAATAACAACGGTCATCGCTCAAGGGGGAGTCGGGATGAACCCCTTATCAAAGCTTGGGGAGGAAAAGTGGCCTGTCTGGCCCTGTCGGAAGAATGCCAAAAAGCAAAGAAAAGTCTGGCCGTCACCAGCGGAAAAACGTGGGGAGAATTACACCGGGCCTACGACCGGTGGAAAGGAACCGGGAACGTCTCTAAGAAGGAAAAAAACCGATGCGATAAGAACAAAAACTTAAACTAATCGTGCGAACGACAGAAAAAAAGAGTGGCCAGTTTCAGTCACGCCGGAGGGAAGAGAAAAATTACCGCCGGACGTCGCACTGCAAGAAAAAAATGAAGGGCAGGCAGGGGGGGAGGGCCCCGTGCCCTGCCGGGAACGTTCTAAAGGCTGAAAAAGTGACCGTGTTCCAAATGCTGCCGTGCCATTTACCGAAAAAGGAATCAGAAAGAGAAAATCCAAGTCGTGTGGGCCGAAACTGCGGGCGTCCGAAGAGTCAATTCGGGAACGGGGAAAAGCCGGGAAAGCCACGGACCGGAGCCGGGCGGTGGACGTTTCGCGCCTTTTTGGGAAAAAAAACCAAACACATTGGTGTATAAGTCGGCTGCTGAAGAGTGGCAGGACACAGTTCGCCTTCGGAAGGGGGGGACGGGAATGCAGTAAAAAAAAATCACCGTAAAAAACCACTGCCAGCCATCAATTTTAAAAAGGCCTTTACACCATCAAGGATTCGACTGCCACCGAGCCGGCGAAAGGCAAAGACGGGATTCGGTACGAAAAGGAGCCTAAAGGGTGGAAAGGACTCTCACACCCGGAGATTAGCCGACAAACGCTTCCTGACCAAAAAAACCGGGGACGGGGTAAACTTAAAACGCCGTAACGAAGCGTTAGGCTGGAACCTCGCCCGAGGAAGCGGCACGCCTCCTCTGCAGTTTACATCAAAAAACGGGCAATCCTAAAAGGAGATAGAAAGGACCCCAAGAGACAATGGAGAAAGCAGGACGAGGCGGAGAAAAAGCCAGCAGCTATAACCGGGGTGCAGCTCGGCCCGCAATCGGCACCGCTGCAGTCGTCAAGGGACATTATGGAGGCCGGGTAAGTGGCAAGGTAAGAAAGAGTGTCCGGGGGAAAATGTAGACAAAATCCTGCACCCGACGGTTAACAGACACGGAAACCCTAGGGTCCCCAAAAGAGGTAGAATTCGACCGGCCAGATGGTGACCGGAATTAATCGACCACCACCGCGGTTACGCCATTTAAACACAGGGAGGGGAGGGGAGATCACAAAAATTTGGACGGGAACGGAGTCACCCGGGTGGGTTGCCGGAAGTTCCCCAACCCGGGGAGGCCCTTGAAGCGAAAGGGGGGGCTGAGGGGCCTCATGGAAAAAAAAGGACCTGAAGCGGCGGAGGGCCCTGGTACGGAACTCGGACAAAAAAAACGAGCGCGTTGAAGGCAAGCCAGCACACGACGAGTGACCTTACACCGGCGGGGAAACCACTGCCCCGGGAAAGCTAGCGGTGTGCATAAGACCTTTTATCAGGAAAATAAGAGAAAAGAAGGCACTTCGACCACAAAGCAGCGGCGGTCGATCCACGGGGAAAAGGTGACCACCACCAGCAGCACCGCTTGAAGGGTGGAAAAAAAAAAGGCGATGCCAGCGCGGGGAGAAGACCATTCAATATCGAAAAAAAAAAAGAAACGCGTCCAAAAAGAAGCTAAAAAAAGAGGAGGGGGGAGGAAAAGAGAGAGGAAAAACCATGGCCGCGGGAGAGGGAGGAGGAATAGGAGTCTCCACCAATCTCCAGGAAAAATGGGGCACTCCACCGCATTCATTGCTGCGGCCGAAAAAAAAGCTCAAGGGGGCCTGGGGGAAGCGAAGTTGCCGGCCCGGTGCGGACCGAGAGGGGGGACGTGCTCAAGTCTGCCCATGGAAAAAAAGATAGAAGGGCGTACATACGACTTGTTTCCGAGGAAAAAGCTAAGTGTGGATTCGGCAGGAGACCGCCGCACCGGACTTTTCCGCGTAAAAGGGCTCTCCGCCGCGGAAAAAGTTTTGTGAAAGAAGCCGTGGGGTGCAGGAAAAGGTCCGCTCACGAGCAGTAAGAACTGGGAGGCAACTTCAAAAAAAAACATTGGAACAAGCCCATCGGGGATGTACAAATCCCAGTCCCGGTGGTGTAACCCGTCCACAGGGGGGAGAAGGAGGACTGGCTCCTACTCTGAGAAAAGAAAGGGCCGTGAGGCTCGCCGCAGCCTTGACTTGCTGGTCGACGCTCCCACGGGCGGAGGGGAAAGGGTCAGGTGGAGGGTGTAATGGCAAAAGGAAGACCATCGGAGAAATTCCGAAAACCGCCACGCCAATGAAAGCAAGAGGAGGGGAAAGCCAAAATGCACCGTTCTAGAGGCTGGCAAGGAAAAGAAAAAAAAGGTCCGGGCTTCTCCCTGTATCTCGGACTTAAAACAAACAAGGCCGTAAAAAAAAAATTGAGAAGGGGGGAAAGGACGAAGGAGCGAGGCTGGCAAAGGCGAGAAAAAATATTCAGGTGACAAGGCCAGCCCCCGGCCGAAAAAAACGAGAGGCATAACAACCCCGTCCGGAGTCGGAAACGCCAATGGGGAGAGAAGAGGGGGGGCAAGATACGATTCATAAAAAATCCCCCCAAAGATTTCTTAAGAACGCATTCCTTTCAAAGGCCTTCGAAAACGGGCCTAAACCAATGCGGGGGGAGGGGAAAGGTACAAAAAAACGGTGATGCGCTGGCCCTACACGAATTCCGCGGGGATTCGAAAAAAGGAGAACCCGCCGAAGGGGGGGGAAAAAGAAACTTTTCTGACAAGAAAAAAGATCAGGACAAAACAAAAAGCCACAACCTTGGTCATGCAACAGCCTCCTCCCCGAGCAAGGAGGGTCTAGATTACTGGCCCAAGAACGCGGATCTTTGCGGAAAAAAAACCACTTAAGAAGGACGTTAACGATCACAGAGGAACACCTACTTAAATGCTGAGGCGGAGGCCGGTGGCTGTAAAAACTCGGCAGGGAAAGGGACACGGTAGGAAGGGGGCTCCCTCATGGCGAAAAAGAGGGACTAGTTCCACCCTCGCATTCCAAAACGGTCTGTTCAACGCGGCGGGCCATTCGGGCGACGTTCGGATAAAAGAAACGGGGTTCCCCTTCAAGCCGTCAAAAAAAAGTCCTGAAAACTCTGTCAACGCATCGGCGGAAAAAAAAAAAGCCCGGTCTAAATTTCCGGAGCATCGAAGGCCAAGTCCCAGGCAAGTCAGTAGGGTACAAATGGAAGAAAAAAAGGAAAAGGCGGTCGCAGCCATTGCAAGTAGCGGGATGGCGGAATCCGGAGGGAAAACAGGAAACAGCACACCGAAGGAAACCACCCCCACGAAACAAAAGACCTCCCAAGGGAAAGGGGGCAAAAAAACTGGGAGTTCTCCCCCTGTTGAGATGGCATCTCAAGCAGGACCGAGATTACACCCGAAAACACTCAAGAAGGAGGAGAGAAAAGAACTAAGTTCTTTTCACCATAAACAAAGATCCATCAAAAGGCCTGGCCGGCTCTGGGATCTGGAGCGAGCGCGTCGAAAGAGGGGACTTCCGACTGGGAGCGAGAGACTCGGGACATGGCTGGTTAGGGAAAGTCTTGGTGGCCAGGTCATAGTGAATGTCTTCAAAGTTGGAGGTCTCCGCCGTTGACTAGAGAAAATCCATGGGGACCATCCTGGAGGAGGGAAACCTCAATCGCAGCGGCCGCCATAGCCAAACCCACGATGAAAGAAAAAGTCAAGGGGTCTTCCCACCACCGGTCCCCAGAGAAGTAAAAACTTTAGGCCAGGCTTTACCCTTAGCCCAACGGATTTTGAGCTCCTCTAAAGAGAGAAGATCGCGGTCCCGAAGGGATGGGAAGGGACCAGATCATGCAAGGGGAACTCGAACTCTAAAGAGGCGGTGTCGTATCCTCATCATCTTTTAAGTCCACGGAATGAAAGGCGCTTCTAGTGCCCAAACGCAGCAAGTAAAGGGTCATCGAACGAAAAGGGGGGGTAGGGGGGGGAAAACTGCCGGCCTCGAGCGCAGGCCAATCCCTAACGATCCAGCAAAAATTGTCGGGAATGGCAGCTCCCCAGAGAAGAAAAAAGAAGGGTCAGGGGGGAAAACATGCCGAGGACTAGACACAGCTCGGAAGACCCCACGCGGCTCGTGGGAAGGATACCAGGGGGGGCAACTGAAGGGGCCCACGTTGGTGCGGGGAAAAGTCCAGCTGGCTCGTGCAACCCCCTAACACTCCACGAGCCCGCGGGGGTAAAGAAAGGAGAGGAAACTAAACCGGTGGTGCCAAAGGTCAGTAAGGGAAGGGTCAAGGAAAAAAAACCAAACCCGGATGGCCCAGATGACCGTCACGGAAGTTCTGATCCGCCGGGGAAATTAAAGGAATGAAATGGGGCACGGCGGGGCAGGGGGAAACGCTGGGAAAAGGGGGTGAAAAGACCATAAAAAAGCGCCCGCGGCGTATGGTTTCGGGACCCGAATCCGGGGGGGAAGAAAGAAGGAAGAGAGCATAATGCCGGCCCAAAAAAAGAGTAACCAAACAGTATGAACGTAAAACCGGCTAGAACAAGATCACACAAGGGGGCAAGGATGGAGGACTTAGGAAAAACGCCCACTGAGGGTGAAGGGGGGAGAGAAGAAACTAAAGGGCAATCAGCATCATGCCGTGGAGGCAGCGACGGTAAACGGGAGTTTGCCTCAAGGGAAGCG
>Ga0179593_1608672_pt1 | contig 12090 bp, 18 predicted proteins | sample CZODoug2_1_08_16_FD_185931 | JGI IMG/M metagenome (GOLD analysis project Ga0179593, IMG submission 185931) | Vadose zone soil fungal communities from Angelo Coast Range Reserve, California, USA - CZODoug2_1_08_16fungal (PacBio error correction) | ecosystem: Environmental > Terrestrial > Soil >...
CTCGGCCGATCTTTCTTCGGGGGAAAAAAAAAAAACCACTGGGGGAAAAGGAAGAACGCAATGCGTCAAAAAAAAAAGAAAACACAACGGAGAGGAGTAAAAGAGTGCTTACGGATGTGATAAGAAAAGAAAGGCCACGAGAGTTCCAAAAAAAGCTAATAAAATGAGAATTTGGAAAAGAAAAAAAAGGGGTTGCTGGCGGCGAGGGGGGGGGTAGGTTGCTTGCTAACGACTGAAAAAAGATGAAATTAAATGGGACGAAAAAGGAAACTCGAACGTTTAATGGGGGCTCACTGAAAGGCGAAGGGAGCATAGTGGCCGGCAAGCAAAAAGAAAAGAAAATGTTTCCCAAGTGCTGGGAAGATTCTCGATCAGCAAATATAACGACGAAACTTCTACCATCTTTCTCTTTATAAGGAAAAGGAATACGCCTAGGAGAAAAACACAAAAAAAACATCGCTTGCGTCCGAGGAAGAAGGAAACCTGATACCCCTTATTACTTCGGGGCCAACCTCAGAGAGGCAGAAACTAATGATTATCTCTCTAATAAGGGAGAGTAGTGGACGGGGAGGAGAAGCCGTTATGCATGTCGGAGAGGGGAAAGGGGGAAGGAAATTGTCACTCGCAAGTTAGAAAGAGTGGAGTCCGATCGTAAAGGGAGAAAAGGGGGATGCGTCACGCGCCATCTTCTACTCCCTAGCGGGGAAATAAGGAAAAAAAAGAAGAGAGAAGAAAACGTACCCTAGGGGAAAAGAGTCGGGGATGCATCTGCAACGGGAAAAGGCTGGAGTACAAAAGGTCGCTTTCGCTCGTGCATAGAGATGCAAAGTGTCCGGGGGGGAACGAAGGAAAGAGAAGGAGCAACGGAGGGAGGGAGGAGGGCGATACTTTGGGGCTTCGGGCGGCATATGGCGAACGCTTTCTAGAAAAAATATGCAGAAAAGAAAGAAACGGAGCTCCGTCAAACAGCAGACAACACTCTTTCAGAGAGGGGGCGTATCCATCGACCAGAACTATCGGGAAGAAACATAGTGAAATCGCCAGGGGCCTTGTCAGTAAGGGAGGGAGGGGGGGGAGGTCTTCGCCATCTGAAGCCTTCAGCCCAAAGGTTGAAAACGTTTTTCTGAACCTGGACCAACTAAAAAACAAAGGCCGAAGACCAATAAGGGAAAGAGGGGAGGAACCGTTTCACGAAAGGAGGAGACGAGCAATTCTTTCAGAAAAGAAGGGAAAGAGGAACAAAAGCTTCGGCCCGAGTCAAGTAGAGAAAAAAAGGCTTGTACTTCTCCGTTCTTCTGGGAGGGGAAATCTCATTAACCCCGAAGGGGAGGAGGTCCCATGAGGGAGGAAAAGATTGTACAAACGTAGGATCGCAGTGGATGAAGGAAGAAGATCCTCCTTTACGAAAGGTTGAGGAAGTCTGGGGCGAGAAAAAGGAATCGCAGAGGGGGGCAAAGCTTTGATCCGCCGCGAGAAAGGAAAAGTCGCAATGGGATTGTGCAAGCATTCTCCTATGGACGCCAGCCAAAGAAGCCGGGGAGAAAAGAAAGCAATCCTTTCGTGGAAAGGGTAAGTGTCTATCTCTTTTTATAGGTTGGAAGAAGGGTCAACTTATCTTCAAAAAACAAAAAGGAAGAAAAAGAAGTTGTGAATGTGGGGAGAAAAGAGGGGTCCGACTCTTATCCTTCTTTAAGGTGTACATGCCACCCGCGGGAGCAAAAGTCGCGAGTTTTTCTTTTCCGGGAAAAGCCGACAGATCACGTAAAAAAAAGAGAGGGGGAAAATAAGTAGATACTGACGCCCTCGGAGCGCATTTACAGGGAGCAAATAACTCTCGAAGGGAAAGAAATCGGTTGGGAAAGAAAAAATAGATCGGCCCCAAGGGAAAAAATTCACACCTGCTTATTGGGGGAAAATGCCGTGACGCCAGACAAAGAAACGCTCGTTAATTCCACCTCAGAGAGAACCATACCAAAAGAAGGGGAAAGGGCTCGGCCAAAGAGAAGGAGGAAAGAGATGCGAAAAAATTCCGCATCAGCGTAAGTGCGATTTACGTATTTATTCTGAGAGTTGCAAAAGGAGGAAAGATAGATTACAGAAAATGAAAAAAAGCTGGACTCTCGTAACTTCGAGGGGAAAATTGATATCAAACCGGAATCCTCCGTCGAACCTACTCAGGGAAAGACCGTACGAAGAAAAAGAAAATCCGATATGCAAGAAAGAAGGGGCAAAACATAAAAAAGGATATCTAATTGACTCGGCCGAAGGGGGCTCGGACCGGTTTTATCATGGGATTGAAAAAGTTTCGCCAAAAGAAAAGAAGTAAATGCATTCTCCTGGCAAACAAAGGAAGGGTTTTAAGGGGAAAGGCAACGATCCATACCGTTGTGTGGGGAAGGCTCGCAGAAGAAAAAAAAGAGGAGGGTACGTACAAAAAAGAAAAGCGATTGTTAGAGTCCTCGGCAGGAGTCTTGTCGAGGGGATACGAAAAAAAGCCTTTTTTTCTTTTGAAAATTGGACTCAAAGAAAAGTTGGAAGGGGGGAACTCTCAAGGGAAAAAAAAAAAGAAATTGCCATCCAAAGATCCCCAGGTCGCCACGACAGGGAAAATCAGAAAGGAGGGACCGCATTGCAAAAGAGGAGAGAAGACTAAATACCATCTCTGACCGAATTCTATAAGTGAATCCACGTGACAGGTAGGAGGAGCGTCCAGCTACCAGTTGGGAGCCCAAATTCCAAAAATTAAGAAAAAAGGGGGGGGTCCGCCTCATTGATCGGGGGGGGGGGGGGAAAGGCCATTCTCTGACTCCTCTTCTTCTAAAGAGGGAGTCGAAGCTGGAGCAAAGCGCAACCTTCTACGAGAGGGACGAATGCACCCCTTTCTTCGTTCCAACTCAAAAAATTCCTCGCAAGGGAAAAGGACAGCTCCAACGGGCCACTCACCAAGGGTCTATGGACAAAGGGAAAGGGAGTCTATGCTTAGAAGAAGGAAGGGGGTGGTAATCTTCCTTTCAAAACCTCCTCCTGGTAAGAGGAAAAACCGGCGCAGGCGATGTCGCAATCCGATGGAAGAAAAACAAAAAACGAGGCCTCTAGAAAGAAAGGGAAGCCAGATTTCTAGTCCTTTAGCTGAGAGAAAATCTTATTTCTCGCCTTATCAAGGCAATGGGTGGAACCTTGGGAAGAGCGTGAAAAAAAGGGGAGGAAAAAAGCTTAGGCTTATCTAATCCAAGACAAATTTGACCACGGAATAACGTTCTAGTTGAAGCAAAGAAAAAGAGGCATGTCTTTACTCAGTCGTGAAGAATGACATCCTTCAGAAAACCTCGCCATCAAACCGAGGAATCGGGCCGAGGAAAGGAGGGAATGAGAGGAACTCTGTGAGCTTCAAAAAGCTCACGCAAGGGCAAGGACGCTCCTCAATCTCTGAAACTTAGGAGTAGGGAAAAAGGGCTTACGGAGGGGAAAAGAGGTCCTCCTTCCTTCTTGAAAAAAATAATCGCTCCTCCGTAGGTAAGTCCGAGCAGGGGGCTGGCGGAGAGGGGGGGGGTTAGAGTCATTTGCTTTTTCTTCGAGAAAAGGAAAGATTCAATTGGAAGCAAGGAAAAATTCAACTCTACCTTTGGGAAGCTCAGACGGAAGGAGAGTAGGAAGGGCCAGAGAACAGGAAGGCAAGATTTGCGACAGCCAGGTTTTCCCAAAGGGAGGGGGGAATCAGTCGCTACATCAAGGAGAGAAATCCCACGACTACCAAATTACGAGAAAAACGCCGGCCGAGGGGAAAAAGGGAAGAAACATCGGCTTGTCTCCTCGGAACCCATGAGGAGAGGGGGAACGGCATATGAAAGCTCCAGGGGACGAAGTTCTTGAAGAAAAAGAGGAAGGTGACATTTTTATTTCCCTTCTAAGAATGGAAAGAAACATTTCGAGGACGGGAAGATGGGAGTTTTCCCTCTAAGAAAAAAAGGACTCTGGTCGGAGAATTGAAAGGGGGGAATCCCCAAAAGGAGAGGGGAGAAAAAAATACCAATGAGTCGCTGAAGAGGTCAAGCGAAGGGGGAGAAAATCCCGCCACCGAGACCCTTGAGGCTTAAAGAGCACGAGAGTCTGGAGAGAGTAAGAGGAAAGAGAGGGGGAATGGATTCACTTACGCCTGTCCGAATGGTCAGGAGAAAACTTTGACTGCTGGCTCGTTCTATAAGGGATCGCAAGCAAGAGGAGGTCGACTATGAAGAATGAGGAGGAGGGGGCTTGGATGCTTATTCGTTGAAAAAGACAAACTGCAAGACCAGAGCTAAAAGACAAGGGAGCGGTTTTCGTATCCATCTACCAGAGCGGACCGTAGAAGAATCGAAGGGGCTTGTCGTAAAGAAAAGTGCGGCGTCAAGCTTCCTCGAAAAAAAAAAAAAAAACGTTATGAGCAAAGGTGAAAATGAACCTGGACCAACTCCCTGAGTGGCAAAAAAGGCATATCCAGATCAGGAGGGAGAAGGAAAAGGTCCGAATCAAAAGGGAAGAGAAGAGTAAATACATTCTCAACAGGGAGCCCGAGTCATGATAATCGGCGGCGACAGCGGTCGGCGGTTAGTTGCAAAGGCCTGGGAGGGATTAGGGGGAGGAAAAAAAGTCTAGGAAGAGGTTCTACAAAAGAAACTCAATTCTGAGAGAGGAGGGAAGAAAGGTACGCGAGTCAGCCTGAAAAGACAGACCTAGCAAAAAAAGGGATCCAACCGAGGAAAAAGAAAAAAAGAAAGAGGCAAATTCTTGAGCATCCCCCAGGCGGAAGTTCGCAGAGGAAAAAAAATTGCATCGCCCTCGAATTTAGCACAAGGGAACTCAAAGGGGGAAGGGGGGGTTGCCTTCATTTGGAGAGGGAGGAAGGAGAATTACAGCGCTCAAGGAAATCTTCCGGAAAAACACAAGGGAACAGGGCCTTGTGATTTTGCTCCAGAACGAGAAGCATGTGGGAAAGAAGAACACGAAGAAAAAAAACGCCTATTGAGGAAAAAGAGGAAAAGGGGTTGAGTTTCCGCTCTCGCGCCACACAAATAGCACCCGCTTCTCTAGAGGAAAAAAAAAAAAACGGATGAGAGAACGACTAGATATACCTGAAAGAAGATGCGAGATTGAAAGGTAGATAAACGAGGAGGGAACGATTTCGCAATCTCGTTTCAGGGAGGGGAAAGACGCAACAGACGGCTGAAAGAAAAACTTTATTCGTCTTAGCAAATTCAAAGAAAGAGCGGGATGCCGGGAAAGAACGGCGGGGGGGGGGGGGTATAATTCTTAATCCCAAGCGCTCAAAAGGGGGAAAAAAAACGACCTTATTACATGTGACGTCGACAGGGCGAGAGGAGTCAATAAAAGGGGGACCAAGGAGAAATGCTTCTACCAATAATGAAAGTCTTATTTGCTCGAGGGGAGGCCAAATCTTGGATTCAAACATATGGGACAATGAGAATACAAGAAAAGGAAACCATACCGAATTTCAGGCAGGGGGGGGAAGAAAGGAGCGCTTCAGGCATGGATCTTAAAAAAGCCACGTTGTAAAAATCGGATCTAAGACTTTTCGAAAAAAAGCGGGTCGAAATAAGGAGAACAAAAAAGGGTGCCACAGCCCCGGAAAAGGAAAAAGCCCGACCTTAATCGACATTGGAATGAACTTACGAAGAAGAGAGCAGTCTTTAATAAGGGGACAGGATTGTCAATAGGGGGGGAATTCCAGAAAAAATGGGGGAAAAAAGGCTGCGCCTGTCAAACAATGGGAGAAACTTGGGGAAGAAACGTGGTCTCCATAAAGGGGAAAAAGAGTAATAGAAAGGAACAGCTCGATAGGGAAAAGAATCCACTCTCCAAAGCGAAAAGTCTGCGGGAACGAGAAAGGGAAGTCAGGTCTACTTTTTCAATGATTTTGAAGGGGGAAGCGGGGGGGGGGACGGATCTCAGGGGAGGAAAGAGAAATCCATATATTTCCATCAAAGGAACCCTCTCTTAGGGAAAGAAACATGTAGTCCTCGAAAAGGACCAAACTTAAAAGAAAAATTCAAGAGGAAATAAGAGGGTAAAAAGCTCGTACGAATTCATGCATTGAATGACCACGTGAAGGCCGAGCACTATCTCACCAGAAATAAGGGGGAACGAAAAGGAGGGCATCAGGGAAGAAGTCCTCCTCAGGTAGGGAGATTTAGTCGTACCTTCGCTAAGAGAGATCTCGTGGGATCCAGAGGAGGAAAGGAAAGAAAAAAAACTTAAGGGGGAAAAGATTACTCTCTACGATCAAGGAGACGCGTAAAGGGAAAGGATCAAAAGGAAAGAGAAAAAAAGAGAGACATTCATACCTGAGGCATCACCATGGGGGACCAAGTAAAAAATCTCCGTTTTCTCGCAATTCAAGTCGACGGAAGAAGGGGGGAGACGGTCGGAAATGAAGGGGAAGAAAGAAGGTGTGTCGCCCTCCGCTCATTCTATGGGGGGAAATGCCGATCCTCAGAGGAAGAGGAAGAAATCGCCGAAAAAGAAAGTCAAACAGGGGTAAGAAGCCTAATCTGGAAGGGGAGGGAGAAGGATTCTCAATCCACCCTCACTTGGAAAAAGGCGATCGGAGGGAAAGACAGAAGCAAATTCCATCTTATCTTAGTGAACCAAAATGAGGGTCAAGTGCGGGGGGAAAAAAAGAATTCCAGGGTCTTTACGCAAGTTCGTTCTCATCAAAGAAAAAGACAAACAAAAAATAGGAAAGGACGAAAGTCTGAGGAAAGGAGATTCTTAAAAGTCCTCAGGAAAGAGGGAATGAAAACGATCAAATCGGATCAAAAAAGCGAGGGGGAAGAAGATAGAGAAAAAAAGAGCATTTCTTCGGGAGCCGATAACAGAGGAAAGTACGTCATCGCGCAAATGACTAAATGGGCAAGAAGGGTCTCGGGGGGGAGGAGGAAAGGTGCTTCGAACGGAAAAGTAAACTGGAAATTGTAAAAAACGCCCTGGTGCTTTATAAAAAGGAAATGTAATGGACGAAAAGGCACAGTCGTCGGGATAGAAGAAGGGAGAAGAAAAGGTTGCCCAATAGTTCTTACAAGAAAGTTTCCAAGTGACGGGGGGGGAAAGGCGCGACATCATATCGCGGAGAGGTAACGCCTACCATCGGGGGGAACAAGAAGGGGGAAAAAAAAGGGGCGCCGGAAGACGAGGGAGGAAATTCTCGTCGCTACTAAGAAAAAAAAGACACACCGAGAACCAGGGAAGGGAACGAACGGAATATTCAAAAATAATTACTAAGGCGGGGCTCGAAACGAAAGGAGAAGGGGGGGGGGGGAAAAATTTTGATTCCCGGCGTAATATGCATGTACGAGCAAGAGGGGGGGGAAGGTGATTTTTCCCTCGCAAGATTATCGAGGAGAGAAAAAAGAAAGGGGGATTCTTTAAAAAAAAAAAAGGAGGGTAGAGGGATACGCAAGATTCGATTAGAAGTCACGAAGAGACTAACTCCATTCACCTATACCAGGAAAAGATGATTAAGAAAATCGAAAGGCAATGAGGGGGAAAACTGGTCTCTGTGCACAAAAGTGCGAAAAGCGGGAAGGCACGTGTTATTCACTGGGGAAGAACACCTGGAGGGGAAGGGGGGGAGCGGAGGAAGGTTTGGCAAAGAGAAAGGAGGAGAGACATTATTTCCTTTGCGAACTCGAGATGTTGACGTGAAGGCAAAGAGGGATGGTAGCGGAGCTTTGAGATCAGAACCAAAAAGAAAAGAGAGTTTCGGATCCAGAGGAAAAAAAAGGAAAAGATTCAGCCTCCTTGACTCTAGAAGGGGCTTGTCGGACTATAAGAAAGGGGCGTCTCCAAATAGCTACTGTTCAGAAGAAGGGAGGGAAGGAGAAAACCAACGATCAATTGAGGGGAAGAAGGAAACGGCTGAATGCATTTCCTTCCATCAAAAAAAGCGACGCGGTGACGGAGAAAAAGGAAAAGAAACTTTCACGACATTCCAAACGGGAGCGTCCCAGGAGGGAAGAGTAAGGAAGAGGGATACATCTGCGGGAGGGATGTTCACGGTAAAGTTGCAATCTCGGAGGAAAGGATTTTTCTGAAAATCGGAGTAAGGTCGCATTCATGAAATGACGTGAAAAAAGGGGGGAGATTCGAAGAAGAAAGGAAGGAGAGAATTCCGCGAGTCCAGCTAAAAAGGGACTCTAGCATCAGAGGAAAAAAGAATCTGTTTGCTCCAACGGGCAGAAATAAATCAAAGAAAGGCTTGTGGGCAGGAGGGAAGGAGAAGATTGCGCCGCCAGAGATGAAAAAAAAAAAAAAAATGGGGGATACAAACCAATAAGAAGAAAAGGGAAAAGTGGTAATTTTTTCTTCAAGGTGGGATGGGGAAAGGGCCCGAAGGGGGGGCTGCGAAGGAAGAGACAGAAAAAGAGTTCCTACACATAATCCGGGAACAGTGTGGCAGACTCGGAAAGGATCACTCCCATACCTGGATTTAGCATTCAAAAAAGGAAGTTGTTTTGAGGGGGGAACGCTCAAAAAAGGGGAAGAGATCGATGCAACCAGGTAGGAGGGAAGACTAAACAACAACAACGGCCTCGGTGAGATGAGATATGGGAAAAGCATTTACAGGACCTCGAGGGGGAAAAAAAATATTGGCGAGAGGGGGACAAATCCAGGTATGGCAGTTGCTACGGGCAAAAGAAAACCACTGTATGCAAGGAGGGGACAACGGATTATGTGTCTTCAAACGCGGTCAACTGTCAGCAAAGAAGGAAGGGAGAAAAGAAGATCCACGCAGGAAAGGAAAGACAACACGACACGTATTGGTGTATAAGGCTAGGAGAGAGTCTATCATCTCGAGGGATAAATAAAAAAGAAAGAAGGTGGCGATTTACGGGGAGGGAAAGAAGTGGGGCTCTCGGCTGAAAACAGATGGCGAGGGGAAAAGAAAAAATTCCTAGAGTAACCTTCGCCCGGACAACTAGCGTACGAGCGGGCAGAAACCCGAGAAAGAAGGGGTGGGAGGAATCGAATACTTTCTACCGACCAAAAAAAAAAAAAAAAGCTCATGCCACGCCGGAGGAAAAGGAAGAAGGGAGTCAACATCCCTCCGACCGTAGGAAGGAAAATTATGAGGGACTCCGAAAAAAAAATTGCGGAAGGGGGGAGACATTTCTTTAAAGAAGAGACATGAATAGAAAAAGCGTCGCCTTTACATGGCAGCAACGGGGGGAAAAATGCGCCGGAAAAAAAAGGGGGGGGCTCAGGATACTTTGGGGAAAAAAAATGGCTCCATACGGGTGGGGGAGGGAGAAGTGCCCACAAAGGACAACAGAAAAACGCGGCGGAGGGAAGAAAAAAAACACTTCTTCGCCAAAGGCTGCGATGGGCATCGGCTGCGTAAAGAGTCACAATTAATAGATAAGAAACAGGGGGAAGGGGCTTGCATGCTTTGACAAAAAAGCACTCTTCCGAGAAAAATAGATTGCCATCAAATCGAAAACATTCGGAGAAACGCAAAAAAGTTCTCCTTGAAAAAGAGGGGAAAGAAGCAGTCAAGCGTTTCTCTCAAAAAAATCGATTAACAAAGACGGCGAGCACAGGGCCTGTAGCCGAGCACGAAAATGTGGCGAAAAAATTAGAAAAAAAAGGCGAGAAGGAGGTCTCGTGATGGGAGGGGGGAGGGAAAAAGCAATCCTATTAATTCTCATCGCCTCTTGGGAGGCGGTACCGACCACCGGGGAAATTACGAAAAGGTCTACCAAGGCGGAGGGAAAAGAAGTCACATCGCGCGACAATTCATGAAAAGCCGTGCCATCAACCATTGGGAAAAGGGAAAAAGAATTCTCAGTTTTCGCGCAAGGACAGGAGAGTATCATAAAAGGAGAGAAAAACGGGGGGATCCGGTGTAAAGAAGGACTCCTTTTTCTCGTGTGTCGCAAAAAAGCCGATGTCCGAGAAAAGGGAAAGCCATCCGCTGCCCGGCTCAGAGGCTCGGTAAATCAGAACAAAGAAGGGATCGCGAAGAGGGGGAGAGATAGGAAAAGACCCGCATGTTTAAACCTTGAAAAAAGTGCGCACTCATTGCGGCAAGAAAAGAGGAGAAAATCCCCGACGACTGTGCCATGACGCAGGTAGCAAAGGAAAATAAAAAAGGGGGCCATGCCCGAGGAAAAAAAAGGTATGGGGAGGAGCAGTCGTGTAAAGGGGAAGGCACTCAAACCGAGGGAAAAGGAGGCGACTGAGCGTCTAAATCTCTAAGCCTGAAGGAAGTGAGGAGGGAGGAAAAAGTAAAACAAGCAATCACTGCCTCTCCTCTAAAAAGGATCGGGAAAGAAGAGGGAAGACGCAAATTTCGTATCAACCCAAAAAAGGTTAAAGAGGGGGGGAGCTCCGCCAGGCGGAAGGAGGGAAAAAAAGCTCCTCGGTTTTCTGAAAAGAATGATTATGGAGGGGGGAAAAATGAGTAAAGCCATTAAATGGCTGCACAGGGGGAAAGACCAGAAAAGGAAAAAGTCGTCTGGGAGAGGGGAAATATTGCTTACAAGACCGATCGCAACGGGAAAAGGTGTCCCAATTTCGGGGGGGAATGCAGCTCGACCGGGGAAAGAAAGTGATGAAATGCGCGAGGGAATAGAGAAGGAGACTGCCGCGATTTCTCGGAATTAAAAAAGGCGCAATCGCCTGCCGCGCAAAAAAAAAAAGAGGAGGACGTCATTTACTAACAGCACATAGAAGCCTAGAGCGAAGAAGAAGGGAGGAAGAAAGGGAGAATTAATTTGACTGTTTGACAAAAAACGCTTGTAGCTGGTACGCAGGGGAGAAGCGGATGTATTCTTTGATTTTGCAAAACGTCAGGTAATAACTCGAAAAGGGGGAAAAGAAAAAGAAAAAGTACGACTCCCGAGCGTGAGAAAAAAAAAAAGAGAGGAAGAGGTCAAGAAAACGAAAAACACCGAGACCAGGAAGAAGGGAGGTTACGTATTCATCTAAAGGCTGAAAAAGGAGGGGGAGTAAAACTCGTATAGGAGAAAGGATTCACTGACGCCGAAGAGTTAATCGAAAGAACGATTGAGCGAAAGAGGAAAGAGGGGAAGCGATACGGGTCATAGGGGAGCGTGAAGGGATGGGGGGGAGTGATTTCAATAATGGAAGAGAAAGTGGAGATCCCTCGCGATCCTTCAAACTGGGAAGAATACAATCTTCGCGAGTATCAAAAAAAGAACATCGGGCTCTTTCCCGAAAAGAAGGGGGAGATGAGGGGGGCGGAGGCTTTGGAGGAGAGAAAATGCCCCTAGCTCCTCTAAGAAAGGTATGGAGCAAAAAGGGCCTTAACCTGTACCACGGTTTGGTAAAAGAAAAAAAAAGGAACTTGGCTGAACAGGGGGGAAGAGGGAGAATCCATTTTTTGCAAGAAGAAAACATGCTCAAACAACGTTCAAAAGGCCAAAAGCTTCGCCCTAGTAAAGGGGAATGCGGACGAGGAACACAAAAAAAAAAAAAAAAAAAAAAAAAGTAGTTGCCATCGAGGATGACTAAGGAGGGAGCGATTTTCTGGAAAAAAAAGTTCGCAAGTCAGAAAGCGCTACTAAAGGGAATAGGGGGGAAGTAGTCAATAAGAGAAGGAAGATTCCTCTTAACAATCTCTTGAAGAAGGGAATGCTCCTCGGGGGTGATCTAGAAACCAAAAACAAAAAAAAAAAAAAAAAAAAACCCCAAAAAAAAAAACCCCCCCCCAAAAAAAACCACACCAAAAAAAAAAAAACCACCCCCCGCCAAAAAAGAAAAGCCAAATCAAGAAATGAAGAACAAAGGGAAAGCGCCTATTGACGACAAAAAAAGGGGATCGCCCGCAAAAGGGGTATCAACCAATAAGTCGCCCTCAAAAAGGGGGTCCATTTCCGAAGTAAGAATTCACCCGGAGAGAAAGGGGGGGTTGTTCTTCTCAAAAAAGATTGCCGACACATAATAAGGAAAAAAACGGGCCGCTAATACATTGTTCCGAGGGGTCGCCATAAAGGAGACACAAAAAAAAGGCAGACATCCGCGAGGGGATGGGGGAAAGACCACACGTTACTGTCTCCGGCCAATAGAGTAAAG
>Ga0179593_1703677_pt1 | contig 12090 bp, 16 predicted proteins | sample CZODoug2_1_08_16_FD_185931 | JGI IMG/M metagenome (GOLD analysis project Ga0179593, IMG submission 185931) | Vadose zone soil fungal communities from Angelo Coast Range Reserve, California, USA - CZODoug2_1_08_16fungal (PacBio error correction) | ecosystem: Environmental > Terrestrial > Soil >...
CATGGCGAAGAGCCGGGGAAACACGACTCAGGAAGGGGTAGGGAAGGGGAAGGGGCTGACAAGTTCATCGTTCAAGACCTCCCTCAACCGAAAAAAACAAATTTGACAGTTTAGGGAAAAGGAAAGTAAACAGTAAATAGAACTGTATACAGATGGGGAACAAAGACTCTTAAGCATACTGAATAGATGGGGAAACACACGAAGTTTGAGGGAGTGCTACTGCTACGGGGTTGAAAGAAGGAGGGAAGCGGCGCAATCGATTTGGTTGCCAGGACCAAAAAGGGGGTTCAACTTACCTTAGCTCTTGGTCTCGCCGCCGTGAATGAGGAATGCGATAAAAAAAAAGAATGAATTCCAGTCTCCGAATGAGAGGGCGGGGCATTCCTTGCCTGCAAAGGCTCGGGAAGACCAGAAGTCTGTTTCTCTTTTGTCCGCGGTTGTCTGGGATAAGGCTCAAGGGAAAGAAAGGAAGGGGGCCAGTTCGTCAGGGATATCGCCCGCCGGCGCCTGTATCTGGTCACTGGTGGTGGGTCGAAATGGTACAGTTCGGACAGCATCGAGAAGGGAAGCCTATGAGGAGGGAGGGGGAGGGGGGGGAAGAGGGGTTTTTGCCACGTGGGAAACTGAACAGTGAAGGGGAATTGCTAGGAAGCCAAAAAAAACAAAAACCTTGGGATCGTGTGATTCAAGAGAAGGGTGGTGGACGTCTCAGGAAGAGGGAGTCAGAGGGAATCAGAGGTCGACTCTTAAGAGACCTGCGCGTACAACAGAAAAAAACTGGAAATATCGAAATCTTCCGAACGATCTGTAAGCAGCAGAAACGATCCGTAAAATCGAAAGGGTGGGAAAAGAACCAAGAGACCCGCACCCCTGTTGCAAAAAAAAGCCTACGTCAATTTTTTGGAGGTAAGTGACTATGGCAGGGGGAACGAGGTATTGCTTTAGGTGGGAAGTTCTCGTCAGACTAGAGGAGTTGGCGGGAAAAGGAACAATTTCCTCTCTGAAGGAAAAAGAATACAAAGGGGCCCATGATAAAAGCAAAAAGAAACCGGTTGGGGCTTGGTGGACGAGTGACGTTGGGAAGGGAAAGGGGGTTAATGCTTGACATCCGAGATCGTCGAAAAGTCGGACGATGCTGTGAAGGCATCGAGGAGAAGGGAAAAAAAGGCCAAAACAACGGTATGGAGGGAAAAGATGGCTATCGAGATGCTCTAAGAGAAAGAAGAACTTCGGGACGATCTCTATCGCCCGTTAAGAAAAAAAAAGGACACAAAATCAAAACACCCGTCAGCTCCAATAAAAGGGGAAAAAAAAACTTGTATCTCATCCTTGGGAACATGGGTGGGGTGAGAGGGAATTGCTCTATATGGGAGGGAAAGGGGAATATGGGTCCGGGGGAAAAATTCAGCCAGGGGGAGGCGAGTATCAGATTTTCACCTTTGGCGAAAAGCAAGATGAAATTTGCAAGTAAATCCAAAAAGGACCCTGAGTCGTCAAGAAAAACCGGGGTTGGAGGGCTCGAGTTGTTGCCCTTACCTGAAAGGACGACGTCGAAAATTGAAAAAGAAGGAAAACTGCATTGAGGAAAGGAAGATCGTTGGAGGGACGATGGCAGGAAGAGGAAAGAAGACTCAAAAGGGTTTCTGGTCCCACGTGGACTTAGATTGCCATCCGGGCGAGAAAGGGAAAAAAGGGAAGCTTTGGGAGGCGCGATGGAAAGAAACAGAAAGGGCGAAGAGTTAATCAAGAGAGAAGAGAGGGGAGAAGCGGGCTTCACGGATTATGAGCTTTAAAGAAGAAAAAGCGGCAAAAAAAAACTCCCTACACAAGGCCCATCTTCGGAAGAAAGCGCGAAAAAGGTCCCATACAACCCGGAACCAGGCGACGGCGGGGAAAACAGAAAGAGAAAAGATTCCCATGTGGGCTAAAGATATTCAAGAGGGAAACCTAAAAAAAAAGGGACAAATCTCACCAGAAAGATTGGGAGCAACAACCAAGGCAGGAATGGCTAAAGGCCGATCACTCATTCGAAGAGACTTGGATGTGAGGGGTACATCGCTTCCGGTCAACGCAGGTTGAAGCACGAAGGGGCAAGCTCATTAAAAAAAAAAAAAACGCCGAACCGGGGGGGCAGGGGTCCGCAAACAAGAGGGGGGAAAGGAAAAAAGGAACTAAAATGCGAGAAACACCACGTAGCAGCGAGCGGTAAGAAAACCTAGCGTTGCTGTGGGCCATCTGCCTTCGTATGCTGAGAAATTGTGGGAGGATTTCAATACAGTTTCTACTTTACAAAGTAATCGGCCAGGTTGTAATTGGAGGTGTTGAGGAGGGGGGTGGGGGGGGGGGGAGGGAAGGGTCTATGACTTTGGGAAAAAATAAGGAATATCATGTGCTCTGGCCGCCGTCATGCAGCCATGAGAAAGAAAAAAAAGGAGGGGAAAGGAAGAAGGGAGGGAAGCCATGAAAGGGAAAAAACCGAAAATCCGAACACATAGAGGGAGTGTCAGGTTAAAAAACCTGCGAAGCAACCCCTCAATTTGACAAAGGTTTTGGGAGAAGGATAGAAAGTTGGAATTTAATAGCAGTATGAAAGGGAATCTTCACAAATCCGCTTAAATCAAGCATACGAAGGAGAGAGTTGGGACACTGCACCTCTAAAAGCTTCTACGGGGCATGGGCCGCGTCATACGAAAGAAGGGGGTCCGAAAAAAACACGTTTCGGGAAGGCTACCTACAGAGGGAAAAGGGGACGGGGGGGAGGGACAAAGAACTTCGTTGACAGAGAGCACGCATCATTCCAGATCTCGAAAAGGTTGAACAAAAAAATTAAAATTGGTGCAAGGACACACGGATGGTGCGCGGGAAGGGGGGGGATGCAGGAAAGGACGCATTGAGGGAAGAGTTATAAAGCGCGTTAACCGCGCCCGATGACCGCAAAACTTCAAAGGGGGGGGTGGTTTTGTATCACCTTGGGGGGTGCATCGCGCGCCCCGAAGGAGAAATGGAACGAGGGGCCACTTTCCTATGGGGAGGTCGTAAAGTCTGGGTGTTATGTTGAAAAAAATAGTGCTCCAGGCTACAACAGTGAAGGCTTCGCAGAGGAAGGAGAGCTATGGGGACGAAAGAAACGAGGGCGTACTTATAGGCCAGGCGACAAGCACGTCAAGCAGCTTTGCTCGCTTACATGGAAAGAAAGGAGACTTGTGGAAACAAAAAGGGGGTTGAAAGCACTGAGAGGGGGAAGCTTCAGCAAAAGAGGAAAACTGAAGACGGAGCGAAAAGGGACTTTCTCAGTCGAACATTGTTAAAAAAGTGAGAAACAAAAAAAAAACGAAAAACTTTCGGGGTTGCGCACCATGACGAACTTAAAAAAGGTTCTCGAAGGGTGTGGGAGGGGGGACGAAGGGGACCAAGGACAAGACGAAGCTTATTGTGCGGGGAGAAAATCACATCTCTCGCATGTTGAGAGGATTGAAGGGGGAAACCCCATATTTCCTCCCGACTGAAACGTTGAAAGAAGAAAAAAGGGTAAAGGAAAATTACTGGGGGATTTAATTTTTTGGATTGAGGGGGGGGGAAGGTGATTTGATTGCAACTTGGAACACAGCGATCGTTCATAATATCGGGAAAGATCGGTTCGACATCGGAGGGATAGCAGAATAGGGAGGAGAAAAAACAAAAAACGCTGAGGAAGGAAATAGTAGAGATAGATCTACGTGCTCTTCCCGCATCGAAAGAAAGGGAGGAGAGAAAATGAATCGTCCCGTTCAAAAAAAACCAAAAAGGAGAAAAGAAACAATTCACACTCCATAGCCGGGTAAATGGATAAATCCTTTGGGAACAGGAATATGTGCTTCGAACGGTTGGAGGGAAGGTGTTTTAATGTGCAAAAAGTCAGCACCAAACTCCGATTTTCACTTGGCGAGGGTAAAGGGGGGGAAATATGCAGGAGTAAAGACCAAACGGGTGAGAAAAAGGAAGGCGGGGGAAAAAAGAAACGGGGAGGGGGCTCGTCTTTGGGTGAAAGGAAGGGGGGAATCTCCACCTGTTCGCGGAGGGGAAATCAGTTGCACGGCCTGCAGCGTGAGACGGCAGCAGAGATTGTAAGGCCTTTCACGAAAAAAAAGTTTGTTTAGGAAAAAAGGGCGGTATGCAAGCCAGGAACAGTCGGGGACGTTGAAGAATCACGATTCCGGATGCATAGACGTAGCACCCGGTAGAGCAGGGGGAAATCTCGTAAACACTCGATCCTGCCGAAGAAAAGCGCAAGAAGGATTGAGCCTTATCGGGAACATTCAAGCGACCGCGGCTTTCAACCAACAAGATGCTCGAAGAGTCCATTCCAATCAAGCCCTCGTCCACGGAGGGCGGGGGAGACGTACAAGAAATTCCTACCAAACAATTTATCATATACAATCAGCCGGCGTCTATATCGGAAATGTAAACGGAAACGACGTCAAAAGATTCTCTAAATCACCAAAAGAATTAATCAAAGAAACCGTCAGCTCACAGCATAAAAGGGGGGGGGAAAAAATCATCCTCAGAGCAACAGGATGAATTGGCTCAAGCCATGCCGAGTCGGCTTGTGAATAAGGAGTGATGCGTCCATTTCATGACCGGGGCAGGTTAAAAGAACTTCTGAGGAATAGAAGTTACGCAAGAATGGGGGGGTTTGTGAATGGGCTCGGGGGGGGGGGGGAAAGGAGAGTGGGGCAGTTGAAGAAATTAACGGTGGGGGGGGAGAAGAAACAAAATGGGATTGCGGGACACGTGAACGAGTTGCATGACAGAACCCTGGAGAACAGAGTGAAAAGATTAAAAGGGAATGCTTTTCGTCAATCTTTTGGAAGATAGACAAATTTTCAATGTACATGAAAAGGTTCAAGAGAAATACCGGGGGTGACGTCTTCAAGGAAGGTGGGGGGAGGGGTCTGCCGATGAACTTGTCAGCCCAAAGAGTGGGGCTGGTCGTCGCAGGGTGTGACGCCGTCAGGCGCAGGATCTCTAATCAAAAAAGAGGGGAAAGGGGAGGAGAGAGCAGGGAGAAAAAGGGAAGGATGACCAAAAGAATGAAGTATTTCATGATGGGCGGGGGTCACGGCTCCGGAACAAAGTATCGAATGGCAACACCTCAAATTTTAAGGGGGTGAGAGACAGGAAGTTATAACGTATTAAAAGTGGACGACATCAGCAGCAATCGAGAAAGATGCCCCAACAGAAAAAGTTTCGGGGCCATGCAGCCTCGCTGCTAAGGGGGGGAGCATTTCTTGAGTCTATCGATCTCAAAATCACTTGGGTTGCACTGACAGTAAAAAAACTTGGGGGGGTGCTTCCCTTAGAACTCCGTCCTTGTCAACTGTCGTTGAGAATGAAGGCAAACTCAACAGTACTTAAAAAGGAACTAGAGATTCTCGGGGCGGTGGGAGAAAAACCTGCGATTTTTAGGAGGGGCGGCTTCTCACCGGTTGCTGGTCAAAAAGAATTAAATGGATGCGTAAATCGGAACCATTTACAGTTGAGTTAGGGACAGGGCGGGGGCCTCTAAACGATTATCGGGGGGTCCTCATTGTTTGTTTGACGAAAGAATCTGACGAAAAGTGGAAAAGGTCCCTGGGACTCATTGAGGCAGGTGAAAGTTCTTCATCGGTGCGACGCCTGGGGGAGGAAAAAAGATAAAGGGGAAGCAATTTAATTCTCGTACTGGATCTTAGGGGGGAGTCAGCGAACCAAAGAAATCGGTGTTGCCAATATCGGGTCGCGAGAAAAAGTGCTGGTCAAATCTGAAGAAAAGAAAAAAAAAGCTTCAGATCACTAGAACTTGCGTCTGGAAGTGGGTGATATCGGGCGACGCAATACGAATCTGCCTTATGGGAAAAAGAAACCGGAAGGGGACCCTGGAAGTCGGTCAGAGGAAAGGTGGTGGTAAGAAAAAGGGACGGAAACAACCCGTTATGTGCTCTAGGCTCTCAGGGTCTAAATTTGTTGGGAGGAAGGGGGAGATGAAAAGTTTAAAGACTCACAAGAGTAAAAGGGAAACATCAACGTTTAAAGCACGTATCTCTGAAGAAGGGGGAGTGGGAGTTAACCGTGACCCAGTGTGACCTCCGCTAAAAAACGGGGTCAAGAAAGAAGTGTTCCCAAGGTAGATAGCCGAGTTAATTGGTGTATTGGGGTGGGGGGGGTGGGGACCAATTGGATGGTGAAAGGACTATCACACTAAAATCTGACGATGCGGTGAAAGGAGCCGATGGAGGAAAAAAAGAATCACCAAAAAAACCGAGGAGTATAAAGGAAGAAATCAGGATCAAGAGGCTCTTCACCTCATCTGGACCACGAATACTAGGATTCACCGTTCACCATCACCAGGTCAAGAAAAAAAGCGAAACAGAACAAACACAGGAAAAAAAATCTCCTTTGAAATTGTGGACGGGGAATTGTCCTGAAAAATGGTTTGAAAGAAATATGGGGGATGGGAAAGGGGGAAGTGACAGGTGCTGTAAGCAACTCCCTGACAATTCAGAAAGCCTATTGCAGGAGAAAGGGGGAAAAAGGGAATAAATATTTTAGGGGGAAAAGTTGCGGTCCACAAAAAATTTAGACAGTGTGAGTCAGGTCGAAGCAACACGACCTAAGGGCGCGTCTTTGGGGGGGTATTCCTCCTCGTTAGGAAACCACCGAAGACTTCGATGTGAACTTATCTGCCCGAGGGCCTCTTTAGGAAGGCATACGCTCGTGACTGGGGGCACCCGGGGACTTGCATATCATACACACAAAGGGGATGGTTTCCTGGCGCAGGGGAGTTGCCATCCGTAAGGAGAAAGGAATCGTTGAGGAACCGGTGGGATTCGCTAGCAAAATGACGTCACACAAGGGAAAAAAGGACGCTCTCGGAAGCCCGAAAAGCGGCGGCGCCCTTCGATTGAAGGGCAAAGGGTCGAACGAACACATCAAACAGTGGGTGGCAAAAACTCCACCACTGCCCAGAAAGCACTCCCAGGGAAAGTAACCACTCGAATATCTCTAAAAAAGAACGAATTCTATTACCCAAAAAACCCCAGATGAAAGCGCTTCTATAAATCGGGGGATAAGGAACACTACTAAAATCTTCAAGATAAATACACCTGCCTATAAGGGAAAGCAGAAAAAATGTTTTACAAGCACTATGGTTGAAGAGCAAGACCAAAGAAAAGGTGCAAAATGATGGCAGGACATTCCTAGCCTATCTGAAGATGGAAGAATGCTGGATATGGAGCATCTGCAGGAAGAAAAAGGGTTAGCACGAAACAATGACAACTTTTTGTCGGACGTCAACCAGAACAAAAGGATGTGGAATCGGTCCATAAATTGGGGACACCGCATCTCTTTGAGGGGGGAAATAAAATAAACTGCCCAGTTCAAAGGGGGGCCCAGATCCTTATGAAGGAAGGGGGGATAATTACGAGCAGTTTTAAATATTACAGTTGACGGGAAAAGAAATTCGATCGCAGAATGAAAGGTTCAAAATTTGAGGGTTTGCGGGGGGGCGCATTATAAGGTTTGGGTCATGACGTAAAAAAAAGGGGGAACGCCAATTGGACTTAAATACTGAATGTTCATAGGGGGGGGGGGCAGCCGTCATGCCGCAAGGACGGAAAAAAAAGAGTATTAAAAGAGAGTAAGCCTTTATCAGCGGAGGAAAACCTACGCGCAGAGGAAAGTTAGGGGGGACAAGTTCATCGGCACCCCAAAATTCAAAACCTCAAAAGGTGACAAAGGTTTAGGGAAGCTTATCTGAGGGAAAGGAGAATGGTGGGGAGGGGGTGAGGGGGTGCTCACAAAGCTGACGAAAAAAGAACAAAATACGAAGGCAATTCAACACCAAAACTCATTTGAACAGAGGGCCAAAAGCTCTGCTACAATCTATTTCTGGCGCGTCAATCGATCGGGGGGTGGTTTGACGAAAAACTTACGGAACGGAAGTGGATAGACCGCCGCAGTGATTATTGACTGGAAATGCAAGATGGAAAACCTGAAAACCGCATTAAAAATCAAAGCTACCTCAATTAGAGTAAACATGGTATTGGGATGGGACTTAAATGTGGCGAGGGGCTTTACATGGTGCATTTTCATGTCAGTGCTTGGGGTTGACCTTACCGAGGGGGGGGGGGGAAGTTCTGCGTTCTCCTTTTCCTCGTTTCGGTCTACCCGGGGGGAGCAAGTAACTCTCCGCAGGGAATTTGACTTTTGTTTTGGTTTTCCAAGGGGTTACATTGGAAGAGAGAACGTGACCCGTGGAAGATGTTCAGGGAGGATTCGGGTTCGGGTGGCGGAGGTTTTTTTGACAAGGGGAAGGGGGGGAAGGGAAAGCTAATTCTAATCCAGGGAGGATGGCCTACTAAGGCCTGGAGCGGAGAAGAGCGGAAAAGTCTCGGTGTGAAGGGAAGTCAAAGAAACAAAGGTCTATGGAAAAAAATCTTAATGCCAGTTTTCAGAGGGAATGGAACTAAGGCCGACAATCGAGGGGAAATGGGGGTGAAGAGCGTGAAGCGAGTTCCTCTCAAACGTCCCGATCATCAAAAACCGTAAAGAGGTACCTGGAATATCGTTAAACGGATACTGTCTACGCTAGAAAGGGGAAAGATGCGGTAAGGGAAGGCCCAGCACCCAGGTTGGGTGAAACTACCTTACAACAGAAGGGTGGGGTACTTTACGATGGCAAGTTAATCTCATCTTGCTTTATCATCGCAAGGAAATCGGAAGATGTGGAAAGGGGGGGCTGAAGGCAACGGAAAAAAGATTTTCCTCAATCAAAAAAAGTTAAAGAGTAATGCAAAAGAGAGAAGCCATTAAGTTGGCGTGGGAAAGTGGGGTGAGGAGGTGTGATTTTTGCCGGGGGGAGGGGGGGGGGGGGGGGAGGGACGATCAAAGATAATCATATAAGGTGAAGATGCAGCGAGAGATCTAAGAAAAAGAGAAGAAACGACCACAACAACAACCGTATTAAAGTAAAAAGGATACCTAAAGATTAAAAGCGAGAATGCATCTGAACACAGCATCGTCCTCTATAGGATGAGTCAAGTTTCAAAAGAACACATTGGGAAAAAAAAATCAACGGCACCCGCCAAAAAAGATTCAACGAAATTAGGTTCATAAAAAACATCTTCCGACGGGGGAAAAGGTGTAATCTTGAGCCTTGGAAAGGGGGGGGGGCAAAAAAGGGGAGTGAATATTGTTTGTTCCCGAACCTCTCGAAAACATGCGAAAGACGATTTCAATTTAAAAGGGGAAAGGGATGGGGGGGAACTGGGCATCGGGACCACAAAAATTTAGACACGTTAAGGGGAGCTCAAAGACCGTTTAAGCTCGGGGGTTCCAGGCACCTAAGGGAGGGGAAAACAACGGGAGGATGGGAAAATATTCCAGTAAGAGGCCTGCGCGTGATAGAGATGGTTTTGCAAGGAGGGGGAGGGGGCTAGGGCCTTACTAGCGAAAAAACCATTGTTGTTGGTGGCCAAGAACGGTTTCTGCTTAATTTTCCGCCACTCAGGCAAAAGTCTTATGGCCAGGGGTATATCTTTGGTAGCTCAAGATCGAATAACACAGATAAGGGTCTCGCTATAATAAGAGATCCATTCCGTAGTAGGCAGGAAATGCCACCGCAATACTTGGTGTATCAAAAAGGGGAGTTGAATCCGAATCATTGGGGGGAAAAAACACTTGGCCACCTCAACTTCCAACTAAGATAAACTCCGGCTTAAAAAAAGGGAGGATGAGGAGCGGACTGCACCCAACTTCTCCCTACAAAAAAAAATTGGTCTGCAGCAACAATCTACCTGCGCTGTTCCTCGAGGAGCATTTGCATTAAGTCACCAGGGAAACTCATGAACGGGTCTCCTCTGGCAGCGAAAAGTCAGCAAGAGATTTGCACGCCTAACAAAACAAGAGGAAACACTACCGCCACTCACGGATTGTAAAGAAATTGGACCCCCGGATCTACCCTATAGTACGGGTCAAATGAATTTTCTTCCGCCGCATCGCACATGGGAGCGTATGACTCAGGGGTACAAATTCTTTTAAGGGCTTAAGCGTATCTATATTTTAGTTGTGTTTTTTTTTGTGTTTGCTTTTTGGGCCCATCGGTAACGAGGGTAGCACCCCCAAGAACTTTGCCTTCCTAGGGGGGGGGGGGGTTCGCGCCCCCGGAGAGAGGGAGGGTGTTTCACAAGGGGAGTGAATATAGGAGAGTGACAGGCGGGAGTTGAATATGTGCGTCCTTGGAAGGGGGAATGGCGTGGGCTACGAGTGGATGGAGTGGTGGGGATTACGTTGGACGGGGAAGCTCCCCATGTTGGTGTTAGGTCAGGGGGCTGATGATCGGGAGGGCGCCAGATGTTCGGTCGTTGCGATAACTTCATGCGCAATACGCTGTCTGGCAGTGAGGGGTGCACGGAAAGCGAAGCATGAGGGGTGGGGTATGCATAGTGTGCGTCTTTATGCGAGATTCACAGACACCGCGCAGGGCGACAGTAGAGGTGTGTCAGATGGGGATTGCGAGGTGTTTTCAGGGAGGGATGCCACGAGTAGAGGACAGGGGGAAACTTGACGGATAGGCTTATTTCAAAAGGGTGGGAAGATTGCCAGGAGGCGGGATACATCACTACGGAACCTTTGTCAGTTGGGGGGGGGGTGGGGGAAAAATCCTTTACTGGGGGGAACGCTCAAAAGAGGAAATTGTAAAAAAGAATTGAATACTTCAGGGGCGCAAGTGGACCACCGTAACCAGGGGAACAGAAATCTCTAATAGGAAAGGAGAGATCATGGCCCAGCTGAAACACAGAAAAAAAAAAAAAGGGATGTCATGAAGGAGGAAATCATCGTACACGCGACCCACCGTAATCGAAGAACAATCAAATTGTTGACAAGTTAGGGCGTGAGCTACCTTTGCCTGTAAAAGGAACAGATCTCAAAAGAGTGGGGGACACATCAAAAAAGACGAGCAATGGCCCACAACTCAGGGCAGGTGTTGGCCCTCACAGCCGTGCTACTTTTGGCGGGCGTGGCCTCTCAAAAAAAAAAACTATGGGGTGGGGGGAACTGACCCACTCCTTTTATTCGACCGGAATATGTATAAAGCTCAAACCTAAAAGGGGAACTGTCAGGAGTCCCGATTCAGATACAAACACCTCAGGAGGGACAAAAGTCAGATCAGCGCTGATGACGGGGGTGGAAACCTTCCTCCTGAAATTTGACCTTCTATCACCATCGGCTGGGGAGAGGGGAAAAATGGGTTTGGGGAAGAGTAAAAAACTGAAGGGAAAGGATCTTTTCCTAAACGGGGTGGGGGGGGGTCTTCCGGGGAAGGGGGTTTTCGAGCCCACGATGATCGAAGGGAAGGGCAGTAATGCTCAGTGGTGTTGTTGGTCGAAGGGGGGGGGGGGGGAGGAGACGATTGTAAATGGCAAGGCCTATTTGGAGTCAGGGAAGGGGACCCTGTTGTGGGGGGGACGGGGGGTCTTATGAAAGGAGGGGGAGTTTCCGTACGAAGGCCTGGATCGGTGAATTAAAAAACACGTCTCTGTTGGACTTACTCGGAACAAATGATTAGAGGATAGGACTTTTCGATGAGGAATTTAATCTTAAAAGCGAAACTGAAAATGGGTTTGAAGATAAGGGGAGGCGCCATTAGACCAGTCCCGCAAACGATATGTCCGTATACACAGGAAGGCCAGGGGGGAATACCTGAATAGGAGGACGCGCGACCGGGGTAAGGGCGGTGGGGCACAGAGAAAAAAAGCCACCTTTCGGTTTCGCTAAAGCCCTGACACGGGGAAAAAGGGTTTGGTGGAAGGGGGGGACGAGCCCACCCAGAAAAAGGACAATCTCACCTCTTAATTGGGGGAATAGTTCAAGTACGGATCTCGCATGTGGTCGAGATGGACAGACCCAAATTGCCTCAACCGACGATAAAGCAATCAGGTACAAAAGTGAAAAAAGGATGAAAAGTAATTTTTGGGAAGGAAGGGGGGTTGGGGGAGGAATGTGATTTTGAATGACTGGGAATGGATCCGAAGCGTCAGGTGAGGGGTAAAAAGAAAAATAAAGCAAAGGGAT
>Ga0179593_1811063_pt1 | contig 12090 bp, 19 predicted proteins | sample CZODoug2_1_08_16_FD_185931 | JGI IMG/M metagenome (GOLD analysis project Ga0179593, IMG submission 185931) | Vadose zone soil fungal communities from Angelo Coast Range Reserve, California, USA - CZODoug2_1_08_16fungal (PacBio error correction) | ecosystem: Environmental > Terrestrial > Soil >...
CCGAAAAAAGGGAGAAGTGACTCCTCCTTGTTCTGGTCCGGGGGAAAGGAAACCCTCTATCATGCGCAGGGGGAAAGGGGCGTGCTTGACTTTCAACATAAAAAAGGGAGGAGGACTTATACCTCCCTGCCACAAGAGATGGGAACAGGAAGCTTCTCCCCCGGGAGGTCGATCCCATCGTCAACTCCGCAGGAGGGCTGGCAAGTGCCAAGAGGAATAGATACTCCGATTCTTTATTTTCCCACCGAAAAGTTTTGGCGCAGAAAAAGTCTTCGTATGAGCCAAAGCAGAAAAAAAGGCATTGCTGTGAGGGGGGGGGTGTGCTATTATCCTCAAAACTTAGGGGGAAACAGTGCAGAGAAAACCAGAGAGGAGGAGGGGGTTTTTTCCTTCCCTTTTCCTTCCCCTCCCCCCGAAGAGGGGAAGGTTCACACCAAAAAAAGGGAGGGGATTAGACAACGAGGCCCAAAAAGGGGGAAAAGCAGGCGGAGGGGGAAAAGGAGAAATCTACAACCCAATCTACTATTCCGTAGTAAGGTGAATTTGAGGAAAAAAAGAGGGGGAAATACTTTGGGGGGAGAGGTAGACTTAAGTAGGAAAGGAGAAAAAAAGGGGGACAGAGGATTTTTATTTCCAGTCCTCTTTTTTGGGAGAGAAAAGAACCGAGGGGCTCTCCACTGGAAAAAAAAGTAAACGAAAGAGGGGAAAAGACTGAAAAAGGGGAAAAAAAACAGAAGATACTCTACTCTCCCTTTCTATTCGGTTAGAGGGGGAAAAGACTCTTCTATGGGGGGGAGGGAAGAAGATCAGGGATTTTCAAAGAAGAAGGGGATGAAACTTGAGGTCACTTGCATTTTTTTTCCCCCCCCACGGGGGGGGGGGGGGGGGAGGAAGGGGGGGGAGTGTAAAGAACAAAAAAAGAAAAAAAAAAACAACCTTTTTTTGTTTTTTAACTTTTTTCTGCTGAAAGAAGGATCCAGGGGCCTGGCTGACAGAAAAAAAGAAAACTCCTTGTTTGAAAAAAAAAAAAGGGGGGAACAAAGGGCAAGAGGGGGGAAAGAAAGAAAAGTCAAATTTGAGTTGTCACATATCCATTTGCCTTAAGGGAAAGGAAAAAGGGGGAAAAAAACACAGAGACGCCGGGGAAGGGGGGGGGATGCAATGCGTCCCAGCTTTTCACTGCTCGGAAGGGAATAAAAGGGGGGGGGGGGGGGGGGAAGAAAAGGAAAAGATGAAATACTTGCCCCACCTTGTCGCCCGCTCAAAAAGAGGCGAGGGAAAGGGGGGGGGGGGGACGGGGGCGGTCGTTTTGGGCAGGCAAGGGAGCAAAAAAAAACATTAAAAGAAGGTGTAAAAGGGGGGGAAGTCAGGTCGAATTCTTTTTTCATTCCAATTCCCACCGGTTTGAGACGGGTGAAGTTACTTGGAAAAGATAGGGAAGAAAAAGTGAGTTCCTTCCTCCCTTCAGAAGGGGGTGAAAAGTGAAACTCAATCTTTTTTGCCTTAAAAAGTGAAAGTTGACCCAAAAGGAAAAGTGTTTCTTTTCTAACACCCTGGTCAAGAAAAGGAAGGGGGTTGCCGTAATTGTTGGGGGGGGGACCTTCTAACATTAATAGAAAAATTGGAAAAAAAAAGAAAGGGAAAAAGGAGGGCCGGCCGGCTGATCATTCATTGGAAAACAGGGGGGGGAAGAGGGGGGGGGGGAAAGGGAAATCCACCGAATTGCCAAGTGAAAAAGAAAGAAAGGGGGTACGAAGAAGGGGTTCACTTGGCAAGAAGGGAAACCCTGAAAGTTTTGCTCCGCGCGGGGGGGGGACGGCCCGAGAGGGGGGGAGAAAAAAGGGGGGAAGACCTGATCTCCAATGTCTGGCGATCGGGAAAAAAAAACATGAGGGCGAAAAGAAAAAAAAAAGGGGGGGAAACTTTTATCGGGGAAAAGGGAAAGGGAATACACCCTTGATAACTTCCTCCTCCCCAGGGGGAAGGAAAAAATCTCTTTAAGTTTGGAAAAGAAAAGGGAGGAGTTCTAACTCAACCCAGGATGGTGGGAAGAAAAAAAAAAAAGGAGAGGGGGGGTCTATCATCCCTCTATTCCGGGGGGAAAAGCCAAAACAAAACCGGAAGGAGGAAGAGGAAGGGGGATGACTTTGTGATCTAAAATCAAAAAAAACATAAGTTGGCCGAAGGAAGAAAAAAAAAAGTTTGAGTGCAGTTGAATCGTGCGAAAAAAAAAGGAGGGAGGGAAGAGGGGGCTAAACTTCCAACCTTCCCATGGAAGGGAAAAGGGAGGGAGAAAAAGGAAGGAGGGAAAAGCCGAGCTTCCTCCCTCAAAGATGTCAACGCAAAAAAAAAAAAAATTCAAAACCAAAAACCATCCTAACTTTTGGAAGGGAAGAAAAAGGGGGTGGCCACCGCTCTGGCCGACTGTCAAAAAGGGGGATTTAAGCCTCCGGAGGGGGGGGGAGGGGAAAAGGTGCCGGCCACTGGTTGGGTGGAAGGGAAAGAGGGAGGAAAAGGACATGCGTCAACAAAGGGCCCCAACCGGGGAAGGGAAAAACTTCTAAAAAAGAGAATACAAGAAGGAGGAGAGAGAGAGATGGAGCGATCGGGGGGGTCTCTTTCCCTTTAAGGAGAAAAAAACATCAAATCTGGCCCTTCTTCTTGAACTTAAATCTGGTGGGAAAGGGGGAGGAGGAAGAAGGGGAAGGGGGGCCAGATTGCCTGCCTGGGCAGGTTTGGAGGGGGGGAGGGAAGAGGGGGCGGAGGGGGAGTAGTTTTCCCTTTTTGGGAAGGGGGAAAAAGCAAAAAAAACACCATTTACCTGCTGAAAAAAAAAAAGAAAAAGTGGACCTATCCTTGAGCCGCGGAGAAAAAAAAAAAGGGGAGACTGAGTTCTTTCATGACGATAACGCCCCCAAAGGAAAGAGAAAACGGAGCGGCCTGGTGGCTGTGGGGGACAGGAAAAAAAAACCGATGGATTGGTACCCTTACCTGAAAAAAGGGACAGTGAGGAAACGGCGAGAAAAGGGGAGAATAGCGACCGCTGAAGTGGCACTAGGGGAGAGTACTGGAAAAAGGGAGTCGCAAAACCATCCACCATGTCTGCCAGAAAGAAGGAAAAAAAAAAAAGGACCGCCCCGAATCTAATCCAGCCGGGGGAAGGAAAAGGTCTAGCAATAAAGGAAGGTTTTTCTTCCTCCCGAAACCTCCTCCAAATATTTAGGGGAAAGAAGGTAAAGGGATGCTTCTCATAAAAAGAGAAAAGTCGCGGGTACCCCCGAAGAAAAAAAAGACTTGGTCTGCCCAGGAGAGGGGTCAGATTCAGAAAAGAGGAGGGAAAAAGGAACCACGCAAGCGTAACCATTTTAGGAGGAGGGAGAAAGGGGCTTTCCCCGTAATCGAGGAGGGGAAGGACGCAATCTCATAGCGGGGCCAGGAGAAAAAAGGGCAACCTGCGAATGATCGTGTACAGGCAAGGGGGGGCAAAAAATAACATTAAACTGGTCCGCAAAAGAGAAAAAGAAGAAAAAAAAATAGAAAAAGACTATATATTGTTCGAAAAGTGGAGGAGGGGGGGAGGGGGATCCGGCCCCCTTTACACGATCGCGGAAAGAAGGGGGGGAAAAAAGCAAGACGAACTTCTGATTGCGCAGCCCGCAGAGGAAAAAAAAAAATAACGACTCACCTTGTTTACGCTTTTGCGGGGGGGGGGGGGGAACCCCTTGTTCAGGAGGAAAGAAAAGAAAGGGGACTTCCGCGCGGCGAGGGGAAAGAAAAAAAAGGGAAAGTGGGTACCCGCGAACGAAGAGGGGAAAAAAAAAAAAAGGGTCCCTCCCATACCCCCAGCCCGAACCGATTCCTTTGAAGAAAAAAGTCAAAGAGTTATTTCCTCGAGCGCGGGGGGAAAAAAAAGAGGGGATCCCAGGCGGCTGCAATTTCCATTGAGGGGGATGGTTGCTTTGTTTTTGCGAAAAAAAGAAAAAAAGGACGGTCAGACGTTCCCCCATTCACGAGGGAACTTAAAAGAGGGACAAAAAAGCCCTTGTTATCGCGGTAAAAAAAAAGGGGGGGGGTGTTTGGACCCAATCCTCGTTTCTCTGCGGCGAAAAAAACAGCAAACGCAAAAGGGCGTTTCTCTCAGGCAGGCGTCTCGTAAGGAAGAAAAAAAAGGAAAAGAGGATCAGCTCTTGATCGCACTGCGGGATGGGGGGGAAATGGAAAAAACGACAACTCCCAAAAAGAACTAAGAGGCTATATCACGCCAACAAAAAAAAGACCAACCTTCCATTCAATCCCTGGCCAAAGAGGCCAGGGGAAAAAAAAGAAAAAAAAAGAAAAGAATAAGTTTTTCCTCAGCGCCAGAATGGGGGGAAAAAGGGAAGTAGGCTCCAGTTAACTCTTCAAAAGAAGGAGCCAGGAGGGTTGCCTTTTTTGACTCATCACGGTTGGGAAAGAAGGAAAGAGGGCAAATCAAATACATTTCCAAGGCAAAAGAGAGCTTAACTAAAAAAGGGGGGGAAAAAAAAAAAAAAAGGAAAAAAGGACTGTGCCCCACTTCACGAACATCTCAAAATATTTGTGGTGGAAAGGAAGAAGGGGGTGAACGACTTTGCAAGTAGCAGCTCGGTGGGGGGGGAAAGAAATGGTGCGGACTAAACTTTGAACTTCCATGACCCGGGGGGGACTTAGGTGACTCCTCTTTCAACAAAAGCGCTCCCAAAAGGGAAGGGGGGGGGAAAAAATCCCACGGGTGCTTTTCGGAAATGCCCAGCAAAAACGGGGAAAAAAGCAAAAGGTCCATCCATGTAAGAGCAGAACGAGGAAGGAAAAAGGGGAGGGGGGCCAATTGGGCGAAGGACATATGCCTGCTCGACCACCGAAAAAAAAAAAAAAGAACTGGGGCGCCGTCTAACCAGCGATGCGGCCAAGTCTTTTTTCCGCCTTGCAAGAAAAAGGGGACGGCGTCCTGTGCGGCGGAAAAATCCTTTGGGGCAAAAGCGCGGTGTTCAGCGCGAACCAAAAACAGGGTGGTTGCGCCTTCGCCAAAAGCACGGCCAACGATCGCCAGCCTTTTGGGGAGCAAGGGGCAAAGCCCTTTCCTGACAATAAAAAAAAGGGGATACGAGCGGAAGCCACGGGAAGGGAAAACTCAGTGACCCATCTCTTAACAGCTGAGGAGGGGGGGGGGGGGGGAGGGGAGTTGGAACTCCACACAGTATTGGTAGAAACGGTTGTCTTACAAAATTGATCCGCCAAGGAAAAAAAAAAAGAAAGGGGGAAAAGGGGGAAAGGAAAAAAAAAGAGCACCGTGGGCGATTCCTGTTCGCCGGGAGAAAAGAAAAAAGTTCCGTTCCAATCCGCCGATTTTTGCCAAAGGGGGGGAAAAGAAAAGCAATGGTTACTTTGGGAGCCGGGGGGGAACAATCCCTTTCTAGCCACAAAAAGAGGGGGGGGGGAAAGGGAAAAAAAAAAGGAGGCGACGCACCTCGTGACTCAGTAAGGAGTATGAAAAAAAAAAAAGCAACGCCCTCCCTGCCACCGTCCCTGTGAAGAAAAAGAAGTGTGTAACCGACCCTGACTCCCCAACGGGGAAATGGGACCTTTAATTCTTTTGGGAAGGGGGGGGGGAAAAAAACGGGGGCCCGCCCAAACTCCCCCTCCCCCCGTCAAAAAAAAAAAAAAAACCGATTCGCCGCTTCCCGGAGCGAGAAGAAAAGAAACTAGGAGACTATCAGGTCCACCGCAACGGAAGAGAAAAAAGGGGAAAAAGGGGGAGCCGCAGTGCCGCATCTCCCCAAATCCAAGAAAAGGTCGACAATGTTGTTTTCAAAGGGTTCAATGGGGGGGGGGGAGAGGCCCAAAAAACGAAAAAAGAAAAAAAAAAACGGTGGGGGGGAAGGCGGGGGGAACTCCGCTAGGGAAGGACACAGAGCGCCCTTAAATTTCGTCGGGGCGCCAGGGAAAGTTGGGAAGCAATAATCAGTAAACCGTACCCACAAAAAGGGGGGGAAAAGAGAGGGAAGGAAACCCCTGAGCCTAAATCCGCACCGCCCCACACAGGAGGGGGGGAAAAATCAGAAGCCAACTCCCATCCTCCCTCGGGCTCGAAAGCAAAAGAAGAGGGAAAAGAGAAAGCCCCGCTTACTTGACAGGAGAAGAAGAGAAAATAAGCGCTACTACGCCCGGGAGGGGGAAGGGAAAAAAGAAAAGAAAGAACATCTGTCACCCTTTTGAATTGGTAAAAAAAAAAAAGGGGGATCGGGGCAACCCGGGCCTGGCCACAGGAAAAAAAGAAGGGAATAAAAGGTCTTCCATCTAAAGACCCAGAGAAGGAAAAAGGGGAACAAGAAAGTTGTCCTCCGCAAGAGGGGAAGGGGGGGGGAAGACTCCACTCTTGCGGCCTAGGGACCGCCGGGGGAGAAAAAAGGGCCCGCTTGTTCCACGGCCGCGTTGAGGGGGAAGAAAAAAGGGGGAAACGTTCCAATCTCACGCAAGGGGAATAAACCCCCTTTGCCTTAAAAAAAAAAAAAAAAAAAAAAAAGGAAAAGAAGGATCCATTCCTCGTGTTTCGCCGCAAAAAAAAAACCAGGCACCTACATTTTCGCCATAAGAGGGAGAAAAAAGGACCTCCCCCATAAATGCAGGTAGGGGGAAAGCACAGCTGCTCATACTCCTAATTAGCAGCCCCAAAGGGGGGGAAAAAGGAGGGGAAAAAAATAATACGACTCGCGGGAAGCGAAGTAGGGAAAAAAAAAAGTTGTCGTCAAACTGCCGTATCGGCGGAGGAAAGAAGGGGAAGGGGGGAAGATCCGTCCCCCATCCTTCTCGCCTTGGTGGGGGAGGGATCGCAGCCTTACAATTGTTCCTCCTGGCCCTTGAAAAGGGAAAAAAAGAAGAGGACAAGAAGAATGCTGCTTCTCGAGCGTCACGTCGAAAAAAAAAATCGAAAGTCACTTATCATCTGCCCCCCTTCTGCAATTCCCTGGCGGAGAAAGGGGGGGGGGGGAAGAGCCCTCCCTTCCTTTGGCCGTTGCCGAGGAAAAAATCAATCTTTTCCAATACCTCCTTTCTGCACGACCACGTTGAAGAGAAGGGGAAAAAAAGGGGAAAGGGGGGGATCTTCTCCGAATCGGATTTGCAGAAAAAAAAAAAAAAAAAGGGGCAAAGTTTTTTTTTCAAATTCCCCCTCCGTAGAATCGGTTTTCGCAAAGGAGAGGAAGGAGAGTCAACAACAAACCATAAAGGGGGAGAGAGAACTTTTTCCCCACGATCGTTCGACGATGGGGAGGAAAAAAAAAAAAAAGGAGAGAACGGCGGTGTCTCTTAAAACTGCATGCGACGAAACTTTCCTCGTCTTCGGCGAGACGAAGCAAAACAAGAGGAAAGGAAAAGAGGAAAGTGGTCGTGCCAGAAGGATCTGGAAGAATCTCGATAAAGGAAAGGGGAAAAAAAAAAGTCCTGCGGCGAGAAAAAAGAAGGGGAAAGGGGAAAAAGGGTTGACCACTTCCCGGGCAAGGGGAAAAAAAAAAAGGTGAAAAGCGTCTTGTATTCCTATTGGGCGCGACGTGACGAAAGGAGGAGGGAAGATTTTTTCTTTTCCTCTTCGGACGTGCAAGAAAGGGGAAAAAGCTGATCGTCTATTGAACTCTTCCTCGCCACAAAGAAAAAAAAAAAAAAAAATCAAATGGAGCTTGTCGCCCCCCAAAGGAAAAGAAAAGGGGGGGGGGAGGGGGGGGAAGGTCAGATACACCTTCCCCAGTTGCCGCAGTAAAAAAACCTTTCTCTCCACGCGGGAGGGGGAAAAAATTAGAGGCGCGAGTGGACCACCTTTTGGTTTTGGGGGACTAAAAACTTATTCTTATGAGCCAAGCGGGAAGAAGGAAAAAGGGGAAGGGGTAGTTCTGGGGGCGGTGAATATGGGGGGGGGGGAAGTATATGCCGCAACTGGCAAGGGAAGGGAAAAAAGTTCTTTTCTTTGCGGCGAAACCCGAGGGGGGGGGGAAAACGGCCCCGGGGTCCTGCAACCCACGCCCACAGTTTTGGAGGGGGAAAAGGAGAAATGGACGACTTTCCCGCACGCCCACATCGTACAAATTCCGGCCATTTGGTCAAAAGAAAAAAAAAGGGGAAAACGCCCTTTTTGCTTCTTACCATTGGAATAATACAGGAACAGTGCGTCTGTCACTTGAGGGGGGGGAAAAAGGGGGGAGTTGACAGCTTGGTGCTAAACCTTCAAAATGCCCGGCGTCCCTTTGGGCGAGGAATGGGGAAAAAGGGGGAAAGAAGAGAAGGAGGACGGGCCTCTGTAACCAATTCACTGAATGGACAGGGGGGTGTCTTAACTGACCTTGCCCCGTGGAAAAAGGGAGGGGGGTTCCCTGCTCTACTATCCAAGAGGGAAAAAAGGGGAAGTCCCAAAAAAAACATCCTGGGAAAAACCGGGAGAAAAAAGGAGTGATCCTCCTAACTTAAGGGGGGAAAAAAGAGGAAAAAAAAAGATAGATTTATTTTGTCCGTTTGGGGGGGGAGGGAAAAAAGGCATTTTTTTTTTCGGTTGCGATTCGCGCCCCAGGGTTTCTTCGCTCGCATTTTCTCCAGGGGGGGGCGGAAAAAAAAAAAAAGGAGTTTTCCCCTTTTTGGGGGGGGGGGGGTATCTTTCTGCTTCTTGTGGGAAAAAAAAAAAAAAAAGGGAAAAAGGTTCAGGGCGCTCTTGTTTCCATGGCGGCGGTTTCAGCCAGAGGGGAAAGGAGGGGGGAAAAAGGGAAAAGTTGATTTTTGTACATCGCATTTTGCCTTGAAGAGGGGGGGAAAAAAAAAGGGGGGAACAGGGAACCCTTAACCCACCTTTCGACGGGGGGGGGGGGAAAGGGAAAGGCCTTTACTTGGAGGAAAAAGGGGAAGGGAAGGGGGGAAAAAAGATTGCCGCTTGCCGGGTGGAAAAAAAGAGTCGCGATAAGCTCTGCTGTCCCCCGCGCACCCTGAAGAGGCGCGGTTCTGCTTTCGGCGGGGGGGGGGGGGGAGGCAAGGGCGTTTTGGCTGCAGTGGTCATGTGGGAGGAAAAAGAAAAAAGAAAAAGGGGGAAAGGGGCAAGGTTTCAAAGTTTTGGAGTCATGGTCGGAAGGAGGAAAAGGGGGGTCTCAAAGTTACAGGCCGGTGGCGGGCGGGAAAGGGGGGGAAGGGGGAAAAAGGATACTTCAGTACTGAGATACGAGGGGAGGGGGGGGAAAGAGATAGTCGCATTACGTTCCATTTGCAAGAGGGAAGGGGGAAAGGGGGGAAAGGGAAGGAAAGCACCGCCTCCCCCAAACAAGTCCCATTGGGGGGATTTGTGCTTTTTCGGGGCGAAAAAAAGAAAAAAAAGGAGATCCTGTGCCGGATTTCCCGGAATTTTGAAAAAAGTGGGGGAAAGAAACATAGGAAAGAGAAAAAAAAAAAGGAGGTTAAATAATATTAATATTGCCCTGGGAAAAAAAAATAACCAATCTCGCGGGGCAACAATTTTCTTGTAAGAAAACAAGAAAAAAAAAAAAGGCCCTACAAAGAAAAAAGAGGAAGGTTGCCCCAGTGAAAACCTAGAATCGGGGGAGGGGGGGGGTAATAAGAGAAGTGGTTTCATTAGCATGGGGGGGGAAAAAAGGGAAGAGAAGGGGGACGCTCGGGTTGACTGCCCTGAGGATTGTCAAAAAAAAAGGCAAAGGAAATCCTTCCTTCCAAGTCCTGGCGAGAGGGGGGGGGACGTTGCAGGGCGGGGGCGAGCGGGGAAAAAAAAGTGTTTTTTTACCGGGTAAGCGCGGAAAAAATGCGCTTGGGGGGGGGGGAAAGGACACCCCCGGCAGGATGATTTCTCTTCCTCCCATGAAATGCTCCCAAAACGGCTGGATGGGAGGGAAAAGTGGAAATACCCTTTCGAAGAAGGGGAAGGGAACTGCTCCCAGGATGGGGGGAGGAAAAGGAAAAAAAAGAAGCTCATGCCCGTATTCGCCAAGGGAAAAAACAAAGGCTAGCTCTCCGTTCTGCCTGCGAAAAGGGAAAAGGGGAAAAAAAAATGGGCCGAAGTTTGCTGGCATTGGAAGAGGAAAAGGGAGTGCATTTTAAAAACGGGCGAAAAAAAAAAAAAAGAAAGGGGGGGGGGGGGGAAAAAAAGGGTCACAAAATGAATCTCCTTCACACCTTTCCAACAGGCAATTGAAAAAGGGAAAAGGAAAAATAAAGACCCGCCCTGACCGATCGAAGGAAACACACGAACCCCCCACCCCTAGCGGCGAAAAAAGAAAAAAAGCGGCCTTTTCAACCAAAAATCTTTTTTGGCGGAATGTTTCGGAAAAGGGAAAAAGGAAAAGTTTTTGGTGGAAGGGGGAAAAAAAAGGGAAGGCCCTCTAAACAAATTTGCCTTGGACAGGGAGGGGGAAAAAAGTGCCACTGGTGTGTATTGTCCCCTCGAGGGAAACAACGGCCTGCTTCACAAACGGCAACCAAGGGGGAAGGCGAACCGCTTTTCGGAAAAAAGTGGATAGTTCACTGGCGCAGATTGAGCAAGAAAAAAAAAAAAGAGGAAGGGGGGAAGGGGATTGCTCCTGGTGGTAGGGAAAAAAAAAACATCTGAGAATCCGGTCCTGGGGAAGGAAAGGGTTGGTTGCCTGGCAAGGTGCGGGTCGAAGAGGAGGGAATCTCGTTCGTAGGGGAGGGGGAAAAGATTAGTGGTCTTTTTGGGGGGGGGGGGGGGGGGGGGGGTTTTTTTGTTTGGGGGGGGGGGGGGGTTTTTTTGCTTTTGTTGGGGGGGGGGGGGGGGGGGGGGGGTGGCGCCCCATTTCACAAGGGGGGGGGGAGGCCAAAAACTTCCTTGCAGAAAGAGGGGGGAGCCTCCCTCCCCTACAGAGTTGGGAGGAAAAGAAAACTACCTTGATTCGTCAAAAAAAAGAGAAAAAAAAAAAAAAAAAAGCCTCAACCTTTTGCGCGGAAAAAGCGGTGGCTGTGGTTTCGGCCGGCAAGGGGAGAAAAGAAATGACAACCTACCTGACCTGGGAAAAAAGCCGGGACGGAAAAGGGGGAAAAAGTCTGGGGTCCGCTCTCGAACTCTGAAAAAAAAAAAGGGGGGAGGGGGGGGGGACGCTGCCCCGTACTATGAGGAAGGATCAGCCGTGGTTTATGGCTGAAAAAAGAACACACCCAAACACAGCCAAAGGAGGGGGGAAGGGCCCTATGACAAATCAGGGTAAGAGAAAGAAAATGAACCTACATTCCCTTTAAAGGGAAACGCGGGAGTTAGGAGATATGAAGTAGACAACGATAAGAAGGGGGGGAGATGGAAGGGGCACAGAAGACGAGGCAAGTTTAAGTAAAGCATGGAGGGGTAGGTTGGGGGGGGAAAACAATGGGAAATTTGGAGAAAAAGCGGGCAAAAAAGAAGAGGCCGAGTGGAAGATTGTGGGATAAGACGAGGAAGATGAGCAAGGAGTGGGGGGAGGAGTGAGCACATGGGTGAGGAGGCTGGCGAAAAAAAGGGATGTTCAGATGTAAAGTCACAGGAAAAAGTGGGGTTTAAGCCGGCGGAGAGTGTTGAGAAAAAAATAACAAGGGGGGAGAAGGTAGGAGTGAGAAACAGGGAGTGCCGGGGGCATATAAGGTACCTCAGAATTGGTGGTATCGAGTATGCAGAGGAGGGGAGAGGGAGATGTATTTTTTTTTTTTCTGGGGGGGGGGGTGGGGTCTTCTTCCTGCCGCCCCAGGGGGAGAGACAATATTCCGGTCCGGGCACTGGGGGGGAGATTAGCCTTGCTGCCTCAATCGGGACAAGAAAAAAGAAGACTTCGTCGAGGGGGAAAAGGGAAAGGGCGCTCGGTCTGGCGCGAAGGGGAAGGGGAAAGTCCAATAAAAACCTTTTCATACCGAATGAAAGGGGGGGAAAAAAAAGGAGAAACGCAAATCTTACACCATTTGATAGGAGAAAAAGGGGGGAAAAGAAGAGGGATGGTGCCTTTCTCAAATCGCAGTCAGGAAGGGAGAAATAAAAGGCGTTTCACGCCTTCACCTGCGATGATCAAAAAAGACAAAAAAGGGGGGGGGGGGAAAAAAAGTCAGAACTTTGTCGAC
>Ga0179593_1319103_pt1 | contig 12089 bp, 16 predicted proteins | sample CZODoug2_1_08_16_FD_185931 | JGI IMG/M metagenome (GOLD analysis project Ga0179593, IMG submission 185931) | Vadose zone soil fungal communities from Angelo Coast Range Reserve, California, USA - CZODoug2_1_08_16fungal (PacBio error correction) | ecosystem: Environmental > Terrestrial > Soil >...
GTTCCAGACAAGGACGCTTCCGTTGATCTGGGAAATACCTGGAAGGCGGGGGCAAGTGAAAGCATCGCAAACGTCGAAACTAGGCTGCAACGGGAAAGGGAATCACCGTCGGCCAGCAGCAGTGGCCACGCAAATTCGGAGTCCACCAGGGAAAGGGAAAGCAAGAGGGGAGGGAGAGGGGGTTAGGCAAATGTAAAAGACAGAGGGCCATCAAGATGGGCGAAAAACTCAAGGAAAGAGTAAAAATTGGGCCCAGAGAAACCGGAACAGTGACCATGAATCAACCGCCGCTGAGGGGAAAACTCCAGAATTCCGAGAGGGAGGGGGACACGGAGAGGGAAAAGCAAAATACTAAACTGCAAGAGTCTATGGGACGAAAAACGAAGAAAGGACTAGTCTAAGTGCCGGAAATCGTGGGACCACTTGGGTTTTTAGAGAGCGCCGGGGCAAAAAAAAGGCAAAGCTAGACAAAATGCAACACACACGGGAACGGGCAAAGGAGGGGGCGGGTCATGGACAAACATAATCTCGGGAGAACCTAAAAGCTGCTCGCGACATGGACCACAAAGCCCTGACAAAACGAACAAACCCGAGGGGAAGTTTGGGACGGTCTCGAATGACCACGAGATAAGCGAGGGAAAACTACTGCCGGCAAGCAATCAACAGCACAAAATCGAAACAATTGCTGCCGAAACAAAAGGCAGGCAAGGGGCACCGGCGGGGGGTAGCCCGTCTCGATTGCTACCTCCGAAGGACACAAAAAAAAAAACGGGTTTCAAACGGAAAGTAAAGGTCAAGGGGTATCTCAGAACAAAGAACGCATTTCTGGGGGGGAAGCAGGGTGGAAAGGGTGGAAAGGTACGCGGCCTCCTAAACGGGAAAGTCAAAAAAAACGACAAGATACTTCAACCCTACATCAAAATGTCACCCACAGAGAGAAGGTTTGAAGGGCATGATAAGGAGAGGGACTATGCAAAACATGCTGCAATAAAAAAAGAGTTGCTCAACAAAAAGGAAGACCGACTCGAGAATGATAATCGAAAAGGAGGGGGCAAGAAAAAAAACGGGACCACACAGGGGGAAATGGTAAAGCTGCGAAGCCGCGCCCGCCGCCACCTTGGCGAGGCTACCGAAAGAAGAACGCCAATGAAACAAACGCTGCACCGTCAGGCCAATCACCTGAAGGATACACTAGGAGAAGGGCTGTGGACCCCACAAGAAAAAAAAAAACTGCGTAACAGAAGAGAAAAAAAAAAAGTGGCAAGCGGAAACAACCGCACCTACAGACGGCATGGGGGCACGTGCTTTGGTCCGTATCGCGCTCACTCCACGCTAAAGACCGACCAGGCCGAACGCCCAACGCACCTTAAGCTCAAGTCAAAAAGGTACGAAGGGGAAAAAGAGGCGTCCGAAGAAAAGAACATAAGGGGAAACCATCCCCAGCCGAGCGGACAACGCCGTTGGGAATGGGCACAATTTTTAAAGACATTTGGGGGGGGTGTTGAGGGGAGCACGCGAATGGGCGTAGGGCAGGGACTGGGAGAAAGACCAAATAGAGTACCCTATGAAGTCACAAAAAAGAAGCCGGAAAGAAAGTCCCGTTGGGAGTACAGTCCCAACGAAGGATCTGAAAAAAAAGGTTGTCGGAGAAAAAAAGAGAGCCAGGGGTCCCGCCAAATAGCCTCACGGCATGACTGAGAGTACTTAATGACGCAGTAAAACAAGCCCCCCGGGTCGGTATAAAAAGGGTCAAACTTTCAAAAGGTGGCGTACCCCCACCAACACTGGCAAAAAAAAAAGCATGGAGGGGCGCAGATTCAAAAAGAAAGGGAAGCCTACATGACGCAGAGGGGGGTAAATCACGAGACTACTCAAACTGGGAAACAAAATTAAAAAAGAAGGTGGGAAGAAGAGGAGGTGTTGGAAGGAGGGGTCCGGGGGGGTAAGCGAAGAAATGGGAAATGGAAGGGGGGGGGGGGTGATGTCTTATGGGGCTTGTGTGGGTGGCTCTCGGGGAAACCGGATTGAAAAAAAAAGAAAGGGGTTGGTCAAAGAAGGGGAAGTTGGCTAGGGTTTTGAAATAAATGGTGTGGAAAGAGTATTTTTAAAAAGGCAAAAACGCAGGCCGAAAGAAGTTACTAGAGAAAAGAAAGGGGGGAATGCAGTTAACCGCAAGGTTGAGGGGGGTACTTGAAAATAGGGAAAATGGCTGGACGGGCGAGTGGGAAGTGAGGGACGGGCGTTTACGGGAGGAGGAGTGGGGTTTAAAATGGGTGGGGCAGAGGACCTAAAAATAATTAATTAAGGGATACCGTAAAGCAACCCATTGTGCAAACGGGCTGAGAACGTAGGAACAGGGTGGAATGGGAAATCTCTGGGACAACAGCGAGAAAACTTCTTCGAAGGATTGGCAACAAAAAAAAGGAAGGGTCCGTATCAGGAGAACATAGGAGAGGAAGGGGGGGGACGACTGGAAATACAAAACAGACAGGGGACATCCTCCACTTAAAGGACCGGTAAGGGTAATGTTCAAAACAAAAAAAAAACAGGAACTAAAAGGTGGGAAAGTGCGCTGGAACTGAATGGGTCCGGTGAACGGAAAAATCGCCTTTTCCGAAAATGAAAGATGGGACCTAAATTCCTGAGGGTGACGCACTCGCCATCAAGTGGACAAAAAAAAAACAGATCGGGGGGCGTTGAACGGACCGACGGAAAACCGGGGACAACTTTAAGATTGAGAAAAATTAAGGAAGCCCCAAGCAAAGCCGACAACTAAGGTCAAGAGGAACCCCACCAGAGATCAGGCACAAACACACGTATTAGAGGACAAGAAATAGGGGCAGCAAAAGGGAGGTGGCCTCAGAGGTTGTCGGAGGGGACGGTGCGCGGAGGAGTAACGGTGGAAAAAAAAATGCAAATTGGGTCGGTGAACGAACGTAAGGAGGCAACACGATGCTGGTGAAATGAGGCTTAAACCAACGCATACAGTGCAGTCAACCAGGGGGGGCGGAAGCGGTCAAGCGAAGGAAGAAAAACCAAACGGCAAGGAAAAATCCAGTTACAATAAAGGGGAAAATGGAACGCACTTGCGCGGCGTGAGCAAGCTACACGGCAGTAAAGAAACTAAAAACGGATTCAGGGGGGGGCAGGATTGGGGGTCCATCGTTCACCCACTAGTGGGGGAAGGACGTAAGGTTTCGAAAGGTCTGACGTGGAAAAGGGATAACAGCAAAGTTACTCTCACGAATCTCCAAGGCAAATCGAAACCAGGAGGTAAATGAACGCGTGCAGAAAGGGAAATGAAGGCGGCGATCCTTAATTCCGCTCCAAGTAAACTTTCGACAAAAAACACATGGTCAACCTGAGCGCCGAGAAACGGCCGGCAGGAGGACCGGAAAAGGTCAAAATGCCGCATCCACTAAAAATAATTGTCAATTTGGCGAAAGGAAAAAAAAAAAATCAACTGGCAGAAAATGGGATGACAGCAATGGGGGCGTGGACTTCACGAGGGGAAAGGCGGTTATGAACCCGTGGGAACATACCATGCCTGGTGGCAAAAAACAGATGGAACAAATATAATAAGCTGAAATGAAAGGCACGGGGATGGTGGGTCCTTAAGAAGCCAAACAAAAAGAAATACAATCCGCCCAGAAAATACTAAGACCCAGGCACATTCATGGATAGAAAAGTGAAAGAATCCCGTCAAAAATCAGAGGGGTAAAAAGACAAAAGCTTGTTCAGAAAAGGAGGACGAAGAGTTCAGGAGAAATGTATGCGAACCAGCTAGGAGGGGAAGACCTCCAGGGAACAAAAGGGGAAAAACCAGTGGTTTGGTGTGGGGAAAACAAACGTAAGGGGGTGAAAATGGGGGGATTGGACTAGAGCAGGGAAGATGAACGTCCTTGAGGAAATGCAGGGGGGGAGACAGGGGAAGAAACTAGGAACTTCGAAGTCTTGGATGAAAGAACGTTTTTTCATCTCTGACGCAAAGCTGGGGAAACTATAAATCAGGAGAAACTTCCAGGGATGTAGCAGGGGGGGAGGAAGACGGCTTAAGCGAGGGGACGCGAAGAACAGGAGGAAACGCCAAGCGCAGTGACGCGAAAACAAACAAAGGCAGGAGAAAAGGAATGTCAAGGCGTGGAGTAACAAAAAAATCAGGATGTTAATAGGAGGAAGGAAAAAAGGAGGGAGGCCAGACAACAATTAAAAAAAGGAGGGAGGAGGGAAAAAGGGGGGGGAGAATAATGGGGATGGGGAGGCGAAGGTGGGGAAGGTGGAGACAGGATGAGGGGGGGAAGAAGGAGAAGGACTGGAGGGAGAAAAGAGGGTGGGGGGGCGAGAAGATGTGGGGTATTGGGAGGGGGTGGAGAAGATCGGGTGCAAGTCGTGGGGGAACGGGGGGGCGAGAGAGTGAAAACGGGGACTAAGTAAGAGGAGATGTAGGAGGGGGGAGAAAATGGTGGGAGATATTGGTTTAGACACCAAAAGCCTTTGAATAGATCACGACATTGAAGGAGGGGGGCTCTGGAAGAAACCGTAAGCCGGGGAGACGCTCCGCCCCACGTGGAATACATGAACGCTGGAAGAAACTGGTTTGAGTCATGGATGGGGGGGGGGCGGAGCACACGAAGATGGGTTTTGTGGGGCTGCGCGTGGGGCAACGCACCGGGGAAGGAAGGAAAGGGGTGTGGGGGAAAACGGTCAGCGCTGATTTTTCCAAGGGAGCTCGGAGGAGCCATCCAGCGCAATTAATCTGCGGGGAAAAAACCAAAAAAAAAAGGCCAAAAAGCAAAGGGTGAGGGGTGCGGAAAAGACCGGGCCTTCTAAAAGGTATCGGGGATGTTCGTTGGACGGGAGATCCAAGAAAGCAAATCAGCAGGGTGTAAAGAAAACTAGCCGCGAAAAGTCAGCTCAAAAGGTAAGAGAGTGCGGGGAAAGATGGTAGGCATCACGACGGAGACCTCGTGTCATAGGGGAAAGAAGGCTCAACCGGGAGCCGGGCAGCGAGGGAAAATAAAAGGAGGTGCCACAACCTACAGCGCTTCAGGGGTGAAAAATACGAATTTAATTGCAGGGCGCGAAACCAACTGGGAAACGGGGAAGCGGTCCGAGCGGGAACTCAAAAGAGGGGGATCGGGACTAAGCCAGGGCCCATGAAGATCCTCGCCGATGCAAAAGTGCTAATTCTAAGACCTTTTTGGGAGGGGGGGGTGCTGGTTGCAAGGCATGGTGACCAACTATTTCTGAGTCTTAGTGGGACAAAACTGAGAATTGAAAGAAAGAGGGACTGGGCGCGGGAAAGGTCCATGTCTGCAGGAAGGGGTTTCTCCGCGCGTATTATGTGAAGAAGGGACGCCCAATCGCATCGTCGGTGTCGGAAGACAGCAAAGGCAGGTATTGGTTTCCAAGGCTAGACTCTAAAAAAAGACAAAAAAAAACCCAAGCGATCGGAGGCACCCGAGAACGATAAGTTGAAAAAGACTAGGTGTGGTGAACTAGGCTAAATTACTAGAGTCATGGCGAGTTGCGCCTTTAAAAATGAAAAGGGAAAAGGAGAGTCTCGGCTTCTGGTTTGTCAAGCTCGGCAAAGTCACGGGGCCAGAGTCGGTCAGGGGAAAGAGAGCGTCGGGGTTCATACCGACGGTCTAAAAGGACAGCTTGGGAATATATCCGCCAGGGGGGATTTCCAGATCAAGGGGGACGAAGGGGGACAGACGCGGGAAACACATTAAGGCCGTTTCGGAACGACAAACGTGGGGGGGGACATTTCCGCCACTGAGGGAGAGTCGTGAGGGGGGCGATGTCCTGAAGAAAACCTCGCGAAAAAAAAAAAGGTCCGTCGCAAAAGAGTAAAAAGATGCCAGAGCCGACTCAAAAAAACAAAAAACAAAAATGGAGGAGAGAGTTATGCATTCCCAGAAAAGGGGGGACGCGTAAAAATAAGATTTGAGAACAGGAAATGGCTTGAAAGAGAGGGGGGATTCACAGAACATAGGGGACCACGGTCAAAGAGAGGCCCGAAGGCGGAAAATTTAATAAAAAAGAGTCAAAAGGCCGAACCTGCCCAAGGGGGGCCACGGCATTTCCACCTTGGCCGTCAAATCAAAAGTCGGAGGTTGCACAAGGGAAATCAATCGAAAAATTGAGCGCAGACCTTATGAGGAAGAAGAGAGTCAAGGGGGGGAAAAACTTAAACATAAACAGCTTGACGTTAAATAGACGCGGGAAACTCCAAAAGCCGTATCGTGGATAACCAAGTGGCAGAAAAACGAAAAGTGGGAAAAAGAGCTTGTTGGGACTCGTACTAGCTAAATTAGAATAGTTCAAGGGGGGGGGCCGAAGGCGAGGGGGGTAACCGGTCGGGGTTAATCTTAGCAGTGGCAAAAAACAGGGTGCTGAGCTCCCCGAGAAGGAACACCGGACACGGGGAAGACGAGCCGGCGGTCGGACCAAAAAGATACAACGGCTGGAGAACAAAAACATCTGAACTCGCTCACCGAAGAAAGCCGCCCTGACTATGGCGATCGAAACCAAGGGGGAAGAGGGGGCGCAAGAAGGGACACGAGGACCAGGAATCGTACAATAGAACTGAAAATCAAAGGCAGATCACACGTCGCCAATGGGAGGATACAGAAGAAACAAGTCTGGTTAGGAGGCGTAGAGACCAGAGAGGGTTATCTCTCGCTCGACCGCGCAACAACGAGAACGCGGGGGGGGGAAGAAGAAATCAAGGCAATTTCTCATCAAAGACCAACAAACGAACGCGAAACTGTAGGTTTTGGGGAAAAAAGCTTTGGAGTGGGGGGGGGGGGGGGGGGAAAATCCCCGGCGAACGGGAGAACTCCATCCGCGACAAAAAAACAGACCAGAAAAAAGGAAGAGAAAGACGCTCACCCGTTTTAGCTAACGGCAACGAATGCGGGGCAGATTGTGGCCGCTCCCCTTAACAAACCAAGCAGATTAACTTAGCTATCAAACCGGTATGAAGCAAAAAGGGGGGCAAATCGACTGGCGTTTAAAAGGCAGCCGCCCAAGCAGCAGCAAATGGCTGGGATTCCGCAAACATCAAGAAAAAATAAAAACCCAGCCTTAAGGGATCCCAACTCAACCGATTCCGATCCCTAGGAACTTCTTCGTGGACGGTTTGGCCCCAATCAGACAGAAAAAAACACTCTGCGGAAACGGGGGAAGAGCAAAAAACATAAGGGCCAGAAGTATAAACCGACAGAAAGCGGCAGGGAGGTACGTGCTGGGGCGCGAGTCCCAGCTAAAGGAAAGAACGCGGCCCAGAATCAAAATTTTAAATCTCAAGACGATGACGGGGGGAAGGGACCAAAGGCGTGGGGCGGACGAAGAAAGCATCATCAACACAAAATCAAAAGAAAAGGCGAGACAAAAACTTGGTACATTTCAAAATGGGGGGGGAGCCGGGGGGTGGGGGCCGTCAAAAGATGACGAGGCTTCCTGGGGAGTACCTCGGATTGAAACAGAAATGAAAAAACCTGCAAAAGAAATGGAAGCCGATATGAGAGAGAAGAGCAACGCGCAAGCTGAAAAAAAAAAGATGCTTCTCATCCAATAGAGACTAGTGTCCCAACGCAAGGACTACGAGGGGCCTGAAGGGGAGTTCAGGCCCTCATAGCCACCAATCCCCACAGGTAAAACGTTATAAAAGTTTTCCATTTCAAAAAAGGGCTGTCCCCCACCAAACCAAGGGGGGGGCAGACCCGCCATGCTGACAGCTTGGCGCATATGAAGGGAAAGGGGCCAAAGAAAAAACATGGGAAAAGGGTGAGACACGAGACACGAAGGGATGCTTAACAAAGACCTGCAAAGGAGTTGTGATAAACCGGAATTGTGCCAAGGGATGCCTGTTTATCTAATAAAGGGGTGCAAACAGGGGGGTGAGCGGGGTGTTGTTCAAAGGGGGAGATGGGTAGTTTTAGGACAGGCACCGGAGGAAAAACCATCCGGCGTTTGGGGAAGGCGGGATTTTTATTGGCAGATGGGTTGGGGCAATCTGGTTAAAAGAGAATGAGGGTCCTAAAGGGGGGAAGAAAACGCAGTAGAAACCAAATCATGTAAGTGACTGAACTCACCTTAGGGAAGAAAGGAGAAGCCTTAGGGTTCGCGGGCAACTAAAAAAGTCGGGGGACGGAACGGCTTTGTGGTGGGGCAATTCCGGAGTAGGAGGAATGAGGGACTTTGGTGGGCCGGAGAAAAGTGGGGGAAAAAATTTTGAAAAAGTGTTACAAACGTACGGAAGAAAGCGGAAGCCGGCACTCCGCATTGGTGCACCGGGGTGGCACAAGTAGGGAACATGTGTACCTGCAGATCTCAAGAAATTCGTAGCGAACGGGAGTCAGGAGATTGCAAGTGCACGGGTAGTGTATCTCGAAACAGGAGAGGCGGAAAAAATAGGGGGGGGGGACAATATGGAAAAAAAAAAGACACCCTGACTAAAGGTCAGAAAACAAAAAAACGAAAAATCGGCCGTTGAAAAAAGGAAACGCAAATAAAGGTCGAAAAAGCTTTTTCAAAAAGGGATCGAAAGGAAAAGTGAATGGAAACTTTCTGGCACTGAGAACCGAAAAAAGGGAAAATAGGGGGGGGGAAGTCAACCAGGAGGTTCCTAAAAGGAGTAGGGGGTGGGGGACTCGCAACCGGAACGCGGGGGGGGCCACCCCGAGAACGTAAAATTATATGGCGACAAACTGAAAAAACCAGTCCCACGGGAAAGAGCCGAAAAAAAGAGATTTGAAAGCAAGACCCCTCTCCCACTAACTCAAGAGAAAAAAAAAAATGGGAAGATGAAAAGAAAAAAAGTGAGAGTTGTTTATCTGGAGAGGGGAAAAAAAAACTGGGGGGTCGCTCGGGGGGGCGTCTAAGGTTCAAAAAGGTGTTCTCAAAAATTCAATGGTTCTAAATGGAATAATAGGGGAAAGGCGATGCCGTGCAGGCTAAACGCATGAGAATAGGCAGGAAAAAGAAGGAATTCGGCCATTTAAGAATTCCTATGCCCCGAATTACGAGGATCAATTTCACAGTTCCAGAAAAACTATGAAAGCGGTCGCAAAGGGGGGTCAGAGGGGAGTGGAATACGAATGGCCACGCCGCGAAAGGGGGAGGGGGCTTCTGAAAAGAGGACTTGGGGCTTGATTGAAAGTCGTCACCAAAAGAAAGGGGGGGGAAAAAAAGGAAGAGAATGTTGCTACTGAGAAAGACAGAAACGGGGAAAGTGAAGAACACTAAGATGAGGAAACAGATGAAAAACAAGATCGAAAAAAAAAGGACAGACAGAGAGAACCCTTTGAACAATGCGGGAGTGGGAGAGTCGTAAGGGGTCTTGAAATTACGTACTCACGCTGGTAAAAGTCGGACACCATTAAAGAGCCGGAAGATGCCGCAGTAGATTACAGTGAACCGAACGCCGTCCCTAATAAGGGTCAGGAGGGGGGACTCCAACAAAGCACGCTATCTTCATTCATCCGGGGGGAGGGAGGACAGCCAATGTAGGGGGCAGACTGGCTGCCCAGTTTGACATGGCCAGGCACATGGGGGGGGCACACAAAAGATTTGCCAAAACTAGAACGAATCGGCTGGAAAAACCACGTGGTTTCCTTAAAATCCGTGCCCAAAACAGTAAAGAAACCCGACAGAGAAAATCAAGAGCAAAAAAATTTGCAGGGAAAATACAAAGGAACATCCGGCAAAAATCTCGGGAAAGACAAAAAAAAAAAGCACGATTGTGTGGAGGATTCGTGCGCAGTGATCGTACTTCTAACAGGTGACACAGGCTCGCATATGCGCACAAAAAAAAAAGCAGCCAGGGGCGGGCTGGCCAAAGGGTTGTGGGGAACAGCAAACAGAAAAGGAACTGTATAAGATTGGGGAAAATTGGAGAGTCAATAAAACGTACTGAAACGAGACGGCGAATATACGATGGAAGGGCTTAACGAAAAGTTGGTGCTCAATGAAGGGGGGAGCTGGGAAGATAAAATCGGGCGGCCAGGCAAGGGGAGTGAGAGGAACAGTAATAAGGGAAGTAAGGGCCCTCATAAAAAGGAATGAAGACCCAAGGGAAGCTGACGCAGAAAACCCAATTGAGGAACAAGGTTGAAAGGGTGAAACGGCGGTGGAAGGAGCAGGCTGCGTGTATTGGGTGGGCATGATGAAAAATTCTTCGAAAAAAAATGAATGGCCTTTCAACGATCAACGGGAAAAACTTAGGAGTTTCTCTGGAACGCGGTAACCGCGGGGGAAAGGCGCTCCAAGCACCAAAATGGATCGCAGACTGGTAGGCGGGGGGGTTCTCATGAGGAGGGTGGGGGCTTCGCGCACGCAGATGGGTTTGTAAAAGGGGGGGACATGGGGGGGCCAAGAGTCAAGCGGGAGGGGAATAATGGGAGGGGTGTGGGGAGATGTGTCAGTGCGGACTGAGGGTAACTTGAATCCTGCGTCACAAGCGAAGGGACGTCCATACGGGGGAGACGGCGCTACAGAAGCCAGCGCTGGCGGGGTTCAGGACAATACAGGGGGGGGAGAGCTTAATGAAAGGATAGTTCGAAGGGAAGCAGGGAAAAACAGTCAAAAAAGGTTAGCAGACAAAGAAGAAAAATAAAACGGGAGGGGCAGTACCGAGGTGATAGGCAAGGGGAAAGGAAAATTCAAACGGAAAGATGGAGCTCTTTACAGGGAAGACGATTTCAAAGAAGATTTGCACCTACATCGCGGTAAGGGGGGTGCTGGAGAACTTTGGGGAAGGGGGGGAAAGGTAAAGAAAAAGAGGGGGACGAGGCGGTTCAAGTCGAGCGGAAGCGCAACATCAGAGGCAGGGCGAGAAAATGCGAAACACCATTCCGTGACCTAAGTCAGGTAGCCGCACAAAATGGGGGAAAGTTGATCCGCCAATTGGGGGGAATTTGAGGAAGGCAGTAGTTGACGACGGGAGGCGTTTCTTCTGGAAAAAAGAAAAAGTACGTCATCGGTCGAGAAAAAGGAGGAAGGGCGCGCGAAAGGTTCCGGGGTCGGAAGAGGCAGAGTGTAGGTTTCTAAAAAACGCGAATGAAATGGCTCCATGAAAAAAAACTCGGGGAGGGTTCGGTTAAAGGGCGGATCAAGACGCAAGGGTTGGGGGCCAAGCGAAAAAAAGAAGGCATGGCAGAATAACCCGAGAAAGAGTGCAATGGGAAGACTAGTGGGTGGGGCTAAATATTAAAAGAGTCGGGGTTCACTAGGAGAGGAACTTGAGGGCCCGGGGAAGAATCTCAACGGAGGAAAGGTGGGGTTTCAAAACTCACTCAAAGAAGTAAAAGGCAAGCGTCCGGGGTTCTCAGGGAAGAAGGAGGTTTAAGCCGAAAGGGCAAAGATTGGCCGGGGAGCTTCCAGGGGGGAAAGAAGAAAAAGGGGATCATGGACTAAAAAGGGGGAAACACAGGAAAGGCCCAAACATTTAGCAAGGGGTAGGCCGGAGAGGGCTAAGTTTTGACAAAAGTAGGGGCAGAGGGAGTTGATGACTGGGAAGTCCCTGCAAGAAAAACTCGAGATCAAGGAAAAGAAAACGAGTGCCGTCCTTGCTGAGAAAGGATCTTCGAACGGCAACCAAAAAAACACTTATTATTATAGGAAAGATCGACTCAAAACAAACGCATTCCGTTCTCGGAGGGGACGGGGGGGAATTAAAAGAGAGGCAGGTCACTTGGCAGGAAAATCGCAAACTCTAACAACTACGATCTGCAAAGAATTGAGGAAAATTTCAATCAAAAAGTAAAAGGGGAACGGAGTAAAGTGGGGGGAAAAAGTGGGGGGGGGCTTGGGCAGTCCACCCTTTTCGCAAGGGGAAAAGAGCGAGTTCCAACTGGGAAACGCGAAAATCAAGAGGATCGCCTAAAGGGCGGGAAACGCGGACGTTGACCTTCCAGAGAAACGGAAAAAAACGCTGCCAAGTGAAAGAGAAGGGTCTAAGTGGAAAAACAAGAAATACCAAAAGTCACGTTCGAAAGGACGAATTTTCCAGAAAACAAAAAAAAGGAACTAGGGAGGAAAAGGGGCAAAAGAAGTCGCTAGGGGCATACGGGGCCTCCATA
>Ga0179593_1360017_pt1 | contig 12089 bp, 20 predicted proteins | sample CZODoug2_1_08_16_FD_185931 | JGI IMG/M metagenome (GOLD analysis project Ga0179593, IMG submission 185931) | Vadose zone soil fungal communities from Angelo Coast Range Reserve, California, USA - CZODoug2_1_08_16fungal (PacBio error correction) | ecosystem: Environmental > Terrestrial > Soil >...
GGGGAAACGGAGCGAGCTTGCTAAGTTTGGGAAGAGGGTGGTGCGTGGAGGGAAAGCGATGTGTGCTGGCTGGCTCGGGGGGGCCAGAACTGGACAAAAAAACCTAAGAATGGATGCGAGGGGTGGGGGGGGGGGGTTTGGGTTGGAGAACCGGGTGGGGCGATAAGCACTTTCGCGGCTTGTGCAGGCTCTCTCAAGGAAGTCGAGGCAAACAGGGTGATGTCAAAACTCTGGATGTGGGCGTCAGCGGTTCTCAGTTGGAAAAAAGGGAAAACGGACTGGGAGTAAAAAGTTTGGGGGGGGGAAAAAGAGGATGTTTCGGGAACTTCCAATGTGGAAACGGGCGGGCTGTCGGGGGGGGGGGGAAAGTGCGCAGACACACGAGATTCCCAACTTGGGTGGCGGAAACCGGTAACTGCTGGCAAACCGTTAAGGGGAAAAAAAAAAACCAACTCGGGCAGAGTTAGGGGAAGCCCAGACGAGAAGGGGACGGGAGATAAAATCTGTGGGAGTGCGCGGCAACAAACGGACAACCCACTTCGGTCAGAGAGTGTTGGGGGAAAAAACTTTTGGGGGGTGTGGGGGGGGGGGCTTGCGGTCACATCGCATCAGAAAATGACTGTCGGGCGGCTGATTGAAAAAAAAGGACATATCTCGATATGGGGCGATAAGAAAACAAAAAGTGAAAGAACGACCGGAAGCAACATACCTAGCTAAGAAAAGTTGTCTGTAAACCGCCCGCGGTCCGGTTTGGGTGAATCCTTCTAGATGTGTGCACGTTGAAGGAGGAGGTGAGGTCAGCAGGGGGAAAGAAAAAAAGAGTTATATGGTTGGCCAACAACATCGGGGGACAAGGGTGGTGTCGCATGGTTTTTCAATTTTCGGGGGGGGGCTCGAAGTATTGCGAAGAGGGTATTCAGGACGGGAGAGTGTGCAAAAGGAGCAGACGGGACAGGCATCAGGGAGGGCCATTTGAAACGGCGGGGTTCGGCAGCACTCCATCTTCTCCCATTCGTAAGGTAGGGGGGATAAAGCATTCAGTGGAAAAGGCGGGGGAAGTGAAGGTGGCGCTAAAGGGAGCAGGTTGCAGGGGGGCATGGACGGGGAAGGGGGGTGGGGGGGCAAAACGGGGGCTTTTATGCAAGGGATGGGGGGGGCCTACGCCTTTTTGCGGTGAAAGCAGCTACATTAGAACGTCATGGATTAAAGGTAAAAAATCGCACAACCACCGTCGGGAGGGGGAGGACGGGGGGGGGGAGGGGCAATCGGCAGGAGGAGGTCGGTTATGAGGGAGCGATGTGGGGGCGTGGGTCAGGGGGCAGGAGGAAGGACGGAGGTGCACACAGGACAGGCTCGGAGGAGGTTCCTCCAGCTGACTGGCTGCGGGGGGGGGGGGAGGAATTTAATCCAGAAACTAGCATTCGGGGAAGGAAAAAAAAAGGTGACAGGAAAATTCGCGGAGCGAGGGGGGATGTGAGAGCGCGAACTTCTTCAAGGAAAACTATCTTTCTCTGGAAGGGGGCGATGGATACTGAGCCATTTCCATCTAGGTGTCACAGATGGGCGGCGAAAGACATTTGTTCAATAAAAAAACCAGGCAACCTCAGAGCACGCAGGCCTTCACAACGTCGTGAGGGATGGGGGGGTTGAAAGGGAAGTGGACAGGGGAGGGTCACGAGTGTGAGGGAGCTCCTGCCGTACTGAAAGGGGGAGCTGGCGGAGGGCTCGGGGACAAGAGGAGAGGGGGGGCAGCAGAGGCATGCGGAGGGTAGCCGTGGAGCAAGGCGCTGTGCAAAAAGGATCGGGGGGGGCAAACACGGCGTCAGGGGGGGGAACGAAAGAGACCGGGGATGCCTACGAAAGAGACAATGGGGGAGACAGGCGTATGAGAACATCGGATTATGAAGTCGCAAAGAACAAGAACTTCTGCCACTGTTCTATCTACAAGGGGAGCGGGCGGAACGAATACAAAGCCACAGAAGGGACCGTAAATTCAGCACTGCCTACTCTTCCGGGGGGAACATCTTTCAAATTGAAAGTTTACATCGATAAATAAATCTGGGGAAGGGGCTGGCAGGCCACTATTGCACAGGAAACGCAAAAAAGGGCTAAGTTGAGGGATATACAGTGCTCTATTGGAAAAACCACCTTACGGTCAGATCCGACTCAGGGAAACAGAATGGCAAAGGCTCCAAGGGAGGGTGGCTCCTCATCACAGCTTTTCAGGGGGTCGATCAGGTCGAAAAAGGAACTGGTGTCATGAAAAAGCAGAGCACTCAGGGGGGGATCTGTAGACCTGAACGGAGGGGGGGGGAAAAAAGGGAGAAGGAGGTCGACCAGAAAAGATCCAAAGGGGTGTCGAGAGTTTACCCCGTGCTCGCGGCCTGGGGGGGGGACGGGTGCAATGTGTTTGTACCGGCGACAGGTGACTGTGGAAAGGGGGGTTGCTGGGGAGGGAAACGGGGGAAAGGGGCAACGGGTGCACGAAAAAAGAGACCACGCCTCTCAATTCAGAATGGCTGCTCGTGTCAAGACCGGGAGTAGAGGGGAGAGAAAATTCGGGCAAGGAAGGGGACGTCGACGTCGCCAACAAAATGAAGAAAAACCACTCAACAAAAAACGATGCGAGAGAGGACCGGGAAGGTTATTGATAGGGAACAAACCGATTCGATTCGAGAAAAAAAAACTCAACAAAGGGGTCGCAGGAAGGATAACCACAAAAAAAAAACGGGAAGGAAAGCAGTGGGGGGGGGAAAAAAGGCAACAGGAACGGGCGGGGGATGGGGACATTATGGTTGCGGAGGTCAGGCTGTCAAGGGCTCGGTCAACATGGCTCGCTCTAAGCGAAAAAAAAATAAGAGTAGGGAAAAGAGGAATAGAAAAAAGTGCTTCAGCAAGGAAAACGTGTGGGAATACTGGGACCCTTATAAGATAAGAACAAATTGGGGGAAAATGCATCAACCGGGCGCCCTGGAAGAACAAAAAAATGTTAGAACCGGGGGAAAAGGTTAATCGGCTCGGCTGCGAGGGTTGGGAGGAGGGACGTCAGGCGGGTATGATAAAGGGAGGGGGCGATGCCTAGGGGGGACGGTCTATGGGGGGGGACTGTGTTGCGGGGGCGAAAAGTGTCGATGCTGCTTGGCGGATGAAAAAAAAAGGGGTGGGGGGGTAGTGCAAAGGAGAAAGTAGTGGGGGTGGCATCAAGCATTGAGGAACGGGGTTAGCTTTTTAGGGTGCATACCGAAAGAGGGTATGTTATGGTGAAAAAAACATCAGCAGAAGGGGGAGAAGGGGGGGCAGGCGGACGGGCTAAAATGAAAACAGTTGTTAACCAAAAAAAAAACTCTAAAGGAGAACTTGCATGACGGGATACACTAAGGGTAATAATATATGGGAGGCCGCCGAGCGTCAAAGAGCACGGGGGATGCGGAGGTCAAATCAGCGAGGGGGGGGACGGAAGGTGGGGGGTGGGAGTGCTGAAACCGAAGGGGTGGGGGGGGGAAGTGTCTGCTAGGCGCGCCGGAAAAAAAAAGAAGTTGGTTCCTCAGGTGGAGCCCTCGCCATGGTATGTTGAAACTTTAGTGTGTTTTCACTGTTCAGAAGGCTTCGGTCACTGCGTCTCTGTGCAGTCAGGGTGGGTAAAGGGAAAATGAGGAGAAAAAAAGCGTTCACGGGGGGGGGGGAAGAAAGGTGCACGTGAACGTTTCGTGAAATGGGGGGGGACAATTCGCAATGAATATGTCGGGCAAAAGAGATTTCCTTGGAAGGACCTCTGGGGCCGGAGAAAGAAAAGGAGGGGAATGCTGGCCGGCTGCGGCGGTTTTGTGAGGAAAAAATTGTCAGGGGGGTCACCCACGGAGAGGGGGCACGAAAGCTCCCAGTCAGACGTGATGGTGCAAAAGCAGAAAGAGCTGCCTTTATGCAGGAGATTCTATAGAAACAGTAGCGCGTACAAAAAAAAACTGAGAAGAGAGGAACGCCGGGCAGGAGGTGTTACCAACCGACTTTGGTCACAGGTGGCTGTCAAAACAAGTTTGCTTCAATCAGCCGTGGCCATGTACTACTTGAGAGTTATTGCGCAGGACAAAAATGTTGTTGCTTGTGGCGGAGGGGTTCCAGAAGGGGGGCGGAAAGGGGCGTCCGACGGGGGTTCAGGTCAGAAAAAATCGTGCAGGCCGGAGACAAAAGTCCACACGGAAGACGGACAAACAGGCGCGCTTTGGATTAATGCGACTTAAGGGGACGGCTGGTGGGTGCGAATTGGCTTTTTGTGGGGGGGGACGTGGCAACGGGCGGTCTCAGATATAAATCGGTGCGAAGGAATTGGGGAAAAAGCAGGCCAGCCCCCTTAAAATGTGAAAGGGGGCGAGGCGGAGAGGGATCTCCATTTTCAATGGGTGTCCGCGCGGAGTCTCGTCAGTTCTAAGAAAGGCAAACTGGGGCGGGAGGGACCACCTCTTGACTCACGGCAGGGGGATTGGGAACGCAGGCTACGCGCCTGGGTTTCTTGACGAGGGCGCGCGTAAACTGCGGGCGGGCCGGGGCAAGGACTACCTGCCTGTCTATTGAGAGTCACAATGTCGGCAGCATAAGAGGGGTACGCGGTCAAAGCGAAAGAGACTGTGCAATTGCACAGTAGAAAGTTGCGCTTCAAGAAGGGCAAGAAAGGGCACAGCCGTGGGGAACAGGGAAGCAAAAAACGTGAAAAAAGTTCAATGAGAAAAACACACTGAAAGGGGTTGCGAGCCAGAAGAAATGGGTAGGGGCGAAGGTAAAAGGAACACGTTTCAAAAAAAACCTAGTGTACCTGACATCGGAGGAATGTTAGTCAGAAACGTGGCGCGAGCTGGGCAGATTTAAAATTCTTGATGAAAGGTCTTGGAACACCAGAAGGTTAAAAGGGGGTGGGGGAAGGGCACTAAAAAAAAAAAAAAAAAACCACCGCAGGGAGGGGCAAACACTCATTATCGGAAAAATGGTATAGGGGCTCGCGCTGCATTTAAAAAAAGGAGTCCTGAGATCGATCATTTATATGATACGATTCCTTCGGGCGAGGAGGCCAAGCAAAACCCCCTCTAAGTGAAAGAGGACAATCAAGGGCAAAAAAAGATGGCGCGAAAGCTTCTAGGATGTGACAGTGTCATGGACTCACCTTAGGAAACTGCCCATGAAATATCAGAGGAATAAAAAAAAAGAGGACGCCAGGGGGACAAGTTGAGGGCCGGGCGTACGCTCATCTTTAGTGGAGTTCCGACTGGTAAGGGAGAGGTATAGAGCCTGATGGAAAGTTTTAGAGATGGGGGGGGTGGATGTCAGCCACGTGGGAAAAAGAAAACAAAAGAGCTTTCAGACCCAAGAATGAAAAAAAATGTACGACGGGAAGTTGAAGGGGGGTCGCAGGGGGGGTTCTTCTCCAAAAAAATAGGATTCGAAAATACATCCGATCGAAATTCGGCGCCGCCAGGAAGGGACGGTAGGGGGAAAAAATTTCAGGGCTAGTTGAACTGGTTCTACAAGAGGGAGAAGTGGAGTCTAAGTTGGTTAGTGGACGAGTAAAGGGTCCGGTTGCCCGGTACAGATCAGACCCGAGTGGCCTAGATAAGCGCACGTCGTCCTAATGAGCGGCAAGGAAAAAAAAAAAGTGTCTGCAGAGAAATGTAGGGGGGCAAGAAACACTCAGGGGGAGAGAAAAGGTGAGGATTCGTGATTTAGAAAAGGGAGAGACATGTATCTAAAGCGGAAAAATCGGGGTGGGGGGGAAAACCGGACAAATACACTATGGCAGCTTGCAGAGGCTGTATCCAAAATCAAAACGCTTGGCGGCAGGCAAGAGGAGACGTCACGTCCTCAAGCAAAGAGGGAAAAAAAGGAAAAGAGGGTAAGACGAGGCCTTCCTTGAAGGGTCTATCTCCTTTTGATTGCAAACTTCTATAAAAATTCACGCACAAGCGCAAATGGCGTAGATGGTGTCTCGGGCATGAGGATGGCAGAGACTGCACCAGCTTCCACCGAGCAAGGGGGAAAAGCCGAGGTGGCTGGGGGGAAAGATTTTTTTGGGCCTGGGGGAGAGTGTTCATGGAGCGAAAGCTATCGCGCGGGCCGCGTTGTTATGAGGGGGCGCGGATATTGGTCGCAAGCAGAAAAACTCTGGGCGATGATCAGTGGGGGGGAACTAAGTCCATCAGGGGGTGTGGGGGTTCAGCAAGCAAGATGGCATGAAGAGAAATCAAGACTGGAATGGGAATGAGAAAAAGGGAGGACTTTGATAGTAAGAAACTAAGGGCGGAAGGTCATTAAAAACGCTGTGGAGAGGATAACATTTAGGAGCAGGATGGATTAGCGGGCAGCTGGAAACCAAAAACAGGTAATTGCAATGACCAAGGGGACCCGACGATTTTGGAGGCTGCGAGGGTGGCGTCGTACAGAGGACGACGACGCGTGTGGTACAGGTTTCGGGGTTGTTCTCAAGGAAAAGGGCAATCTTCACATACTGGCATGATCAGGAGGGCTGGGTGTTTAAGAAAAGGGGAGCACATTTAAGGTTCAGGTTAACGAACATGCGCGCGAGGGTCTTGCTCACGAGGTGCTCGCATCGGCCTTTGCTTTCAGACACCGTTCCTCTGGATGGTTTTACACCGGAAAACAGCGGAAGGGGAATTGTGGTATGCTTCGCTCGCACGGAGTGACCATCAATGAAAAAAAAGGCCTTTGCCTAGGGGGAGTGAAGTCAGTGGTTGCATTTAGGAGGGGGCCCTACTCTTGTACGCAGGAATCAAGCCGGCGTCAGAGTTTTAGAAGGTCCAGAAGGGCAAAAGGACATTACCTGAACTTGCTAACATGCTTTTCTTCTGTTCCTTTTCTGATCATGTAAGTACGATCCTTCCGGGGGTGCGCTAAGAAATTCACAGGGGGATCAGAGTGTATCACGCGCTAAAACAGTCGGGCGGTCACAAAAACGTATTTCAAAAAAACTGACGGCGGGCTGGCATTTTGTCGGAGGGGGGAGGGCTGAGCTTCAGTTGTCCTATTACTGGTCATAGCCTATCATCTGGGGGACGGCAAAGGGAAATGGCGGAACGAACACAGGTTGGTTGCTTGTGCGGGGATGGGTTCACTGGGTTGACTATTAAAAAACAAAGCGGGTTCGCGCGCAGTTGGGAAGGCAGATCCGGGCACTTTTATCAGGCTTTGCAGATGACTCAGACGGAGTTAATACAGAAGTGCAGACATGCTGAGAAGGTCAAGGTTCACCGCGTCGGCACGTTGAAAGAATATTGGGTGAGTGGGGGTTTGCTTAGAGCCACGAAATAAGAAAAAAAAAAGAGAAAAGGTCCAAACGGTGCGGCTACTAACTCTGTGCACTTTCTTTCTGGAATTCGTGCCTACTGGAAAATCGGAATGGGGAAGGGAAAAGAAACTTCCTAAACACCGCGTGTCAGGCATGGTCAAACGAAAAGGGCACTACTAACAAACGGCCAGAGAGCTTGCAAAAAAAGAACACAGCTATAGGAGATGGGGGAAAGAGATGAGGAAATGGGGGGGATCAGGGAGGATGAACACAGCGAAGGGAATCGGAAAAAAAATGGAGGGTACCTCATTACATTCGTTTGAAAACTAAATGGGGTCGGGGACATTGATGCAGCGAAATATGTCGCAAAATCGCGGCAGTGAAGGTAGGAAAATTGTTGGGTGCGGTGGGCTCATTTTCAAATAAGACCTTTTATGATGGTCCTCAGGGGGGGTCAGGGGGGTAATGGATAGTTAGGATGTAAACAAAAAACCGCGGTGGGTGAAGACAGCATGGGCGTGTATCATCAGAATAAGGGTCTCGCACGACTCTCTGGAGAAAAAATAGTCGGCCGCGTGTACCCTCTAAGACGGCAGGGCGGGGGAGAATCAAGCATGCCTTGTAAAGCTTGAGGGGGGGACACAATTAGACTCGTTTAATAAAAAGGACGGGGGAAAAAAGAAAAAATAGGGGGGGCCAACGGATCCCGACATTCAAGTGTCATTTTAAAGCTCGCAAAACCTATGCTGGGGTCAACGGCTTATAGAAAAATGGCAGGGCTTTCGGCAGTGACGCAGAGGGGATTTTCGGAAAATACGACAAATGGAGTGGAGGACACTCAAAAATGTTTGGTCACAGCAGAGTTGAATGTGCACAAAAAAAATTGGTTGAGTGACAGCTTTTCAATGGTGTTTTGACGTTTATTCAATCAGGTACTGGGGAAGTGAACTCGCGCGGCCGGAACTTCGTGAAAAAAAAAATGAATGCTTAGGGGGGGGGGTCAATTCTACTAAGAGAAGTCGGGCCGGTTTTAACGCGGAAAAAAAAAAGTACAAGGGCGGAGACCCCAGGCGAAGGGGGGACTCGAATTCGGCAAGGGCGAGCAGTGAATTGGACTTCTGGGGGCGGAGGAAGGATTTAGCCTAGGGGGGGGGGACTAAGATGCAGGGACCCCATATGTAACATCTAAGAGTCAGTCTGGTGAAAGGGGTCCGAGTGGAAAACGCGCAAAAGAAACTGGGCAGTGCGTCATGCGCGCTGGATGGGGGGGGATCCTGAAGACAGGAGTAATAAAAAAACATAGCCGGTCAGCTGAAGAAAGCTGCGTATATAAAGGAAGAATTCCGCATCATGTTAAGAGGAGCACGAGAAAAAAAGGGAGAACGGCTTCGGGAAGTGCTACAGGGGGAGGGGGGATTTCACATAAGGAAAAAAATGTCAGGAGGCGAGGATCGAGGGGGGGGGGGGGGGGGGTTCGGAACTGGTGACATTACTCATGTGGGAAGCAGTGCGCAAAGAAGAAAAAAAAGATCTGGGGAGGGGGACCCCCGGACCGGCCGTAATTAGGGACGGGCGCCAATGCAAAAGCGGAAACACAAAAATACTGAATGCGCTATGGTTGGGGAAGTATAAAAAAGGGGGTGGGGGGGGCTAGACAGGCAAAATGGCGTCTGGAAGACGTCGGGAGGAGGCTGGCGGGAAGGGCTCGGAGGCACCGCAGAAAGAAGGGGGTAAACGATTTTTCCAGCGGATGTTTGGAGTCGCGAATTGCTGGGGGTAATGCGGGTTCCGCATACGGTCACGCGCAAAGCAATGGCTGGATCTGGGGGGGAACTAGGGGAGGGAAAAAGGGGCGGAATCCACTCTGGGAGGAGGTGGTAAACAGGGGGTCACTTCCGTCAAAAGCACAACATTTAAGGGCCATTTATGGGAAAAAACGAATGCGCGAACTAGAGAGGGGGACTCTCTGCGGCGCGTTGGCCGGTGGGGGGAACAGGATCGTTGAACTCTAAATTTCGCTGCACAGGCTGGGGGGAAAGGGGTGCGGACGAGGGTGGGCAACCAGGCAGGGTGCAGGGGAGCACCACTGGGGGGGCAGAAAAAAAAGCACGGGCACACACTCAGATCACGCAGAAAGGCACGCGTCTCGCCAGGATGTTCTCTCTTGGGCGTAGCCTAGGGCGAACACGTGCTTAGGAGAGGGGTTCCTATCAAGTATATCGTGGGACTGGAGGGTACGTTCGGGGGGTAGGAACGATGAAAGGTCGTTTTTCCTTCAGGTCGGCAAGCTTCTGGGGGACAACGGCGTTTGGTGGTGTTGGGGGGGTGGTGGTCGTCGGTGCAGTGCAACTCGAAAATGCACGGCCCCGGAAGTAAAAAAAATTGGGGGGGAATCCCTTCAGGGGCCTATGTGCAACGTAATGCTAGCCGTGGACTTTAAAAAAACTATTGGCCAAAGGACTGGAGGGGGGGGGGACACTCCTCACGGTCTCGGGGGTATTCAAGGGCTAGACTGTGAGGGGAAGTCGGGGGCGGCAGCAGGGAACATTTGACGGATCGAGTGGGGGGGGGGAACGAAGAGGGTGGGGCTTTGTCGGGAAGGGTTGATACTTGTGAGGAGGATCGAGACTTCCTATTGGGTAGGGCGTCAGAGGCTTCGCAGGGCAGCGCGGGCACAAGGGGACCTTTCTGAGGGTCTGGAGCGGACGGGGGGGGGGGCGGGGGGCCCCAGTAGTACACACCAACTTTCCTAGTGAGGGGGGTGTGGGGGTCAAAGAGTCATGAAAGGCTGGGAAAAAGCCAAGGGCGCGAGGGCATGCAAAAAGCTACTTCGGGGGGGGGGGTAGCTCCGGGAGTGGTGGCAACTGAAGTTGTCATGGGCCTTTGGGGGGTGGGCTCTAACCAAAGTTTGCTCGTGTCAAGTTTTTATCTATCTATCAAAGTGGCTTAGCATGCTCGGGAACAAGGAGGGGGAAGGTTTGCAGCTGTTCGGCGGAGACGTGTATGGGGGGGAGGGGCAGGTTCCTTCTGATCCAGGGGTTGGGACATTGGCAGTTTTCAGGTGGGTGGGCGGTCAAAGAGAACAGGTCTTTTGAGAGGGGCAAACTGCGGGCACATGCTCCAAGAGGTCAACTGTGCTGGGGATGGGGGTGGCCATGACGAAAAACATGCGGGGACCCAGAAAACTAACTTAGGTCGGGCGGTAGAGTGGGTCTTCAGGGGGGGGCGGCGGGGCGCTGGACAACTCATTTACGGGGCCGCTGGGGCGGGGCTGGCCAGGGATATGTAAAAAGTTTCACCAGGGATTTGGGCCAAAAAAGGCTGCGAGCAAACACACCGTTGGCAGCGTCCACAAAAGAGGGGATAAAAACCAATGGAATGGCCGTGCGTGCAAACTCGTGGGTTTGGTCCGTGCAGGGTGGAAAGTGAAGTCGGGGGAAAAAAAAGAGTGGGGGGTCGGAGGGACAGGGAGACGGCCAGCCTGGGGCACAGGAACCGTCGTCTGAGAGAAGGGGGGGGGGGCACGGGACAGGGGAGGTGAGAAAAAAAAAGGCTCGTGAACATACAAAAAAACGGGCGGCCAGCACCGAGGACGGGAACAGGCTGTGGCTGCGCTCCTGGGGGACTGCCATGTCTAAGGGGTGACAGGCGATAAAGCTTTCTTCGGGGAGAGAAGATGACAAACGAGCGGGCGGGGGGGGGGGGAAAATGGTCTGACAGGGGCTCCCGGGGCTCGGCCAGGTACCAACCCTGGATCTGAGGGGCAGGTCCTCCAGCACGTGAATGGCTCTGTCTGGGAAAAAAGAAAAAAAGATGGTTAAAACAAAAAAAATAATTCTGGCCAGGGGGAGAGGGGGTCAATCCATTTGTTTTAGGACAAAAAAGCGGTGGCGGCCTGGCGAAAGTCGGCAATCATTTCATGGGGCTCTACGCACGGGTTTGAAAAAATGGTTCGGCATCTCAGGGAAATGCTACTTCCTCGCCGACTAGACACCTTTCGCTAAGTGGCTGGGTAACTTATGCACAGAAATTTTGCCAGTATGTGTCCTTCTCTCACGCTGGCGCATCGCACCCCAACGTCCACACAACCAAACAAAAACCAAAAAAAACCAAAGACACAAGCAAAAAAAAAAAAAACTTGCAACACTTAAAAACAACAAAAAAAAACAAGAAAAAAAAAAAAAAAAAAAAAAAAAAAAAATCAAACACAAGACTCAAAAAAAAAAAAAAAACAAAAACACCAGAGGGGGGGGGGTATTACCAGCGCGCGTCAGGGCACAATCTGAGTGAGGTTGAAACGCGCGGCGTGGAGGAAAAAGTTTTTCAGGACCTGCCGCAGAGAGGGGTGAGAGTGATGGGTGTCCCCACGGCGGAAGAAGCGGGGGGGGGAGGTGGACGGTGTGAAAAAAGTGCCTGCGGAGGGAGCTCCTTTGGGCGCCAGAGGGTGGCTTAGGGAAAGAAGTTGCGGGATGGCTCTAGGAAGGAACTCTACATGGGGGAAGGCCAAAAAACGCTGGTCAAGGGTAAAGTGAACTGCAAATTTCCCTACTAGAAAAAAAAAATGGGGTGGCAGGACAGGAGGAGGGCTAGGAAAAAAAGATCAGGCACGGCATTTCGGAGGTTCAAGACCTAGTTTTATAATTAAGGAATTTAGATAACGGAACCAGGCCGGGAAAGGCGCCTATAATCCCAACAAAGTTCAACCAGTTGCTTGGGGGGCTGAAGAGTTCCAGGGTGGGTTGCGCCAAAGTATTGGGACTTTCTGGTCAGCTTGCCAGGACTGGGTCCTGGCGGAGAGAGG
>Ga0179593_1728411_pt1 | contig 12089 bp, 15 predicted proteins | sample CZODoug2_1_08_16_FD_185931 | JGI IMG/M metagenome (GOLD analysis project Ga0179593, IMG submission 185931) | Vadose zone soil fungal communities from Angelo Coast Range Reserve, California, USA - CZODoug2_1_08_16fungal (PacBio error correction) | ecosystem: Environmental > Terrestrial > Soil >...
ACCACCTGTGGGGAGAACCCGTGGACAGGTGTCCTGAAAGAGGCACTGGGGGTGGGGAGAGGTCCACGGCGTGAATGGGGGGGGCAGGGGGGGGGAAAGAACACCAGTTAAGAGGGAAAAGAGAGTCAGAAAAAAAGTCGGCGCTTCGCACTATATGGCTAGTTGTCGCGTCTTTTTTCCGAAAAGAAAATGAGAGACGTGGTGACCGCCGCTGGGAAAAGTGGCACGATCGAGGTCGACACGATGGCCACCGGATCAAAAAGGTACCCGGGGGGCTTGTGGGAAAAATCGTTTTCCCGCGATGAAAGAATACCGGCTTGGACGGTGGTTGCGGGGAAAAAGCGGAATTTGGGGAGAAACCAACATATTGCTGCGCACCGGTTACTGAAAACCACGACGACGTCAACAAAAAGCGCGCCTCTAGCTGTGGGGGAAACAAAAATGGTGAGTTGTATCGCGAAAAAAGCAACTGATTAGGAGGAAAAGTAAGGGAGGTCAACGGGAACATCGCGGATCGTCGTGCACAACAGGAGAGGGGAGCGCTTGGGCTGAGATGGTGAAGGGAGGGTTCGGACAAAAGGCAGTCCGATGTGGTTGCTTTCTCAAAAAACGCTTGCTGTGGGCGGGCGGTGGGAAACGGCCAGCACCCGCCAGAAAGGTTCTTTGGAAGAACACGAGGAAAGGGGGAGGAAGTTTATCCCTGGGGAGAAGTCGATCGCCACGAAGAGTACCCAACCAGCCGCGAAAGGAGCCGTCGATCCGGTGCGGGAGTCAAAGACGCCGAAAGAAATCGGAAAAACCACCCGCCAAGAAAGGGGCGCCGTGCTGACAGAAGCCAAGACCACACGGTGGGAAGTTGCCAACATGCAAACCACAAGATCCGTGACTATAAAAAACCAGTGCTAGGAGGGGCCAGGCAGGTCCAACAGGGCAGTGTCTCATCCCATAATAAAAAGGAGATCACCGCCACCGGCCGTCTCAGGGGAAGGGGCATGGCGGCGCAAAAACCGAACGGGGAGGAAGATAGCTGCTCCCCATCAAAGCTTTTGTGTTACGGCCAATAAACGGAAAAAAAAAGATGACGCGCTGGCAGTGAATAGGTGGCGGCCCTGTCTCCAGCTGTCAGACATTGGCTCCATCCGGAGAGGGCAACACACTTAAACGACTCAAAGGAAGTGGCGCAAGGCAAAAACGAGCTTCGGTTTAAGACGGTAATCGCAAGTTCCGAATGGGTCATGTTCCGCGACCCATTGCTTCGCTGAGAGAGGGTTGTTTGGGAGTCACGGCGGGGGATAAGGAAAGGGATTACAGCGACCAGTGATGGCCCTGTAGGGGGACGGCTCCGGTCTGAAGTGGTGTACCAAAGGGGGAACCTTCGGTGTCTCTGTCGGGGGCACGACCAGAGCACCTAAAACGAGGGGGGGAGGGGTCTTCACGTCTCATGGACTCAAAGGCGGCGAATCGGGCCGCTGCACGAAAAGAGGAATATTCCAAGAAAACAAAGCCCTTCTTGAATGGATCTAGTGGAGGAATTGTCGAGGCAACCAAAAAATCACCGTCGAGTTCGTTTCCGGAGCTGGGTTCCTGCGTGATGATGGTCTGCCCCTTGGGGATGATCACAGATAGACTCGTTGTCCACCGAAAAAAAAACGGCAAGTCCGGCGCCAGCCGCGTTTTGAAAATGACTCTCGAGCAAAAGTCTCGTGCTGGTTCTCCGAAAAACTGATCTCTGACCGGCGAGAGGGGACCTTTTTCGAAAGGGGAAGGCGTTATTCGAGAGGTGAAGGCGTCGGCCCTTACGAAACGGTGTCGATTCCGAGAAGATGGAACGCCGACCGGGAGAGGAAATCGGTCCCCCAGTCGAGATCGCAGTGGAATTCCAGGATCGCCTTAGGGGTCGCCACGACGAGGAAAAGGGGGGGGGAATGCCTGTATTCAGGTAGGTGAGGAGGGATCACGCAGGTAGGGGGGCACACACCCATGACTCAGATATGTTCATTGGAATCCCGGTCGATTCCAGGAGGGGGAGGCTTTACCGCTCAGACGGATACATCAGCACGTTTGGGGGAAAGGGAAGGGGCATCGATGTCGACACGACGTGGTCCGGAATACCCCCCTTATGCGCGAGTGTTCGCGACGGCTTCGGACCGTGGGCCCGAATAAGAAAAAAACAAAAGAGGAAAAGATTCGGTCCAAAGCACGAGCAGAACAATCGCGAACTCTGTGCTGTAAGAAACACGTCGGGGGTCGACATCGATGACAGCGCGTCTACCCCAAAAAAAAAGGAGACAGGCGTGCCTAAGAGAAGAGCACGACCGGAATCGACCCGGCGACAAGGACCTCTTCCCCAGCAAGCAGGTTTTCGGCCGGGTGACGCGTGCGCGGTGCAGGAAAATGCGGAACCTATGCCGTGACGAAAGACCCAAGAATAGGGAGCAGGCGAGACAGAACTTCTGATCTTCGCCTTGAAAACACGTCCAGGATCCGAACGGGTCGGCGTCCAGCTGAGAGGAGAGATGAAGAAGGGCACCGATAGAATATTGACGCACCGTGAACCGGCCTTGGCGGCCTCGTTCCAAAGGTCGGAGAGACCTCAGGAAAATCCTAATATCGGGATAGAAATCAACCTTATCACCACCTCGTCGCCGGACTGGCAGATTGCCCTTCGTTGGACAACGCGTATAGCGAGCAATAAAGGTCAGCCTACATCACGCAGAGTTAGGAAGAAATCGCAAAGAGGTGTCTTCCGTTCATGCAGCTAAACGAGAAGCAAAGAAAAGTAGACATCCAAACCAAAGCTCGTTTCCGCGTCTGATCTTCTCTGATCCGGAAAAAAAAGGATTCGCGCCGCCGGAGAAAAGACTGAAGAAAGCTTCTCGGGGAGGCAAGCGATCCGGGCGCTGGCGGAAACGACGGTAACGACGATAACCCGACGGGAAAAACTTTTGTACAAGGAAAAAAAAAAAAGAGCCGGGGAATGTCCATAAGCTCCGGACGACGCTCGTCCCAGCCCGTTGAACAAGGGAAAAAACAAAAACCAAGGCCCTCCTCCGCAGCCTGGAAGCCGCGGAAAGGAAAAGGACGAGAACACGATTGGAAAAAAAAGGGAGACTTCTTGCGAAAAAGAATACGGGGCTTTGCGTCTTTCCCAGTGAAAAAGTCTTGCCGGTATCCCAAGGAACGGCGTGGACGGGCCGCACCTACTAAAGGCAGCAGGAGTATGTCGTGGGGCGAAGGCATGTTCCCGGGGAGGGGGCCTTGCGACGGTATCAGCTCGCGGAAACTCAGACTAGAAACGGCTTCACCACTGCAGAGCCCTGCTGCCCAAAGAGACGGCCGTTGGCGTTGGAAAAAAACAAGGGGGGTGACTGGGGTGACACCCTACCCGAGCACTTGGGTTGGGTAGAGTCCGAATGCTGTGGTTGTCAGGGGGGGCAAGGCAAAACACCAGGGTGTCGCGGTCTCGTCAGCAAGGGGGGACGCAAACCACTCAAACGTGGACGCGGCTGTTGTCGGCTAGGTTGAACACAAACCTAAATATCGACTGCCTTGACCCGACCCGCGCCGAAGGGGGACGATCGCGGGGCAGTCGACCGATGGAAAGTTATCAATCCAAAGACGTGAGGGGTGCAGGCCGGAACCGCAATCACACGTCTTTAAGAAGTTGTCCCAAAGAGCAGGAAAAAAAAAGGGGGAAGCGTTTGTTGTGAGAAAAAAAATATTTAGGAGCGCACCCTTCCCGACGAACGTCACCATCGAAAAAAAAAGAGGCTAAGAGCGGTGGGAACACTAAGAGGCGATGGTGAAACAAAGGGGGTATCTCGAAAAAAAAAAAACGTATGAAGACAACGGGTTCAGAAAAGGCACCACATCTCTAGGAGAGGGGGGGAGGGTTCGTGGGCAGTGGGCAGTGTGCGCCATAAGACCGGGTGCTCAAGGGTCGTCTCCAAAACACTCAAGAAAGGTTTCAGGACGGAAGCAGGGAGCAGAGGCCACCAGCCAAAAAAAAACCGTAGTGCTTGGAGAAAAATGCAAGGCTCTGCATTAAAAGCCTCCGGTCGAAGCAAAGGAGAGTGCCCCTCCAACTCGGAGGTTTGACCCGGTCCAGAATGGGTGCGGGGAGTCAAAAAAAGACCCCTTCAGGACGTCATCGCCCGAAAGGGAGGCCGTGCGAAAATCGATCGAGAGAAAACAAGTGTGCCTTGCCCAAAAACACAATCAAAGGGAAAGAAAACCCCAAGGGGAACATTCCAACCCATTCCCGGCTCATCCCCAGGGTGATCGAGAACTGAAAAAGCCGCTAGGTTCGCGGTCCGGCAAAGATGCGGACGCCGAACCGGGAAAAGACACACCCCATAAAAGACCTCTGGGTGGACGTGCCATAACAGAAGGAACGCACGTCTCCCACGAAGCGCGCTGGCTTGAAACTTCCCGGGAGTCCACTAGGAGGAAGGAAAATGGCAGCCATAAGGAGGCATCCCCGTTGGAAACGGAACGACGCAAGGAAAGAAGAAGTCTCGGACAAGGAGGCCCATCGTTGTCGCGAGAGGATTAAGCGCGGCCCAGGCTGCGAGTAGGGGGGTGGGGGGGGGGGGTGGTGGGCAAGTGCACTGGCCGGAATCGCGGCGATGAAGGAAAAGAACTTGATGGCCAGGGGGACTGATGTTTTACCCGTGACGCTCCCGGCTTTGGGGGAGGAAAGCGGGGTGAAAGAAAAAGGAGAAGAGCGCTGAACTCCTACCGGATAATCTGAGGGTGCTTCAGCTGGAAAAAAAGGCGAACTGTTCCGCTGAAACCAAAAGGATCAGGAAAAAATCCAGCGCGTAAAAAAGAGGAAGGGGGAGGTCAGGGAAGGTAGAGTTTGATCGCGCGCATGGCCGGAGGAACCACCGACGAAAGAGAGGGAAGGACCTTGAACGGGGAGCTTTTCTTTAGAAGGAAAAAAGGGTTATCACTCGATAGAAAGAGGGGGGGGGTGAAAAGATTGGCACGCGGCCAGAAGGCTCCGCCCGAAGGGTGTCCGTTTTAAACAAAAAATCTCGGGCAAGACCCCTAAATCGAACCGTACCGCTGGGGGGCCGGTTTGAGTTAAGTAACGGGCGTTTCCAGAAAACTTGAAAAAGTTTCGAATGCATACCAGCTGACGAGACCTCTCTTCGGGGAGGAGATGAAGTGCACCCAAAAAAAAAAAACCCCAGGCGCAGATAAGGGGGGTTCCAGGATCGCCTGCGGGAGGAAAAAAAACAAAAAAAAAAGAGTCCCATTGGGGAAAGGGAAGGGGGGCCATATTTGGCGGAAGAAGGGTCTACAGCAAGAGGGCCAACCCGCCGCCAAAAAGCCGTCATGGGGAAGATGATTGTCGAAAAGGGTAAAACCGCTCTCGGAAAAGAACGAAAAGAGCCAGCAACGGTGTCATCTCAGGAAGGGGGGGGGGTAGACTAGGCTTCGAGTACACAAAAAAGGACCGGAATACCGCCACTATACATGTTAGAGGGGGGCGATAGGCGGAGTCGGCGGAGAATCTCGAAAAAAAGAAAAAGAGTAGCTATCCTAGTGAGGGGGGAAAGAAGAAAATCAGAACAGAGAGAAAACCTTTAAGGAAGTAGAAAAAGGAAAACAAGCTTGTAGTACAAAGGGGGAGGACGTCTCTTCTACCACCGGAGCTGACCACCGTGCTAGGAAAGGGGGATGTAAAGCCTAAAAAACCGGGATCTCCAATGACCTCAGTAACTCATTGTTGGTTTCGTTCAGGAAGGACGCGGTGGATTAACGCCGGAAAAGATTCCGTTACACTGCATTCAATGGAGCGGCGTGGCTGATGAAAAAAGAAGGAAAGAAAAGGGACTTCTCCGGGGGGAAAAGTCCCGATTTCTCCGTAGGAAGAAATGGTAGAGAGGGAAAAAAGACGTACGAAATGTGGCCTCGAAAGATCTGAATACCGTTACGGCAACCGGACAAGGGTTCGATATCCGCGGAGGGGTCGGCGACAAGCCTCATATCGGGAAGGAAAAGAAAAAAAATAACAAAAGCAAGAAAGAGAAAGCGTGCCACGTCGTTGTACAAGGGAGTCCGAGGTGAGCTAACAAAAACATCAAAGTTCCGGGGAAAAGGAAATCGCCGGATACCCGTTCTAGGAAGAAAAAAAGGCCCCAGACGCGAGGAGGAAGATCCCGTACCTAGGAAAAGCTTTGGAAGAGGAGGCGAGCTTATCCATGTGCAGGGGGGCACGATTCTCTCGGAAAGGAAAAACGAGCAAAATTATCCACTCCCGCAATCAGCCTTCTCGGGGGAAATCTGTCCGAAGAGGGACATATCCGGATCCGCCGAAGGTACCGGTGGTAACATAATACAGGAATCCTACGACGAAAACCGGCAAGAACTACCGGTCTATCCCAGCCAGGCCAATACAAAAAAAACAAACCCTCGCCTTCCAGGAAGACGCCGGAAGCGAGGAAAAAAAAAGTGAAACAGACTCGTAAGGGCAGAGACTTCGTAAACGAATGCTTGGCTTTGACGTTGCCGGGGGTGCCAAGTGCTGAAGAAACAGGGCCCCATTCTGCCTACTATGAGGGAAGACCACAAAGCAAAAAAACGCGAGGGGAGGGCGCCGGATGTTCAAACTGAGAAAAAAAGAAGACTGGGGTTTTGAGGGAGAGAGGGAAAAATACTACTGTTCGTAACAGAAAGGCCGCCAACTCTTCAGGTGATCTATCCCAAAAGGGGAATGAAAAGGGTGGAAAGAAAAAAAAAAACGAGCACTTGGTGGGGGGAGAAAAACTGCTTTCTTTTAGGGGAAGAAAAGGGCTCGTAATCTCGTTCCAGAAGAGAAAACACTTTAAATGCGAAAGAAAAAGGGGCAGTCTTGCGGCGTCGTTTTAACAAAAAGAACTTGAAAAAAAATGGACTGCGTGTTCACCCAGACGGGGGAATCGGGCAGGGGAGAGGAACTTTGGACCCAGTTAATCAATCCCAGACTCAGGTCCTGGGAGGAAACAAGGAGAGGAGTTTCGTCCTGTCCACCAAAAGAAAAAAGCACGTTGTGTGGGACATCCAACCATAAGGGAGCCTCAAAAGGGAGTGAGAAAGCCCTCTCCGTCCAAAAATCTAACACTCAAAAAAGAAGAGGCGGTTTTGAAAAGACGATACCGCTATTTTGGGGTATCAAAAAAAAAAGGAGGAGGAGGAGTGAGATCATCCCAATTGTTCACAGAGATGATAGTTTCAGAAAGCGTTTGGGTCGATTGTGACTTGGAGGGCATTGTGCTCAAAAGTGTGCGCCGAAAGGAGGGGTTATCCAAAAGCTTCGGGGAAGCGGAGCGGGATTCCGGCAAGAAAAAAACGACTTATTGCTGGGAAACCAGGGCACCCGACCGGAAAGTATTTGATCACTTGAAGCCGTTCCCTGAAGAACGAACCACAAAAGGGGGACCCTTTCCCGTCAGATCAGGGGCGGTTGGAAAAAAAGAATCTCCCCTTCAGGGACGAACAGAGCACCTACCATAAAAAAAAGAGAAGATCGACAAAAAAACTTGGGGTGCCCCACCTTCCAACCCCAAGGAGGCTATCCCCAAAATTTCGGGGAAATCATGTCCACAAAAACACTGTTTTCTCATGGGGTCGAGCAAATAAAGAGAGTTCTCTTTTCCGGAGGAGAGAGGTGCGAAAGAGTATGGTTACTCGAAGGCACTCCAACAAATTCAAGGGTGACTTCCAGCGAAAATTGAGAAAACACATCTAACTCTCTGGGTGGCGAAATAGGGTGATGAAAGAGTCCAAAAGAAAGAGAAACATGGGGCTCCACATTGGATTAAGAACGGGAAAATTAAAAGAAGATTATTGGGGAATATCTTCAAAAGAAAAAGGAGGAGGGGTCAACTGACCATCTTGTATAAGTTCTGATTTTTCAAAAAAGGGATTATGAAAAGGGAATAATGAACGTCTTTGTGGGGGTTTGGACGCAGGTTACACAAATTTCTTTGAGAGAGAGGCATGGGAAAGACGAAAAAAGGTGAATTTCCATTTCGGAGGGGGCTCGGGGAGGAGTACCACAGGGGAAAACACTGGCTTTGTCCTCTTTCTCAAGGTCCACTACACAGAGGAAAGATACAGGGAGAAGATGATTTGCGGGGAGCAGAAAAGTGACGCAATCGGAGGCAGAGCTTTCAGGAAAAAAAAGAGGAATAAAAGAAACTATCCCAGGAGGGGGGGGAGGTCGAGGGAACAGGCGTCTGCGCAGGCCAAGGGAGATCATCCCCGACACAGGTCTCCTTAGGAAGACCGAACGCGGGAGTGATGTCTTTTCTGAAAGAGGGAGAACGAGAGGGCCCACCGACGTGGAGGAGAGTCCTTCTCGCCTGCGTTATTAAGGTTTCCGTTCTCGAAGGAGGGAGGGGATCCGACCCAGACGGGGACAGTGACCTCAGGGGAAGGGGAGGGACTGGAAAAAATTTTCCTGGAGCGGAATGTATAAAGGTGTCTATCCTATCAGAAGAAGGTCCTCTTCTTCAGATCCTAGGAAGGGGGAGGTATTTCCAGTATCCGAAGGGGGGAAAAAGACGAAACGCCGAGCCGTAGGGAAAAGGTAGGTTTCTGTATGTCCATCATTGTGGCACTCTCACTCTGTCCACAAAACAAAGGCAGGAGGTCTTTATAGAGGAGTTCCTGACTTTAAAACAGCTCCGACAGAGGCCAATCCTTCTCCAGCAAGGGGAAGGCTCCTCGGCAGGGTTTGTGGGGGAGGGGAAGGGGATGAGAAAAAAGTAATACAAAACGGAAAGAGATGTTCTTCTCTTCGTATCTTCGGGGAAAAAGTAGGATCTTCTCAACAGGGGGAAAAAAGGTCATATTGGGAAAGGACGAGACGCGAACCATGTCCTGGCTGTATTAAAAAGAGGGGGAGAAAGAGACACAAACCAAACCTGCCCTCCTCGCTGACCACCTTGAGGGAGGACTCAGAGATCGGTACAGCAGGAAGGGCCCTGAATTCCCAATGGGAACGGATCTCATGTGTTTGTGGGAAAAGTGAGCGTGAAAACCTAGGCCGGTGGAAGGCAATGGGCCTCTGCTTGGGCGATGACCAACAGGCGATCCTGAGGGGGAATCCTAACAAAGTCCCGATGAAAGGACACCGGGGAGGCGTACCAGCTTTGATAGTACTAACCGGGTACGATAAATGTCCAGGAAAGATCTTACGAAAGGGGAAAAAAGTAGGGCTCGAGACCAGGGGAGAAGAACGGCTTTGGTCGGCGACAAGCCGATGCTCTATGCACGTCCACAAAGGGGGGGGTCTGCAAAGGGGACCGCTTTCCACTTCGGGGGAGAAGTGAGGAGTGATCAAACATCAGCAAAGAGCGTTCCGGAAAGAATCGACTTAGAAGGGAGCTGGAACAATATCAATGCGAGAAAACCCTTAAGAGGCTCCTCAATCCGAGGTTAACGCGAGGGGGGGAAGTACCACTTCCTCTTGTAGAGACATCAATAGGATCCGCCGGAAGAGAAAACAATCCCGCAAATCGATCTTTCGTGGGGAATTCCTGTAACTTTGAAAAAAAAAAGATGCCACCTCGGGGAGCAAAGTTAAAAAGAGAGCGCGATCCTTCTAACGGGGCCCTCAATTCTGATAGACCGTAGAGGAAAAAGCCCGTTCCTTACTGTCCACGAAAAAAAGGAAGACCCTCGCAGCATGACCTCCTGAATCATGAAGAACTGGGGTCTATACACGATGGGGGGCCAGAAGATTACCGTTGCCGATACTGAAAAGGGGGGGAGAAAAAACGAATCCTGGAAGTTTAAACCGTGTTGCCAACTGTGGGGGAAAAAGATTAGCAAAATGTCCGGAGGGAGCTTTGTGAAGAAAGAACAATACGAAAAGAGGTCGTTGGCGAAGTGCTGTGGGACACACTTCGGGGAATTTTTCCGGAGGGATTGCGAATGGGGGGGGAGATCGCTCGTACAAGTTAGGAGTCCGAAAGGGGGGTCCAGAGAGAAACTGCCTTTTGTCGGTGATATAGAAAACTTTTATGAGAAGGGGGGGGTAACCAGCTGGGGATGGGGGGTGTGGAGTCACTTAAGGTGGTGGTGGAGGTAAATTCACAAGAACACCAGGTACATTATCTCTTCGCACGGCGAGGGGTAGGGTGCGCTGGTTAAAGCTTAAAGAGGGTTGACTCCCGCACCTGGAGGGGAATGGCCATGGGGAGTCTTGGGTCGGGTGAACGAAAGAGGGAGGCGCTCTCCTGGATGGGATTGAGAAAAAAAAAGGGAATGGGAGGGTAGATCGCAAAAAGGGTGACGCCAGCACTATTGCAGGGCCGGGGGGGAAAAGCGCCTGAGCAATTTGCGAAGCAAAACAGATGAGGGGCGCAACGTTCTTTCGCACCCTGCAAAAAGAAGTAACACCATCAAAAAGCGAGCTATCTGTGGGAAAGATGCCGCTGGGGTATCTCGCTAACACAAAGTACCTTTCTCTTCCCCGAAGGGATCAAAACTACATCTCGGATAAAGTGCACCAACAGGCTTGTTCGAGGGGGGGAGTCAACGGTCGTGTTCTCCAGACATGTGGAGCCTCAATCTGGTTGGGGAGAAACACTTGAGGGAAGCTCGTTGGACAGAAAAGGACCAACGCGGAGGGAAAACTAGGAGAAACCCGCCTACTCTGGGATTGATCCCTGGGGGGAATCCGTCGGAAGCCAGAACAGAGACGGGAACAGGCCGTCTGATCAGGTAGAAAAAGAAAGACAACAAGTCAGGAGTGTCCATCGCCCCGAAAGAGGTTCTCCGGAAAAGGGGATCCGAACAAACTTGTGTTGATTGAACTGAAACACAATAAGACCTCCTTGAAAACCCAGGCTCGTGGGAGAGGGGGCAACCTCTTCCAAGGATATAAAATTTGCACCTGCCACGGAGAGTCTTCTTTCCTTAAGATAGAAGGGCTTACGAAGAGGAAGAGAGGGGGCGCTAACTGAAATTCGCCAGAGGGGTTAAAAAGGCAGCCCGCCCACACAAGTACTCTGCTGGTGAGTCGGTGCGAAAGTAGACACAAGGTCTGCAGACTGGGGAAAAAGGGAGGGACGGTTGGCAAAAAACTTAAACTACGCAAAGCAAGCGGAGGGGTTGCGCACAAGGAGAGGGGGGGGAAAGAACGTGGGGCCCAAAAGGGGGGATAGCAGTTATGATTTGTCATGAAAAGGAGATAAAATGCCGGAGGGGGGTTTTTGGGGGAGGTGTGGCCCAGGGCCAGGCTGGCGCAGGGAGAAGGCGCTTTATGTCCGGGAGGGGGAGGGACTGAAAAGGTTGTACCACTGTCCTCGCCAAATAATGGAGGAACACAGGACGAAGAAGGGAGAGGAGGGAAATATTTTGCACGGGGAGGGTCAGCCCGTGCTCTCTTTACTCACCAAGGGCTACGATCGTGCAGAAAAGAGAATAAGAGAGCGGAAACGACAAAAAGGAGGGAAGGCTGTCAGTAGCGTTTGTCTCGCGATTCGGGTGAGTAAACCACCTACTACGGGGGGGGGGGGGGGTGGTATACCGTAGAGTACGCGCTGATGCTTGATAGAGGAACTGAAGGAGACTTGCTTTGTAAGAAGGCACTCGCCATGACGAAAGAGGTGTTATCCAGGGGGAGCAACTATCTTCGTCTGGGAAAAACCCGCGGGCCTCGGCAGCAAGGTGTGCCGGTTTGGGACGAGATGGGAAAGGGAAAATTCGTGTGCGGGCGCACTTTCTGAGGTTTTCTAGCAGATCAAGCTGGAGCCTACCCGCGTCGGAAGAGAAGAGTGGGTAAAAGCGAAGGAGGTAATTTCCATTTCGGAAAGGGTACCATAGAAACATTGTGAAGGCAGAAAAAGGGCATTTTGCGTAGTCCATGGGACTGCACTCGCACGCTTTCAAAAAAAAAAAAAGGATCCTTGGGGAAGGGAAAGGGGCCGTTCGGTCCTTGTAGAAAAGGAACGGGGATCTAGGGACCAGCACGGTGGGCAATCAGAGGGAAAAAGGGGGTGTGTTAGACTAGCGTTTTCCATCGCTGAGTGGGTCACTGATACAGCCCAAGGGAAGAAAAAGTTCTTCCTAGCTGTCGAGGAAAAAAG
>Ga0179593_1346054_pt1 | contig 12088 bp, 9 predicted proteins | sample CZODoug2_1_08_16_FD_185931 | JGI IMG/M metagenome (GOLD analysis project Ga0179593, IMG submission 185931) | Vadose zone soil fungal communities from Angelo Coast Range Reserve, California, USA - CZODoug2_1_08_16fungal (PacBio error correction) | ecosystem: Environmental > Terrestrial > Soil >...
ATGGATTCGTGCAGAATCGGCTCGGCGATCGAAAAGAAGAGAAAGACTGCTGGCGCTCATCGAGCTCGACCAGTCTACTCGTCAGGGGGGGGGGGGGGGGGGAAAATGAGACGTAAAGACTTGATGGATTTCGATGTGGCGGGAGAGGGAGGTATGGAACGAACGAATGAGCGTGAAGGTCGCTGTTGTGGTCAAACAGGAAGAAAGGCGGAGTCTTTTGTAGGAGGCAAAGGGCCGGGAAACACAAAGCATCTCTAACAGAACGCAGGGCAATCCCCGGAAGCGAAAATGGCCGAACAAGACCACCCCCCTGAAAAGCTTCTGCATTCCAACGATTCGGAACGTATGAGCAAAAGCGGAGGTGGTTCAGAGGTACAGTGAAACCATAGACAAGTAGAGACAGTCACGAGGCTCATGAAGTAGCAGTTAGAAGCTTTGGTGGTGCGTGGGACCCCTAGCGTAGAAGAGACAAGCTCTCCCTGGCTGCCATCGTAAAACATAGAAATCACTCGTGGGGTGTCGTAGTGCAGGAACAGCAGGCCTAGCGCCAATCGTAAAGGTCTTCAAGTTCTTTGGTGAGAAACTAAGAAGGGGTAGGAGAGGTCTCGAAGCTATCTTAAATACAGCCGAACCTAAAGGTAGCCGCTCGCGCAAGGGGGTGGGCGACTCTTCTGTTTTTGTTACGTATAAGATGAGAAAAAAGAACGGACTCACAAGGAGAATGGCGTTGAGCGAAACCTTTACCAGAGAAAGAAGGGTCTTAAGCACCGCAGCAAAAAAAGTTAGCGTGGGCAGAAACACAGAAAGTCTGACCAAAAGCACGACTTGGAACGACCTTAGTGAAGCCTTGCCGAACCCCGGTGACTTGTGGTCTCCCCGAGAATAAAGAGGGTGATGCCTGGGTAGTATCCCGAATGGTCTCGTGGGAAAAGTGGCATATCGGTTGCGAAGGCGAATGCTGTGTGGTATAGTAACCGAGCTCTGACCCTCGGGATAGGGACGGCCTTAAGACTTCCACCACAAACAGTCGACAGGGGAGGACTCTCTACGATACGCAGAACGTCGGTCAGGTCGTCTGGAAGAGGATGCTTTCTTCTAAGGGGTGCGCCGCCCGGATGCGCCCAGTCAAGGCGCACGAAAAGGAGAGAGGTTGTCGCCAAGGATCTCGAGGAGTGGTTCTCAAAAATTAGAAAAAACAGAAAAGGCGAGCAAGACCAACGGGCAGAAGGGAAGCCGGATTTGCTTTTAGCGCTCAAGAAAGAGCCGGCCCGAGTGTCGAGCCGACCTGGGGGATAGTGAAGGGACGGGGGGGCGATCGCAAAGCGTGTCAGGGCGAAGGGACGTGGGGACGGGGTGAGACATAAATACGGTTGCCAGGAGCAAGGACGTCAAAAACAAAGAAGGAAGAAGAGGGTAGAAGTTCATGAGTCAGATGGAGTCCGTTGCAGGATCGAATGGGGCGAGGGCAAGATCATCAGGGAAGAGCGTTCGGGAGGTGGTCTTTCCACGGGGGGAAAGAATGGGAACTATGGGGACGCCCTGAATTATAAGGAGCCTGGAAACCGCAAGGATTAGAAAGAAGCCACGCCCGAAGACGAGGTAGGGGAAGGGGTTGGAGATTATGGCTACGATTATTGGGGGACTAGGGGGACCGTATGTCTCCGGGAAGTGTGGTAAGAGTGCAAAACAGGTCCGCGGCAAAGGGCTTCGAGAGGTTGGGGGGGGATGAGAGAATAGGAGTTTCTTAGTCCTTCGAAAGAGATGAAGAGGGGACGAAGTGAAACCGTTCTCAATTAGAAAGTTAACACGACCGGAAGATTGGAGGCCGTAGAGACCGAGTCCTGGGGGGAGAACGCCGTAGGAGAGAAATAGGAGGAAATCGACCGACGCGCCCGGACTCTCTGACCCACTCGTGATCACTTGGTATCCCAAAAACGAGAAGGGACTAGCGAACGCAGAAGGGGGAAGACGGGAGGACGACTCAAACTCGGTCGGGATGTATCGAGGGAAGATGTCGCGGGGAGATCTAGGAGTCAACGTGGACCGCGGGAATTGAACCCGATTGGGGGATCTTATAAAGGAGCCCTACGTGGGGACCTTCTGGATGGGGGAGGAACACAGGAGACCTTTGTTGACAGGGACGCAAAGCCAATCGCCAGCGGGATCAGAGGGCGATACCCGGGTGGGGGGACCCGAAAAGGTGGCGAGAGACCACGGGGGGGGACTTCGAAAGACTCAGTCTTCGAAAAGTTTGAGGATGGTAAGGCCCAGCGAGGGCAGCCCAAGAGCCGCTGGAGGCAGGGAAGCCACGTTTGGCAAATCTTACTTGGAGGGCTTAAGTACGTAAAAGGCACAGGTAAAGTTGCAACTTATGCGTCCACTAAGATGTGTGAATAACATTTCTCGACGTTGGAAGATGGAGGAGGCGACGCCTAGATGCAAAAACCATGCTGTCCAAACTGTGAAGATTAGTGACCGCGGGGTCTGATCGTCAAGAAAGGGGAACCTCCCGGGGGAAGGATCCACGTAGTGAAGGCCATGCTCCCGCGCGGGTGACAAGAATACGAAAGGCCTCTCTAAACAAAAAAAAAAAGAGGGGGAAGAAGGAATAGAGCTTAAAAAAGGAAAGACCAGGGAAAAACCACAAAAGAGAGTATGGCAGTAAATACGTAATCAGTTTCGAAACCGGGAGAGAAAACTTCGACCACGAATCAACGAGCGAGAAAAGAGGAGGAAAAGTTGACAGGGACTACGACGGGAAACAGGCGCACGACTAGAAAAGAAAATAGGGAACAAATAAGAGTGGAACTCCTGCCTGGGGGACCGAAAACGGACGCTACGTCGAAGAGGAGAAACATAAACGTCGAAAGAGTTTGAAAAAAGAACGTGATTGTCTAGAAGCGCCCAGGGGGGGCTTCACGCGAGGCACAGAAGCAGAAAACCGAGAGAAAAGCGGCGGAGAAGGCCCGCAAGGCAACAGCGAAAAGAAGGCGAGGGCAGCAAGGAAAAACAACAGGGTCTAGAAAGAGGGAAAGCGGAACGATTGGGGCGAAAAGGGAAATCGAAAGTAGGACATGGGACCAGGTGAAGCTCACGGAAAACGTCAAAAGCCAAAAAAAATGGTGCAAAAAAAAAAAAACGCTGGCCAAAGCCCTAAGCTACTACGAGCTCGGTCCGCGCACGAGGCCGGACGAGAAAATTTCTCCTGGGGATAAGAGTTGCTGAAATCAAAGATTAGACCGAAGGAACTTGAGCCCCAATCTCACTAGCAATCGACGGAGGAACGTATACTCTTCTTGAGGGAACTGCGTGAGACATCGGATAGATCAGTGAAGGCAATGGGTACTGTCTAGAAGGACGCCCTTACACACCAATAGCTGAGGCGGAATAAAAAGTCTTCACCGTTTATGGATAGAGGGGTCTAAGGGAGGCGCCGAGAAGAGAATTAGATACAAAAAGATGAATCACGCTCGAAGATTCACCCTACTGAGTGCAAAACAAGCGGAGCCCAAAGCTCAGCCTACTGAGAGAAACGCTGCTGAAAACGAGCTCGGTCTACCAGAAGAAAAACCCCAGGAGCGAAATCGGATTCGGCGGGGGGCGGTTCGCAAGCCTCTATAAGTGGCTGGTGGGGGGTTTTGAAGGATTCAGAATAGTCGAATGGATCAGAAATCTCACTAGGACGCATGAAACCCCCAGAACCGAAACTCTCCAATAACACGAAATCGGAGCTAGTCACCTGGCTATAAACGCCAGAAGAAAACGGCATAATGAACGTCAAGAAAAACGGGAGGCCGGCAAGAGTTTGGGAAGAGTAAGAAGGGTTATTCTGGAGAAACCTCCAATTCCTCAAGGGGAAAAGACATGATTGCTATCGACCCCGGCGCTCAGAAACACGGTCAGAAGCGTACAACTCGCCGAGAGTGCGGAAGAGCGAAAGAGAAACATTCTCAGGACATTGACTGTTTGGGCGCAAGGGTTCGTATGAAAAAAGGGTAAGCGAACCACAAGCTCGCGAAATCTGTCAAAGGCTGAAAGACGGGGACTATTCTCGTGCGCAGAAACAAACAGGGTCGCGGGGTGACCGCGTTCGAATCAGCAGAGAATTACGCTGGGACGCATTCCCTACGGCAATGGATCCGGTCAGGGATCGGGAACAAACTCGCGCGTGTTGGGGGGAGGGATTGCCGCGTCTCTACATTTCTCTAGAGACGGACCAAAAGAAAAGCAGGGCGAAAACGAAGAAAGGGGTCAGAGAACTTGGAACAAAGAGGGAGGCAATTCTGGTGTGGACGAGAACCGAGAACTCCTCAACGAGTCTCAAGAAGCAGCTCAGAGAAAACAGGGGGGGAACACGGTCGGAGGTCTTCCCTTGAAAGTGGGCGCCAAGGGGGAGCAGCAAGAACGGTTGGGTAGCGGGATCGGCCGCGAAAAACGTCTGGAAATTCTCGAGAACAAGCCTAAAAAGAATCACCACAATGACTACTGGGTCGGAAGGAAGCTCGCGACGTGCGCAAATTGGGAACTGGAGCCACGTTGATTCGAAGAAGAGGGGGGGGAAAGAGTCTCTCAAGGACGTCAAGGCACTCCTTTGCCTGAACGACCGAAGGAAGGCAGATTACAGGGTACCTCCTAGGAGAGGAGAGGGAGGGGAGGATGACCACCAACGGCGTCAAACGACGCAATACAAAGCCACCCAGAGAAATCTAAAGGGTTGGCCCAGGAGAAAGAAAAGGTGCCGGGGGGGATAACAATGGTGCAAAGCTAGGTAGAGGGGCGAGGGCCGCGCAATGATCGGGGCGGAAAGACTCAGGAACATCGTGGGTGGGCCGTCACGGAGTAGGTTGAACAGGGAGAATCTCGAAAAGGGGTTGGATGCGAGGACGTCGCCTCGGGAGTAAGTAACACAAATAGAAATCGGACGCAGCGGGAGTGTGACCTGCGCAAGGCGCTGAGTCGTAGGGAGGAGAGGCCAAAAACGCCAGAAGAGGTCTTTGCGAGGGACTAGTTGGATAGTCACCAAGAGGAAGAGGAATGCAACTGAAACTCTAGGGGGAGGGGAAACTACATCAAAACAAAAACTTATGGGGTATTAAAAATAGAGGAAGAAAGCTCTGGAGGAATATCTAGGAGAATCGAAAAGACAAGTCAAGATATCTGATGTGGAAGCCTCCGCGCAGACCAGAAGCGAGAGCGTGGCTCCAGACTTCTATGGCGAGGTCGAGATAGGGGTAAACTCAGGACGGAAAGCCTTTCGCGGGGGGGAAAGAAGGGGTCTCTTATAGCAGATCGGTTATCCGAATAAAACTAAGAAAATAGGGGATTGATTGCAGAAGAAGGTCTAAAGAAAAAGATTCTCGGAAAAAGATTCAAAAAAATACGGATGGGGGAAAGTCAAAATAGCATTGAAGTGGCGCGGAACAGGTAGATGTTCTAGGGGGGGGAGGGCTTGGGTTCAGGACAGTGGTAAAAGGCGATTCAATCGTAGAAGTATTAGGCGATCGGGATAAGATAGACGGCCGGGGGTCGTTGAAGCAAGCACTTCGAAGGTAAGCACCAGTGAGCGTCAAGGGGGCGCGAAAACAGGGGGGTTTCCGACTCAGGGACGTGAGGGGGAGAAAAGGATCAAGATAAGTGACTGAAAACACGGGCTAGTGGGCAGTTAGGCTCTTGTGACCTTGAACAACTCGAAGCAGGGTCTCAAGGAGACTACCCAAAAAAAATAACACACCGGTAGAAAAAAGGCTACTAAACCTCCGTCTGCGCAAAAAGAATTGTAAGCACTCCTGACGTTGCGCAACAAAAGGTGTATGAGCGGAGACCGAGAGAGGAGGGCGGAGGAGGTTCGGAGGCCCTAATGGGAAATATTGTGACCTTTGCAACCTAGAAGTTGCCAGCCTACTTAGGTTGGAACCAAATCGCGAAGAGTAGTAGGAAGAGTGAATTCCCTCAATTCCAAAAAGACCGCTCATGGGGGCTCACTCAGAATATCTGCAATAACGGGTGAGTATGGAGTAGAGAATGAGCTTCTTTTTCTGGACCTCAAAACTGCTAAGACCCTTTCTTGATGCGAACTTAATGGATAATAGAACGGGGGGGCATCAAACGATCGCGGCGTTCTTTTCGCCGAAAGAGGGATAAATGAATGAAAAAAAAATTTACATAAGAGGATCTAGTTTCGGGGTGCTCGAATATCAAGAGGAAAAGTAGAGTGTAGCCCGACCGTGGGGGGCGTCTTTCGAGACTTTTGACGTCTAAAAGTTGAGGGGGGGACTAAGGGAAAGTTTGAGCAGAAGAAAAGCCAAAACGGACTCCCCCAAGACGACAACGAGGTGAAGTTATAGCTCTTTTTACTTAGGGGGACTGGCGAATGAAACTGCGCTCGAAAAAGGGAGCGTTAGGAGGTTGATTTGAAATGGTCGGTTATCTGGGGACAGGCCGGGAAAAGAAAGGAAAAAACCGTAAAAGGGGGGGCGAGGGAATTGTAAAAGCCAAAAAAGGACGGTACTTAGTGTGGGGACCGTATGATGGCCCCGAGGAGGGGTACGAGGGGACAGGGGGTACGTCAATGATGAGAGTGGGCTCAGCGGGGAAAGGTCCGGAAGTTGCACTTTGATCGGAGGGGGGATTTCGAAGTTTTAAGCTAAGCGGGTTCTTAATCGAATACGAAGATAGAGAAAAACAGCTGAAAAGCAGTCAATGCTCCAAAAGAGAAAGGGGTCAGGGGATCACGAAAGAAAGATTGAAGGTCCTAAACGAAAACCGATTGCGACTCTTCTATCGAAAGGAATACGGGGAGAGATCCGACGCGAAGAGCTCTATTTGAGATGGGGGAGACTGGTCTCTGGCCATTGGGACATAGGAGAAATGAAAAATCCACGGGAGCGAGAAAAACGCGAGAAATGTTGTCCTAGGTAGGAGAAGAGGGAGAGAGAAGATCGGGCAGCAGATCTCCAGCGTACGGACGGCCGAGGTGAGCCCACACGTGAAGAAGGTAACCGGGAAGGAAAAAGAGTGATCGGTCAAAAGAAAATGGGCTCAACTGTTTGGAAAAGGATAGGATCGGCACCGGCCCAAGAGCAAATCTTTATACTATGCTAGGTAAAAAAAAGGTGTGTAAACTCCGCTCTCCAGGGTCTAAGAGGGAAAGGGGTGGCCGAACCTCGAGGAGTCTTGCTTGGTGAGGAATTTGCGAAATAGAGTAAAAAGACAAAAGAGAGAGCGTCCGCGTATGGCAACTGTTTGGGTGGAAAGAGGCGACGTTCAGGGTCTACTGTCCCTTCTATAGGAACCGTAAAGGGGGAGGTACAGGTCATGTAAAAAGCAAGGAGGAGGGGGGCAAATAACTTAAAGTGGTTAAGAGGATAGTAGTTAGAAATCGAGGTAAACGCCGAGCTATCCTGCCACTGTGGGACGATGGGTTGGAGCTAGTCAGCTTCTAGTCGTGTCGAGAAAGGGGGGAAGAGAAAGTGGCGAAGGAGGGGCCAATGGAAAGACTCATCCTTGTAAAAGACGGGGAAGACTGATACAAAAAAAACGGAGGAGAGATAGAGAAAAATTATTACTTTCGCCGTTCAACACAATCTAGGTTTCCTGAAAAGAAGTTGTAAGAGGGAAGACCACACACCGGCGAAACGAGAGGGAACCGCTAAAGAGACTCGACATAATCGTAACCGTGGAAAGGAGGAGCTGACTTTTACATCGAAGAAGAAGGAAGAAATTACTCTTTAGAGAAGAGGGACTGGCCAAATTAGAGGAGTTGGCTCATGGAGCTGGGGCCGAAAGGGGAAAAGTATAAAGAAAACTATAAAAAGAACGACTGGAAGCAAAGAGGGAACAAGAAACGTGAATTAGTCGCAGTCTCTAGACTCTTGTAAATTAAGAGATGGCCGCCACAAAACAGGAAAACCAGGGGGGGGAGAAGGCCAAAAAAGGGAACGATAGACAAGAAAGGGTAGGGGGGGTCTCGTGAAGGACCACCAAGGGTCTCGCAAGTCGAAGCAAGCGGGGTCTATGTTTTACTGTTGAATTAATAAATTTGTCAAAGGTCTCCAAAGGAAAAAGAGAAAGACCGAGGGTCCCGCTTCCCTTCTTCCTGGCGAAGAAAAACTTCGGGGAGACTGTAAGCGTCAAGAGGGAGAAATAAACGAAACGAGCAAACGCAGAGAGGGACTAGGAAAAAAAGCAGATTTTTGGGAGGACAAGACAAGGGAGTCTGCGGAGAGGAGGCTGAGAGCAGAAAGGAATAAAACTATAAAGATCGAGACTTCTTGAGCTGCGAGTAATCGAAAGGTGAGAGACTAGAAAACAAAGGAACGCATAGGAATCTTCGAGGGAGGCCTCAATCATGGCCTGGGATAAAGGGAAAGAATCGAGTCATGCCGCTACCCGGGGAGAGGAATTTTCGCAAGGAACTATAGACCCAACCTTCTCGGAGGGGAAGAGAGAGGGATCAGATCAGTAGCACGATCGAAGGACCTTGGAACCGGACAACATTGGCAAGACATGCAGGAGACCAACGGCTAAATGCGGCCTGACGGCGGTAACCGACGACAGAGAAACTCGTCCGAAAATCAAAAGGCGGCCAAAAAAGGAAACTTAAGCGGCGTCGGCGTGGGGCATCGTCTCCGCCGGGTCAGGGCTGGGTGTTGTTGTTTCATCAATTCTTCAGAAGGAAATTGCGAATAGAAAAGAGAAAAGACCAGGGACAAGGACCAAGAAAGAACGCTACCGGCCCTCTATCCCTCTTCAGAAACTGCTATGACCAATGCAGAGTACAACGCGAGAGGAGTCAACCCGAGAGGTCGGCGGTGGGGGTGGAGGGTCGGGGAGGGTCAACTTTTCTTCGGATAAAAAGACCCGCCCCAAGTCCCCTTCTTCCTCCCCAACTTGGGGAAAAGAGTAGACACGAAGCAACGACGAACAGGGGAGACGCAAGAACGCAGGATGATTGAGGATAGCGGCGAACCTACACGAGCTCTCAAACGAAAGATTTCCTTGTGGGGACTAGACGCAAGGAGTGCTACCTTTCGGATCCCCTAAAGAGAGCTCTAGGGAGAATCCAAGATCTCTTCTTGGGCTGCAAGCAAGGGACTGTCTCATAGGGAGTGGCGGTCAGGGTAGAATCCACAGAAGCTGACCTGCTCTAACTAGCATTGTAACGACGAAGGATAGGGAAAGTCAGTCTCGGGGGAGGAACTGAGCGGCGTGTTCAGGGAGGGATTCCGAGATAAACTACTCAGAGATAGGCTTTTACAGTAAAAGATCAAAGAAGCAAACTGGAATAGGAAATTTTGAACACATGAAAAAAAGGAAGGACTTGATCGAACGATGGCACACCCGATTAGATATTTTATCAGCGAGCAAGACCTTGTGGCTCACAGGAGCAAGAAGAGGGAGGCCAAGGAGTGAGGGGGCTCAGAAAGGATTTTAGGAAGAGACCGGGTTTTTGTAGAAATAACTTACGGGAAGAAGAAAGACTGAGTCAGGGGAGAAGGGGAGACAGATACAACGCCCGCGTACGAAGCTTGTTGGGGCCGTCCTCGCTCTGCGAACTGGGGAAAAGGGAAAGGAAAATAGGGAGGCGGCAACTTTGGGGGCTACAGCTCGGGGACCCAGGCGACGCAGTGTGCAGAAACTAAAGGAAAGGGGTTCGAAATCTGGGAGAGCCTCCTCCTTGGTAGGAGGGGGGTACTATCCAAACACCAGCACCGAAGAATCCGCCAACAAGAAGGAGGAAAGAGGGAAACTTTTTTCAAGCTAGCCGAAGCCGCCGATGGAAAGCCCTAGGGGGTGCCTCTCAAAGGTTATAAACGCCTCAGGGGTTTCATGTGGGCATTGGATCTTCTCCCGACATCGGAAATAGGGTTTAACGGGAGGAGGAATACCAAGGGTCGCAGAGAGCAGACGGGGGGTTGTGAGGAGAGGGGCCTACGCGGGTGTGAAGAAATCTCAATGAATCGATAAAGATGAGAGGTAATTCTCGCGAGAGGAGAGCGGAGCTACCAAGAGAAGACGAGGCGCTGGGCTGGGGAGGCAGACGGGGAGAAAAAAAAAGAACGAGAAGGTCAGGCAACGTAGCGAGGGGACTCTCTCTCAAAACAACTTGGGTACTGTCGAAAGTTCATAATATGATCGGAGAGGAGGGGGGGGGAAGAGAAGAGGGGAAAAAAAGCAACTAGGAGGGAGGAAAGAGCCTAAAGAAGAGAGGAAGGTACCTCCCGACGTCAGGGAATGAAGATTTCTACAGGGGGTTAACAAGCCGAGACGCCTTTAGAAAAGAGGTGGGAAAAAGCTATCATTCAGACGAGGGGAAAGAAAGCCTGGACAAGAGGGAAAGATTTCGGGACGACGATAAGGTTATACTGGCCCCTCGGTATTAGGACATCGCACCAGACTTTGGTTTTGGTCCATCGGAGGGAAAGTTTCTTCGGGGGCAGTGAGAAAGTTGCGCAGTAGAAGGGAGGGGCAGGATTGGCGTCTGCGCCGGGGTTGGAAAAACAGAGTCACAGAGTCGGATTCGTCGGCTTCTCCGATAGTCGAGGGAGGTCGGTCGTTCAACAGAGGCTGCCTGACACGTGCGCGCAAGGATTCCCAACTTTCCGCAGCATAGCAGCTCTTATAAAGGGAACAGGATCCCGGCGAGGCTACTTAGTCAAAAATCCTACTTTGGAGGTTCGCGTGAGAAAAGGGAGCCAAGCTCCAGGGGTCGAGGGGCGCGGACCTGCGGATCACCCACCGGCTACTCGGCTCATCAACACCTAGGGCGGCAGAGGGGGAGCCAAAGCCGAAAGTTAAATTACTGGGAATGCAAGGGTATCAGACAAGGTTGGACATGAAGCGAGAAAGGGGGGGGTTTAGGCAGGGGCTTTGAGGCGTAAAGAGGGCGAGGGGGTACCATTTGACCTATGATAGGTGATCAGAGCAGGATGGTGGGTCCTTCCCGTCTAAGCAACGAAGGGTGGAGAGAACGGCTTCATTCAGAAGGAAACCACGAAGGCGCAAGGCGGGCGAGGTCTACGTAGCAAGACTGCTTCAACATTTATGGAGAAGCGGCTAGCTTGAGGGGTTCTAAAGCCAGCAAAGGGGGAGGGGGCGACCGGAACGGGGAGAGACGCAAGAAGAGAGAGAGGGGGCCCAAGGAAGAGGAGAGGATATGTGTTCGAAAAGGAATCAAAGTAATTCTATCTAGGCCAAATGGTTGAGTGACGGCTAGCGCAGATGGAGTAAAGCTCAGGAAAGGAAAGCGAGGGTACGGAACCACCGGTTCGGTAAAGGTGAGATCCTTTTAGGGTTCGAAATCTGTGAGACTAATGGAAATGGGGGAGGGGAGGGCAGAATAAACCTTTACACAGAGAAGAAAACCACTCCGAGGAAGGGGGACTTGGAGAGTAATGACGTGTACTTCATTGAACGTTAGGCGAAGTGAGCCTGCTCTCTCCTCAAGGGAAGGAAGGCGTCGGGGGGCGTGAATGTTCGGAACGGGGGGGGATGATTGAGGAAAAAGAAGAATAGAGGTAAGAAAGACAGACTCTATCTTTGAGGCCCACTTCAGCCGAAGAGGGGAAGGAAGGGTGTGTCCGAGTAGGAGACCGAGGATGTGGAGATGGGCCAGACGAGGAAAAGAGCCTGTCGGTGGGTCTCACGGTGCCCGGAAGCTGCATGGCTTACGTTATTGCGTCAGGTGGGGCTCGGGTATCTCGTGAGGCAGAACGTCGGAGACGAGAACGAACGGCCTGAAGGACGGAATAGGATAGAAGAGGAGAAGGGGGTTCAGGGAGTCTGACGAGGGAAATTATCCGGACGAAGAGGCCTAAGAGGGGAAAGAAGTCAGAGGGACAGAGCGAGTACCTCACGAAGGTCCCTGCGGAGGCAGAAGAGGTGAAAAAGATGGGGGATCCTTTGAGAGAAGGTAAATAGGACTAGCAGACACTTGGCGCGAGGAAAATAGAGATTCTGGGGAGTTTCCGCTGCTGTCCTCGTGCAGGAGAAGGAGTGGCGGCCGGGAGGGAAAGGTACGGACGAAAAGGTGCACTCTCGATCATCACCTAGAGGGAACTTAGAACTCTTGATCATAGAAAACTGGGAG
>Ga0179593_1404663_pt1 | contig 12088 bp, 10 predicted proteins | sample CZODoug2_1_08_16_FD_185931 | JGI IMG/M metagenome (GOLD analysis project Ga0179593, IMG submission 185931) | Vadose zone soil fungal communities from Angelo Coast Range Reserve, California, USA - CZODoug2_1_08_16fungal (PacBio error correction) | ecosystem: Environmental > Terrestrial > Soil >...
GCAATGAAGAAACGAACGACTGGGGAAGAAAGGGATCAACATAACTCGCCTGTAACAGGCCCTTGAACCCTGTTCGTTATGAACAAAGAGATGCAAAGTCTTTCTAACTGCGGTGATACAGGGGAACACTCACCGCCCAATCCGCTGAGGGACGCCGGCTGGGAAGAGTGGCACGTTCGGGAATCATCTCTGAAAGAAAGGATGGGGGGACCGCTCGTCATTACTTTGATTTAGAACGAGAAGAAATCAAATCCGGAAAACCAATTGGGTGTTGTTCAGGCAAGAGAGAGGAAGGGGACCCTCCAAAAGACAGAAACCTGCCGCATCTGAACAGAAGATGGGACCCTGCATGAGTGGTGGGGACTCAGGGATGGTCACGGGACCTTCCGGGGAGGAAGAGAAGGCAAAATGGTTATTTCGCCCGGATCTGATCTACACTTGACCGACGCTTACAGAGACTGTTCTAGAAAAAGGGGACCTTCAGACGGTCAAACCTTCCCCGAGAAGGAACCGAGACTGCAGGACTGGTCACGTGACCCCCGAGCTTGCCCATATCCCGTCTACTGCTGGCCTTGGATATAATACTAGAAAAAAGAGGGGGAAACCGCAGGACAGAGAAAAAGAGCGATAAAAGAAAAAGTCGCCAGGTGGCGAGACCTGGGTGGTCTCAAGGGGGAGGGAGGACATAAAGGGCAAGTTTCCTGCAAGAGCTCTACATCGCGCGCTAACCTGGTTAGAAGGGAGGAAGACGTAAAAGATGAATTTCCCACCATGGAACGAAAAAAACTCTAGTTTAAAGAGAGGAGAATACGCCAACGTCGGAGGGACCGGGCAACTCTGATCACTACATTACGGGGCCACCAAACTCAGGAATCTCGCCTAGTTTAGAAAAAGGGGGCAAGTACAAACAGCCAAGGACTGCCGGTCGGGGGGAGGTCGCTACAAAAAAGAGATAGAATACTACCTCAGGGGTGCACCAGGGGGGAGAACGAATAAGCCCCGGCCTGCAACCGCGTCACACCCTTGCGGGCGGGTATAGGTTGGAAAAGTCGAATTAAGCGAACGTTGATAGAAGCTGCTTAGCCGGGAGTTCCTGAGAACCAACAAAGACGGGTCGGTCGTTGCACCTAGGGGAGCGACTTGTTTCCAGAGATCCCGGACGCGAAAAAGGGGCTGCTGTATTTTAAACAGACGGATCCCTCAGACTCAACGGGAAAAAAAGGCCGGGGGGGCACAAGCAGGAGGAAGAGCTAAGGAAGGAACGAACCTTCCGATGTTTTTGCTGTCCTTCGGCAACCGGGAATGAACGGCTAGGGGGGGGAAACTGGAGAATCAGGAAGAACCGAGCCTTAATGGGTATAGGCGAGGGGAAAAACAAAATGAAGAAGGAGGGAAGGTTTCTGGTCCATGCCAACTTTCTCCTGTTGCTTACGCCCCAGAAAAAAAAGCAGCTGGACGCTGATAAAACAACAGAGAGGGTCGGAAACCCAGAAGGGATCCGTCTCGGTGATCGGGGGGGAGCAAAATTCAAACCGACCCTCGCTGGCCGGAAAGTGTCACATCTCTTACCAAAAGGGGAAGAGGGGGCCCTGGACTCACCACACAGGATAGAAGTGCTCAGGGAGAAAAGACTTACTGGGAAGGAATGACACGGCCACGGGGAGCAGAGTGTCCATTACTCTTACACCGAGCTCCAGGTCTTTCCTGCCGTGGCCCATATCAGCTAACAAAAAAAAAGTCTGATTAGAGGTGCTACAATCGCTGAATAGACCATGGGACGGGTCAGAGGAAAGAACATCAAAAAAGAATGGAACCCTCTAAAAAGAGGTTCACTGATGAGGCTGGGGAACTAACAGGAAAAACCTGCGGTCTGGCTCTCAACGAGGTCTCGGAGAAGTCATTACAAACCAGACAGAAAAAAGAGTCAAACGACAGAGTCTAATTCATATTCCCGGCCAGGTGGACAAGGCCTTGAAGCACTTACTGAAAAAAAAAAAGAGAGTCCATTGAGCTTGGCAATACGCGTAGGGGTTGGAGGAGCTGGGAAAGCAAGACCTGAAAGAAGGAAGTCCGAGTTTGGGCATCAATCGGCCATCAGGTCTAAATCGCCGCTAACTTCTTTCAAAGAGGGAAACTAAGGGACGGTTTGGAAAGCCGCAAGGAACAACTTGTCGAAACGAAGAAGAGCGGCGATGGGTGGAGCCGGGGAAATCGGGCCGCAAATGCGCGCGACATCCTTGATCGGGGGAAAAAGAGGGAACCTCAAAAAGGCGGAAGGGTGGCGTTATCCGCGGGAACGAACTCATCGGAACACCAGAAAGAGTCTCACTTCCTGGGGTTAAAAAACATCCCCGCGTGCCGGGCAAACAGGGGGGGAAAGAAGGGAACTCCGAGAGGATAAACGGGGATGAGTGAAAAATGGGGTGAGGCGTCCAGGGGCACCTTGAAAAGCTGGGCTGTTGGGAAACAGGGGCCGATTACACGAGTCGTTGTGGAGAAGCGATGCGAGCCTGAGAAGAGGAGAAACCTCTCCAGAAAAGATAAGTTGTCAATGCGGCGCCGGGGGGAGAGGGGTGTTCAGCGAACCCTCGAAGAGCGTCCGGGAATGAGCCGGCGGCGGGCAAAGCGAGCCGTTCCCCTAGCGGACCGGCCGACGTTATGTGACCTCCAGAAAAAGGAGGAAAAATATGCCAAGGGAAAGATTCTCGGGAGGAAGAAAACGTCAACAAAAAACATCTCGGCTAGACCTCCAAGCTCCAGGACATCATCCAAAGGGGAAGGGAGGGAGGCGAATGGCGCGGCTTCGCAGGGCAGATGGACTGATATGTAAGTCCTAAGAGAGGTTGAGGGAGGGTGTCCTCACCGGATCTAGGGATTGGCGGTTGCGCTCCGCCGTATCCCTTAGAAAGGGGGGGTCCCTGAAATTCAGCGTGACACTCAGCGGGGAAGTGAGGGGAAGAGTCCGTAGCTAGGGAGGAAGTAAGGAGTAGGAGAAGGGAGAGCAGAGGGGGGGGTAAAAGGGGGTGGATGATGAGGGTGAGGGGGGGGATATGGGGAGAGCATCTCGTTTTAGCACTCCACTCGAATGTACGACGCCGTGTAGATCGCGTGCGATCTGGGGAAAGGCAGGGAAAGCGGATAAGCGGCAAAGGAAAGAGGAAAGAAAAGAACAGCTGCGCATGCGTGAAGGAAAGGAAAGAAAGCGAGAGAAAAATGCTAGCCGGTGGGCAGGGGCTGAAGGGAAAACAGGCACCCGGACGGCCAGCGCGTCAAGGGAACGGGCCAGCAGTGGGGGGGGGGGAGGGGGCTTTCCGAAAAAAGAGAAACCAAAAAAAACGTCCCTGGTGAAAGGGAAAAATTCAAGGAGAGGGTTTTAAAACTAAGGAGGACGGCTCGCCTAAATTTTTCCCCTGGCGACCCTCCGGCGCCTAGTGAAGAAAGAACACCCAGGACATCTTAAGAGGACGAAAGGCTACCACCCGGGATGCAGGTCAGAGGCCGGGAACGGTGAAGCCTTAGGTTCACAGCCCTCACAAGAGACATTCCACAAAACAAAAGATTAGGCGGGCGCCGCGGCCAAGCGTGCACAAGGGATGACAAGGGGGGTCCGTTTTGGAAAGGGAGAAGGTCCCCGTCTCAGCCAAGCAGCAGCCATCGTGCGCGCCCCGGAAGAGCGAGAGGGGGCCAAGTCGTCAAAAGAAAAAAAGGCAGAACCGCCCGTGTTGGGTGTAGGAACCCGGAAGGAGACGCGCCAAGAGGGGATAAACGTCTTGCAGGATCTCCTGGAGGAAAAAAGGGCCCGAAAAAAAACAAGTTGTCCACGTCGGAGGGGCGGCCAGGAAAGATCTCGTTACCTAAAAACACTCGGAGGTAGCTAAGCGTGGTGTAACGACCAGCGACGAAGGAAAAATCAGGGTGATCGGACGTTTTACTCCCTTGCCGGGAAATCGGGAAAAAAAACGCGAGCTGAACGAGCGCCGTGGGGTTCGCCAGGGCGGATTGAGAAGAGGGGGCTCATAGGTGGAACGTATTCTAAGATCGGAAGCCCCGGAGACGTGGGTGGGAAAAGTGAAAGCGCGGGGGAGAAGAAGAACGTCCTGCCATTATCACGCAGTTGTCTGGTCGTTCATCCTTCTCAGGAAAGAAGGGAAAGTGGTTCAAAAACAAAAATTCTGTCAGAAAGAAATCGAGGATTCATCAAAAGGGAGGCGCCACTGCGCAGGGGAAATAAAAGATGTTAGGGGCGTTGGCGGGGGGTCCTTGCTTGGGAGAAGGAAAGAGTCTGTCACTTAAACAAGGAGTCGCAGGAGATCTCGTGCGGATTCATCGATAAGAAGAAGGCAAAGTTGCGTAAAGGACTCTTCGCACACGGCCCCGAGGAGGGACGAAAAAACCGTTGAATCGGCTCGGCACCTCGTGCAGCAGGTCGGGGGGAGAGTCGGGAAAGTATTTAAAAAAAAAGAGAACATCCTGGCCTCTCCTCGTCAGAAAAAAAAAAAAAAAAAAAAAAAAAAAAGGGGGAAAGGGAAGAACAAAAGCCAAAAATTCCCCACCGCTACATCGGAACACCCAGGAGAGAAGATGGAGGCCCTGCCTGGACGTTTGCGTGCCCAGGGGCCGAAGCCGAAAGATCGGAAAAAAAAAAGGGGGGTCTTGGAAGGAGTCTGTCTCGGGAAAGGGGGGAAAAAAATCGGATATCGTCTCGGCAGCCGGCGGAAAGGATGGAGCGACCGTGCAACCTCAGGACACGGGCTCCAGGAAGATTGGCATAGGGACAACTGCACGCGGTGAGAGAAAGAGAACAGAGAAGAGTGGGCATCAATCGCCCCGCAATAGTCTGAAAAAGGGAGGGAGAGGGGAGGCTTCAAAAATGGCCGCCGCGGGCTAGACCATGGCATCTCTCTCAACACAACAGGGATGTAAGGGGGGGGGGGGAAAAAAAAGCAGCTTAAAAAAAAAACACGAACCTGCGGCGAAGCTACAATCCCGGTAAAAGACGGAGGGAGAAAACCGGGGCGGGGAGGGGGAAACACATATGAGCGGCGTGAGGGGGGGAGGAAAAAAGTTTATCAGCATGGCACGATCACCGCAGGGCGTCGGGAGGCGCAGGCTTGGGATTGGCAAAAGGGGAAAAACAAAGCGTCCTCCGTGGAGAAATGAAAAATACAAAGACAAGAAAAAAAACCATTCAGACCAAGTGGGGGGTAAGGAAGAAGGTCGTTCAAAATCGAGCCAGAGGCCAAAAAGACCCGGCAAAACGAAAAGCAAAGGTAAAAAGAAGAAACGTTGGTTCTTTCGCTTAGGGGGGAGCGGCAGGAGGGGAGAGGCCCTGGAATTTCGACACCGGTGAGAGAAGAGAATGCCGACTCTGCCGACTGGTCACGAGTTGCGCGGGGGTAAGCGGCATTTCTAGAAAGAGAGATGACGGTAAGTAAAGAAAGGACCAGGAGGGCTGACGAGATCCTATAGGGAAGGAACTGGAAACGCCGGCGAATAAGATGGCCTTCCGAAATGCTAGAAGAGAGGGAGATTAACAGAAAAAACGCCTACGCCTACAGAAGCATCGGACCACGCAGGGGCGATAATACATTGGAAAAGACGAGAAAAGTGCTCTGCCATCGGCTTGGGCTGGCTCGACGAAGGAGAATCCTAAAAAAGAACCTCCTTAGTAGGCGTAAGGAATGAGAATGGCCTTGACACCCAAACGAGAAATTCAAATGCGGCAGTCGCCTACGGAAGGAACGAACAAAATGCGAGCTGCGACCTCTGGAAAAAAAAAAAAAACGACTGACATTCCCTTTCAGGGGCCCCACCGGCAAGGAAAAGTCAGTTGACCGAGTCTCTTTGGGAAAGGAAGCGTCAGCGGGGCAGCGATAAAAGAAGTGGAAAGGGCGTAGGAGGTGCGAGAAAAAAAAGGAGCTCCTACTACGCGTGCACCGGGTGAAGGGCAAAAGAGGAAATGGGAAAAAGGAATGACCGGTACGGGCACACCCGGGACTCTTTTTTTTACTAATAAATAAAAAAGGGGAGAATGCATGCAACGAGTGATCACCGGGAGACTGAAGCTTAGTCCCTGTCGGGAAGGGAGCACAAAAAGCACCGTTCGGTCTTGGCAACAGGGATGGAGGAAGGGGTGGTAAAGTGAGAACTTCGCACAGGCTGCGGCAATGTTTGAAAAGGGGGAAGAGAAAAACCTCAACGATCAAGGAAAACACACTTGCAGCAGGGGCACTCCATTAGGGCGAGATACGCTGCCGGAGGGAAAGGGGACGGGGGGGGACGTTGTGAGGCGTGCACAGGGGAAGACTCTCGTCTTTCGGCAGCACCGGAGACCGGGAGGGAGTAAATTAAAAAAATAATGCGTTCGTGTTAGGTGGGACAGGGTTCAAAAGCGCACGAGGAGTGGAGAGGGGACGTTCTCCGTTTAACATCGGCGTCGCGGCTCGCAAGACACGGAGGGAAAGGTGTCTTCAACAAAAAAAAAAAAAGCTAGGATCTTGGTGGGCAAACCGACGCCCCCTGCCGGCCAGGGAACGGGGGAAGGGGGGCAATCCGGGTTTCCTCGGGGGACAAAACCCTAACCTTCAGAAGGGCTCTCATTTCTCAGTAAGGGGCTTCTGCCTTGGGGGGGAAAAAAAAAAAAACCGAATCGCTCAGCATTGACACCGGAGCCTAAGCAGCCTAGGGGACCGGACGTGTTCCTAAATGTGAAGACTCTCTACGCCAGAGGAAGTATTTTGCTTGTGATCAAGCGCTGATCGCCAACGAGACGGGGCCGGTCGCACTTGAAAAAAGAGCAGAAGTCCCGCGATACTCGATCAGAGTGAAAAAGGAAAAGGAGGAGGGGGGCGCACCTCTCGAGTCGCGCGCAAGGTCGGAACCAAAAAAGAAACTGATCCCTAAGGAAAAAGAACAATCAGTAAGGAAAGGACGAAGTTCCTGGCCGACAGGGACTTCGCGCCGCAAGGCTGAAAAGGGAATGGAGAAAAGTTTTGCGAAGAATCGCGAGAGGTGGTGGGAGGGAAACGTGTCGTGGACGCGCAGAAAGAGGGAATCGCGAGTATTGTGCATGGCCCGTCGAAAAGGGGGAGAAATCCTCCCGGGCCGGTCAATCAGGAGGAACTGGTCGAAGTGTAACGCCGCCGACGAACAGGTCGAAGAAAGAGAATTTTGGAAAAAAAGCCGGCATCCGGCCGCGACGGGGCCTTGCCGCCGAGCGGGCTGTTGTCTCGCGCTCGCAAGCTAAAATGAAAGAGGGAAAAGGGAAAACGCCGGAGAACAGGACGTACGTCATCTGACTGGTTTAACACAGCAGCTTTGTCCTGGGAAACCTCGCCGAACCTCAATGATAGAATCGAAAAAAAAAAAAAACGGGGAGGAAAGATACAAGAGGGGTGTCTTCTTTCGCCCTGCACCGGGAGGGGGGGGGTAAACCTTAACGAAACGACGAGCTTGGTTCTCCGCGTGGCCTGAACCTCTTCTACTAGAAGATGCCGATCTACTAAAACATCGTGACAGAGGGGGGGCTGCAACTGGGGGGAGAGGCCGTCGGCGGTCTCTCACACTTAGAAGGCGTCTCGGGAGACCGTCTTGCAAACTGAGGAGGAACCGCGCTCGTCCCCGAGCTGACCGGCCGTTAGGGGGAAGGTTCTGGAAAAAAAAGAAAAAATGGCCCACTCTGCCAATCGCACGGAGCGAGGAGGGTAGGAAAAGAAATTCAGCAACAAACGACGCGGCGGACTCTCACCATTTCAGCTCCGTTAGATTCTGGGAGGAAAAGGACAGTCGCCTCGCGGCCTCTTCATGAAGGTGAGGTCGTCTTTACAGGAGCCTATTTTGTTCCCTACAACGGGGGGCGCGCGACGGCGGGAATTGCTCGCCTGGACTAAAGAAGGAAAAAAAAGGGCATGTGACAAACCCTCCGAGTGGAAGGTGGAGGGGGAGCAGTTTTCCGGCTCCCAAAAAGGGAGAGGCGATCATCTCTTATCCGCCTCAGAGGAGGAAGGATCACGGCCTTGGCTCTAAAAGGGAAAACGAAGGGAACCGCAGGTACCGTCCTGGAACCCGCGGCGCAGCGCTCCTGAGGGCGGGGTATAATAAGAATGAACCGGAATTCAGCCTGTGTGCGGCCAGGCCCACGTCACCCGAAGGGGGGAAAAACTGAAAAGAAAGAGATTGGCTGATACGATCCGAGCGAGCCGGGGGGGAAAGGGGTTCGACCCATTCACAAGTGTTCTAGCAGAGCGCGAAAAACCCGGTGTCCCAGGAAAAGGGCAGCTCCTCCGTCCGAGTTGGCCTGGGACAACGAAAAATACAAGGGAGAGCTCTCAGAAGAGCCAGGGAAGAAAAACTTTGGCTGCCGCCCTTGAAGCCGTCATCCCGTGAGGAGCCCACAGAACTCGAAAGGGGAAATGCCTTTCGGCTTCTCAGGCCATCAAGGGGGGGAAAAAAACTAAGGAAATTGTTGTTTCGTTGAAGGGAGCACGGGACCCAGGTCTGCCAAACACAAGGAAAGGATCGTGCGGCCGGGAAGGGGGTCCGGGTCCAAAATCGCGGCACCCAGTCAGAACAGCGGGGGGTCAAGACCTCCCGTGGAGGGGGGGGATCATTACCTTCCTGCGAGCTCCGCTCTGGGGAAAAGGACTTTTAAATGAAAAGAAAAATTGTCCTGTACGCCGCGCAAGGGTGGGAAAGGAGCGTCTGAGTCATGACGCGTTAACCCACGGTGATCAACTCAGAGTCGGCCGATCAGCGTGGGTGTGGGAAAAAAGGCTACAACCTTAAGGGGGAGGGAGAGGTACTCTCGGCAACCAGAGCGAGCCGAACCCGAGGCTTGGGAAGGTGTCTCCAAAGGGTCACATTGGAAAGTTACCGAGGTACTCGCGGACGGGGGGGCAGGAGAGCGAATTCCTCCCGTCGCCGGGTCGTAGTGGGAAAAAAACTCAATTTTAAAAAAGGGGAAGCCGAACCAGGTTGACACGCCGAATCGGTAATAGTCGTCAAAAGCGGCCAGAAGGAAAGAAATGGCCGCGCCCTGCTGGATCCCAGGTAGATAGCCAACAAGGGGGGGGACTCTTAAGAAAAAAGGGAGTCAAGGGGCTTTCTAAATCTAAGCCCGACTAGGGACGGGAAGGGTTAGAGAGACTTCAGCAGCGCTGATATAGGCCAAGAGCCGGCGTTTCTACTGGATCGCGCAAGGGAAATCCTAGGAAAAAAAAAGTGAGTCCATCCTCCCTGCACACTCTGAAGAAAAGGGGGGGTCAACTCCAGGAAGGGGGGATATAATCATCCACAAGAAGGGGCGAAATAACGGCCTCTCCTACTTCTCCAACTCGCCGAACAGCCCGCGGGGGGCCACCACCGCCTACTTCAAAGGGGGGAAGGCAAACGTTCTGGCCTGCTGTTGGCTGCAATGGAGCGAATGTGCAAAGAGAGCAAAAACCAAGTGGTGGAAGGGCGGAGGGGTAGAGGTGCATTGGGATACATCTTCAAGGAAGGAAGCGCATCAGCACGCGGATGAGCGAAACCGGCAAAAGCAGGACGGCGCCTCTGCGCCGCAAAGGGAAGACGAGCCCAATGGGACACGAACGCATCTCGGTTTCAAAGGGGGGAGAAAAAGGAAGGTACCGTCTTAAGGGAAAGCGACGAGAGTCCGGGCTCATGGCCATCTCTGCAACAGAGGAGGGGAAAAGAGAGGATGCAAAGGAAAAAAACCAAACGGGAAGGGAAAAAGTAATCTAAAAAAAAAGACCGGTAACGACATGAGTGAGCACAAGGGGCAAGATGAATGAACACCTTAGTGCCTTTTGGACAGAAAAGAAGATCATTTCACCTAGCCCTAGGCAGGGAAAGAAAAAAGGCTCCTGGGGGGGGGGAGGGAGATCATCGAGTCGGAGCAACGGAAGGGGGGAAAAAAGAGAAGAAAAGCCGTAGGAAAAACCCCTGGTTGTGTTGGAATCTTTCTTCAAACGCATGGCACGGCAACTAAGAAAAAAGGAAGGGGCAGAAAAAGAGACTGCAAACTGGGGAACGCGCTGTTACGGAAGGAAGGTTGGAGAACTGCGGGCGGCTTCTTTAAACTTAGAAAATCGGTGCTCGACTTTACTGAAAAAAGAAAAGAGAAACGCTCGATCGCTAATTCGCGGCGGACGAAGGTCCTTTCTCTACTCACGGACGAACTGCAAGGGGAAGGCGACTATGATCAAAAGGGGGGGGGAGCCCTAGATCTTTCCTTCATGCTCTAAGTAGATAGGTACTCTTCTAACCGAAAGCCGGACAGACCCTCTACATCGCTCGAAAACGCCATGGCGAGACGTAAGAAGAGAGTTGAAAGAGAAAGACGTTCCTCCGTCTGACGCCATGACGGACGATCCCACATGGGTGAGAACCTTGGCTTGACTTCTACGTCTAATACGATGGCCGTGCGAACCGAGAAAAAAAGGAACGGGTAACGGGAGAAGAGAGTCGACGTGTCGACCGGCTGAGGGGACCTAGGCCACGAAGAGGAACCCACCGTCAGAGCTCCTTACGCTCAAACTGTGGTCCGGGAGGAAAAAAAGGCAGCAGGGACGAAACTATCACCGACGTGCAGGGAGTAAGTCACTTAAACCAAATGGATGAAAAGCCCTCTTTTCTCGGTGACCGCGGATCCTGCACCTAGCAAGAAAGGTCAGTGGGGGTAAAAAAAAAAAGGGGAGACTTCTTTTAGCGGGGAGATTACCGGCAAACACTGGATCACGAGCGGGGCTCAAAGAAGGCAAAAGAATCAACCAACGACGCAACGGTCGGGTCGTGACGCGGGGGGAACGGAGGGGGGGTTTGTACAGCGGGAGCGGCCGGAATTAAATTCGAGGGGGGGAGGACTTTGGTGCCATACCTGGGAAAGGAAGAAAACTACCTCACTTCCCAGGTTCTCCGTTTCACTCTGAAAAAGGAGCGGATCGACGCCGCCAGACCAGGAACGAGGGTCTTGTGGGAAGGGAAAAGGTATGAACTGACGGTATTCAAGGGCGGCAAGCGGCCGCACATATGGTAACAAGCTCTCTCTCCCATTAGCGGTCGGCGGGTTCGTCTTAAAAGGGGAGAAAAAAAAGGGAGTTCTGACGGTAGCCGCCGTCGCAGCTGGGGAGATATCCTATTAAAAAACCGCGAGAGGAATGAAACCACAGCGGGGAAGGGGTAGCTCGGTAAGCGTGGCAGGGGGACCACGAAAAGAAGAAACACCACCGGCCAGGCAAAAGAGACCACCTTTTTTCCGAGGGGCCCTTGCAAGAACCCCACGGGACTCGCATTTCACTCCAAAAAAAAAACAAAATAAAAAATCACCTGCCGGGCCTTAAAAACTCCAAAGCAACCAACAACAGACAAAATCCTGGAAAGAGGAAAAAAAAAAAGATTCCAGCACCTGTGGGCCAGATCGACGCCGCAGCATACACGCCGTAGGGAAGGCCTTCTCGGAGCGGGACTAAACCAAGCGCGGAGCCAAGAGACAGTTCTGTCGCGCACCCTAACAAGAGAACAACACCTGACAAAGGGCAAGAGAAAGGTCCAAAAATTTCTGATGAAAAAAAAAAAAGAACTTGGGAAAAGGGCGACAGGGGCCTGGGAGCCCCCTCTCAATGAACGCGCCTGGTCGGAACCAAGCAGGGTAACGAATGGGGGAAAGGGAAAGGAAATACCCGTCCGAGGGGAATTCCTTCCAACGACGGCGAAGGCGTCCGCACTTCTGGACGGGGAGATTGACGAAGAGAGGATTTTTCTGACATTCAGGGGGGAAGTCCCGGGCGCGAGGTGCCAGAGTTTTTCATAAATTCGGCCGAGCGGACCCTCCGAAATATCCAACGGCCGGTCAGCTCGGGGAAAAGAAAAAGAAGTTCAAAGGGGTCAAAAAAAAACGAACAGTTGGAAGCCTGCATGGTGAGTCCGAACACCCGCAAGGGAAGGCGGAAAGGCAAGGATCGCTCTACACTATGCGACCTCTAGCACGCTGAGCAGGGGGAAAAAGCGGCTCTGGCGAGGGAGAAGGAGAACCCTACTACGCCTTGGTGAAAAAAAACTCGGGGAAGTGCAAAGCGAGAAACTCCGCCTG
>Ga0179593_1685476_pt1 | contig 12088 bp, 11 predicted proteins | sample CZODoug2_1_08_16_FD_185931 | JGI IMG/M metagenome (GOLD analysis project Ga0179593, IMG submission 185931) | Vadose zone soil fungal communities from Angelo Coast Range Reserve, California, USA - CZODoug2_1_08_16fungal (PacBio error correction) | ecosystem: Environmental > Terrestrial > Soil >...
CCGTGGGGAGAAGGGAAAAGGTCGTACCCGAGGGAATTCCTCGCGAATGATCGCAGATGGGTGCTGTTTCCCTCGCAAGAAAGAGGAGAGGCCGAAGTTGGGCACTTTCAAAGAGAGAAGGGCATCCGAGGTCGTCTTCGAAAAAAAAGCCGCTCGACTACGTTGAGAAGGGAGGGAACGTCCTATCTAAGACCAAAGAAAAAGAAACATCACAATGAGGGAAAAAAGCTCGGCGTGCTCTGCGCAAATGTTTCTTCTAAAAAATGACAATGCAGCGTGAGGAGATCCGTTCTCTCTCTCGAAGGCCAAAAAAAGCCGCATTCCGGGGCTGCAAAAAGGGGGCCCGGAACTGTAATCCATGCAGAAGGCCAAAGGCTCTCGCCTCTAAAAAAAGCCGTACTCTAGACGAAGGGGGAGACACCGATGCCATCCATTTCTATTGAGGCCCCTCTTTGCAGTAGGTTTGAAAAAAAAGGAGAGTCCATCATTTTCTACGAAACAAGGAAAAAAAGTGAACAGGCTGGGCTTTTTTTAACCTCCACAAAATCGCTTTCTTGCGCTGTGTCCACAGAAAAGCTTTTCTTGAAAAGAACTAAAAAAAAGAACGCTACTTGCCCACGCGCGGGGGGAGAAGACGCTCGTCCTATCATTCGCTGCCGAGAAAAGAAAGATCTCGCATAAACTCTACAGTACAAGGGGACTCAGAGAAAAGAGTTTATTTTTTTTTGTGGGGTTTGAATCCCTTCTACACGAAAGAAAAAAAAACGGTCAGGCGGAAAAGTTCCTGAAGGGGGAACAAACCGTCGAGTACAACCTTTCCGCCCTCAGAAAAGAACGAATTAACATGGGGGCCCCGCCCTGGCCAAAAAAAAAACCGGGGGGTGTTGGGGTTGTTTGTTTGGTTGAAGACCCACGGGGACAACAAGAATGTTCCATCGCCCCCCCTTCCCCCAGTGGGAGGAGAAGAAAAGTTCGGTGTCCTCCTCCTCCTTCTCTCGGACGGGCCTTCCACTAAGGGAGGGGGGGGAGGCGTCATGCTTACGTATCTATCTGCTGCCTGGTGACCGAAGAGGCTTGGGCGATCACTCGCCATGTAATGAAGAAAAAGAAGAGAAAAAAAGGGCCCTCTACAATGAATTCGTTTCGGAAAGAAGCTAACCCGCGAATATTACCTCCTATCGAGTCGTCGAAAATCGGCCTCCAAAATCTCTCTCAAAAAAAAGAAGAGATGCGGCCGATTTCCCGCCGCGCGGGAAAAAAAAGGATTCGAGGTCGCTGACGCGCAAGGAGGGAAGGGCCCAGTGCTCGCGCAGCACGGCGCGGCCTCCTTTAATCAGCGTCACCGCGTACCAAAAGAAAAGAAAAGACGAACACCACGCCCGAGCAGGGAATGGAAAAAGGGAGCATGAGGCGGCGTCCTACCGACCTTCCATCATTCGCGGGGAGGGGGAAAGGGGGCGCTTCGAACTTTTTGCGGGGAAAAATAGAGAAGAGAAAAAAAGGAAAGGGGCGGCTCCGACCGCTTTTGTGGCATGGGGGCCAGGGAAAAAGGAAAAAGGTGTACTTCTTACTTCTCGAGAAAGGAAAGAAAAGTTTTAACTCGACGGGGTTTGAAAATGAAGAAATGAAAACGCGTTACTACTAAAGAGAAGGCGGGCCGTGTTAGATTTATCCACACCATCCATCTGCAAGACTTCGGCTTAGAGCTTTCTCGCGCTGAGGACCAAGGGGAGGAGAGCCGCGGGAAAAACGACTAGAGGGAAACGGCGTTGGCTTAAAGCGCGACGAGGGGAAAGACCGTCGGCGGCAACCTTCTTGCTTTGTGTGAAGGAGAGTAGTCTCTTAGGCATTGGCGGGAAAAACCAAGCGTGACATGTTTGTGGGGGGGGGAGCGCACCTGCTGGAAATACCCGCCCCAATCGAAAGGAAACCGAAAAAGGGGAGACTCCGACCTCCGGGAATCGCAAGGGCATAGTGATCTGCCTTCCTTCGGGACCGCGCGCGGCGATTCCCACGAGGAGAGAGGAAGAAAAGGGAGGCATGATCCCGCCTACAGTTCTAAAAAAGAAGGACGCAGACATCTCATTGGCCTTGCGATGAGGCGATGGCGGGGAATTTCCGGGATCCGACACGCCCTGTCGCGATCACAAAAAAAGCCCGCCGAGCCCTCCATGATGTGTGGGCCGTTCTAGAGAACGGCCGGGGGGCAGCGCCTGCCGCACGAAAAGGGTCTAGCTTCTGAAAGACCCTCTTGGAGGCCATACTACTAGGATGCACCGGGAGAGAGGAAAACCCCCCCCCTGCAAACTTCTGAAGAAAGTCTGATTTCTTTCACTCTGGGGAAAGGAAGGGGCCCCTCCCCATGGGGAAAGAAAAAGAAAAAGCCCCATCTTCTTGCTGTCGAGCCCTCGCGGACCGAAGAGGGGGGACGTGAATCACGCTATCCACGAGCGCATTGGGTTGAAGGGAGAAGGGAGGGGAGTTTCCTCTTAGTAGTATGAGGGGGGGTGTCTTCCACTCGACCGAACCGGGAAAACCGGAAAACCAAAAAAGGCTTAAGTTCTGAAAAAAAAATCTGAAGAGGCCGTCGCACCGATGTCCATGCCAGTAAAGAAAGGACGGAGTATCGGCCCTTACGGCGCCTTGGGGGGGAAAGGTGATGGGTTAAAACCCTTCGGAAAAATCTTCTGTCTAGCAAGAGAGGAAAAAGAAAAAAGCGCCTTCCTTTCTTGTAAAGTTCAAAAGCGCGGGATCCCTGTACAGAAGGGGGAAAAACTCGTTCCGTCGGGGACTGCACGCGGGGCGCAGCTTGAAGCGGACCGGGGAAGAAGAAAGGAAATGAACTTCCGTACGACGGAGAGAAGAGAATTGACCTGATCGTAGTCCCGGAGGAAAAACCTGAGCATTTTGAAGTGACCCACTCTCCCTGCGGCGGTGGTATCCGAGAAGTCCGCGCCGCCACGATCGTCATCGTGACGCCAGCTAGGAAGAAGGAGGAAGGGGGGAAACGAGCTGCCCTCTTCTATTCCGAAACCAGCCAGAAAAGAGAAGCCTGACGTTAAACGCACGCAATGAATGTTAGAGAAAAGGTTACTTACAATCTGAGTCTATCTCGGGTGGCAATACGAAGGAAGAGCGGCCACCCCTCTCACTAAAAATCAGAAGGCCAGCCCGGATCCTATCCGTCGGTCAGACCGAAAAGCTGCATACCGTCCAGCGTGCTATTGGAATGGGCAAAGGATCTCCTGGGATCGTTTAGGGAAGAACCAGGATTCGTGAACCATTCCGCAAATCATCAGAATCGTACCTCCGCCGGGAGGGAAGGAGTCCTCTAGGAGCTTAACTGTATCTATCCTCTTTTACGAAAAAGAAAAAGCGGTTCCCCCTAGGGGGAGGGCAGATCGAACCGCTCGCCCCTCCTCAAAGCGGATCGGTCAAGGGAAAAAACACTTGCTGGGGGGCTTCAATCACCTTCTAAAGCCGGGAGGGAAGGTGAAATTTATACCCTGAGTTTCATAGGGAAAGTCCGGCCGTCCCGGATCTGGTGTCGTCCTTCGTGGGAAAAAAAAACCAAGGAGAAGAAAACGCGCTTTGCCCAAAAAGGATCCATCCATCGCGCCCGAGAGGAAAAATGGGTCCTTCAAACGTTCCTTTCCAGGCAAGAAGAACGCCTACTTCCACGAAGGAAGAGAAAAGCACCCAGAACTACTTTTCCCCCAGAGAATCCGGCTTCTCTTCTCACGAAGAGGGGGGGGAAGGTTTACGGGGGGTTCTTCGCGGATCCCCGCCCCCCAGGAAGAGGAAGTCCCGCCAAGGGAAGACGGTCATTACTTAATATTGTCCCGGGTCGGGGAGCTCCTGTGCTGAAGGAGGTTCAACAGCCTCAGAGGGGCAAAAGCTCAAAAAAACGCTTGGGTCCGCGGTAAAAAGCCGAGCCACCGGGCGGTAGCGCCGTGGGGAGTGGAGCTCTTCTCCAAAACAACAAACAAAATATAGAGATGCGGCAGAAAAGGGAAGAGTACGCGGGCCTCGGCGGTGGAAACGCGTGGCGCGTGAAGCTAAAGAGGCTTGCCACCGAACGTGGACACACAGGCGCTTAATTCCGTCCTTCACTCACTGAAGAAGCAGATCCTTTTACGGGCGTCCGTCCCTCCCCGGGAAAAAGTCTTTCTCGCGCGGGCAGGAACGAGTCCGAGCCAGTTGACCATTCCTTTGAAAAGGAGCCTTCCGGGTTAAGGAATAGGATTTTTCAAATAATGAAAAAAAAAATCCCTGTCCTGACAAAGAAGGGAAAAAAAAGAGGAGACTCGTAAAGATCTTCCTTTTTTTGTAAAAGGAGTTTTTTTCATCGCGGGGGGGGGGGGTCACACCTATTGAGACCACTGGTCTACAAATCTACTCTACGTGAAAGGGAAAGAATTTTCCTCATACCACGAAGGGGAGGATTCTTAACCTCCGGTAGGGGCCGCTCGATCACACGCCGTGGGCGGAGGAGTTTCTGACCGGGTGGGAGAAAAAGGGTCTTCGGCTCTCGTGGTATCTGAAAGGCCGGCTCCTAAGAGCTGTCCCATCTTCTCTGAGGAAGCTCTAAGGAAACCGTTTCCCGAAAGGGGGGCGTCAACCTCTTATTGATTGCAAAGGAAAGAATTGGTGCCCGCTGAAGATAAAAAAAAAGAATCCGCTTTCGGGCCCACGAAAGGGGCGACTGCCCCCTCGAAGAGAAAAAAAGGCCGGTCTTTCACGAGGAGGGCGGGAGCTGGCCGGCTAAAAAAAGGACGGCGACGGAACTGAAAGGGGGGAGAGCTTGTTGTGCTTCATTAAAGGGAGAGGCAATCTCGGCGTCCGGAAGACTTCGTACCTAAAAGAGGGAACACCGACAATCGAGCGACGGAAGAGATAACCTCATGCCGTTGCAGGGTGGGAAACGGGCTGCTGATCGTTCCTTGCGGGATCCCCACCAAAAGCCGCTACGCCAAAAACAAAAAAAAAAGGACATCAGAAACAGGAAGCGCGGAGAAAAGCCCATAATCCGGGGCGTCACGCTGAAACGAGCAGAAAAAGACGGAATCCCGTCCCTCGCGAGGATCCGACCGAGGGAAAAAAAAAAAAGGAAAAAGAAAACTTTGGGTCTACTTCATCAACAGGAGAGGGAATTGCGAGCTTTACTACAAGATGGGTAAAAATCGTACAAGTCAATGTTCCGACGAAAAGTCCGCGTCAGAGGGTCCACGCCTGCACTCCTTTAACCGCCGGGAGTGAAGTTTCACCGTCGACCGCGGTAAACGGGGAGAGCTTGGCAGCAAGTCGGCGGTCTCGATGAAAGGTTCAACCCCCGGGGTGTAACAACGAAAATTCGACTGTGGGGGGCAAGTAGCCGTTAACTTGCCGATCCAAGCCACTCTCTCCATGGTAGAAAGAAAAGGGGTTTTCTTCCTACGGGGTCCCTTTGTCCGAGGGTTTTTGTCCGCCTTTTCAGAGAGGAAGGGTTTTTTTCCTGGGGTTTTCAAGGTCAGGTTCGTTCCTCCAGAAGACCCCCCCCAGAAAAGAAGGCCTATCTCCAACCCGAGGAAGGTCACAAGTCTCTCGTGGAGGAAGGGGGAAAATTCTTAACCCGAAGAAGGGGAGAAGGAGACTGCAATACCTTGGTAAAAGCCCGAAAGGGGTGCGGACTCTCCCCTCCCCGGGAAAAAGAAATCCTCCTTTATACGAGTGGAAACTTGCAACGAGAACCTACGGGCAAATAAAAAGGAAGTCCTTCACTCTTTGATGAAAGGAAAAAAAAAAAAGTTCTCTTTTCTTCAAAATTCTCTGGGAGAGCCCCGTCCTGAAATCGCAAGGAAAAACATCATGGATGGCCTCTGCGGGGACGGAGAAAAAGGCCCCCCCCCCAAAACTTGGGGGTTTTTCCCCCCCCCCCTTTTGGAAACCCCCTCGCCCGGAGTGTTTTGAAAAAGAAAAGGACCATGAAGTCGACTCCTCTATCCGTTGAGAAGCCAGGCATGCTCTTCTAAGGAGAAAAGGGTTCCCGGGAGTAAGGAAGAAGGGCGGGTCAGCTGCTTCGAAAATCGGGAGAGAAAGAGGGAAGAGAAAATTACTCTCCGAAAGAAAGTGCGGAGAGGTGCGTTCAACCGATGGGACAGGGTGTTTCTCCTTTTTGGAAAGGGGGAGGATCTCGGCCAAGTTCCCGGTTCGTGGATGTCTGTATTTTCAAAGAAAAAAACCCGCCTCAAACCCCAAAAGGGAACGAGGTGCTGGGTGACCTCCAATGGCACCGAAGGAACCTACTCGTCTCATGCGCGGTTGGGGAAAAAAAAAGTTGTCCGCCTACGGAGGAAAAAAAAAAAAAAAAAATACGTACTTCGCGGAGGGCCACACCGATTCGAGGAAACAAAAAAAAAAACCTCGTTCGAGCAGGAAAAAAGGCACAAAAATGAAAGACTCTAGCTAGCGCCGCAGAGACGCCTACTTTGCAAGTCACGGAAGGACCGAGGGGTGTGGGAGAAAAAGGTCCTTTCCCACCGAAAAAGAGATCGTCCTTCCCGCTGTCCCGGCGTAGGGAAACCCCTCTAGTACACAACCGGGGGGCGAAAAAAAAAAAAGAGAAGAATTAAAAGAACTTGAATAGGGGATCCCCCGACGAAGCCATACCCCCCAGAGGAGGGAAGAACCGTTTACAAACCTTGGGAGATATCTATTTCCCTCCCCTTCCTAAGCGAAAAAAGAAGAATCTTTCCCTCCCTCTAATTCTTACGTTAGTCAAGGAAGAAAAAGGGAAAAAAGGGTCGGCGTGTTGTTCTTCTTCATGTTCCTATCGGGAGGAAGGGACAGGGGTTGACTTCGTTGACGCCTGATCTGGAAGAAAAAAAAAGAAGTGTCTGCTCTAGCACCTTTTTCCTCTAACAAAACGGGTAGCCGGAAAGAGTCACGCGCCGGGCGCGCGAATCGAAAAAAAAGCAATCTTCCCTCCACAACAACACTAGGAGGGGGGAGGGGAGGAAAGCCCCTCCTCTCTCTGTACGTTTAAAAGGGAGGGAGGGGTAGAGGACGTCGAACTGCTTTTCTAGGCCCAGGGTGGCTCCGCGCCAGAAAAGGGTAGCGTGCTCGCCAGCAATCATCTTCACCGAGAAAAAAAAGGAAAGGAAAAAGAGAAAAACCACCCGAGCATGACGTGCCAACCGCAGAAAGATTCCGAGGAAAGAAAAAAAGAAGTCGCGGGAAATATAGTTATCGCCACTTTTTTCCCCCGGGCGAGTAGGAAACGGGGGAAAAGGGGGGGTCCGTGGCGGCTCCAACGCTGGGGGGTAGAAGGAAAAATCCCCATGTTCTGATTCCTGAAGAGAGACAGGGTCACTTCCATATCTCCAGGTTGGATGGAGCCCTTCACTCCTGCCCGCGGAGGTCGTCCGTTGTGACCAGGGATCCACACCATCCTTGATGTAGGAAGGGGAAAAAATTCTCGCGCCTCGTCATGGGGAGGAGAGGATGCCTGACAGCGCGAGCGGTGAGGAAAAGGACCGAATTTGGGTCTTACGAAGGGTTCCCCCCCCATCCCTTCTTCGGCAAAGGATGGAGGGGGGGAAGGAATCTATTTAACCTCTCGAAAGGGGAGGTCCCCCAGCCCAGCGTGAATTGTGTAGTTGCTACAAAATAGGCCTCACCGGCAACAAAACTCTATCCACAGAAAGGCATCTCCTAACTCCCTAAGTTAACATCCCTGGGAGGAAAAATGATTCTCTTCACGGGAGGATTAGCTTCCTAGAAGGAGGCCGAGCCACTATAGCTAGAGCCCTGAGTGTTTCGTGCATGAGAAGGAGGGAAAGAGGGGCCCTCCTTCTCTAGCATAGCTTGTGCCTTCTCGCGATCGGGGCCTCTCAAGGGGAGTGACTGGAGCCTAACACTCCCCTGGGGAGGGACTCTCTAACCCCTCCTGCCCTAAGGTTTGTCCTACTATGGCAAGGAGTCCTTTCAATAAGGTAGGGAGAAAAAAAAAAGCCTCACTTCTTCTAGGAATGGCTGATAAGCGGTTTCATTCCTTCGAAGAGAAGGCCCGTCTTCTCGTTTGGAAAGAAGAGAAAAAAACGTCTTCTGGTGAGAGGGGGGTCTAGGTTAACCTCACCAATAAAAAAGTCCCCCTTGGAAGAAGAGATCCTCTAGCCCCTCCTCGGGAGAAAGTCACGCCCTATCCACGAGGAGAAGGGGGAAAGAAAAGTAGGGGGTTGCGCTCGACGATGGAAGGGTTGGTCTGGCACAAGAAGAAAGGAATGGCCCCTTCACACCGGAAGCCGCGTCTGAGAACATCTAAAAAAAACAGACACGATGACTGCAGTAAGGGCTAGTCGTGGCGGAAAAAAAAAAAAGTACGGCTCCGGGGGGGGGGAAGACGAACGGTTGGTTTGGGGGTCCACATCCTTAAAAGGAAGAGCCCTCTTATCTGGCCCCTCGCCGCCAGGCAGGCTGAGAAGCGCGCGGGGAAGGCTGAAGGGAAGCGGCGTTTTGAACGGCGGTGGAACTTCAAGAAGGGAAGTTGAAGCGGACTTTCTGACACAGAAAGGACCTCCGTACGACTTCTCGAGCGCAGGAAGCGTGTCGTCCACGTCAAGCAGAAAAGGAAAAAAGGTAAAAAAAAACCGGCCGCGTGGGATAGGTTGAAATCGAGACGAGACGGGATCCGTCCGGCAAGAAAAAGGGCCGCCGCGCTTCTTGGGGCCGTAGGGAAAAACGATCGTCCGAAGGCGATGCCGGCCAAAAACGATCAGCATAGCGCACGCAATTTGGAGCCTGTCCTTCGAGCATTCGTCTGGAGGGGGAAAAGTCCCTCTCGCGAAAAAAAGAGAGTTGCGCAGAAGCGGACGAGCGCCACCCACCCAAGGAGAGGAAAAAATCGCCCGCAGGGGGGAAGGCGCGCCAGCTGAAAGCAGCCGGTGGCTATTGGCATGGGAAAAAGTCGTGGGGAGAAAGCGAAATCGAACTCTCTTGTGGGGAAGAGAAGAAAGAAGGGGGTTCTTTGACAGGAGGGCAAATCCGCGGTTTTTTACGACCTCAAAAAAAGGCTCGACCCTGGGTAGAAGAGGGAAGGGTCCTCGAAAAGAGAAAAAGCCCTCTGCCTCGTAAGGGACGTGTCGTGTGAAAACCGCAAGAAGCCTCCGCCTCCTTGATCGAAAAGGAAAATCTTTCCTTCAAGAGGAGAAAGGAACACTTCTTTTTTCGAGGCTTGCCTCCCCCGCTGAAAAGGTTCCATCCCTCTCAGCGAAGGGGAGGAATCTTCTGGGGAAGCTCCAGAACTTCCGGCGTACAGAATCTGGTGGGAAGTCCACTTGAGGGGGGGAAAACGGGCCCCTCTCGGGGGAAAAAAGAAAAAAAGATCCATCGCCTCTCTATAATCTGATCTCAGGGGAACGTCTTCATTCCTTAGAAGCTGAACTCCTACTGAAAGGCCTCCCCATAAACTACGTTTCCACCTCCTCTTCTAATAAAGCAAGAAATAGACTCCGTTCTTTTTTCCCTGACTTCGGCACTGTCCTCCCCCGGCTGGCCTGCTCGGGAAAACTCCTTCGCGTGCCTGACGGGAGAACATCCGCTCCGGGCTGGCGACGGTGGGGCTTCACGGGGGAGGGGGGTTTAGTTTCCTCAAAGAAGGGGGAAGGGAGGAAGCGCCACTCTGTTCCAGAGGAACCACGCCTATCCCCCGAAAGGGGGATTGTCCACACGAGGAGAAAGGGGAAAACACAACGTAGGATTAGGAAAAGATAGATGGAGGGCTCAAACTCCCCCACGGCCGAGAAAATCTCTGCTGGGGGGAAAGAAACCGGTGGCGCTAGCTGAACCGAGGAAGGCTGCTTTGCTTCACCCAACGTGGGAAAAAAGCGAACCGACTATTTCCGGAACGGAAGGACTCCAGAGCCCTGGCCAGTGCAGGAGAAGGCTGGACCCCCGAGGGCCATCTCTTGACTGCTTTCGCTAAACTTCTTCGCGAGGACGAAAGTGTCGGTATGGTTCTGGTAAAAAGAGTCTCTTTCCAATTCCCTCTCTCCCCGTCCTTCCTCAAGCACGGAAAGAGAAAATGTTCTCCTACTCTCGAAAGGGAGCCCTAGGGGGGAGGGGCCCTCTACTTCTATCCCGTGGGGGGGGGCCCTCCTTCCGACGACGTCGACAAAAAGAAAGACCTGCCGCGTTTTCTGGGCCTTGAACAAAACTACCTCACGAAAAGGCTTGCGCCTTGGAGAAGGAGCCGGGTTGCTTCCAGAGAAAAAGTGCGGACGCGAAAAGGGGGGCTGCCTGGGTAAAAACTAGATGCGCTCCAGGGCGCAAAGAAAAGGAGTTTCGAATCTGACAAAGGGGGGGAAAAAGGGGGAAAACGCGGGTGCGGATTGAAGACAGCTGTGGGAAGCCCCGGCGGGGCTGAGTGGTGTCTATAGAAACAGAGGGATCCTCTCCTCTTACCTTTTCCCTAGCAAGAGCGGGTCTAGGGTGACAAACCGCGGGAGGGCGTTCCAAAAAAGGGAAAACCCCCCCCCCCCCCCCCCCCCACAAAAAACCTGCAGAAGGGAGAAGCTAAGTAAAGAGAGGTAAAGGTTCGGTGGGGTTTGGGGGATCTCGGAGTCCCAAAGCCCTACCTAGCAACTTCCCCCGAAACACCTCTGGAAGGGCGTTGCACGTGCTCGGGAGCTTGGAAAGAGAACCGGCGGCGACGTCTTTCAATTTCGAGGAGGAAAGGAGAAACGCGGACTCAAATATAGCGTGCAAGAATAAACCCTCCTTTCCCGTCCCGACGATCTGCGCGAGACCAGGGAGAAGGGGCGTTTTTTCTCCCTTAAAGAGGGAAGGGGGCGGTTGGGTGGGGGGCCCCCCCCCCCCCCCCCCCCCCCCCCACAAAAAGGCCCCTTGTTGCTCGGAAAAAGAAAGGTTGACCTCGCTACCTCCCTAAGCAAGGAGATCGTTTCTTCCCCGAAGGAGTAAAAAAGAAGAGGACAAGACCTCTCTCCCAAATCGCCGGGCGAGGGGGGGAGGCAACATTCCTCTATTTTCCTTCTGGAAAGAAACAGGTTCAATAATTAGAGAAAAGAGAACGTCGGAAAATAAACCTAAAAAAGTTACGATTAGAAAAACCTTCTTTAATGGTAAACTGTGAACTGCCCCAGGCCGTGAAAGGACTATTCCGTGGAGAAAAGTTAAAAAAAGGTAGACCTCGCTCGAGGCCATCCCTCCGTAGAGTCTTGGGAAAAGAATCTTCTCATAGGGAGAAGAGTTTCCTATTTCTTGGAACACCAGAAAAAGGGGTTTCCCAGCTTTTATCCCTGTAGGGGAAAAGAAGAAAAAAGCCAACGCCCTTAGAAAATGTACTTCAAATTGGCAATCGTGGAGAAACGTGTTGTCTAGGGTGGTCGCTACTTCAGAAAGCTCCGTTTTGGAAAGGGGGAAAGTTCATTTTTCTTCCCGTGTGTATACCAACACCCACTTCATAGTCGAGCGAAGGGAGTACTTTTGTAAGAAAGGTCTCGAGTGTGGGGGAAAGAATGGATCTTCAAAGGAGGGCCGCGCCGATGATCGAGAAAAGGAAAAAAGCCCTACATTTGGGGCCCTTTTTCACCTCGCCCCGCAAACTGCCCTCCCCGGAAAAAAATTTATCCGTGAAGTTTCACTATAACGACGGGGGGGGGGGGGTGGAGTCGCCTGCCTGAAAGAAAGAAAGAAGGATCGAACTACGTTGCGCGTGAAGCGCTTCTGCACGCAAAAAAGAAAGACCATATCCGTTCCCCCCCGACAAACGAATTTCTAGGATGTTCCAAGTCGACCGGCGTGCTCGCGAAAAAGGCGTGGTTTCGGAGAAAGGACCATGCAGCGAGATCGCATCTAGGAGGAGCGAAGTCCAAGGAGAGGAAGGAGGCTTTCCCTGCACATAAAGACTGGACTCATTTCCTAAAGTCGGGCAAGCGGGAAGTTCCTACAAGAAAACCTTCTTCGTTGCCGTCGCCGCTCTGCGAGACTAATTACTTCTAGATAAAGAAGTGCTAGTAAAAGGGAAGTCCGGCTTCCCCGAGGCCAAAAAGGGGATCTATTTTTGAGGGGAGGAAAAATTTGCTCTCAAAAC
>Ga0179593_1793662_pt1 | contig 12088 bp, 14 predicted proteins | sample CZODoug2_1_08_16_FD_185931 | JGI IMG/M metagenome (GOLD analysis project Ga0179593, IMG submission 185931) | Vadose zone soil fungal communities from Angelo Coast Range Reserve, California, USA - CZODoug2_1_08_16fungal (PacBio error correction) | ecosystem: Environmental > Terrestrial > Soil >...
ACGAGCGCTGATGGGAAGGTTTCCTTCTTCCTTCCCGGAGAAAAGGCATCCATCTCTCATCATGGGGATCCTCGCTGGACTAAGAAAAGGGAAAGAAAAAATAGCATAGAAACCTACCTTCTTCCTTCTCTTAGGAAAAGGGAACAGAAAAAAAAGGGCGCCGGCATAGATGAACTTTCAGATCAGGAAAGAGGAGGAAAAGAAAAAGAGGAGGACTCACGTTCGGAGGTTTTCCCTGGAAAGCGCCTAACTTCTGGAAGAAAAAAAAAAGGAAAAAGACACTTCCCCGCCGAAGGGGGAAGGAAAAAGAAAAGATAGGGAAAGGGAGGCTGGGCTGAAGGCTGCGGGACAGGTGGGGTCTTTTTTGCCTGGAGACGCCTTTCTTCTCGCTGCCAGAGAAAGAAAGGAAAGAGACACCGAGCCCTGATAGAAGAATAGAAGGGAGGGGCAGAGCGTTCTGGCGGTGGGCCGACTCCTTTTCCTATCCTCTTCAGGAGGGAAAAGGGACGCGTTCGTCCTTTCTCGAGAAAAGAAAGAAGCCGATCATGAATACGGAGGGGAAAAGAGAAAAGGAGGGCAGGTCAGCCAACGTAGGGCCTCTTGCGGCTGACTCAGGGGAGGAGGAGAACGGGCTCGTTATTGATCTTCAAAAAGAGAAAAGAGAACGATGGGCCGTACAAGACGGGGAAAAAGGAGGGGGAGGAAAAAGAGAACTTAGCTGGAATGCTCGGTTCCTTGTGAAAGAGGGGGAATACGTGCAGTGTACTTCGCTACCGGGAGAAAAGATAGAAGAGACCAGAAAAAAAGGGCCCGGAGGAAGAGAAAAGACGATATCGCTACTCTTTGTGGGAAAGGAAGCGCCTCTTTCCCCGGCAAAGAAAAAGAAAAAAAAAGAAAGGTAGTAAAAAATTGAGAACAGGAAGGGAGGAGGAAAAGAAGGGGAAGGAACTGGACCTTTCTTGATGAATAGGGAACGTCTACTAACTCCTCTGGCTGGCCGAAGAGGGAAGCTTACCTTACCCCTCCGGAAAGAGAAAAAGGCAGAGCTGGCGCCCGTCTGGTCAAGAGAGGAAAAGAGAAAGGGGAGTTGAGAGCAGTAAATCTACCTTAGATGGAAAAAGGACCGTCACCACGCGAGAAAGGAGAAAAAGCGGACTAAAAAGAAAGGGTGGGGGCCTAGCAGAAGAAGACCCCGTCCTCCCCCGGAAGGGAAGGTAAGGTACATCAGTCCTGCTGAGGAGGAAAAAGAAAAAAAAAAAGGATGGTCGTGCCCTACATGGCAAGAAGAAAAGGGGGAGGAAGATGAGTCAGAGTATCGATAGATAACTGTTAGTTCCTTTGCCCAAGAAAAAGAAGTGGATAGCCGGCCATACTTTAAAAAAGGAAAAAAAAGAGAAAAAGGCAGACTTATCTGCAAAAAGGGGATGAAAGACCAAAGAAAAGGTTCGCGCCGGGGGAAGCGCTTGTTGGCGGTTTAAAAGAAGACCCCCTCTCCCGAGGAAAAAAAGGTCTGCATCCTGGGGACGAGGGAAAAAACTTTAAGGAGGGCCCGGCGATCGGCGTACCCTGAAAGGGGGTTGAAGGGGGAGACGAGCGTGTCCCTTCACGAAAAAAAGAGAAGGGAAAAAAAAGTGGGAGCGTAGGCGTATAAAGAGAACTTCGTCCTGCTTTTTCAGAGGAAGAGAACCGGACCTTATTGGCCGAGGAAAAAAAAAAAAGGGATGAAATTCGGGCACTGACCACCAGGGAGGGGGGGGGAGGGGTAGAAATGCAGAATCAAGGGGGAGAAGAAACGTTAGGCTTTTCGTGGCGGCGTGCCAGGAGGGAAAGAAGGGCTACCGCCGCTACCATCTTGCGGGGAGAAAAAAAAAAAAAAGAAGGGAACCATGTTTCAATCGAAGGATAGGAAGAGGAAGAGGTAGGTGCATCGACGAAGGAGGAACGAGACCTGCCTCGGCGGCCCGCGGGAGGAAAAAAAAAAAAGACAGTGCGTCTACCGACCGAAAAAGGAAAAGAAGGGCCATGGCTGCATACGACTGAGCGAGGAAAGAAAAAAGAAAGAAAAGGAAGTGGGGGAAGATCGAGAGAATGGTCACCATCTATAGCGATTCAAGAAAAAGGGAACTTGGCTACCTACCCTGCTCCTCTACGTGAAAAGGGAGGAAGACGAGGGCTAAATCACCGAGCAAGAAAGAGCAGAAAAAAAAGAAGGAGGGGGATCTGGAATTCTTCCTATCATCATGGGCATTTTTGTTCCCGCCGGTGAGAGAAAGGAGGGAGAAAAGAGAGGAGATCGATCAGGCCCCGCAGCAAAAAAAAAAAAAAAAAAGGACGGAAATGCCGAAGAAGAAGAAAAGGGGAAAAAAAGAAAAGAAGAAAGCTAATAGGAGCGGTGCTGTAGCCCCAAAGGCCAGGCGCCACTGCGACGGTATGAAAAAAAGAGGGGAAGCCCCGCGTCAAGGAAAAAAAAGGGAGGGGGCATCGAACTGGGTTACCCAGGACGACGAGAGAGAAAAAGGGAAGAAAAAGGACTTGCCTGAAAAGACATTGAGTTTCTAAGATGGCCAGCGCTGCCCGTGCCGGACCGGGGGAAAAACGAAGCTGCTCGAGCACGTCCGCGGGAAAAAAAAAGAAATACGTCGTCGTGATCCCGACAAGATAGAAAGAGGAGAGGGGGGAAAGCTGATGAAGGCCCCGCGGAAAGAGAGGTCCGCGCACTCTGTCGCGGGCAGAAAAAAGCTACCTTCACCATATCGGAAGAAAAAAAAAAAGAACTTGTCGTGCTCACAAAGTGGGGGGAAGAAAAAGGGGGGGAGAGGAAAAACACAAAGGGTCATCCCAAGTAAACCAGCGTGTCATTGTTTGCTAGTGCCTCTGAGGAAGAAGACACGCCCGCGTTTCCTCTGAAAGAAAGGAAAAGAAGGGAAAAACTTCCTCAAAAAGAGAAAAAAAGAAACCAACGAAGAAACGGGAGCCGTCCGTTCGTTCACGCTCTTCTCTCGAAAAAAAAGCAATCCCCCTCTTGCCGCCAAAAGAAGAAAAAAAAAGAAAAAGAAGTGGAAGGAGAGTCCAGGACGGAAGAAAGCGATCAGAGGGAGAGGGTGGCAACGATCAGAAGTGGACGTTACACCTCACCAAGAACGAACATTGGCTGGGGAGGAAAAAAAAAAAAGAAAAAAGAAAAGACGATCAGCTGCAGTTGAAGAAGGAAAGAAGGAGTTAAGGTCCAGGCCAGGGGGGGGGGGGGGGGGGGGGGGAAGGAGGGCAGGTGGGCCAAGGAAAAAAAGAAAGAAAAAAAAAATCGAACCAGCAGGCATCTGAAAAAGAAACTCCTCTACCTGTTCTTCTTCCATTGGGGAAAGGGCTGACCGGTTTTGAGGAAAGAAGACCCTGCCTGGAAAAAGAAGAAAGGGAAAAAAGGCCGCTGAACGGGGGCTTCTTCGGCCGCGAACATCTCCATGCCCTGGGGAAAGGAGAAAGAAGGGGGAGAGAATTTGCCGTTCCTGGTCATCCAGTGGAAGCGGGACCCTGCCTCTAAAGAAAAAAAAAAAAAAAAGAGCTTACCATCCTTGAAGGGAAAAAAAAAAACGCCGCTCATCAAGGGAAAGAGGGCGCTCCTCAGGGGAGGAAAAAGTTAAAGATCTATTTATGAGAAGAGGGGGGACCCGCCTTCGGAGAGGGTATTCTCCTTTCCAGCCCTTTTACCTGAAAACGGAAGAAAGAATAGAAAATTTGACCAGGAGCCCTTTTCTCAATGAAAACCGCAGTTTCCTTCCGAGGAAAGGGCCCGTGTCTCGCCCATGCAAGGGGAGACTCCATTAAACCAGCTTCTGCGAGGAAAACTAGGGGAGGAAAAAAAAGTGAAATGTAGGGGGGAGCGCGGTCCTTCTTAGGAAATACGCCTGCTCTGGAAAAAAAGGAAAAACGGAGAGAAAAAAATTAACCTGGACACCGAGTTCACCCGGAAGACCAGCTCAAGTGGATCGAAGGAAAAAAAAAAAAAAAAAAGCCTGGAAAAAAAAAGGGGGAAAAAGGGGGGAGGAAGTTGAAACCGCACCACCATCAGGGGAGTTCTGACGATCACTACCGAGCAAGGGAGAGAAAGAAGGGTCATCCTCAACGCAAAAAGAGAGCCCGGGACCGAGGGCGTCCCGGCTGAAAAAAAAGGGTCCAGGATCGCGGAAAAAGGAGCCAGCGCGTTGTACACCAGCGCGTCGACAAAAGAGAAACCGGTGCTTCCTCCGAAGAAAGAAAAAAAAGAGACCAGAAATCGCCGAAAAAAAAAAGGGAGGCCTTGCCGAGGTGGCGCTCCATCAAAAAAGAAAGGCCTGGCCAGCGCGTACGGACAGAAAAAGAAAAAAAACTGAAACCAAAAGGACCACAGGAAGAAAGAGACAATCCTTTGCCGCCACGGCGGCCTGCCGGGGGGAACGAAAAGAAAAAAGGGGGGGTCGGAGGAAGCGCAGCAAGGGGAAGGAAAGGGGAAAAAGGGACAAAACTCCGCCCGCGGCCCAAAAGGGGAGGTCCCGGGTCAGCCGCTTTGGGAAAGAAAGAAGAAGGCGCCCGGATGATCTCGAGAAGGGGGAAAGGGGTAAAAGAGATGAGAACAAGCGCACCGCTGTCAACATGGTCGTCCTGGAAAGGGGAGGGGGGGGGTTCCCAGCTATACGTACAAAAAGGGGAGAAGATGGGAAAGGGAACACATCCCTTCCGAAGGAGAAAAGTAAAGATCATCTCCTTTTACGCGCCAAATGATCTCACCAAAACCGGATTACTTCTGTACCCTCTCTCTATCAGAAAAGACGATGATCGTTCCTTTTCCGAGGAAAAGGGGGCGGCAAGAACATTTCATCCATCAAGGGGAGGAGGAGAGCTCGGGACTACAATCAACACAAAAGACCATCTTACCTCCTCCCAAAGCGACCGACCGTCTTCTTCGAGAGGGGGGAGAACCCGGCTGGTCCAAATGCTAAGGAAAAAGAGGTACGTGGATAAGCAAGAGTCATCTTCTTACCTTGAATAAGAAGTAGTACTTTCGGAGAAATAAGGGAAAAAGTAGAAAGGAGAGGGGGGGGCTCCTAAGAAAAAGAGAAAAAAGGTTTCCCCTCCTCATTTTAGGGGAAGCCGCCGTGGCGGAAATGATGCTTTCTAGGGAGAAAAGGTGGGGGACGTGTGTCCTTGTCGGGGGAAGGGAGGTAGTAGAGCGGGGAAACGCCCGGAAGAGCGGACTTGTTTCTTGCACGAGGAAAAGGAAAAAGTGGCCAATTATATCTCCGGGATGGGCAAAGAAAAAAGAAGAGGAGAAAGACTTGTTCCTACGCCTCTCGGCGAAGGGGGAGAGGGAGAAGGAGGGCGGCGTTGTAGACGAGTCCTACACCGTCTCTTTCTATGAAAAAAAGGGAGGGGCAGCCTTACGCCCCTCTTCACGGAAAGAGAAAAAGTCGTGGAAGAGACTTCGTCGTACAGAGGAGGGGGAAAGAGGGAAAAAGGGAGTCGTAAGACGTCAACTCTAGGGGTTTCTTTCTCCCCTGCCACGAGGGAGGGCCCTTCTGTCGATGGTCTCAGTAAGAAAGAAGAAGAGGAGGGAAGAGGTTAAGTGCACAATATGTGCGACTCTCTTCAGTTGTACTGCGAGGAAGACCGAGGTGCAGGAGATCTAAAGAAAAGGGCAGCCACCTACCTGCGCAGGGGGCCGAAAGGGGAGAAAGAGAAGGGGGGGGGGGCAAATTTCAAGAGAAGATGCCCCGTCTATCACCGGCGAGACCACGCATTTCATACCCTTATGCAGGGAAAAATGCGGGAGGAGCCTTTCACCGAGGTGGGAAAAAAAAAAAGAAAAGAGAATCTTGGTGGCAAGAAGATCGCCTCCTCTCGCATCGGGAAGCGCGGGCGGCAAGGTGATAGAAGAGAAGGAAAAGGGAGGGAACGGAGGTCAGCGAGGAGAGAAGAAAAGTAACGATAGACCGGAGAGGGTCCCTTGTAAAAAAAGAAAATCTCTTTCAAGGAAAGGGGGAAACCGGCGCACCAAGGGAAGGAGAAGAAAAAAAAAATCCGGGAGAACGGAAGAAAGGGAGGACAACCGCTTTCTTCCTTTACTCCAGGCAAAGAAGAGAAACCCAGTTCCTTTTCGTGAAGAGACGAGATGAGGGCAGCTTTGCGGCAGTACATGGACGAGAGAATGGAGGGTGCCTGTCCCACCTGCCCGTCCTAGAAGCCGTCCTTGACTGAAGAAGGAAGACGGAGAAACCTTATCTGAGAGAAGGAAGGGAAGAGGGAAAGAAAAAACAAAAAACCTGTTCGCTCTGAAAGAGAAGGTTTCTTTTTACCCTTACGCAGAGGAAAAAAAAGGCGCCCCCGATTTTTCTATCGGGGGAAGAAAAAAAGAAAGGGCCTGAGAGGCCACTTCTGGGAGGGTACGGAGAGGGGGACAGAGAAAAGGGAAAAAATGAGCTGTGGACCGTTCTGTATCGTGGATGAAGAAAGGGATCTTGTCCTTCACGACCCCTCTCCTTTTTCTTCAGAAAAAAAAAAAAGGGGGGGCAACTTCGTATTCTTTCGAAAAAAAGGCAACGGCACCGCGGCAGGAAGCAAATCGAGAAAGGAGGAAAAGAGGGGAAAAACACCTGGACACGAGAGGGAGTCGGGCTTACACCCTTCTTAGGGGAAAAGCAAAGTGTTTATCACGACACGTTAGAGAAAAAAAAAAAAGAGGGGGGGCAGGCGAGGGCTCCCTTTTCGCAGGAAGGGGAGAAGAACAAGGCTAAAATCGGGACATGAGCCGTCGACCCTCTTTCCATCCATTCCGGCAAAGGAGGGAGAGGCGACTAGATCCTGTCCCGGCTTAATCGAAGAAGGAAAAAAGGAAAAAGAATAGGCGGCTAGGCCCCTGAAGGAAGAGGGAGAAGAGAAAAGAAAAAAGGAAAAGGAAGCATTCCAGCAGACGAAACTGGAGCTAAGTTCATCTCCAGCCCATTTTCGTCTAACGGAAAAAGACAGTTCCCCATCTATAGCGAGGCCAGAAAGAAAAAAAAAAAAAAGAGGGGCTCACCTACCGGCTGCTCTCGAACGTGAGAGAGAAAGGAGCAGAGGAACAGCACCGGGAGAAAGAAGGGCGACCCTTGCTGCTGCTTCTGTCTACGCAAAAAAAAAAAAAAAACCAACCCCCCCCCCCCCACCCAAAAAAAAAAAAAAAAAAAAAAAAAAAAAAAAACAAAGACTGCTAGGGTTGAGGGAGAAAAGAAAAGGGGGGAAAGTTTCAACTGGGGCATTATCTGTAAATCAGCACCACAACCACTTATTATTATTAAAAGATATAATCGATCTGCAAAAAAGGAACAGGCGGACCACCAACGCCCCTCCATGAGAAAAAAAGGAAAGACCGGAGCCCTTGAGCGTCAAAACAGAGCCGGGAAAGGAAAGAAAAAGGCTGAAAATCCAAACCACTGAACGAGGATCCCTATCAATCACTTCTCGGAGAGAGGAAGCGGAAGTTCCGTTCTTTCTTGCCTAGCAGAAAAGAAAAGGGGTCGAGAGATCTCGCCCAGTCGCCGGGAAAAGAATAAAGAAAGTATGTTGATCACCAGCGCGGCCCTGCGGGAAGGGTATCTGCTTTTCTGACGACCCAAAAGAAGGAGAGCCGTCCCGCTTCGCAGAGAAAAAGAATCAGTCGATGAGCCCTACAGATCAGGAAAGGGGAAAAAAGGGGAAAAAAGGGGGGGGTAAGCTGTGCCGGAAGGAAAAGCGGCTACTTCTATTCCCTCACGCTGGAAAAACCAGGTCTCCCGCTACCTTCAACCAGAGAAAAAGACACTAACCTCCTCACTTGTCATGAAAAAAGGGAGAAAAAGGGGGATAAGGCGTAGGACACCTCCTCCTTTTTCATCCCTAAGTCAGAGGGTGTACCGGTGTCGAGGGGCCGCTTCTTCCAAAGAAGAAGGGAAAAAAAGGGAGCCCTAGGAAAGGCAATTCCTAAGTGCTCGAGGAAAAGAAAAATAAAAAAGGGATCGTAGAAAATAGTACGAAAAGAAAAGAGCTGGGTTCTTCCTTGCACAAAGGAAAGGGGAACGACCAACAGCTCCATCTGTCCGCCCGAAAAGAAAAAAAGGGGAAGAAAAGAAGATCCTTTGCCCTGCAGAGAAAAGGAGAAAAAAAAATCGGGTTCCGCTGTGTTTCAAAAGAAACCTCCACCAAAGAAAAAAAACGAGAACATTGTCCCTGGGGGCAGGAGAAAAAAAAGGGAAAAAGGGCCGAGAAAGAAAGGTTGGTGCTTTCCGGTGCACTCCGGGCCAGAAGGGGAGGGAGAAAGGGAGGAAGAAAGGGGGGCCAGGCAGAAAGGGAGGAGAAGAAGCAACTTCCAGCACAAATCGACCTTTTCTCTGCCAGGGTAAATAGGGGGTGCTCGAACGTGGGACAGGAAGCCTTCCTGGAGGAAAAAGGTGAAGAAGAGAGCCTGTGAGGACGGGGTCTTTCTTACCACATCTCCAGTCCCTGGGAACGAGGGTATCAGAAGGGAGAGGGGGAAATTCAGGGCATCCCGGTGAAAAAAAAGATTCCTTTCTATCTTGACAAGGCGCCTCCAGCAAAAAAAAAAGGGAAAGCCTGGCAGCCAAAGAAAAAGGAACAGGAATTGCGCCGCGCGGGAAGTTCCGCTTCCCGCTAAAAAAGACCAGTCTGGTAGTCTCCGGGGGAAGAAACAAACGGTGACCTGCGACGCCGCAAAAAAAAGGGTGCAAGAAAGAAAAAAAGACGGTGACTCATGGGGAAGAAAAACGCAGTTTACTGGGGGAAAGGGCCTCGGCGAGGCCATGAACAAAAAGGAGGAGGCGAGGGGGGGCATCCGGCGCAGGCGGGGAAAAAAAAAGAGGGAGATCACCGAACTGAAAAGCTGCTTGTTCTCCATGTAAGAAGCGGCGCTAGTCGCCCCAGATGGAAAAAGGGAGAGGGAACCAGGAAAAAGAACGTCAAAAGAGAATGCCATCTACTGAGAATCTCATCTTTCCTCCTTGAAAACCACAGAGTGGGAAAACCGGAAAGGGGGTATATCCACTACCATCCCGTTCTCTCCTTCATCAAAGAAGGGGACAGCCCTCATCGGCGCCACTACGTTTGGAAGGAGGAAGAGGGGGAGTCCATGCTGACCCAAGAAGGGAGGGGGGGGAGGGGATCAAAATCTCTTTTTATACCGAGAGAAACGGCCTAACGCTTCGGAAAAAAGAAAAAGCCGAAGAGGGCCGTGAGGAAAAGAGAAAAAGAAGGAAAAGCCCTCCTCCTTACAATTTTCCCCTCGTCTATCCCGTGGGCCGCGGGGAGAAACAGAGACCCAGACTCGCCGGGTCCGTGGCTCTTTCGCCTCGCGAAAAAAAACCCTACCCCTGCACAAACCCTTGTCAAGAAGAGAAAGAAGGGAAAACGCGGGAAGGAAGAGAGGGCGCTCGGTCCCTCCTTTCTTCGGGGCACAGGGAGAGAAACGGTCGTCTATCCTTGGGAAAGGGAAAAAAAGGACCCGTTCCCTCCTCGTGGAGGGAAAGGGGGAAGAAGAAAAGAGGCAAGTCAGAAGGTCTCCCTTTTAGCAGAAGACGCCGGGGGAGCTCTCGCTGTTCCGAAAGAGGAAAGAAAAAAAAAAGCTGGCGTTAAGGCGGGACTGGTGGTTGATTTATCCCCGCGAGAAGAAAAGGGGACCTGGGGTATTGCGAGGGAAAAAAAGAAAAAGCCGGCAAAGAGGGCGAAGAAGCCTGGGCCCATCGCCCAGTTCTGTCGAAAGGAAGAAGAGATCGACCTGGCTCTGACCAGGCGGAAGGAAAAGGACCGGCCGGGAGGTGCGCCCTAAAAAGGAAAAGAAAAGGGGGAAGAGGGGGCCAAACCACCAAAAAGAAGGAAAAGCCGCCAGTCCTCATCTACCCGGACAGAAGAGAGCGCGCCCTTCTGTGGCAAAAGAGGGAGAAAAAAAAAGGATACGTGCAGATCCTCTGGAGAGAGAAAAGGAAAAAGGGAAGGAAGGGAGCGGATTTTTTCCCTTTCACCCGGAATAGGGGGCTTACTACGACACGCCGGGGGGGGGGGAAGAAAGGGCGGGACGGATCGCCGCGCGGCAGGAAGAAAAAGGGAAAGGAAAAAAGGAGAGGAGGCGGGGGAATGTGGGAAGGTGGCGGGCTTGTCGGTCTCGCCCGGGGGGAAAGAAAGGACACGGGAAGTGCTCGGAAGGGAGAGCGAAAAAGGGAAGAGAGCGCCTGGGCGGGGAGAGCGGGCTTTCCGTTGCCGACGCGACTGGAAGAAATGTGGCCCGGCGCAGGACTCGTTCGGGGAAGAAAAAAAGAAAGGAAGGGGAAAATGCAAAAGAATCAAAGGAACTCCGGAGGGGGGAAAGGAAAGAAAGAAAAAGGAGAAAGTCGTGGCCTCGCTAGAGAAAGGCTGTTTCACCCCGCTGCTTGACGGGAGTCACTCTATTTTGGGGAAGAAAAGAAAAAAAAGGGTTGCCAGTAAAAGGGAAAAAAAGTAACTATGGGCGCAGTCGCTTCCCCTTCGCAAGGGGAGAGGGGTCCTTGTGAAATCGGGGGGAAGAAAAGTGCGCTCGCGGGGTGGTACTTCTTCTACCTGGAAAAAAAGAGGGACAGGAGATCTACGAAAAAAGGGAAGGAAAGGCGACGCTCCCGAGCCAAAAAAGAAAAAAAAGAAAAGAGGGGGGGAAGGGAAGCGAATGCCCTTCGAGAAAAGGGAATCGACGTCAACTTCGTTTTTACCACCATGGGGAGAGGAAAAGTCTGACACTGCACCTGCCGGGAGAAAAGGAGGGAAAAGAGGAAATACTCCGACGGAGGAAGAGAAGAAAGAAGAAGCGTAGCAAGTTGATTCAGGGGAAATGAGGCGCGTCTCGCTGTCTTCCTCTTCTGGTCAGAGGGAGAGAACCCGGAGTACGCTCAGTAAAAAAAAAGGTAGTAAACCGTCTGCCAGGAAACGGAAAAAAAAAGAAAAATCAAGGCTGCAGAAACGACCCGTTCTCACCATGGCCTGGTGGCCGTGCTCCTCATAAAAGAAAAAAAGGAGAGGGGCTGACCGGTATTGGGAAAGGGACCGCGGCGAGCTTCAAAAAAGAAAAACCGAATTTCATGTTCAGGGAAGAAAAAACGAGGAGTTCTTTCATCTGCTGGAGGAAAAAAGAGCCTTGTAGTGCCTTTCCAACTGAGGAAGAGAAAAGACCGTTACCGGAGGAAAAAGGGCCAACCTTCATCTGGAAAAAAGCTGGGCGCTGAATAACCCCATCCACCTGGAAAAAGGAAGTGAGGGTGTAAAAGAAAGCGCTGTATAGTGGCAGAAAAAAAAGCGAAAAAGAGGGGGAACGCCGAGGGATGACCTTTGCCTCTCATATGGGGAGGAAACGTTTTCTCTTTCCCCGGCGAGAGGGGGAAAAAAAAGGAGGGAAGAGGGAAGCGGTTCGGCGCCGAGTGGAAGAAAAGGAAAAAGGGAGGGAAGAAACACCTGGCGACCGGGGGCACGGCGAGGCTGTCTACTCTCACTTCAGAAAGGAAAAGGCGGACTCCATGCTCTCCCTACGGAGGGAAAAAAAAAAGGGGGGAACATACTGGCTGACTTCGTGCTGAAAAAGGAGGAGGGGAGGAAGGAGAAGTCGAAGGTGAGCACAAAAGAAGAAAGGGGGAGGTTCGTTTCTGCTTTCCGATAGGGAAGAGGAGCGCGAAGTTCTACCGCGAAAAAAAGGGAAAAACCATAGATATAACAACAAAAAGACAAAAAAAAACAACAAAAAAAAGAGGACAAACACATAAAGATCGCTGCATGCAGGGAATAAGAATTCTAAAAAATAAGGAAGACCTGTCTGGAGTAAAGAAAAGAGACCGGCCGGAGAGGCCTCGGGGACCCTCGAGAAGAGCAGATCGTGAGGGAGGAAAAGCCGAACCCAGTCCCTTCACCGGAAAGCTGCAGAAAAGATACTTATCGGAAAAATTGAGGGAACCGGGAGCAAGCGCTGGCGATATCTGATCTTAAAGGCTAGATCGGAAATTCACGAGAGAAGGGAGAAGACTAAAGGGCTTCTCCAAACCGCGACTTTCGGGGAAGGGGGGGGAGAATTGCGCCG
>Ga0179593_1314226_pt1 | contig 12087 bp, 14 predicted proteins | sample CZODoug2_1_08_16_FD_185931 | JGI IMG/M metagenome (GOLD analysis project Ga0179593, IMG submission 185931) | Vadose zone soil fungal communities from Angelo Coast Range Reserve, California, USA - CZODoug2_1_08_16fungal (PacBio error correction) | ecosystem: Environmental > Terrestrial > Soil >...
GGGGGGAAATGGGGGGCAGGGAAACGGAATAGCTGTGAAAAAAAGGATTGAAAAAAAAAAAGGGGCACCATCGGGAGGTGTTGGCGCAGGAGTACTTCAAGAAAAGATGAAACGGTTGCCAATTAAAAAAACTATCGGTGCTCGCAGGAGAGGGTGGCGCGGCAGGCTAGAAACAATAGAAAGGCGCATCACCAGGATGGAACGGCGGCAATATAAAATAAGAAAAGGGGAAAAACAAAGAAAAGCATCAGGGGGCTGACAACACAGGAACAGAACTTACATGCTCGTTTGCAAGAAGACCCTTAGCTGATCCTAAAACAAAGAGGCGCGGGATCGAAAAAAGAATAGCCGTTTTCAGAGCAAGAGCAAATCAAGAGGGGAAAGGCTTCAGAAGGGAAAAGAGTGCCCGGCGCAATAACTTCCGCACTTGTCAAAATAAAAGAAAAAACCCTCATTCGGATCAAAGTGAATCGAGCATGTGGGCGCCTAGAAGAAAGGAAAGAAAGGACCAATGAACACAACCTGCCGATGGGGGAAAGCTCGGAGGGAAACTCCATCAAAGGATAGAACGTTTGAGGAAGGGGCACCAATGAAAAAGGGGGAGACATGTAAAAGAAAAAATTTAAAACGAAAAAGCCAAACCAAGCCGTCATTGATGCGCAATAAGGGACCACCCGTGGCCAAAAACCAAACAAAAACCGGGCCTAAAAACCGCAAAAGTTAGGGGGGAGGGGTACTGAGCGAGAACCAGACGGAAAAACATCTGGATAACTCAAAAACATCGAGATTTATGAAAACGAAAAGCAGACGCGCCTTCTGGGGATAAGACTCCAACGTACAATCGGGAGGTAAGGTGTCGGAAGGAGATATGAAAACATGGCCAAAAAAAAAAGCAAATGGGAATGCACGATCCTACAAAAGAGGGCGAGGAAAAAAGGGAAAAAAGAAGCAGCAAAAGGGGGGGGTCAAGGGAGGGGAATGCCGCTAGGAGCCATCTAAGTTAACACTGATACGAGTGTGTATGGCCGAAAAGAGGCCAATATCAGAAAAACTAAACTCGTGCTCACTTGGAGGGGAGGGGGGAAGTAAAAAATTGGGCCTAGAAACAAGACGATTGACCAGAAAAGTGAAGCTGGGAAACGCTGGAAGCAACAAGAGAAAAAAGACCGCAGGAGCTCCGACAGGCGTTGTTAAAGACGCTACTCGTCTAGACAAAAATTTCCCATTACTTGGAAACCTCTCAGAGGACACGAAAAATGAAGCGACGCAGAAGACATGAGCTGGGGAGCGGGGAAAGGCCGCGGAAAAAAAACGGGTGATCGAAAAAGAGAAGCGTCTCGCCGTGGAGGAGTCTGTCTTTTTCCGACAGGGACCGCTAAGTACCTCAAATCCAAGAGAATGTACGGCACCGTAAAGAAAGGGGGCCTCGGAAAACTCTCACAACAAAAAGGGATGAGTTAGGGAAAAGGATAAGGGAATGAGAAGAGACGAGGAAGAAGAAATGGCGGGGCTCCATGGAAAAGGTTTAACAAATCGGAAACGACCGGGAAGAAGGGACAAAAAACGGGGAAAAAAAACACGAGTTTCCCGGAAGTAGAGGCAGATTATTCAGACATCAACAAATCAATCTCTGGGAAGAAGAAGAAGCGGGGTAGAATCCGGGCAGGCCCTCCAGCTGCAAATGGGGGGGAAAAAAAAATCGTGTCCTCCTCTAGGAATGCCTGGTAAGAAAAACGAAACTCAGAGTAGGGGGGCAGGGGAGGAAAGAAACGAAAACACGGGGAGGGCCAAAAGACGGGGGCAGAGAAAAAGCTTTACGGGGGAAAGAAAGAAAACACGAAGCACGAGCTTTCGGAGCGCCGACAAGCGAGGGCTAAATTCTATTATACAAGCGTCAAAAGCGGTGTTAATCGGCGGCGAAGGAGAGGAGAAATGAACCAATGGATAATGATAAAAAAAGGGACATGATTGGGGGGATCGCAGACTAATTTCGAAGACTGAAAACCCAAAAACAAACAACCCCCCCCAGCATGGGGAAGACAAGCGCGAAAAGAAAGCGAGGGGGAAAGAAGGCTTGAAATCTGATAGAAACCAGAACTACGTCTGAAATTACTTTCCAGAAGAATGAAAGAGGGGGTGTAAGGATAAAGATTTTGCCCAAGCCGTACAAACGCCATGTCAGACGAAAACTGGGGGGAGAACAGGGGAGGCAACGGGGGGGGGACCGGATGGAGGGACATCTAAGAGCTATTGCCTTTTTCTGGCCTCGAGTGGGCAAAACCGCAAAGAATTAAAAACATTTTCACAATGTAAAGTCAACGCAAAGGCAACGAACGTGGATTAAAAAAAAAGGGGATGCTTTCCTTCAGAAAATAACTAGACAGGGGGTTGGGGAGGGGGAGCAAAAAAGGATATGAGAGCAGGGAGGGAAGGGACGCGCGATCAAAAAAGATCAAATTATGTGGTGGGAGGGAAGAGAAGTAGGGGAGGAACGACGACGGGGAAGTTAAAAGCTCAGAAATTTCGTAAACGAGTTTGTCTCTAAAAACGAAGACTGTCCGGTTGGAAATCCAAGAAGAGTTGGGGGAAGGCTCAGAAAACGGAAGCGTCTGAAAAAACGAGCACGGAACTTTTCATTCGAAGGGGGCGTAAGACATAGGGAAAAGAAGTGTGCAGCGGAAAAGAGAACGGAGTATGAAACGAGGAATATCCATCAGGGGAAAACTCTAAGATCACCTAAAATACTCTCCACCATCTCAGGGCACCGGTTTTCGAAAGGAAATGTCGCCTTCGGGAAAACCAGATGTAGAGGGAACAACAAAACTCACGAGGCATTTTCGTAAAAGAGTTGGGAATTCAGAGCCTCGGGGGGTTTCCCATGAAAGAAAAACACGAAACAACATAGCAGAGCAAAAACAAAAAAGAGAACAGGCGAAAAGTGGGGGGGGGAAGGGGTGGCCATGGAAACGGGAGAAAAGGGGAAAAATGTAAAGATTGAATGAAAACTTTCACTGGAAGTGGGGGCGGCGGATCTAGAACACAGGAGCCAAGCCGCAATTGCACTCTGGAGATCTATCCTGTGCAAGCGTGGCTCTGGTGGAGCGGCAAGGAACGAAAAAATCGTCGCGTGAGACATCAAGGCAGAGGGGGGGACTTCGAAGAGCCCGTACGAGCCTCACGCGAAAAATAGGCATACGGTGGGGCGTACGCCGAAAAAGTCGCAAAGACAAGTTACAACCAGTTGACAGACTTTTTTTGGACTTCAAAAAGAACGGTCGAAAAATCCATCTCCCAAAATAGGGTCTGGAAGACGTCAGAACAGAAAAAACGGAGAAAAGGGTTCGCGACAAGGAAAGAAAAAAGTTAGAGGCGGTAAGATGTCACCTTCGCAAATCCATTCAGCCGTCCGGCTCCAAAAAAAAACAAATCAGTCGGAATCAAGTGGAAAGGCGCGGAAATGGGGGAAAACCCGGAAAGAAAGCGGCACACCAGCCACAAAACTGCTCGGGGGGGGGAAAGAGGGTACCAGAATCACATTCCAACTCTACAAAGAGTAAAATTGCTTGAAGGGAAAAAAACGTGGGAAGGAAGAGTGAGGCGGGCAAGAAAAAGCGCCAAAAGGGACAAAACAGTATCTCCTTCTAATTCAAAACCACCGGCACCAAAAACTGCGCCTCCCCGCCCTAAACGTGCGTAAGTGGAGTTAAAAGAGCCCCAAAGAAAAAAGATTGGATCAACACCCATCAAGGGAGTGCGTAAAGAAAAGAAAATTTCAAGGATCGAAGCAAAGGAAACGATGAAAAGGAACGGGAGGTGGGCGCGCTGCTCAGCGAACCAAGGAAAGACGCATGAAAGGGGGAAAAAAAGATCCAACGACGGCGGAATCAAAGAGGAAGAAGACCTCGTCTCGGAGGGAAGTCTCTTCTACAGCAATACCATATATGTATGCTGTTGGTAGATCCGACCATAGCCCATATTGGGGCGGAAAAAAAAGAAACGTCTCATAAGGTCATTGGAGGAAAATGTCGGAAACTTGAAGGAAAAAACACGTGAAAAAGTGACCTCCCCGTGAGAGTTTCATCTCTTTTCACTCCATACACAAAAAAATCAAGAGAAAACCTAACAAGCGTTTTTTTAACCGAGGAAAGAAGAAAAGAGGGAACATACGCAGCTTGGACAACTGAGAGTGGGGCAACGCCCAGAAAAGTCGACGCCGGGAAAAAGAGAGGGGGGGTTAGCTTTGGATACTCCGAGGAGACCGTGAACTTTATCGAAACTTAAACTCGGCGTGGATGAAGGGCGTCGTTTAAAAAAATGGAAGGGAGACCAAATCTCGGTGAGCCACGCAGTCATGGATTACCGATACAGTCAATAAGGTTGGGTCAAAGGAGAGAAAAGCAAAAAACAAACGAGAGGAGGCAAAAGCTATGAAAAGAATCAATGATAATCGACGAGGAAGAAGAGACTGCTAACAAGATGAGAGGTGTAGCGGGCCATGGCGGAAAGAAGACTTCATTTACACCTGAGAGCGTCAATGGGGACCCTATAAAACGGAGGTCCAGGTCAAAAGGCGGAGTGGAAGAAAGAGACCCCTCGGAATTGAGGACGCGTCATGGAATCGGGGGGGTCAGGGAAGCATAACCGGATAGTAGGACCAGCTGCGAAAAAATGGAAAGCGGGGGAAAAGAGATAGCCAAGTTACCGAAGTAGAGCACGCAAAACGGGAGGTCTTTGTACTTTATTACAATATCGGGGACAAAAAATCGGAGGCAAGCTGTAAAGGCCTAGGACAAGCTTACGAAAAATGAATTCAAAAAAAAGGGGGAGCAACGAATTAAGGGAGTTCCGAAAAGCGATTGGATAGGCATAGATGAAAAGACGCTACAGGAGGGGGGGGAGAGCGTCAAAAGAGAAGGAAAAATGGAACAACTAGTATACTTCTCTACTATCGGACTCTTTTGAAGATCCAGGAAGCATTGAGGAAGCTGGTGAGGGGTGAAGCAGCGAAGGACAAATCCGTCAGAGGTGGTCATCAAGTCGGGAAAGTCTGATAAAAACATGGGCGGAGTCATGTCGGGGTTCAGAAACAAAAGAAGAATGGTTTGGAAATCAAGATGTTCAACTTAGGGTGGGAAGGGCATGACGGGAAGAATTTTACGGAAACTGGAAAGGCGGAAGGCGCACGTGGGTGAAAGGATTCGAATCATAGCGATGCTGGATGCGCTCTGTAAAAAACGGACCTACCGGGAGGGAACATGGGAACACCGTGGGCACCACGCAAGTAAATGCGGAGTAAAAAGGGGTGGATGAGGGGGGTTTACTGCAAGCTTAAAAAGTCAGTTTTTGGGAAGTCCGTGAGACAGGGGTAACCAAAGGGACGCGCGAAAGGAAAAAGATCCGAAAATGTTTTTCGGGGTGGGCGCAGGGCGGAAAGAGAAGGACCCGAAATATTAACAGCCGGAGAATAAAGGGAAAAGACTAGGCTCATTTTGTTGACGAAAGTCCTGTGCGACCTGATACTAGGGGGGGGGGGGGGAGAGCTTTCCAGTAGAAAGGGGGGAAGGAAATGAAGCAAAAAAGAGTCAAGGTACACGGTGTCCTTGAGAGGGTAGGGAGAAACCACAAGGACCGAGTTTGTGGGGAAATCTGTAGGGGGGATAGAACTGGATATTGGGGACGAAGTGCCAGTAAAAAGGGGGATGAGCAAGCTACGTAGTCCGAAGAAGAAAACGCCGCAAGAGGCACGGATAGCGGGGGGGAAAGACAACGGTGTCGGCTTAAAAACCAAGTTTGGCGGGGGAAATCGCCGAAACTCCGTGGCAATTTTGAGGGAAAGATGTAAGTTCAAGCTGCTACGTTCAACAATGGCGGTTCATAACCCAGCAAATCGAAAAAAAAACGGGGGGAGAAAATATGGTAGGTGAAAAAATGAGGGGGAAAGAACTTGAATGGAAGAGGGAGAAAGGGCCAGAAGGTGCAAGTCTCAAAACGCGGGGGAGTAGGGAAAAAGGAAAAGTTACCAAGAGAAATCGAAGTACAGGTTCCGCGGGAACGGGGCGCAGTCAAAGAAAAAGTTACTACTATTCTAGGCAAAAAGCACAATATTAAGTCACAAATACAGACGGAAGAAAGCGGGAACAAGCTGCGATCGGGGTCTGACGACCCAAGTCCAGAAAGGGGAAAGGGGAGAGTTCTGGAGCGCTCATTCAGGGAGAATGAAGTCAGCTCCCCAAAAGAGGAAGGGAGAGAACGGACAGTATAATTTTCGCCAAATGTAAAAGCGAAGCGCCCATGGGGGAGGAACAGGTCCTAATAGCAAGTAGGCAGACATACCTTCCCACGCACTGAAAAAAATCTCACGAAAAAAAAGACATTCGGAGAGTCGCGGGACAGCAGAAAGTGTAAAACAAACTGAGAAAGCACGACCATAAAAAAAACTGAGAGTGGAATACTCGGAAGGAAACCAACCATCAAGGACTCTAATAAAAAACGAGGGTAAATTGAACGTGAAGGGCCAAAAAAGGGGTGAAAAGGGGTGAGCATGTAGGCGACGGGGGAACAGCGGGGGTAAAGAAAAACGGAATCAACTCAGAAGAGCAGTCCAGGAAAAACCTACGCCTAAAAGCCAGAAACGGTCTTAAGGGCGGTACGGAAGGGAGAGAAAACATCAGGAATTTGATCTCACCCATCGAGTATTTGAGCTGAAAGGGCGACAGGAGGGGAGGAGAACCTCGAAAAAGGGGGAGGAGACAAGTGACGGTATTGGCGCGCTGCTCTCTCACCATGAAAAAAAGGCCGCAATGAGTCCTGAAGGACATAAAAAATGAAGAGTAAAAAAAAAACGGCCGGAAAAAACAGAAGGGTCCCTAGGGGCGAATTCGAAGGGAAGTCGACCGCTCTATTCCCATGAGTACGATGTTGTATCATGCCTGACCAGCAGGGGTGAAGGCAAAGAAAAGGGCTCGCGGGCGTGCGTTGGAGCAGGGGAAATAAGCTTGGAAGTGCCACACACGGTACGATGGGGAACCCCACCCTATAGCGGGTCCAAGAGAAGCCTCACAATGACCACCTCCGCGTGCTGCTCGACAGAGGGGGACCGAGGCGAAAGGAGACAACGATTGGACCATTCGACCTTGGGACTCCTGCTGGATTCCCGAAAATGGAAGTCGAAGCCTGGAAAAAATGGGAATCGAGGGGTTGAAAAAGGGGTAATCCTTAAGAGGAGACCTTGAAACGTGAGAACTCTGAAGCGGCAGGGCGGTAAGAAGGGCGGGTCCTGGGGGAAAAAAAAGGGGAACGCAAACTACCGAAGAGTGACAAGCAAAGTCTCTATTAGGCATAGTACAAGTTAAGGGCCTGGACATCTCTCTCAAACAAAAAAAAAAAAAGAGAGAAAAGGTATAAAAATGAGAAGAACAAGGAAGAATCGAGACTGCGGGGAGACAGAGAAGGGTGTTAGGGCGTCCAGTGGGATGAGAAACCGAAAGCCTTATGACACGCCGAGAAGAGTCCGTTTCAAGAGCAAACGTGCGGTCTGCACGGAGGAAGGAAAAAACCCCTCGATATTGAGAAGCGTCTGACTTGACGAGGGGCCAGGAAGAAGGGAAGCGTCACAAAATGTCGATTGGAAAACTCTGTCCTAGGATAGGCACGGTTGAAAAAAAGGAGAGCCGAACGGGAGTCTTGTCAGTGGGGAGGGGGAAAAAGGAAAATAAGACAGGGGGGGAAATCGTAACGTGGTGGCAAGGCAAAGGAGAAAAGGGGACAGGAATCCAACAGGAAGGAACAAGATGAAAACAAAAATTGGTCGGGAGCTTCAGCAACTAGGGGCGCATGCTAGGATAGCAAAATCGCTATATCGGGGGGGAATGAGGACGTCACACGGGAGTCGAATTCGGGAAGGGATAAAACCAAAGGATACTGCGACGTGGAGCCTCCGGGGACCTCAGGAAAGATCGACTACTCAGGGAGTAGAAGTGGTATATACATCAAAGAGAAATACCGTTAAAATTGTAAGAAGGCCGAGTGATAGAATACCAGCATGCGCCCGGCAGTCTTTGTTCCAAGAAAAACTAAGGGGGGGAGGGAGCAATTTCCCGAGGGGGGGCTGCAACCGTACCCGCCTTACGACGGGTGCGGGCGGGGAGAAACGGGGTCCGGAGGGCGGCGGATGGAATGGATTCCGTGTCTGGACGGGGGCGGAGGGTAAATAAAACCTTCAGAAGAAAGGGAAAACCATGGAACAATTTTTTTCAACCATTTCAACTCTTTTGCGTTGATAATGTTGATGGAGTGTGACTTCGAGCGTGGAAAACAGGGTGGTGTTGAGGAAAATGCGCAGCGGAACAGTACGCTCGATGCAAAGAGAGAAACGAAGGAAGTGGGGGTTCGGGGGGGGAAAACGAAAGTGGTCTTGACTGGTCTTCCTAAAGGGGAATACCGGCCTGATAAAGGTGCCGACGGCGAGGGATACAGGGAGGAGGAAATACGGTAAGGTTAGACGATCCCAGAGCAATTTTGAAAGGAGGACAGGAAAAAAAGCGGCGGATAGTCAAGACATAAGGGAAAAGGGAACTGCTAATTTTTTTCTTAATCCAAAAAGCCAGATGTTCACAGGCTTGAGGATAGAGGATAAAGGGGAGGAAAAAAAAAAAGGACATAAGAACAATAAACTAAGGTCGGCCTAGCATGACGCGAACAAAAGATACCGCGGGGACCGGAAATGTTCATGTACAAAGTGTCGATTCGGAGCACAACGGGTCGGAGGAAAAAGGCCGGGGAACGAATGGCAAGTGGGGCGTCAACTTGATTTAAAAATCGCACAGACGTTTCCATTTCTTTCAACAAAAACAGAGAAAATCAACAAATACACAGAAAACAACGGAGAGGGGGGTAGGGCGGAAGAAGGCTGGTAGGGGGTGAAAGGGCAATGGGGGGGGGAACAGAGCTTGGGCAATTACAAGAGGGAACGAAAAGGGAAGCGGGGGGTGGGGGCGGCGATTGACTCAAAAAAAACGACTTGGATTCGGAAAAGGACACAGGTGAACGAGAAACTACGTGCCACAAACAAAACAAAAAAAAAAGAAAAGAAAAAAAAAAACAAAAAAAAAAAAAAAGTATGCAGGATGGGCTTCGTCAGGCTCAGGCAAGAAAGAGAGACCGTGCTCATAAACGCGGGGGATATGGACGGTCGGCAAAGTCAAAGCTAAAAACGGAAACACTACGGGAAGAGGGGGGGGGGTCTTGGGAAGAAAAAGAAAGGAACACAATTACTTCATCTTTGTTACAGGGGTAAAAATACACATATCTGCCTCGTTCTGAAAAAGCCAGACAAAGAGAGACTGGATGAGTGCAAAGTATGTCACGACAAACACGCATCGACCGCAAGTCGAAAGAGTACGCTATTTCCGCGCGCGCATCAAATTACGAGCAAAATCAGCTTCCACCTAACCATCAAAAGTTCGTGTCATAGCGAGGACAGAGGTGGTAGCAAGGAGGGAAGCAGCGGGTGAAACAAACAAACCAGGCTCTAAAAGAAGTGAAAAGGACCAAAGAAAAATGCTAAAGGCGAAAAATTGAAGATTGGGGGGCGGACGTGCACAAAGGTGTTGGTGTGGGGCGAATGTAGCGGCAGGTGTCCCCTCGACACTGGGAAAGAACAGCCTCATATGCGGGGCAGCAATCCGAAAAAAAAAAGCTCTCATTGGGCGCCTCCCGACAGCCGCGCAAACAGGGAGGAAAAAAGGGGGAGGCGTACGGGGGGAAAGCTGCTCATAAAACCAGAAGGACTCATGCTTTGATCTCAGACCAAAGATAACTTACTGAAAAGAAGCGCGCGGCGGGGCGAAGAAGAAAGAAAAGCGTGAACAACAGGACGGGATTGACAGAAGGCGAAGACTCACTCCATCGACACATCTAAGCAATGAAAGGAACCTGCAGTCAAAAACTGAAGGAAATGAGGAGGCTCCAAAAAAGAGAAGAAGGGCTCAATTTGCGACTTCTCTTCGGGAACGCGCTATTAACACAGGATTAGCGGGGGAGCGCATTATGGGATGGCCCATAAGCTTTGTAGGGCGACCCTAAATCTCGTGCTCAGACTGCGAAAGCGAAAGAAACTTGGCCGATGCCACACGTGGAAAGGAAAAGGGGAAAGCCCGTCAAATGAGAATGACCCAAGCTCTTTCAAGACACACAAGGCAAAGAAAGAGCGGCCTACATGCGGGGGTAAAAACGAGGAGCTATTCTTCGAAGATTTCCCATGATCGCATGGCTTGGACGAAGCTCGGATGAAAACAAGGGCAGTCGAAAAAAAAGCTTCAAATCAAAAAGGATCGATGGGGAACGCACTTGAGGACTCAAAAAAATTGGAAAGTTCTACACGGGAAACAAAAAGCTGGGAGCGTCTCGGAGTGTAAAGGAAGGCAAGTCGGAACCGAGAAAATGACCCTAAAGAAAAAAAATCATCAACTCAAGAACGTCAGAGGGGGCTTCAAGGAACAGGGAAACTTACTCCTTTGCCAGTAGATAGAAAACAAAGATGAGAAGCTGAGAGAGGGATAAAGGGGACAAAATGAAAGAAGTAGTAATCAGGGAAAGGCTTGGGGAGGGAGTAGTTGGATGCTTGTCAAATTGTGCGGGGAAAAAACGCCTTCATTACGCATCGAGAACACGCTCAGATTTTCCCAGAAACGTTCAGGTCTGCAAGTTCTGCGTATTCAAAACCGGCACTCGTGGGGTAAAAATGCTTGCGCACGGTCGATAGGGGTCGTGAAGAAGGAAAAAGGCGGTAAAAAGGCGAATGGGAAATCTGGTACGGATCGGACATCTTTAACGAATTAAAAGAGCGGCTACGCTGTAGTAAGTGGCCTTGGAAAAAAAAAAAGGAAGAGTGGAACAAAGAAGGGGGGAGTGAAAGAGATAACAGGGGGCAAGGAAAAGCTGGACGCAAGAATTCAAAACACAAAGGAAACGCTAGCGACGAAAAATCGTGAAGGGGAAACTTCTCGACAAGCATAAGGAAACAGACATGCTAGATAGAATAAATCGCTATAGAAAGGGTTAATAGAACTGAAAAGGAGATCGAAAGGACCTCTAGTTATCCTTGAGAGGGTTCAGCGAAAGTATAACTTCAGGTGAGAGCGACAGGGACGGGTGCGGAACTGGGAGGGGGGGGGTGAGAAAAGTCAAGAGGGTCAAAGAAAGGCCGATGTTGGGGGCATACGTACTGTAAGATTCCTGATAAGAAAATTCGCTAGGCGCAAGTTGGAGAAGAAATCCCAATCGATGTTGGGGGGGGTAATTAGAGGAGTTCCCGGAAAGGGGAGACCTGCGTCAGATTGGTGAACCCGCATTTTTACAAACGGTGAGGGGAGGGAGATCAAACGGTGTGCAAATGTATTGCTTGACGAATAATTACTGAGATGCACGTGAAGGAAGACTGGGGGGTTCAAAGTAAAGAACTAAGCGAAGGTTCATAAAGTGGTGCACACGCAATTTCATAAAAGTGGAGAAAGAAGTGAGGAGGTTATGTACCTGGAAGGGAAACGTATTCAGTTGGGAAGGAGGAACAGGGGGGGGGGGGTGGGGGGGGTGCGGGGGGGGGGGGGGGGGGGGGGCTTACAACTGGACGCCGAGTTTCAGCGAAAGAGCCGCAATGAGGGTTTGGAGAATTAGTGCGAATGGATGTATTAGAAACCTGAAGAATGGGCGCGTCGATTGAGAAGTGGGAAAGGGGGGGCGGAGACGCTGTGGAAAACCATAACGATTGGGCTTAGAGCAAAGGAAACAGGTAAGAACGTCTGGACAAACGAGCAAAAAATATATCTGGGGCGGGGAAAATGGGAAGAACAGTGGTTTAGATGAGATAGACTTGGACTGTGCGATCTAACCAGCGTGAGAAGGACAACCGACAGATTCACTTTCTTCCAAGAAAAGCTGCCACACGAATCCCGGCACAGTGTATGAATTTTAAAAGGCAACGGTGTCGCTTCGACAGTCAGTTCGGGAAATAAGACGCAAAACTCATGAAAAAGGTTTGAGGAGCAGGAAAAAGACAAGGTCGAGTATTTAAAAACCCAGCATTTTCAC
>Ga0179593_1628289_pt1 | contig 12087 bp, 15 predicted proteins | sample CZODoug2_1_08_16_FD_185931 | JGI IMG/M metagenome (GOLD analysis project Ga0179593, IMG submission 185931) | Vadose zone soil fungal communities from Angelo Coast Range Reserve, California, USA - CZODoug2_1_08_16fungal (PacBio error correction) | ecosystem: Environmental > Terrestrial > Soil >...
CCTGGGTCGTACTCTCATTCTTTGAAACATGGTCCGAACAGGTGGGAAAAAAGAGAGAAGAGAACTGTCAGAAAAAAGAAGGGAGAAAAAAAAAGGAAATAAGGGACAGATCCAAGAAAGCAAAAATTAGGTCCAATAAAAACAGTAATTGATCAGCGATTCAAGTCGAGATTGTGGGGGGGGGGGAACAGAAAAACACGCCCGGGGGAGCCCCTAAGAAAAAAAAAAAGGGGGAAAAAGGTAGTCCCAAAATTGGGTGAGCGAATCCTGGAAATCCCCGTCGTGGAGAGAAAGTCAAGGAAGAAGGAGAAAACACTAAGCACGCAGAAAATAAGTAAAGGATACTCTAGGGGGAAAAAAAAGGAGGGGGGGTTAGAAGTTAACCCAGGCGTTCTGGAAACCGTATGAAAAGGGGAACTTAAAATCCCTAAGAACCTCCCAGAAATTTAAAGGGGGGAGGCAATCAGCTACTCTGACTGAGAGAAAGATTACAAGAAGATGGGGCGTTCAATGTTGGGGGCCGGGTCGGGGGGGGGGTAGCTTGGATTGGAAAGATCGAAAAAGGGGAGCGGTTAACACCGGGAGGGAGGCAGGAAGACTGGCCGATCATAGGGCAGGGGGGAACGCTCGCTGAAATCGTCGAAAGAAGAAAAATCAAAAAGCCGGCTCTCTTCACTAGAGAAGGGAAGCGAGAGATCATTGAGAGAAAGTGAAACGTGCCCTGGGGGGGGGGATTATAGGGGGGGAAAGAATACCAATTTCGGGGAAGGATGGAAAAAAAGTAAAACTACTCAAACGAAGTCCAATCCCAATGTAGACGCGGAGGGGAAAAAACAAACCGACTTAAAAAGGATTAAAGAGAGCAGTTGGAAAAGGGGGGCACAATGGTGTGAAGAGAGAAAGTCGCCTTCCCCTGGAATGGGAGGAGAATCTTTGATGCCAAAGGGCATTTCCAGGTGGCCAACCGCACCAAAAGAAATAAACAAATCACCTGCCGTGGAAACTCAATAAAAAGCGTGAAAAAGCAGCTGAGGCGGTTTCCAAATGGGTCTGACACTGGACAGGAAACCCCGAAAAAATCCTTAAAAAAAAGCAGGGAATTGATCTTGCAAGACGAAGTACCAAGCGCGGCGAACTTCAAGTAATAGGAGAGATGGGAAAAGGAATAACTACCTAAAGCGCCTATAGGGGGGTGAGGAGCGCCTCGGGGCCGGCGGGAGGAGGCATCCGACTAAGGGTCGGAAGGGAAAGGAATGGGGGGAAAAAAATAAAGGAAAAGTTGAAAAAGGATTCTCCGCGGGGGTGAGGCTGAAATACCCCCTGGCCGTATCAATACAAGCTCTGAAGGTAAAAGAAAACTATGAACTTTTGAGGGAGAGGGGAAGGGCTTTGATGGGGACACTAAAACGGGGAGAAAGGAAGTAAAAGGGAAAAATCCATCTTTTTCCAGCGACGGTGGAGAAACCGTTTTAGAAGAAACACCACAAAAAGGGGGCGGAGGTGATCCTACGTATCGTTCCAGGGGGGGGGAGATTGGGAAAGGAAATCTCTCTAAACAACGGAAAAAGATTTCTCAATCCCGGAAGAAAGGGGAGATAGAAGGAGTCAAACCTGGCCAGGTTGAGGGAAGTGTCAGGGGTCTAGAAGATGGGGGGAGGGGTGGAAGGGGGGGCAAGTAGCTGGGTGCTCCTCATGAATTGATTGGTTCAGACTACCAGAAGGAACCAGAAAAAAAAAAAAAAAAAAAAAAACAAAAGAAGTTTAAAGAAGAAAGAGGAGGAGAGGGGGGGGCGAAAAAAGGTAATCCTGAAAAAGAAACAGCATAGAGGACAAAGGCCGTTGCGGGAGGACAAAATACATCCGAGTCTATTCCTGAGGGAAAAAAGAAAGGCGAAAAAAAAAGATTCTCGGGAAGATCAGCGGAAGAATGCATTAAAGTTCCGGGATGCCGGGGACGGGGGGTCGGCCTGAGATAGTGAATGGGAAAAGGGTAGGGGGAAGAAAATCACTGCTGGGTGATGAGTGTTAGGGGGTGAGTCACCGGAGAAAGAAAATGTTGGAAATATATGAAGCGGCAAAGAAAACGAAATCGAGGGTTTAAAAATGGGGACGGAAGGACATTTGGGGGGGGGGGGGCAAAAAGAGGGGGGAGGGGGGAAAGAAAAACAAAAAGGACATTTCAAAAAAAAAAAAGAGGGGGATAAATTCCTTTTCGGCGAAAAGTAGCGAAAATGACATGGAAAACACTCTCGAATGGGGAGTTCATTCAAGGGAGGAGGGGAAAGCTAGAGAAGGGGGACGGAGGAAAAATTCCTCCGCGATAAAGGGGTGGACGTTATCAGGAAGGTGGGGGGGAAATGGTAATAAGGATTCCAGCAAAGGGGGAGACCAAAAAGGAAGGGAAAGGAAGAGTACACAGGAGAGGTTCGGGGGAATAAAGAAAGAATACGAATGAGAGGATAAGCGGGGGGAGGTGAAGAAGGAGGGTGGATGAAAAAGAATAAAAAGGAGAAAGAGAGGGCAAGCGGTAGGGGAGAAAGAGAAACGAGAATGGGGGGAGGACCCGGCAGATCGGAGGGAAAGGAGGATGAGAGAGTTAGAGAACACTGGTAAAAGGGGGGGTACGGAAAACTGAAGGGGTTGAGGGCGGAGGCTGGAAAGAGAAAAGAAAGTGGGAGGGAGTGGGGAAGGGGGAGGAGGGAGAGGGACTTAGGATAGGAGAGACAAGCGGAGGGGCGGATGTGGAAAGGGAGCGGAAGGGGGGGTCGTGTAGAGAGGAAGAGAGGGGAGGGAGCGGTGAAAAAAAACGGTTGAGAATAAGCTGAGGGGTTAGAGGGGTGGAGGGGGTGAATAAGGAAAAGGGAGGGGGGAACGTGGAGGGAAGGTGGAGGTGAGTGGGGGAGCGAACGGGAAAAGAGTGAGGAAAGGGGTGGTAGTAGAGATAGGGTGAGGAAGGGAGAAAAAAAGAGAAGGAGGGGGAAAACTGGGGGAGCTGACGGGAGGAGTCTCTCTTCGGGGGAAATCTTCCCAGGGGCGTGCCCTCATATTTTTTCTTGGAGGTGGCACGGCATCAGACGCGCAGACTGTGCGTCAAAAACGAGAGGGGGTTGAGGCTAAATAGCTCTGAGCGACTCAACGAAAAGGGGAACCGAAGAAATAAAGAGGGAAAACTCTGTGACTGGGGGAAAAAGCCCTGGACAGGGAGAAAACGAGTGAAAAAGTGATTCGTGAGATAGAGGAAGGGGGGACTCAAAACCAACAACCCCGATGACCGGAAAAAAAGGGTGTGTTCAATAAATCGTTTTCAACCGTCAACTCAAGAAGGGTTTTAGCTAGCTTAGCCAAAAGGGAGGAAATGGGAGTTTTTGTTCGTCGGGAGGGGGGGAAAAAAACTGGTAGACTAAATGGGAACAACAGGGGGAAGAGAAAAGACAAGGTTTAGGGGCTGGCAAAAAAGGGGGGGTTGAGTGGGGGAAGGGGTGGGGAAAGAAAACAGGGGAGGAGAACGGATGATCAATCCCCTTGGGTACGCATAAAGAAAAAAAAAGGGGGTCTTGGAGGATTTCGACAGGACGAAAAACTGCATATGAAATGAGAGGGTCAGGGGGAGTGGGCCATCCGACATCTGGGAAAGCAATGCGCGGGGTGAAAAAGAAAAACAACACAACGGGAGTCAAAGAGAGAGGGAGGAGATCCGCGAGGCGGTGCAGGGGAAAAATGGGAAAGACCTAAATTGCCAACTTCTCAAAAAAGAGGGAAAAGAAGGGGGGGGTTCAAACTCTGTAGGGAAGAAAATCTTAATAACCTAAAGACCACAGGGGGAGTGGATCAAGGAGATAGAGAAAAAAAGGGGGGTGATAAAGAAAACTGAATCTTCGCACGAAAACGAGAGAACCCGCAACAAAAAGGAAGTCGAAAACACTAGGGGAGAAATAGTTGGAAAAGAAAGGGGACGATTCGGGGGAAGGACTCGTAATAAGAAAAAACAATTCCGAAACAAGTCCCAGGATAAGAAAAAGAATAAAAGGTAGGAGGTTAACAAGGGGGAGGAAAAAAGAGTAAGGAAAAAAGGGGGAACTGGTGGGGGGGGGTCACGAAACGAAAAAAATTCACGAATTTGACAATAGGGGGAATCGGAAGAGGACCGCTTCTAGAAAATGGCCGTAAGGGGGGAAGAAAGAGGAATTGGTTATGAGTGAGGGCCGGATGGTGGAAGAGGGAAATCTCTGAAATAGTGACAGAGGGGGGTACAAACCCCTATCGGAGGAAGGGCTGGAGTAAGAAAGCCGGGGGTTAAACAGTTAAAATAGGGGGAGGAATTCAGGAAACAAAAAAGGAACAAGCACAGAAGAGGAAAAGAACGCGAAGGGAATACGATCCCAGGGGGTCAAAGGGTATACGGGGGAACTCGTAACGAGGTGAGTGTGACAAAGTCCTTCTGGTGACAATTCCAGGTGGGTGAAAGGAAATTCAATCAAAGAAAGTCAAAAAGAAAATGAAGAAAACAAAGGGAGTACTCGAGGCCAAGCACCGCGGAAAAAAGGTAAGAACTGAACGGAAAAGAAGCATGAAAACACCTGCCTTATGAAGTCCAAGTGGACAAGGAGGGGTCATTAGCTAAAGGGAGGATAATTTCTGGGCACAGAATGGGGAGGAGAACGGGGGCAAGGGGGGGAAAATTGTGTCGGAAAAACCACAATCGTGCAGAAAGACACATGGAGGGTTCAACTGTCAATACCCCTCAGGGAATGGAAGGGAAGTAAAAGTCAACATGGGAGGGCTGGGCGTGCCACACCAAAAAAAAGACTCATCCAAATGAAGAAGTACCAGTCCGGGGGAGTAAAAAAGCCTGTAAAAAAGCCAAACCATTGAAACTAAAAAGGGGCGAAAGGAAACGACAACATGAAATTCGCCACAAGGGAGGTTAACCCCGAAAGGCGAAAGGGCGGATGCGTGTTGACCTCTTCTAAGGGAAATGGAAAGCAGGTGAGCACCATAGAACAAACAGAAGGGAGGACAAAAACTATTTGCTAATGAGAGGGGAAGTGTGAAAAATAGAGACAAACCAGGACATCTGGAAAAAACCAGCGAAAGGGGGGGGGGTTTTCTTTTGAATTCGGATGGATGTGCGGGTATGTCCGTCACATAAAGTGATAAGGGAATGAAAAAAACAGATAACTTGCAATAACGCAACCAAAAAGAGGCCAAAGGGGGATCGACCGTTGACGGCCAAAAAGGTAAAGGGTTGTAAATCCGGGAAAAAGTAGAGAGTAGACCGAGTGAGGTATTTGACGAAAAGATCTCGAACCAAAAGGGGGAGGGGAAGAGAGAGGGTGAAAAATTTCTCACGAAGATAAGTATGCGGAGCTTAGGGGCTGCCCCCCGAACACAGAAATTCAGGGCGGGCCGTTCTAGGTCGGGGGGACTATGGGGCTGGTGAGTTATGGTAGGGTTAGCTTGAAGGGAAAGGGGGAGAATCTTCAAGTTCTTGGGCGAAAAAAAAAACAAAAGATGCCAAGAAAAAGCGGGTCAGTAAAAGGGATTCCTAAGGGGTAGCGCTATCCTCGGAGGAAAAAGGGGATGTTTATAGCGCTCCGGCGAAGGAGGCAAACGGAATAGTATTAAAGAGGGAGAAGGGGGAAATTCAACGAGAGGAAAAAATGGGAAGCCTTGCGGAAAACGGATTGTTCACGGGGTGGAATGAGGGTCCAGGGAAGGGTAAAAAGAGGAACTTTCGGGAAGAAAGGAGGGAGGGAAAATATTTTTAGGGTGGGTAGGGGCAACAAGAAGGAAAAAATACTCTTCTGGACTGCAGGGCAACGCGAAAAAGTAATGAAGAGAAATGGATGGGACGTGTACGGCCGGATGGGGACGGGGTCTCTTACACCAGGACTTAAAAAAAAAAGTGAAAAAAATTCCCTGGGAGGCGGAAGATAGAAGTAGAAAAAGAGGACTAATAATTGTCAGGGGGAAGGAGGGCAGAGAGCGGGTAATTTCGGTGGCTCTGTTAGAAAGAAGAAGGGGGGGTGGAAAGGGAGTTTTCAGTTTGAAATCAGACTCACAACAAGAATGAGGGAAAAAGCATGGTCAAACGGAAATCTTTAAGGGGCTCGGGGGGAATGAGATGGAGGCTATAGAGAGAAGAAAATTCGTGAAGCCAGAAAAGGGATGAAAAAAAAGGTTTAAGGTCGCTTCTAAGAGAGGGGGAGAAGGCCCGTGTACAAAGAGAGGGTCCTCCTTGGGCGTCATCAGACAGGGGGGAGGTCAAGAACTATGTCTACTACTAACTACGAAAGGCCCGATCAGAAGCACGATTGGAAAAAATAAAAGTACCTGGGACGGGCCACAACCAAAATGAGAAGACTATAATGCCAGCAATTTCAAAGCAAAGTGAGGAGGAGAGTGGGAAAACACGAGGCCCTGGGAACGGGTCAACGAAGGGGGCGCACAAAAGAGGGTTAAGAAAGGAGTTAGGGCGGAATGAAGAAAGTGGGAGAGGACGAGATAAAAATTTCTAAGCATCTGATTCAAACTGGGAGGCTTTAAAGGGAGGGGAGGGGGGAGCTTGCCTGGGGGGGTGACGAACGGGGGAAGAAAACGGTGAAGAGAATGATAGGAGCGGGAGGGCGCTCTGTATTTTAGTAGCTGCAGGGCGACGAAAATTAAAAAAAGGTCGCTTCGAGTCCGTGGCAAGGGAGTGGGAGAAAAAAGAAAGCAAAAGGAAGAGAAGGGGGGGGGGAGGAATGAGATCTGCAAAAAAAAAAAAAAAGGTGGAAAAGAAACAAGCTCTATGGGTCGGGAGGAGAAACGACATTCCTACGCGAAGTGATTGGGGGAAAAAAATGCAGGGGCGACCATGAGGGAAGTTCAAAAGGGAAACCAGCCCATGGGGGGAAAAATAAGAGTTCTAGAGGGAGCATACCTTTGGGGGGTTTGGAGCGTAAAAGAAAATCAGAACCACAAAGAAAAAAGAAAAGGGGCGCAATAAAACTAAAAGTGGGTGGGTCTCTAAACAGAGGTAGTTGGTTGACTTAAAAGTCAAAAACTCTGATAAAGAAACCGCAAAGGGAAAAAATCAAGAGAAGCGAACGGATAGTGGGGGGAGAGGGGTGAAAAAACGTCTTAAACCGTTAATTACATGGCCAGAAAAAGAAAGCAGAAACTCCTCCATCTGCACGAAGGGGAAGGGCTATAAGTGCCGTCTATCCATTTCCTTGCTGGGGGGGGGAATTAAGGTATCGGAGGTAAGGTCGGTAGGGGAGTGGGGATGCTCCTGCAAGATCAGGGATTGCCGCGGGGAAACAAAGGAGGAGAGAAACTGAGGAAGTAGAGGGGAAGGGAAGAGGGGGTTGAATAACTGCGAGCAACAACCTAAAAGAGGATGCAAAAAAAGCCCGAGGAGGGGAGAAGGGAGGAGCGCCTAGAGAGGGAAAGAGAAACAGAGGAAAAAAAAGTTGCCCATTGGCCAGGATTTAGTAGGGTAATAAAAGGAGGGGTGAAGATGTTCCAACAAAAAAAACCAAGGGGGGGAAGAAAAAAGACAGAGGCCAAGCCCAATTCGGCGGGAAGGAAAAAACAGAACGGAAAGGAGACCGACTAATCAGGACCTTTAATGAAAGGCAAGGAAAAAAAGGGAAAAGTACTGCTAAAAAAGGGGTAAGAGGACAGAAATAGGGGGGAGAAAAATCATGGGTCGAAAACCCACAATCGCAAAGAGAAAAGAACAAGGCAACTTCAATTAAACCCCAATCTTTGGCAGGAGAAGAAGAGGGAAACGTTCCGGGGAAAAAATCAACCAGAATATCCAATAAGGGATCTTAGATTCCCCCAGAAGACGTCGGAAGAGGAATCCGAACAACGAAGCCCAACCTTAAAAGGGGGAAAGCAAGAACAGGAAGTCCTTGATAATAGAAGGATTGACGAAGAGGAACCGGGAGGATTGGCCTCTAAAGAGAGTGGGGGAGGAGAGTCGATTTGGTTAACCTCTAAAAAGGAATAAGGAAAGAAGGATCCTCTATGAGTAAGAAGAAAAAGGGGAGGAAACCTCTTAGAAAGAACTCGGGGGAGGGTCGCTGGGTGGTTATTTTCATGACTGGGTGAGTTTCTTGGGCTCGAAAGAGGGCATTAAAGAAATAAACGGTTGCCAAAACTCAAAACAAGAGGAGGATCGCTACTACTCCGCACACGTCAAAAAATTTTAGGAAAGGTTGTTAAAAGACTCTAGAGGGGTATCAGAGGGAGGACTGGTAATGTACAAGATATCAAAAAGATGAAGGAAAAAGAGGGTCGGGGTAAATCCCCGATAGGAGGGGAGATTCAGGGAAGGAAAACCTTCGCCCAAAAATGGAGGGTGTGCGTTATAGGTAAAAAAAGGAACTATGGGGGGTTCGAAGGGGGGATGGGTTTGGCAAGGTGAAGGAGAGGCAGGGCGCCCTCTCACTTGAGGGTGGAAGAAGGCAAGAGTCACAATCAGAAAATAAATTCTAGGGGAAAAGAGATGGCAGGGTCTTTCGATCTCCAGGGGGGAGTACCGAGGAAGAGGGAGGTCCAAAATCTTGATTTCAGGCAAGGAGCGTCCGCAAAGTAGTTAGAGAAAGAGAAAGAATGAGCCTCTGAGCTGGATAAGAAAAAGAAACAAGGAAGGGATTTCCTTGAGGACGGAATAGGTGGGGTGGTTTTTCCTGAGGAGTGAGTTCCGCCGCAGTGTGTACTGGTCGGGGAGAGCAAGGACGGGATGAAAAGGTTTTATTTGGGGGAGGGGAAAGCAAAGGGGGAAAAGAAAGGGGGAACGCTGATCCGAGGCGGAGGCAAGTCGAGGATTTCCGGGGTTAAAAAGGGGATGGGGGATTGGTCGGGTGGGAAGATGGGGGTCTTTTTTCAGACACCAGAAAGGAAAAAAAGAAGTGAAGAGAGGGGGGGGGGTCGGGTCATTCCTTTGAGGAGGAAAGGACACCCCCCCCCCACCCAACCAAAACCCCCCAAGAACCAAAACCCCACCCCCCCCACCCAAAAGAAAGACTGGGGCACTCTACGAATGGGCTGGCCGCCAGGAGGACAGATCGGGGGTGGACACTTTGCTTGCGCCGCGACAAGGGGGGAAAGGGTAAGATTATTTTACCTATGGGGATAGAGAAGAACGGCTATTAAGTTAACAAAGAGCCTGGAAAACGTCAGCGAGGACTCATCAAGGTATAAACGATAGGGAGCGAGGGAGAGTCTTAAGCTGGAAGGCGGGTGAAAAGGAGGGTCGTTGGGCTTAGAAGATAGCAGAGGGATGAGCCGGCGCTTGAAGACAAGGGACTAATCTTCAGATAGGGGGGGGAAAAGAAGCATGCAATCAACGCTCAAATTTCAAAAAAAGGAGCAAGAGGGGGAAAAAGATGTTTTTTGTGTGGAAAAAAAGAAGGGCGGCAAAAAGATCGAAGAGTCCGAAGCGGAAAGGGATGTATTGCTGGGAGTGCCCCCCGAGTACCCTTGAAAGGAGGAAAAAACGTTTAACGAGAGCACGCTTTATGTTATCCTTTTAGGGGTGGGATTTTTTCAGAGTATTACGAGGAGGGAAAAGGGAAAGGGCCAAAAAAGAGAAAAGTTACTACACAAGTTATGTGCTTGGGGAGAAAGGGGGCAAGGAAAGGGGGGAAAAAAAATGGCTCAGGGGGAGAGAAAAAAAAGTTATTCGAGAGCGAAGACTCAAAAAAAAACCGGGGGGAAAGAAAAGGCCTGTTTGATGGAAGATGGCTTATGCAAACAACCTGGAAAAACCTTCGGCGGTTTTTATGGGGTGCAAAAGGGGGGGGGAAAAGGGGACAGGAGGCGAGTCAGTGGATTCAATACTCCCAAACAAAAGGGGGGAAAGAAGGGGTCAGAGACGCGCGTGTACTGACTTGCCAAAGCAAGCCCACTGCACGAGCGAAAAAAGGGATTCAAATGAGGGTTGGGTGAGAATCAAAGGAAATCCCTTCAGAGAAAGATACCGGGGGGAGGAAGATTAATCCCCATGATTGGAGGTAAGCGCGCATGAAAGGTTTGGTGACTTGCAAACAAAGGGAAGCGAACCTCACAAACGGAAAGACGAAAAGAGGAGCAAGAGCAGAAAGTTGGGTGTCATCTAATCAGAGTCTCAAAAAAACGGGGATATACTAAAAATAAACGGAACGAAATCCCCAGATCCGCATAAGTAAAACTGGAGGCGGGAAAGGGAGGCGGGGAAAACCGTTAGGAAACTTAAAAATTAATCCCTCTCAAACAAAGTCACGATTTATGTGGAGGGGCAACTCTTAAGAGGAGAATCCATGCAGTGGGGGGGTTGGGAAAATGATGGTTCATAGGAAATTAATTAATGAGTTGAGGGTAAGGAAGGGTTGGTGATTCTCTAATCGGGGGGGGAAGGGGTAAACATATGTCTCATCTTATGAATCAAAAAGAAAAGGCATGAGGGAATTTGTCCCACGGCTCTTTGAAGGAGGGAATCCCAACAGCTCGGCACAAGAAATGAAGCGTCAAGAGGGAAGAGAATAATGAGGGGCCTTCTCCGGTTCATGGGGGAGAAGGCGAAAAAGCGTGCCCTTTGGGAAAACAGGTCTTAATCAAGAAGCCACAATTCTGGGTTGGGAATATTAGAAAAGGAATGAAAGGGGTCAAAGAAAAAAAATTAACGTGAAAAAAGAAAAAAATGGGAGGATGAGAGGATAAAAGACACCTCTTACCACCTGAACTCAAGTAATACAATCCTGGTTGAGCAATTCTAGAGCCAAATGTTGAACATTTATCTGAAAGAAAAATGGGAGACGGGGGGAAAATTAATTATTCAAAAAGTTCGTAAAAGAAGGGGCGACGAAACAATCCACATAGCACGTAATGCCGTTCAATGCAATTAAAAATGAGAGAGCTGTGGTTCTGAGGGAAGCAGAGGTATTTCCAACATTGGCAAAACCGGAAAAAGGGGGACGAAAACAAAGAAAAGTATCCTTAATGGTGAACGGATGCCGAAAGTACACGGGCGTAAGGAAGAAAACAAAAAAGGGAAACCTTTGCCGAAGAAGGAAGCCATTAAATTCTGGCCGATAGGGTGACGCAGCCGATGCAAGAGTTTGGAGGAATCTACTGTGGAGGAAAATGGGAGAAGAAAAGCGAAAAGCAGCTTGTTAAAAGGAGCTCCGAGGTTGGGGACTGACCCGGGGGAAAAAATGGCTCAAGCGCTATGTCCAAAAAGGGAATTGGGGGGGGCTGGGACTGTCTGTGACTTAGGAGAAAAGAAGAGCAAAGCATAAAAACATCAAGAAAGAACGCAAAGAAAAGGGGAAAGTTTAAAACTAGAAAAGGCAGAAGGCGCATGTGAATGACCGAAGATCGGCAGAAAGTTGGGGGACGGGGGGGGTACTAAACTCTCTCAATAGGCAGAAAAAAAAGTGAATAAAGGCAATCCCGAAAATAAAAAAGGGTCTAGAGCGATGAAACCCACTCTGAAGGGGGGGAGGGTTTATTCAACGGAAAAAAAGAAGATGGGGGATCTTGAGTGGAGGGGGGGCGGGCTTTTAATTGCACGGGCTTTTCTATAACGACCGCGACAGAAAGTCACAAGGACAAAAAAAAGAAAAAATGAGGAGGGGTTTGAGAAGAATCTGCTAGAGAGGGAAAGCGACGGAATGGGGGAGAACTCAGCGGACAACGGGGATCAAAAAGGCTGCTGTTATGAAGAATCTAGGTCCGAAATGCGAATTCCTCTAAAAAGAAAAAGGGGGTCGCCCTAGCTCAGGAACTATCGGCTATTTCATGGCAACGGGCCTTTAGGAAAAAGGGATGGGACACGGTTGAGTAAAGTTGTGGAAAAAAGGTAAGGGAAGACGAGCTGTGACTGGGATTCAGAAAATAAGAATGGAAAGGGGGATAGTTTAGTGGGGTGAAGGAAAAGCACCGGACAGTACGTTTGAAACGAGGAAAAGATCAGGGTTTAATTGGAAGTTGAAAAGGATGGGGATTCCTATTGTCGTGAGGAAAGGAGAGTCAAGATAACGAACATCGTTAGATCAGGGGGAAGGGGGGAATGAAAGGAAGAGAGCAAAGGAAAAGCTTTGGCACGAAACAAAA
>Ga0179593_1696700_pt1 | contig 12087 bp, 16 predicted proteins | sample CZODoug2_1_08_16_FD_185931 | JGI IMG/M metagenome (GOLD analysis project Ga0179593, IMG submission 185931) | Vadose zone soil fungal communities from Angelo Coast Range Reserve, California, USA - CZODoug2_1_08_16fungal (PacBio error correction) | ecosystem: Environmental > Terrestrial > Soil >...
ACGTCCGGGAGGGAAAATCGTAAGTTACCTGTGAAAGGTGATCTATCGGGGGGAGGTCGGGTCGGGTCAGGGCAAAAGGGCCAGGTTCCTAAAAGAGGGTTCAGAGGTGGGAGGGGGGGGGGAATTTGAGTAGGAAGGAAGGTATGAAGACAAACTTCATACAACAGACTTGGACTTATAGAGGGGGAGGGGAACGGGTCGAAGGACAGGTCTGAGGAGAAAAATAAAGTATGGAACCGGAGGCGGTGAGACCCAACAAGGTATAGTACTGATGATAAATAACAACACGGAGAAAAAGGGGACTCATTGGAATCTTGTGAATCTGAGCGGGGGGGGGGGAGATTGCTCCTTTATTCTGGGTTTTTTTCCTTTGTAGGTTTCCACGCGAGGGGGGGGATAACAATACTGAAACAGGTGGGGAGGGATATCAAGCTGAGGGAAGGCAGCACTACATATAATGCAGAGATGGGGAATAGGGGGTAAAGGGGAGGGGGCGGAGTGAAGGGGGTTATCAAAGAGTAAAAGCGAACACAGGGGGACCTGAACCTACCCTTAGGGGCAGAATCAGATAATGGGACGGTACGCTGAGGGGTTGCCGTCGACGAGGGAGGGAGACGGGTCAAAGGAAAGGGGAAGACGAGTCCCGTTGCAGGAGGACATCTTCTCTTTGCGGAACTGGCCACCAAGAAGAAAAAAAGGACGGCCTTGAGGAAAAACATTGTCCCCTGGATCCTAGCTATTTCTTGTGCACATGAAGAAGGACTACAAGTGGGTGGCCACAGAATATGGGGGCCGGGGGTGGCAGCCGAGGTTATTATGTTGTCATGGGGGGGAAATTTGCCCTGAAATCTTACCTGACCCCAATGACGCTGGCCAGGTTAACAACTGAGGAAAGGGGGGGGGTCTTTGAGGTGGAGGGTCAACATGGAAATGGGGGATAAGGAGGGGATATGTATAATATTAGGGGGAACATATAATAATTAACATATTAGGGCCTTATCCATATGGCAGAAGGGACCAAAATGAGGGGGAGGGTTGAAGAAGAAAAGGAGTGGAGGTATCATAAGGATTATCCAGCTCCTCTCAGGGGAGTAGTCTGAAGCCGTTGAAAGAAAGAAAATTCAGGTCAGATGTGGGGAATAAAGGAAAAAAGATTTTGTGGGGGAGAGTCACATCTGTTTTCCTCACTAGTTCAATTGGCCATAAGGGGAGGGACTGGAGAAAAAGGGTGGGGGGATGTGGTCATCTTTATTGAAAGGAAATAGCAATTGTTCATTGAGGAAATGCATCCCGCACACATGAAGCCAAAAAGGGGGGGAACCCAAAGAGAGGAGTGGAGTGGAAGGGGTGAAGCCGGAGGGGAAAATGACAACTTAGCCCCATTGCACATTAGAATCCACTCACCCTGCTTAGGACAAAAATAAGTATCAGTATTGAAAGGGAAAACCACACTGTGGGAAGGGGAGGGAAGCTGGGAATGGGGACACCTGGTCCCATGGCACATAAGCCCTAAAAGGAGAGAAGTGTCTTTTTATTTGGAAAAAAAGAAACCCTGTGCCCATGGTGCATAGCCAGGAAAACCCATATCCCAAAGCTTAGGAGGGCAACAGCTGGGAAAAAAAGAGAAGGCCGTGCAATGTGGTGCATTAAGCCAAAAAAAAAAAATGCCCTCAGTTAACTCATACCGGGGGTAATTTGCGTCAAGGGGGAAGGGGGGGGACATTGGTAACACACTTGTTGGGGGCAACGTAATAAAAAAAAGGGGTGTGTCCTTGAAAAGGGCCACGACCGCCCTTTCCGGTGAAAAAATGAATTGTCGAGGTGTGGAGAAGAAAAACTCCAATGTCTGTTCTCAAGGGGCAAAAGTGTCAGACAGGGAGGAAATGTAGCCCTACGTGGGTTGAAAAGGGGAGCCCGTTGGCAAAGGAAAGGAAAAGGGGAATCTTTTTTGTTGGCCAAGGGAAGGGGGGTGGGGGTGAAGGAAGCAGGGAAACCAACAACTTGAGCGCAAAAAGAAAGATCAAAAAAAAAAAAAAACAAAGGAGGAGGAGAAAAGAGAGAATGGGGGGGTTGGTTGCCTCTTTCCAAAAACCCCACACAATATTCAAGGGACAATTGGCCCACCAACAAGACTGAAAACACGGGCAAGCCAACGTGAGGAAGGCACAACAGGGGGAGGAGGGAGGGAAAAGTTTGGCAGCTTTGAAGAGAAATGAAGGGGGGTGGGGGCAGACCATGAATCGACAATGCAGTTTCACAGGGGAAGGATGTTGTCATAGACCACCATGGGGGAGGGAAAAAAGACGTTGGGAAACCAATAGCAAAGAGATGCCTTGCCGCAAATTACAAGGAAACCATTTTTTGACACCACAAAGGGGTATGTCTACCAGGGGGGGGGGGGGGGGGGCTAATGCACCAAAAGGACAGGAAATGTCAAGAAGAAAAGATGCCCCTCCCACTGCACGCGGGGGGGGAGGTGGATTTCTTATGAAAAAGGGCATGCCCGCTTACCTCCCACCAAAGGGGGGGAGGGGGTATGTGGAGGCGTGGTGAAAGGGGGAAACCCAGTGTTGACATGCCACTGAAAAAAAAAAAAAAAGGGGGGACTGCACCATGGACCATAACCTGCTACGGGGGGGATCAGCATTTTATATTTCCCTGTCTGGGGGGGTCCATGGGGCTTAAGGGGAAGGGCCAGCTTACAGACGAAACGAACACCTCAAAGGGGGTTCCAGGTGGTATGTTATGGCTAGGGAGGGGGAGTTCAGTGCTATTTTGTTGTAATATGGAGCCCACTCACTCTGACAAAAAAAAAAAGAAGTCTCCGTCCCCCCTTAGAAAAGTGGAACCTGAAGGGTCATTGGCAGTGATGAAGAAGGGGGACTTTATCACTCAATCCACAACCAGGCAAGCTGAACTGCTCTGAAAAAAGTTCAAGCGATAGCTATTACAGAGTTGCAAACCAGGAGGGGAAGGTGGCTAAGTGCCTTATGACTCACACCACCTCCACCCTAAAGGGGGGGAATATGGATCAGGGGAAGATTTAAGTGACCAACAAGACGGCTATGTTTCTTGGGGTGGAAAAAAAAATTCTCATAGAAAAAAAAATGTCATTTGTCCGAAAAAAGCAAAAAGCCCACCACCATTGGGCGTCCAGAGCCCGCAGTTGGGAGACCTCGAGGGGGCTGGCATTTTCCGTGTTCTCTGGGGGGGGGTCATTTACGGGAAAATGGTGACCCCCAAAAAAAAAAGACTTAGTCTGCTCCACCCACCAGGTGTAGGCATTTTCGCCATTGGCCGGAAATGAAAAAAGGGAGGAAGTATCATGGGAAAAAGGAGGGCACATTAAAGGATGTTCCTCCGGGAGGAGGTGGTTGAGGGGGTTCACAATTAAAAATCTTAGCCGCACTCTGTCTAATACCCAGTCGACGAGGCTTAAAAAAAAGGCGCACAGAAACGCTTCGACTTCAACTCTTCAACTCAGAGGGGAGAGATCCTTGTAGGCATCTATTTCACAAAAGGGGGGGGGGATCTCTGAAACCTTAAAGCGGAAAATCCGACAAACTTCTCTCCTGGGAAAAAGGAAGAGCTGCCATCATGATATATGTAGTTTCATGGAAAGGGAAGGGTGATCTCTGAGATCACCACTGTGTCAGGGTGAGGGGAGTTTGAAATACCAACTAGTCATCATACCACCACCCAAAAAGAAGAAGAGAACACCACCCGCCATGCCTAAAGGCAAAGAGGAAAAACCCGGGAGTTTTCCCTTAATTGTTTCTCCGAAAGGGGGGGGAAAAAAAGAGAAGAAAGCGTACTACTCTTGTTGTGGAAAAAACCTGAACCATGTATACAAAAGAAAGGGGGGGGGCCTTGTCCATTTGTTTCTCGGAATGCGACCCGTTCCAATGAGAAAAGTTTCTCATTTTTGATGGGAAAGTCGCAAGGTCCTAAAATAAACTATTCTAAAGTTCCCTCCCAAAAGACAATCTGCCTACTCCTTTCTAGGAGCTGACCCTCCCGACCCGAGACAAAAAAGAGAGTCACCTCGTTGAAAAGTGAAAAGGCCAGGTGAAAAAGTACCCGGACTTATCTCGCGAAAAAAAATAAGGCCGGGTATTTCAAACGGTCGGGAATCGGGGGTGTCCTGTCGTTCGGGTCAGGTCGTTAGGGGGGGATAGGGCAGAGTGGGACCAGAGTGGGGGGGAACGGGGGGGAAGGAAGAAGGGCAAAACCTTATTCCATGGAAAAGCAAAAGATGACACGGGAAGCTTATCTAGGGGGAGGACGCATGCATGATAATCGGGACGTGGTAACACGGAGGCAATGGGTATACAGGGGGAAAAACAAGGAGAGGTACGAGGAGAAAGAGAAGGGAGGGACCTATACTTTGACTTCAAAGGGGGCAAGGGAAGGTACGGTCAAGGGGGGGGGGGGGGGGGGGGGGGGGGGGGTGTGGGCGGTTTGGTGAAGAAGGGAAGGGGTTTTGGGTGCCGGGGTATGAAGACGCGCTCTGTGTAGATTGTTCCGGAAAGTGGTGATCCTCAGAGTCCAAGCTGAGAGTCACCAACGTGGAAGGCAGAGATTGAAGTATGGGGATATGTAACTGAAGGGATGAAAAGTGGAAAGATAAAAGAACTGAAGTAAAGAGACATCCTGGGAGCGACAAGTGGAAGGTTACTATTATTTGAAAGGGGAAGTCGAAGGTCGAAGTCAAAAGGCAAAAGTTGAGGAGTAAAGATGAGAGGGGGGGAGGTGAACAAACCGAAAAGTCTGGCCCTGGCCTGACGCATGGGACCCAGGGGGAGAACGAGGGGGAAGGGGTGGCCGTCTGTCGTGGATAAATTTTTACTCTGTCTTTTTTATCGGAAGGAAAGCCGAACAAGGGAAGGGGGATTTAGTTGAGTGGTTTTCTTCACCTCTCACCTCCACTTAATCTCCCACAAGAAAAAGATGTGGCCCTTTAGAAGTAGGTAGGTGCGGTACTCTGCGCGTAGGGGGGGGAGGCAGAATTATATGAAAGGAGTTTTTGGGTGTGCCACTGAAATCGTAAGGAAAAAACCCCCAGAGACCACACAAACAAAAGAAAATGCCTTCGGGTACAACTGAGGTCCGGGGGGCCAGGGTGGTGGGAGGGTCTTTCCCGTGACTACTGGGGGGGGGGGCGAATCTTAGGGGGAAACCCAGACATAGAATCATTAACATAAATGGTGGGGATCCTTAACAGGGATCAAGATGAAAAAAATGAGGGGAGGAGTTATCAGTGGGAGGTAAGCAGGTAGCCACAGCCGGCCAAGAAAAGCTCAGGGTGGGGGGGGGGCGCTGAGAGCTGAAGAGGGGGGTGACTCGCATCAAGCAAACATAGAAGGGGGGGGAAGCTTGAAGAAAGGGGTTGTGCCTGGGACTAAAGTCAAAAGAATCACTACCAAGGGGAAAATGGTGGTCCATGGGCCGTCCTAATAGGGGAGAAGCGCGGTGTTTTGTTGCCGGGACATCGTGGGAAAGGGGGTCCTAGAAACACACATAGAAGGACCCGAAACTTAGAAAGAAACATACCCCAAAAAAGAGGCTTTGAGAAAGTGGACGCTGGCAGAGAGAAACTTAGCCCCAATTGCACTCCACATTCCCCAAAGAAAAAAAACTGCTTATGGGGGGTCCAGCAGTAGCAAAAGGGTGCAGAAAACAACTGGGGGAAGGGGGAGGGGAATAGTACCGGAAATTGCCCATCCATCAAAGAAACCCAAGAACCCAGGAAGGGGGGAAGTGGGAGGTGTCTCTGGGGGGGGACTCCCTTGTTCCCATGGGGAAAATACCAGGAAAAATTGCAGTGGGATTAACCGAGGGAGGGGGAACAGCTGACCCTTAAAGGTTTGTTCATTATCCAAATACGAGCCAGATTTATAAGAAAGCCTCAGGACCCAAAGCACACATTGGTTTGAAGGGGAAGTTGTCTTCAAGAGCAGTGGTACCAGGGGGGGATCACATGTCAAAAGGGGTGGTCTTGACCAAGGGCACATCCCGGTGAAGGTGCCACGGAAGGTCGGGGGAGCATGGTAGGGAAAAACGCACTGTACTGGGTCAATTTGCAAAGAAAAAAAAACTTTGGCTGCCATGGAAGAAAGGGGGCCAGTGGTTGTAATAGGGAAGATAACATTTCATTCATGGGGGTGTTGTCCAATTGGCCAAGGGGGGGGGGGTTGTTTGGTTAGAAGGAAGATGGGTGTTTAAAGAAAAAAAGTTTAGCGCCCACAGAAAGGAGGGAAAAAAAAAGGAGGAGGATTACAATCATATATGATGGGGGCGCTCAAGTTTTGTTGGGGGACCTGCTAAAAGGCTACCCCCCCCAATATTCAAACACAAAAGGGGAAAGAACCACAAGCCTTCACCGATTAGGGCTTGCCACGGGGAAAAAGACAAACAGGGGGCTCCATGGCAAGAAAGGAATGACAAGAGGCCGGAACAGTACATTGAGGGGAATACCCACCTCTCCAATGCAGGGCCGGAAAGTGAGGACACTGGCTGGGGGGGGCAGAGGGGGGATTGTGTCACCCAGAAAAAAGGCTCACCAGGGCCTCAAAATTACAGGAAAGGGTTTGGACACCACCGATTGGCCAAAGGGGGGGTGGGTATGTATAACCTCGGGGAAGGGGGGGATAATTCACCAACCATGAAGAAAACTGGCCCCTCCCACTTGGCACAGCATTGGGAGGGGGGATGTGGAGGCTTATGTCACAAAAGACATTTTGGACAGCTGGAACACCTCCCAAAGACACTTCTTTCCCGTTGGGGGGGGGAAAGGGGAGTATTTGCCATTGTACCCGGGGGGGAAAAGCTGCCCCCTAAAAAGGGTTTCTGCACCCAAGAAAAAAGATGATTGACCCTACAGGTCAGAACACACGTGAGAGGGGAAATGTGGAGTGGCTAATGTGCCATTGGGAGAAGGAAGAGGCCATACTTACACCTCCCACCTCCACTCCAGAAGGCCAGGGTTAGTTGGAGGCTAATGGGGGAGGAGGTGTGTATCCTGCCACCGCTAAAAATGGGGATATGACCAGGCCACCCACAAAGAGACCACCTTTCGTACCCAATTCCCCTTGAAAAAAGAACCAGCTTTGACTTTAGTCAACTCAGGAAGGGGAAAGCTAACTGCTCTGAGCTGAGCAGTAAAAGTCAGCTGAGAAAGGGACACCCTGCGCTGAGTGGCTATCTGGGGAAAAAAATTCAAAAACCCACCTCCACCCTCATTTTGCAGAGGGGTCAGGTAATATGTCAGGGGCCCAAAGAAATGGGAAGGGATATGGTTCTTGGGTTTCACAAAGGGGGGACTTATCAAATGTCATTGTAACCCACACGGAAAGAAAAAATCAGTCTGTGACAATTGGCCGCAGTCATTTTCGGGGGGAAAAAAGGAGGGGGGTTTTCAGGGAAGGTTTACGCCAAAAAATAATATACCATACTTAGTCTGGCGCAACCACCGCTTAGGGGCCACACGAGGCGCCATGGCAGGCAAGCATGTTGGAAGAAGAAAGAAAGATTTCGTAATTATCCCCTTGGAGTCCAGCCAGTGAATGTCAGACTTGGAGAGAACCCAGGGTTCACCTCCGAATCCCTACTCATCTTCGAAAGAAGAGAGGAAGAGGAAAACATTTTGACTTCGACCCTTCGAAAAGGAAAAAATGGGGCGGTAACCTTCCCATTTTTCTTCGCAAGGGACAGAAGGATGTCCTCTTACTTCAGTAGAGGGAAAAAAAAAAAAAGTCTCCGTTCAGTTACATATCAACATACGGGAAGATCCCAAGATGTAGGGGGGGGGGGGAATTCCTCAGCTTTATCCTGAGGGGAAAAAGGATGTCCCGTAACACTCTAACCAGGAAACGAGTCATCATCCCCCTGCAAAGAGAAAGAAGAAAAAGCACCCAACCCATGCCGTAAAGAAGACCTAAGGGGGGAAAAGTCAGTCTAGTTCCTGAAGGAAGGGGGGGTATTTTCTCCCTCGTGGAAACATGGATACACAGCCTCCAGGGCGGGCCTTTGTCCTCCCAGAGTCATGCATGACCGTTCAAAAAGAGGGGGAAAAATTGTCCTGTATGTGGGGGGAGATTGAATAAGTCTTGCAAAGAAAAAGCCTAAAGTCCCCCCACTCTCTGGCCTGCCGAGAAGGAAAATCGTATCATAACCGACCGGAAAACAAAAAAGAAAAGCTAGATCCACCTCGGTTTTCAAAGTGAAAGAATGGAATACCCGACTTCTCTCTCTCACACAACAACGGAGGGGTCCGGGTATTTCACGGGGCGGGAAAAGGGGAAGTGAAAGGAAGAAAAGGGGCTCGGTCGGGTCGGTCAGGTAGGGGAGAGAGATAGTTAGGTCGAGTTGTCATAGGTGGGGGAGTAGGAAGGCAAAGAAAAAAAAGGAGCAAACTGCGAACAGAATGACAAGTCGATATAGGGGACGGGTCGCATGGAAGAATGAGCACAAAGCTACGGGGCACACGGAGGGTGGTGAAGTTTCAGGTTTCACAAAAAAAAGAACAACAAGGAGGAGAAACACAGAAAGGGAGGAGGACCTCAGGTCGGATGGATCTTGGTAAGTGAAGGCATGAAGGAATGGGAACTCGGGAGTCTTGGGTTTGGGAGGTGTGTCACTCTCTCTTTAGAGTGTGAAGTGTGATTCCTCAGAGATCAGACGGAGGGGGAAAAAAAAAAATACATATATCATGATGGCATAGAGGAAGAGGGGGATCTTCTGACGCTAGGATTAAAGGGGAAAGGCAAGAAATAAAAGATACTGACGTAAAGAGACAGCCTTAGGGAAGAGGGGGGAAAAAAGGGGAAGGTTACTCTGAGTTTGAAGACGTTGAAGAAAAAGGGAAGTCAAAGGTTGAAGACGAGTCGAAGTTGGAAGAAGATTGGAGGTGACCCTGAAACCCTCAACATCCAGAAAAAGTGCGGACTGTGCCTCCCATTGGAAAGGAAAAAACTCCTCAGAGCTCTTTTATTGTGGAAAAAAGTGGTGGCCACAAGATATGGGCCTGGGGGATTGTTGTCGTTTTGTGGTGGGGGGGAGAAATGAAATGGACAGGAAAAGCAATCCACCTTCAAAAAAAGGATGTGTGCTGGAAGCGGAGGGGATGTGGAGGTTCCCATGACATTTGATTCGATTGGGGGAAGAGGAGTGTGAAACCCAAGCAACAGAGAAGGGCCACTGCAATATTCCCTTATCCATATGGGGGTATGTGGGTGAGTGAGAAGCACTTAGCCACAGCTAGCCATCCAGCTCCGGGGGGCATCGCTGATAAGACGGGGTTTGACTCGGCTCAGCTCCGAAAGGAAAAACAGAGTGGTTTGGCTTGAGTTTACTAATACCAATGACGCCTCTGTTGGTCAAGGGCCATGAGGGGGTTTGGTGCCGGTGTCAATCGTGAGTGAATGGTCCCGAAAGAACAAAGCCTGAATCAAGAAAAAAAAAAAACATACCCCTTGACCCACGGAGAGGGCGGGCATGTCCAGCTGACCCCGGAAATCTCCCTCCACATGCCCTCAGCAAAACGAAAACGGCTGAGGAAAAAAAAAGAGGGGAAAAGTAGGCAGTATTCTTTTCAAAGGGAGGGGGGAGGGGGCACTGGCATGAGAAAAATTAGCCCCTCCCATACCACAGAACAAGAGAGGAGTGGGGGGGGGAAGTACCTCTGACCCCCTTTTCCCATGGGGAAAAAAAAGAGAAAAAGGGTTCAGTGTGAGGGGCAAGGGGGAAAAATCCGTGCATGGTGGTGTAGTATAAACGTAGCCGATGTATAATACCAAAAACGGTGGTTTCCAAACATGGGGGGTGTAATTTGCGGCAAGAAAGGAGCAGTGGTAACCACGTTGTAGGGGGTAAAAACATTATTAAGAAGGACAACAGCAAGGGTGGCACATGTTCCCGAAAGGGATGCCACTTCATTTCGGGGGGGAGACCACCACTCAATGTAAAAGGCAAGTCTGAGGAAAAAGACGACATTGGCTGCAAGGGGGAAAAGGGGGACAGTTGTTTGTATCCTTGGGAAGTGCCATGCAGTTTGAAAAAGGGGGGCAAAGTGGCCAAGTTGTGTTGAGAGGGGGGGAAGGCAGGTGGGGAAAGGTGAGCGCAAAAAGACAACCAACGAGGAGTAGGAAAAGAAGAAAAAAAAAGAGAAGGTGGTTGTTGCCGTAGGTCCCCAAGAAAACCCCACAATATTCAAACACAACGGGGGGGGGGAAAAAAATGCATCAATGTTATTATGCCTGGGAAAACCACTGGCCAACCAGGAATGGACACTTTTGCAGACTTGCCGAAACGAAAAAAAAAAAAGGGGGGGTGGGTGGGCAGAACATGCTCCAAAAAAAGGCAGTGCACCGGAAAGGAACGTGCTGGGTCATAGACACACAAGAAAAGACTGGTTAACAATGCTCAAATAGAATGCGGGGGGAAAGGTCACCAGTCACCAATGTTGGAACACAAAAGCCACCTTATGGGGGTACAGAAAGTGGTGGGGGGTAATGGGAAAAAGAAAGTAGAGAAAAAAAAAAAAAAAACATCCCACTGAAAAAGGGGGAGGGCTTATTGCACCATGTTACCGGGGCCAGCTGACACCCAATCCCACTCCACTTCGATCCTTTGGTGAAAAAATGGGGGATGTGCATGGGACCCAGGGGAAACTCACAACGCCAAAGTGGTTGAAGGGACAAAAGAAAATCTGCTACTGATTGACAAGAGAAAAAGAAAGATGGCCCTGGCTGGGGAATGTTTAGGGAAAAGGGTCAGCTGTCCATGCCAAAAGAAAGAACGCCTCTCCTTGGTTTACATGGGTTGGGAGGGGCGCGGGATTCAGGAGAGGGGGGAAAATTGCTATTGAACCATGAAAAGAAACAACACCCAAGCCCCTCTTCGACCCAAGTGAACCACAGATGGGGGGGGGGAGGGATTCCACCAAGAAAAACACAGCTGTGCTTATTCAAGAAAAGAAGCCGAGTCAAAACGCTGGGGTTCAACTATAGCCTAGGGAAAGGGGAGAGGGAAGCTGGCTAGCTGTGGCTAATTGAGGAGGAGCTCCACTGAAACCACCGAAGAAGCATTTTTTGCAGTGGAATGACGAGGGATCAGGGGGGGTTTAAAAAAACTCATATTTTCATCTCTGAAGGGGGGGAAAAACACTAATCTTCTAAGACAAAAGAGAGTAGAAATGTCAGGAAAAACCACCATTGCCTCAGCCACGAGGGGAGTGTCCTCGTCCTTATTCAGAGGGGGGGGGTGGTCATGGAAAGGGGGACCCCCAAAAAAACGGACATAAAAGGAGGGAGGCGCCACCCGCCCATTGCTTGTGGGAAAAAAAAAGGAAGTCAGCATTTTCACAATCACCGGAGGAAGTATCCTGGGGCGGCACAGGACGCAAGAGGGGGAGGAGGGGTGTCCAGGGGTAAGAAGGATCCTATCTCATCTTCGGGAAAGGCAAAAAGTTTTGACTCGACCCTTCGACGGAAAAAAGGCACTCATCGTTTAACCTCCGTTTGGAATTCGCAGGATAGAGGGCCACATAATGTTAGCGTTACTTGAAGGAGAAGGGGAAAAAAAAGAAAGGACGACCCTTAATCTCTCTTTTCAGGGGGAAAAGGAGATAATGTAGTTTCTGACACAGTTGGTGAGAAGAAAAGGGGCAGGTAGGGTTATGGCCCTAACACTCTACAGAAGCGTCGTGGGACAAAGAGAAAAAGCACCCAAACCCAGACTCCGAGTAAAAGAAAAAACGTAAGGTCACACTATTCCATCCGAAAGGCTAGTTTCCCTATTGAAAAAAATGTCTCCTCGTACCTCTCTGTTGACCCGAAGAAGAAGACCGTGTTCCATCGTATGAGGGGGAAAAGGGAGAAAAAGAAACAGGCATGCGACCGTTCCATTAAAGAGAAATGTAATGTTTTTCTAAGAAGAAGTCTTCCAATTAGGCAAAGGGGGAAGGGGGGCCCTCACAAAATCTGCCCTATAACTATAGGAAAGTCGTATTCTAACCGACCTGACAAAAAAAAAAAAAGATCGATTCACCCTCGGTTCAAAAGGGGAACCCTTTTGGAAATAAAAACT
>Ga0179593_1220652_pt1:0-5000 | contig 12086 bp, 10 predicted proteins | sample CZODoug2_1_08_16_FD_185931 | JGI IMG/M metagenome (GOLD analysis project Ga0179593, IMG submission 185931) | Vadose zone soil fungal communities from Angelo Coast Range Reserve, California, USA - CZODoug2_1_08_16fungal (PacBio error correction) | ecosystem: Environmental > Terrestrial >...
AAAAACTGAAGCATACCTTAGTGCCACAAAAAGGGCCGAAAAAAGAGATAAGAGTTAAAACAGAGAAGAAGTAGGGGGGGAGAAAAGGAGGAAAAGGTTAGTAACGAGAGGAGAAAAAAAGGATGAGAGATGAAAGAGAGAAATAGGAAGAGAAGGGATGAGGCGAAGTAAATAGAGGAGTCAGAGAAAAATTGGAAAGGGGAAAAGAGGGGTCAGGCAATAAAGGGGGAAAGGAAAGAAGAGATTAAGAGAAAAGGAGGGAGCGCAGGAACGAAGAAGGGGATAAGAGGATCGAAAAAAGGGAAGAAACAGAGCTTGGAATTGAACGAGGGGTAAATAGACAAAAAACAAGAAGCACAGTAAAGAAGGGTTGCATAAATGATAAGTGGGCCGGAATAGAGGGAAGGAACGGCCGAAGGATACACCCGCATTCGGTTAAAAAAAAGCAGCTGCAGGTCAGACAAAAGCTGGGCCTGGAACCGTAGGGAAATGGCACCTACAAATCAGACATGACAGCAGTAAGTCAGCCCAAAACGCAACACTGTCGGCCGACCAACACTCCGAAGCGGTAAGAAGCTGTCCAGCAAAGACTGCGGGGCTTAGAACCACTAGCAGGCTGAATAAGGTGAGGTCGCAACATCAAGACCCACCGTCAAATCAAAACCGACGCGCAACGGAGGGTGCAGCAAGGAAAAAACAGTATCAGAACCATTCACCCAACTCCATATAAACCTGCCCATCCAACCCGTAAGGGGGGAAAGAAAGAGAGTCTCTGGAGTTTGCAGGAAGGGGACAACTGCCTAATCGATGGAGCACGACTATAGACGAAAAGCTCATGAAATAGTCGAGAGCATGAGAAGAAAGGCCCTTCGCCGGACAAGTGAAAATCAAGCCGCGCTTGTTGAAATAAGGGGAGGAGGGGAGGATTACAATTCCCGTCTGTGACAAACACATAGGAAGGAGGAAGACCTGGCAGCACCGACCTGCGCGAACGACAACCCGATCGCAAAAGAACACAGCGCTAAAAGTCAATCTAGAAAACGCTGGTATCAGGGGAGGGGAAAAGAAAGGACGCCATATGCGCAAGGCAACGAGGCCAACCAAAATAACAAAACGCCCTGGCGGGACGACGGTGTCGGGGGCGGGGGCAAAAGCCGGTGGCAAACAGACGAGTCGGAACGAAGCGGTTGAAAATGGACCCCCAGACCCTCTTTGGCACTCGACGATCCTATGCAAAAAAAAAAAAAAACTCACCTAAAACCAAGGAAAGGGAAACTGACGGAGTAAGGAATGTTGGAGGATGTATTTCAATGAAGGAAGTTGGAAGTAGGGCGAGTGGGGAGAATACCATCAATGACAAGGCAGAAACCGCGCAAGTATTCGCCAAACCGATCTGTAGGGCTGGCCTGCGTGACAACGATAATAAAAAAACAAGTGAAAAAGAGGTGTGGGCGATGCAGCCGCTTGAAAAGCCATAGTCAAACGGTTAAAACAGCGTCCAAAATCAGGAATAACGCCAAGACCCGTGCTAAAACCCGTGTCTCCCTTTCAAAAAACTGTAAAAAGGCGTGGCCCGCGCGCGATGGACTCAATATAATCAAAGTGCGCAGAGGCGAAAACAGGAACAAAAAGAACAGTGTTCCGCGAGAAATGCGATCTCCCCCCCGGGAGGTCTACACCCGAGCGAAGAGGTCCCGTCGGAACGTGAAAAGCGATCGCAGGAATTTCGGAGCCGGGTTCCCCATTCCGCAAAGCGAAAAACCCAGCTTACGTTCGTCCCGAATGATTCGAGTCTGCATCCGGGAAAGCGAAAGGTAAGATTGGTCAGAAACATGATTTCTCCTCAATCGCCTATCAAAAAGAAAATACCCCAGCGGGAAAAAGAAAAGTGGGGGAAGACCTAAAGTATACAATGGTGTAAAAGATGACATAGCGCCGATGGAGAGAAAAAGACAACAGCAAGGAGATGGAGGAAGACGCGATGGGGGCAAATATCTTGCGCACAAGACAAGGAGATATTGCGTGTACCTAAAAAGGGGAACAGGCAGAGGGGGAAAGTGAGATGACATCCGAATTGGGAAATAGACATCGGCCGGGAGTAGCTGCCGTTGTCGCTTGGAGTTTTTGAAAAGCCTTGCTGCCCGGGTGGACAAGCTTTGTCAATAAAACGACTAAGAGAAAAGAAAGGAAGGGCACGCCGACGAGGCTTGCTGGGGAAGCCACTCCGGCATGGAAACAGAGGGCGGGGGGTAAGGAACGAGTTGAAAGAACCTGGGCGGGGAGGAGATTTTTCTCTCTAACCCCCAGAGAACTGAAAGAAAAAACAAGTGAAAGACGGAAGGAGAAACCGGCGCCGGTCTGCCGGCTCGCTCAAAGACTCGTCCTCGCCAATCCCCGTGTAGCACCGCAAAAAAAAATTCAAATCGAAAAAGAGGAAGCAGGCGAAAGGGTCGGCAAGCTCGCAGACAAGACTGCTGCGGGGGACCGACGGGTACGAAAAAGGGGAGAAAGTGGAATAGAAAGCAAAAAAAGAAGGGTGTTGTTCACGTCCACCCGTCTGTGAAAAAGAAAAGATCCAACCACGCTGGCCCTGCGGTCAGGGGAAAAGCGAAAAAAAAAAACACGAAGGGGGAGTAGAAAAGAGAGAGATGTAGATCGTTCGACTCCAGCGTGGGCGATCGAGTATCTTCAAAGGGGAAGGAAACGACGAAATTCCTGGTCACTTTAAAAGCGCAGAAAGGAAAGGCCCCCCCCCCCCCCAACGGGCCCCCCCCCCGGTAAGTCGGGAAAGAAAAAAGAGGGACCTACGAAGAAGGGAAAACCCATGCTCGCTCGGCTGAGAAACTTCGGCGCAAGGGTCTACTCGGAGAAGTCGCAAAGGGAAAAGTGGAGATGAAGGAAGGGAGAGAGGAAAGCGCATGTGCTTCTAAAGGGCTCGGGAAGGGTGGGGGGAAAAGATGAGCGGCGGGGGGCACGAAGAGGAAAGGGAAAAGAAAAAAAAACATTGTTCTTTTAAAAACAAGTGTCAAAGCTCAAAAAGAAGGGGATGCCAATCCATGCCGGAAGGGGAAAAACAAGCGATCGTCCGGCCGCAAAAGTAGCCTAGTCGTAGGAATAGTCTGAAAAAACCGACAACATGAGAATCAGGAAAAAAAAAAATGGAAATGAGAGAAATCAAAAAAGATTTTGTCACCCAGGAAAGGCGAAGGGTCATAGCACCATTGTCCACATGCGCCAGCGTGCAGAGAATAAAAAAAGAAATCGTACATACTCTCTCCGGAGAAAAATGCTCGGAAAAAAATAGAGTCGCGTCGTGACCATCGCCAACACCGTAGATCAAAGGCAGAGTGGGATCGACCTCCCGCGAATATGTCAACCGGGCGATCAAAAATTGTAACGAAAGCGCCAAAAACACTGGAAGTGGGTATGCAGGAAGGATCTATTCCTGGAGGAAAATGTGGACGGGAGAAACCCCCCGAATTAAGGAGCCAGCACCCGGGGCATCAGAGATTCTGCAACAAAATCCAAAAGAATGGATACGAGTGTGCTGGCAACAAAAGCGATTCCGAAATCCAAAAACTCATTCCTCCTGGAATGACGTCGAAAAAAAGCAGTCAAAGCTTGTGAGGGAAGAAAAGAAACATAAGGCGAAGTCTGAAACCGAAAAACGGGGCCGTGAGAGGCTTAAGGAGCTAGCCTGATTAAAACTTTGGGGGGTACCATATTTGGGAGAGACTTTAAGCGCATGGTCCAGAAGGGGGTAATAACTTTCAAGGAAGTGGGAAAAAAAGCCAGTCAAGGAAAAGGGGGGACGGAAGAGACGAGGGAACGAAACGAGGAACGTTTGGACCGCATTGGGTCAAAGCAAGGCAAGTCCCATCCAGATAGATGAAGTAAAGGGAAATCGCGACGAAGAGAGAGACGGTTTGGGCTAACCGATAAACACGGGCCGAGTGGCTGCCTCGTCCCCTTGAGGGAGGGTAGAAATCGGCCGGAGTGACACGAAGGAAAGCTAAGCCAGCACCTCCTTCACCACAGGAAAAAGGAAAGTCGTAAGCAAATCGGCGGCCGAAGTGGCGGAGGTGATTTTCGCAGCAGGAGCAGGTGCGATCGTCATGCCAGCGGAGGTACGGGAACAAACTGGATTCGTAGCCGGATCGAGGTCTAAAAAACGGTCTGGCATCCCTGGGAAAAAGGCCGCCGGCCGCCATCTTAAAAATTATTGTGTCGCGGCACGCAGTGGCCACGAATAGGGCAATCCTGCCGAATCGCAAGAAAAAGAGAGGGTCAACGCCATAGGAAGGGGAAAGGTGATAGCAGGCCGGCATCGAATTGGTGAGGGCAATCAAGTGTGCCGGCAGGAGAAGCAATCTATTTGGTCCCACAAAAAAAAAAAAAAAAAAACAAGAACTTGGAGAGACAACTAAACAAACGCCGTCTTCACGCGCGGGCCCTGGAACTGCAGCAATAAGCTCACTTAAAGGATACAGGGGTACCGTAGAGCTTCTGAGAGAATTCTATGACACTCGTGAAGGGTCCAATAAAAAAAAGGGCGGTGTCATTCGGACGACACAACTCCATCTTACTCGATGCGACAAAACCAAGAAAGGTCCTCGTGGGAAGGGGCGCTGGTGGAGCGACTGGATGAAGTCGATCACATCAAGGGAAGTCAGGGCGATTGGCCGGGGTCTTAAGTTGATGTTGCACTGCCCAAGAACAAACGGTCGGAGTTTGAAGAGACGACCCAAGATCTGGGGAGCACGGGAAAAGCCGCAGAACGCGCTGAGGGTTGGCGCCCCCCATGGGTTGGAGTGGGGGCTGACGTTACGAAGCGAGGCAGGAGCGTATTAGTGTTCAAGAGGGAAGAAAAGACAGAACCACGGCAAATTGGAACGGCACGGGGTAAGTGCCTCTGGGAAACGCCAACATGCCGGGAGAAAGAACACAGCATGCAGGCGGGGTCTCTCCGAGAGAAACAAAAAAGAAGAAGAGGACAAAGC
>Ga0179593_1220652_pt1:10000-12086 | contig 12086 bp, 10 predicted proteins | sample CZODoug2_1_08_16_FD_185931 | JGI IMG/M metagenome (GOLD analysis project Ga0179593, IMG submission 185931) | Vadose zone soil fungal communities from Angelo Coast Range Reserve, California, USA - CZODoug2_1_08_16fungal (PacBio error correction) | ecosystem: Environmental >...
GGGAGTGAGGTAACCGATAGGACGGCGGGTTACGGAAATAGACGACAGACCCGCCCAGGTTCTTAAAAACTATTCAAGAGAAAACAAACAGACGATGGCCAAATCAGGCGGACGCGAAAAACCAAAAGCAATCTCGGCAGCAAACAAACGTTCGTTCAAGAAGCGGGGTTCAGGTAGAAAAGCAAAGGTCGGCAGCCAGGCGGTCAACAAACTCACATCAAAGGGAGCGAGACAAGTACCGCGGATTGAAAAGCCAAGACAATTCTGGGGGAGGTAATGATACAACAACAAAAACCCACCGTCAAACCAATCGACCGGAGTGAAAATGGAAAAAAAGGGACAACATCGACAAACGCTCTAACTCCGGAGAGTCAGCGACAAGAGATTAAAGCCGGGTAGACCATCGAACCTCGCAGGAATCTGAAAGGAAACAAAATCCCTCACTCCGACCTCGACCAACAGAACGATATCACCATGTATAGAAAGGCATACGGTTACGGGACCCTCTTGAAAGGGGAGACTGTAAACGAAACCGGGGGGGAGCTAAAAGCAGTGTTGAACTAAGAACCAAACCTTATTACTTTCTCCAGAAACAGACGGGTGGGGGAGTAGGGGCTGCAAGTAGGGGAAACAAAGAACATAAACGTCTGGAGGTTCTGATTTTCGTGAAAAGAAAAAAAAAGAAAAAGGTGCCGAAGGGAGACTCGATTTACGGCCTAAAGTCTCGACTTCGCAGGAAGACGTGGGAGTACCAGAAATCGGGTGGAGGAGAAGGCTCAAGAGCGTAACGGAGCGTGAGGAGAGTCTTCTACGGACCGATGAAAAACGGAGGAAAACCATTTTTTATCGAAAGGAGAAAGCGCGTGCCACAGCAAGGGGAAGTCAAGGAGAAAGTGAGAAACTTTGGGTAATACGCCAGGTGAGGGGGAAAGCGCGAGATAGGACGAAGGGTAGAAGGTTGACCGCATGGATTTTCACTGCAATATCAACAATCCAGACATCAATATGGGGTTAATCATGTTGAAGAAGGGACGAAAAACATAGATACTGGGTGGTTGAAAGAATAAAGGGGGAAGATTTGCTGCCTGGCTTCAAATGTGCTGGGGAAAAAAGGTAGAGTAAATCAGACGACTCCACTCCGTTACTAAGAAAAACAAAAAGAAAACCCAGTCCAACCTTAAATCCGAGAAGGAAATAGCCGGCCGCGGCGAGGAGGGAAAGTTGTAAGCCGATCCGTGGAGAGAGGGGTCGCCAATCTTGGATGTGTGTAAAAAAAAATAGGAGAAACTCGTCGGAGATGTGGAAAGGATGGACCTTGAAAACAAAAGCCGCAAAAAAAAGAAGATTATTGGATGTGGGGTTCGCAAGGCGTTTCTTAGAGATGAGGAAGGAAAGAGAACCGAACAGATACGAGCTGTTTCTGTCAGAAGAGACGAGAAGTTTCCTTGGGAATCAAGAGCAAAAATGGCGAAGGCGTGGTGGGACAGGGGGACAAGGCTTCCTTCAGATGGGGGGGTTCACAAGGTACGGGACGGGAATCTAAACAAACGACAAAGAACAAATAGCAAAGAAAAGAAGCGCCAGGCCATGAAGGAAAACTTGAACAAGAAAAACTCGGCGGAAGGCTCTGGCCTACGGCCGAGAAAAGGACTTTACTGCATCATCCATTCTATGCAACTCGTGAGTCAACATCAAAGCAGGGAAACTTGTTTCATTAGGAGAACTCAAAAGACTATTGGCTCCTTCCAAACAGGGTGGCGGTCAGCGGAAAGGCGACATTGACGAAAAAAACGTATCAGTTGCGCGTCGGGATTTCAAGGGGTGTTAGGAAGGTGATGACCGCGAGGGGGACGAAGCGAAGTGTGAAACCTAGGCAGGGACTATAGCTTGCCCTAAAAGGCATAAAAGAGAGAAGGGTTAGGCCCGCCATGGGGGGGGGGGTAGAAACGTTATAAGGCAGGCAAGGGCGCTTTGGGTCGTGAAAGGCATGAAGACCAGGACAACCATGCTTGTGGCATCTTGATTGGAAAAGGGTTGTGAAGATGGGGAAGATTTGAAGCTGGCACATCGGTAGCATACAGTGGAG
>Ga0179593_1758913_pt1 | contig 12086 bp, 19 predicted proteins | sample CZODoug2_1_08_16_FD_185931 | JGI IMG/M metagenome (GOLD analysis project Ga0179593, IMG submission 185931) | Vadose zone soil fungal communities from Angelo Coast Range Reserve, California, USA - CZODoug2_1_08_16fungal (PacBio error correction) | ecosystem: Environmental > Terrestrial > Soil >...
TGTGCTGATGTTTGGAGAAGGGGAAAAAAAAAAATCATCGTCTTAGATGAACACAGTAGGAGGGGGGCAGAAAAGTGGGGAAGGGAGAGTTTTCCCCTCATAATTAAGGGAAAGTGCTCAGCATCGGAAAAGGGGATCAAGCGCGATTTCGGGGAAGAAGGGGAAAGGTCGGAAACGAGCCGAGTTGCCAAGTCCAAAAAAAGATCGGAAAAATGGAAAAGAGCGGAGACGGAAGGGGAAAACTTTCGTAAGTCGACAGTTTTCAAGGGGGGAGTAAAAGCGTCAAATCCATACCTAAAAAATAGGCCAGGGGGGGGTAGAAGCGGTTAGAGAATTATCGGAAAAAGGTGAAATCGGGGAAGGAAGGGGGGGCAAATCGATGGAAGGAAAAAGATAAGCGGCTCTCTTTGACTTAATTGGGGGGGGTTGTTGGGGAGCAGATGAGGCAGTTCTTTAACGGTGAGAAAACGAGAAAATGTAAGAAGAATTTGCTGCCTGCAAAGATGGTAGAAAAGAAAAAATGCAGCTGGTTCCCTTTAACGTAAGGCAGAGGCGTTTCTTTTCGCAAAACATTCCTGGACCGAGGGGTAACAGAGCCAAGGCGCTCGATCACTCTGCGGAGGGAGAAGATTGGAAAAGGGAGAATTAAATGCCAGGTCTGAAAGGGCTAATTTCGGGAAGACACATTCCTCTGATGGAGAAGGGACTTGATGAGGAAGAAACTGCATAAGAGGGGACCGATATCGTTGGAAAAGACCTCGCGACTGACTGTTGCGCGAGGCATGGTATCCTCTCTAGAAGGGAGGATTAACGATGGCATGACATCTAGAGCAATCATGAAGGGGAGAAAATCACGGCGGTAAAGGGGAGGTCAAACGCAAAAAAAGTCCATCATAAGACTGAGAAGGTGCGCAGAGCGGGGCAGCGTGTCTTTTAATTGTGAAAAAAGAGAGAGTCCGGGAGCGGAGGGTCCTTCGCAAAAGGGGAGGCCATGTTGCGGCTCGGGCAAAAGCGCCAGGTCCTAAGCATTGACAACCGCCATAAAAAACGCGTGAAAAACAAAGCAAGTCCAGAACTTCAAAAAGTGCCGCGAGGATGATGGTGAAAAACGGGAACGAAGTCGCCAAAGGAAAAGGGATAAGTCACAGATATATGAGTTCACGATTGACGATTCGCAGCAGCTTAGGGACCCAACGACCCGCTCCAACCAGACGAAACGAAAAAAAGCGGATGCGAAAGAAAAAAAGCAAAGTCAAAGAGGAGGGGGGGGACCAAACTACCAGGAAGAGAACTCTTTTCTGGAAAATCCCAGCGAACTAAGTTTATTTTATACAGAACACGGGGAAAGTGGAGGGAAAAGAAAAAGGGTTCAATTAGGAAGAGGGCTGTCTCGGGACCGAAAAACCGGCTTACATCCTCTGACAATCCTTCTAAAAGGAGAAAGAACAAAGGACTCGAAGGGTGAACCGGGGCTAGGGGAGGGGAGAATGAAGCGAAAAGGGTCTCACGGATTGGGGGGGGACGGCTTTTCTGATGCATGGCCATTATTGAAAAAAAAAAGGGGTCAACCAGGCCGAACAAACAGTCCAGAAAGGGAGTTGCTTGTGACATGAATATATCTTCCGGAAGAATCGCAATCGCGAGAAAAAGAAGCCTTACTCTTCCAAACCAAAGGGGCGGGACGTTTTTGGCAAAGATGCAAGCAGCTCTTCGAGGGCGGGTACTTCTTTGAGGCGCTGGACAAAAAGCGCTGTATGGGAGACGACCCCAAGGAGGACTGGAAAACCAATGCGAAAACAGTCAGTGGGGAGGGGAAAGTTACGGAGGGAGGGAGTACAGTGAGGAAGGGGGCGAATTCCTGCAATGGCCTCGCGGTGAATCCCGGTGGGCCAAATGTCGTCTCGTCGGGAGGAAGGGAGGGGACGGACTATGGGGGGGTGGACAAGGAAGGGGCAGCTTGGGGGGGTAGGCGACCTCTCTACTGAGGTGGTTGGGTGTGGTGCCGATCTTACTTCAGGGAATTAAGGGGAAGGTCGGGAGCCAAGCTGAAAAAGGGGGAGTAATTTTGAAGTCCTAAGCAGCTCGCGCTCGCCATTCGTGGCAACCTTTAGGAAAAAGGGCATTCCTTCATCGAATGGGACTTTTAATCACGAGAAATAAGAATGCAACTGTTGACAAGGCGCCTTTGTTAGGGGGAAGAGGCGCTTGGGGCCGGCGCCAGGCCTTTTTGTCCCTCAGAATCGGTAAAGAAGTCATAAGAGAAGCGTTCAGCAATCTCCACCAGAAAAGGATCCGGATTGTTTGGAAGACGGAATGTCTTCAGGCAGGTCCGTCAAAAGGAAGGAATCAGCTTCAGAAGAGGAGCCCTGTTAAAGCACGAGGGTCCCCAGGCTCATGAGGCGGCTCCTTGGTTTGCCAGGTTTTTGCAAAAGGGCACTGGCTGCAAACAATCCCGTGACAAACAGGGGGGGGGGGAAAAAGGAAATTCTAGTTCTCGACTTCGATTCCCCGGTTGCGCCGAAAAAACTTCGAGTCGCTGCAACTAGTTCTGCTTCGAGGAGAAGGCTGTCACACAGTGTAAGCCCGGTTGCAAGGAAACCAGCCATAGGAATTAACAAGGAGTCGCACACCAATGGGGGGGGGGTCTGGCCCTTGGAGGGGGAGAAAAAACTAAAGGAGTTCGCTTGAGGGAAAAGGAAATCCTGGGTAGGGGAGGGGGAGGGAATATCGATTTGAACGTTGCTCCGTTTTCTTGGAGGAGCCGCTTTTTTGGGAGCACGCAGCTGTGGCGAGGGGTGGGTCACTTAAAGGGAGGCGAATCGAATCCGGGACTGGGAAAAAGGACGTAGAAAAAAAAAAGGCCAGCCTGGTCGACTCGGGATAAACTTTCACTCACATAGAACTCGCTGCACCTTTTCGATTGGCTGAGGAGTGGTGGTCTTCCCGCGCGCTTTGGCGGGGGCGGGGGGAAAGCAGAAAGACAAGAAAGCGTCTGGGCGATTCTAAAGAACAACCACCTCCAGCAAAAGGCGCCGAAGAGACCCCTCGATGACCTGCCGGCGGCGGGTTTCAAACCCCTCCCCCTCCTAGGGGACTCGGAACTTTTGAGTATTATGTATGGCAGGTGAGGAAAAGGAGGGTGAACGAATAAGGGGGGGCGGGATCTTCGAATTTGACAATCTAGCCGCGCTCATGTCATGACCATAAAAACCTCAGCGACATCCATGGCAGGCTAAGGCCGCGAAAAAGAAGGCGGGGTGGGAAAGGCCACGATCGCGAAAACCCCAGCTAGCCTTGTCACCGGAAGACTCTCACCCTTGGGGGGGCAGGACCCGCTCGGGGAAAGTGTCCGAACGCAGAAGGGAAGCTCCTCGGGGCATTTACGTCTTCAATGGAGCACGAAAATTTATGAAGACCACTATGACTCTCGAGGGGTTACAAGAGGGGGAATTAAGCAGAAGGAGAAAAACGAAAAGCGGGGGGCTGTACGTTCAATGGACAGAGGCTTTGCCTCAGGGGGGAAAAGGAACCAGCGGCGAACGATCAGGGGGCCGCAAAGTGAGAGGGGAGTCGAGTCCGGAGGAGAGAGACCTGCCTATATCTTCTGCTCCCACCATCCCCAAGGATCGCGCCCCGCGGAATTGCAGGTAACTTTAAAAATCGGGAGAACACTCAGAGGGATTCAAGTAAAATTGAGAGAAAAACCGCCCGTTGGAAGAAAAGGGGACTAGGTCGAAGGGGAATACATGCGGCAGTGTTCACTCCGGCGAAGGCTTCGAAAAAGCAAAAACCGGGGGGAAAGGGCAGGAATGGCCGCGATCTTGTCAAGAAAGGGGAAAACGGTTGCTTCCGAAAAGAAAGCCAGAAGTATCGCTGCTCAAAACCTGCTCCGCGCCTGGCAAGAAGGTCGTCCTTCTGATGAACCAAACCTGCTCATGAAAAGGGGGAAAAATACTCGAAGCCCCGCTGGGTGGACATTTCAGGGACGCAGAGAACCCGAGAAAAAGAGGAAAATCGCTTCTAAAAAAAACAGGATTAGGTAGAAAACTAGATATATTTGGGGTGTTTGCCGGCGGGTGGATCGGGTCCGTCGAAAATGGCCACCCCTCAGAAAGAGGGGGGCGAGTATTTGCACGTTTTTCCTGCTAAGGGGGAATAAGAAGGAAGAAAAGGGGATAAGCACGCGCCCAGTGAGAGATTTCTTGGTCTTTACTCCGAGGAGACGTGAGCACCGGGGGACCCATGCAGAAGGGGATAAACGCGGATGGGCACTGCAGCAAACCTCAGGAAAAAAAGGTTCGAGAGAAAGGGGGGAAGGGTGAAAGCGGCCGCATGGGACCTTCACAGGGTCATTGATAAAACGGCGGGGTAGACTATGATCTATAAAAAAAAAAAAAAAAAAAAATTAACCCCATTAAAAGGGGGGGCATCGTGGAAAAGGGAAATCCCAAACGCGGCGAGTTGAATGAATTGTGATTGGGGGGAGAAGGCAATATATTAGGCAACGATGACATCGACTCTATACACTCAACGCATAGACGTTGAGGCCGCCCGGGAAGAGGAAGGGAATCTAATCAAGAGAGGCTGTGTTAGTTAACTTCCGCCAAATGCGGGGGACGTGGGCGCAAGGAGTATTCCCCCTTTTTACAAAAAGAAGCAAGAGCCGATCCTCGTAGAATTTCGTATGTCATTGAAAGAGGCCGGCCGGAAAAGAAAAGGGTATTCGACAACATTCATAGAGAAGGTCTCCTTCACCTGTGGGTCTCCTGTGACACGGCTAGATGCGAATCTTTTGTAAAAAAAACGCGTACGGAAAGGGGGATGGCGCCGCGCATGCAAATGAATGTAGAGGGAAGAGAGGGGCATGCCATCTCGAGCGGCAGATGGAATCGGAAGATTCCAAAATAACGTATCGTTCACGGAGAAGAAGCAAAGAAAGAATAACGACGAGAAAAGGCGCAGCAGCAGGAGGGGGGTTGGAAAAAAAAAAAAAAAGAGGGAATGCGGATCGAGGGAGTTTTCTTCTCGTCCGGATGATGAGTGGTGTTCTCTGATGAAGAAGAAGAAAAAAAAAAGTACGGAAAAAGTCACCGCCAAGAGAAAAAGAGGAGCTGAAGAAACCACATCCCGGCAAAGTACCTAAAAATGCCGGAGTGAGGCGGCCGTTGACAGTTTACGAAAAAAAAGCTTACAGGGAAGGGGAAAAAATCCCCTATGACATGAGGCTTATTCCTATCGGAATACTTAGTGGCCAAGAATTCTCCACCCCACAGCGAGAATAACCAACTCTGTCGAAAGAACACACCAAGGAAGAAGGGGGGGGTACTCAATAAACGAAACAAGAACACTCGTTGAGGCCCTCAGCTACAACTGCCTTTGGGGAGCACTCTCCAGGATCCAATTTTTATGGCAACCCGCAGGGGGTTCAGGAAGGGGCTGGCGGCGGAGGGGAACAACTTGAGGAAATACTGCCTTACATCCGAAAGAAGGGGCAGCATCCTAGCCTCATTCCAGGGGGGGGGAAGGGAAACCAGGGGTCATCGGGAGAGAAAAGGAAGGGGAGAATTTCTCAAGGGATGGGTGGGGGACTGCGTTTCTGAATCCGTCTCCTGTGCATCAAACGAAAAACCCAGGAGCCTCCAAATACACCCCCGCTGGGTCCCCTCGGGAAGGGGCTTGAAACAGGGGAGAAGGACGCCAATAGGCGGAAAGAAAGCCGTAAGACATAAAAAAAACCAAATCCGATTCGCGTAGGGTGTGTCGAATCGCTGAGGAGGTCTTCGATGGAGATGGGGGGACCGGAATTAACGAACGGGAAAAAACGCGCGGGGAAGGCGAACGAAAAAAGGGGGAGAGAAAACCAATGCGAAAGAGGGGGGGGGGGGGAGGGGTGAAAAGTGCGTAATTATGATCTACGTGAGCCAAGTTCGATGCAGGAATGGGCCTCTCTTGGGCCCTTTGTCCCCGAAGGGGGCGCGAGGAAAAATGGTGGGGGGGGGGGGAGGATGATTGAACGGGAAGGGATAACGAAAGCTGGTGTTTGAGACCCTCTCAGGAAAAGGTTAAACCGCGGTCAAGAGCACCATGCAGGGAGACTCGGGAGTACCCCCAGCGGCCCGTAGTTTCCCCTTAAGTTCAATCAGAGCCCACTCGTCGAAAAAATTCGTTCCAGGAAAAGAAGCGGCCGGTCCGGCAGAGGAAAGGGGGTTACTCACTTGGAAGACACGCACTTTTTTCACAACAGAGACTTTCGCCTGGGTTTCCGGGGGGGACATCGCGCGGGTGGGTCCGCGCCATACAGAATGGGGGGTTGTCCCTAGCTATCGGTAAAAATTACAGCGAAAGAAAAGATTCCCAACAAAAAAGTAAACGAAAGAAAATTTGGTTTGTACTTGTCTTCCTTCATTGGACCGATTTGCGATCAGGCCGGCCTCTCTCTGAAGGGCAACACGCGAAGAACGAGGGGCAACGAACTGGGGCGGCTCACTGGGTTTGCACATCTGTTTTGCAAATACGCGGCTGACATAAAAAAGAAAAGAAAAACCGTGGAGAAACTGTTTTCGAGGCTTCTGTCTCGGAGGATGGCCAGGGTTTCGCAGGCAAAAAAAGAAAAAACGAGTCAGGGGGAAAGAGCTGCATAAACTCTACTGCTTTCAACAGGATGGTAAAGTTGCCTTTCACCAGACCCAGCAGCGGAGGTGAACCGCGAGTTGCGAAAAAAAAATTGGAGGAAAAAAAAACCTGGGCGAGTATACACTCAAGGCAGGTTGGAGGGAGGCCTCACCGAGGATTTACCCTTGGTCTTTCTTCTTACTAAAGGGCTTTGACTGGGGAAAACTGGTGAACAGGGTGAAAGGGCAAGCGCAGGGGGGGGGGGGGAAAGATCTGTGGAGTTTGGAGGGTCCCTTTGTTTCACTAAAAAAGGGCTGTCGAATCGGAGGGGCCTCTATTTCCAGAGAAGAATCATCCGGAAAAGAAACGGGTCCGACTCGGGCTTCCGGAAAACAGCATCAAGCAAAAGAGGCACTTGGCCTGGAATGTTAGGAGTTCTGTGGGAGGAACAGTCGCGCTCTGGCGGATGCTTTCTGGAGAGGTCACGGACTGAAGGGAACTGGCGAGACTGCAAAGGAAACTCAGGAAAAAGCGAGAAATAACTACCCCAGAGAAGCCCTGCTCTCATTTTAAAAAACCGCCAAGCAGGGGAGGAGCTGTCTCTTTTTCGAAAGGGGGGGCTTTGGGGGCTGAGGAGAACAGGGGTGAACTATAAGGTACGACAGGATTCCAGGGAAAAAAAAGAAGAGATGGGGCAGGAAACATGTTCAGCTCATCTGGTGAGGGCGGCTACATGACAGCTCTGGCAACAATTCCAGAGGCGCAGGGTTGAGCAGAAATCTCGGGCGAAAAGTCTAAAGGGGGGAAAAGAGACGGTCAGAAAAAAGGGGAAGAAAGCTCGAGGAAGGGGAGAAGAATAAGCCTTTCCTCGCCTGTTCATGACGGCTGCAATGGCAATCAAAAATGTATGCCTGGAAAAGGGGAACGCGCATTATGGTTGGGTTACCCATGGGGGAATGACGCGGGGGAAAGGGAGGTAACACAGCTGAAGTTGGTCGGATTTAGATTTAAACAAAGAACGCGCCCCTTCTGCCAAAAAGGGGGGGAAACGGTAATCGAGCGAGGAGAAGTAAGAACCTGCCTAAGAACTTGCAATCCAATGAGGGAAAAGAGCCGCGGAAGGGGCAAAAGGGTCCCTCGCTGGGCCCACTCGGTCCATCGAAAGGCCTAAATTCTCTGAGAAATAGGCGAACCCGCAAAGTTTGAAAAGAAGGAAGGTCTGTACATGGGGAGGGGGAGGAACTCCGGGCGAAAAAGGGCCGCTTAAGCATTTCTCCCAGGACGGAAAGGCAGTGCCACATTCCTCGATCTAAATCAGTTTACGGGGACACAGGGATACGTCCGCCTGACGTCCTCCAAATCTCGCTTGACACACTAAAAAAAAACTTCCAGGGGGTAGAGGGGATGGGCCAACCGAGAAGGACGTTTGCAAATACTCGTCCGCCGACGGAGGACATTCCTCGACCCGAGGTCACCCTCCTTCCAACAGGAGAGACCAAAACAACAACGAGGAAAAAAGGAAATTTTCGATTGCCGGGGGGGGGGGAACAGAAAAGGGGAGAATTCCAGCAAGAGAGCGTGAGAAAAAGGGAGGGGGCCCACGGTGGGGTGTGGAAGATCCTTTTGTGCCCATCAGAAGGAAAAAATGAAGTGCTCAGCAGCGAAGGGGGAGACATCTATATTTCTAGAAGAGGGAGGGGACGGGAGACCGAACTGACCCAGTCAAGATTGACAAGAAGGGCCCTGGACCGGGGAAGGAGGGGGGGGAGAAAGGCTTGCAGAAGCGACATGACTCCTGCTTGAAAATCGGCCGCAGGAAAAGGAATGCGACATATCAGTGAAAAGGCTGGTCTTATACTAATTAAAAAAAGGGGAGGGACTTGAGATGCCACATGAGTGGGCCCAGTCAGAGGAACTTCCGAGAAGGGAAGGAAGGGGGGGGGATTTGGGGAGAGCAAGAGTAGGCCGTTCTTTACGGATCAGAGAGAACAGGGGAGCAGAGACTTTCTTCCTGGGGAGGATTGTAGGGTAATCAGAAACTCCAGGATAAGGAAAAAAAAGGTTCCCTGAAAAGAAAAAAGGTACGTGGCGCAGGAAGGAAAGGGGCGTTTTCAACAACTCCTTCGGGGACCCGGCGTCGCATAAAGGGGATTGTCCAAAGGGGACAAAGGGAACATCGGAGAGGGACAGGGCGGGAGTTCTTAACGACAGGGAGGGCGCCGCAAAGGGGGCCGTTACAAGAGAATGGGGCCTATATCGTTTTTGAAGAAACCTCGCGAGACGGAGATCTTCATGTATAGACAGAATATGGTCGATGCGACGATGTTCATGCCCAAGGAATTAATAAAAAGGGGGGAAAGGACAACGCGGTATAACCTGATAGGTCCCGCCCAAAAAGGCCGCAAAGCCATACTAAATACGATAAAATTCTCTAGGAAAGAGCGGTGGCGGTTTGGAAAAAAGCGCCGGCCTGGATCGAGGGGGGGAGGAGGCCTGGGAGGGAAAGCCGGCACTTTGCAGACTCGAAGGAGGGTCCAGTCCCGAGATTTCACCGGAGAAGAAAAGAGGAGGAACTTAAAACAGACCGCCAGAAAATGAAAGAACGCTAGGATGAGGGAGGAGTGACGTTACAAGCTAGTCTACAGGCGAGGATGAGGAGATGCCGATGCCATATATTTGCACAAGAGCACTTAGTGCCCAACAACGCTGTCCAAAAAGCGAGCGATACCCAAAAAAAGAAAGGGAACGCACCAGGAGCAGTCAAATCGGAGGGGGGGAACAGAACGAACCATGAACTCTTTATGGCCCTCCGAAACATGGAGTTTAGCAACACAAAGTTTGGATGTGCGCCAGCCAAAATTTAGTAATATGCTTTCGCGGGGAGGACCGGAACCTGTCTTAACATCCTGGTCCGGAAAAGGAAGAGCAATCATAAGAGAAGGAGGACTCGAAGTGTGGGACTACGCAAACCTTTTCTCGAATGGATAAATAATTGAGAAACCAATTTTTCTCACTAATGGGGTTTGCGGCGGGCCTGGCAAAACAGTGCAAGGGAGGGGGGGAAAAACCAAGGACAGAAAAAGACTGGGCCCTCGGCTTGCTTTCCCCTGGAAAGTATCGAAGAAGAGGATCGCCCTGAGGAGGAATCAAAAGAAACAAGTCTAGTATACCTGAGTGAGGACGTTTGGGACGAATCTGCAAACAGCTTCTTCTTTCTATGGGACTTCTTTCGGATTCAGGCATAGGCCAAGGAGGGGGAAATGGCGAAGAAACCAAGCGATGAAACTAAAACCAAAAGGAGAAAAAGGTTTGTGAAAAAAAAATGAAGGGAGGGGATCGGACGTGATTAAAAAAAGGTCGCCATTCCGGCATGGCCCGAGGTGAACTGCCGACCCTCATGGCGCAGCGTCCCGATCTGGCTTAACGGAAGGAAACATTCAGGGGAAGAAGGGAAATCTGGGGGAAGAACCGTCTCTCAAGGGGAATGGTGCCGCTATTGGAGGCCACCATTCCGTAGCGAGGTAGGAACAACCTCCCGTATGGGGAAAATGTGAAAAGAATCCGTAGCCAGAGAGGGGAGGCTCTGCCATCGGGGCCAAAACCTGTATCACCAGCATGCAAGTCATCTCCCTTGGTCAACGTCCGCACATAAAAAGGCAAGCAAAAAGGGAGACCAACGACAGGGCTGGGGGGGTGGTTCAGGCATCGCTCGGGGGGTCAGTCTCCACAGCGGGGTTTGGGGCGATGAATCGGTAAGAAGTACCTCGAAGCCGGGAAAGTGCGCATTCGCAAAAAGAAAGTCCATGATTTTGGTGGGAAGGGACGGGCTTCCTGGATTTCGAAGATCCGCACGGAGGAAGGGAATCGGTGAAAATTCAAGGAGCTGAAAAGAAGGCCCCGCGCCGGGGGGGCCCAGTGGGGGGGTGAACATCTGTTGGTGCAAAGCACGGAAAAAGAAGCCGTCAAACACAATCAAGAAACTTTGTTGGCGATTCAGAGTCTCTAGAAGACCCTTTTTGAGGCCAACATTCGATCCTCGGGGGGGGCTGCAAAGACGGCTGTCCGGCTTTCAGCCGGGGCCGGTCCCTCAGAAATCTTACTACTTTGAAAGCGGGCGCACACAAAAAAGGGCTACAAGAAAGGTCTAACTAAGGAATTTGAAGGGAGGCCTCACCTATTGCCTTTTCAGGGGAAGTCTTCTTACCACGAGGAGGTTGACTTTGATGGACCCCTGTGCAGTAAAGCGCTGTTGGGGGAAAAGAGGGGCTTCGGGGGGAAAAGGGTTGGGACTAAGAGGGAGGGAGAGAGGGAAAGAAAAGTTCACTCGATTACATCTGTACTTCTCCGAAGGTAGAACTGAAGAGCTTAAGAAGGGAAGGCAACATCCATAAAAAGACTTTGAGGATGTCCGGGCTGTGGGGGGAAAATTCAGCTCTCTCTTTGGGGGATATTTCTTGTCAAAGGGGGAGTAAACTGGAACTGGCCCGCTGGCTATTCTCAAAAGCGAGAAAAAAAAAGGAAAACGGCGCCTAAATCCTCCCGTCCGGCGCCTAAGGGTCAAAACTCGTCCACCGCGAGGAGGCGCTGAAGGGGATCGGAGTATAGTTAGGGGCTTTGAGGGCCGAAAAAGGGAGAAGTACTCCGCTTGGGGGATGAAGAAGGGAATCTTCCTGCCGCGCAGATTTCATGACCCTCGTCAGCTCAGCTACAAAAGGATCTCTTACCTTCCGAAGAACGGACTCGTCGTTTATGGCCAACGGGGAAACAATCTAGCCGTGGAAAAGGAAGGAATCACCGTGAGCGACCTCTCCTCGCGGGGGGGGTCTAAGAAATTAGCACCTTTCCGCAGGAGGTAAAAGAGGCAATGTCAACACGAAGGGGACGCCGAGGGAGAGCAGAAGGTGGGGTGGGAAAGGGATGAATCAACCTGCGCCACTAAAATTTGCTTACGTTCAATGGGGGGATGAATTTTATCGTCTGAAAGCGCACGTCTCAGACACAGAAGCCGAAAGGGGAAGATGCGTTGAAAGGAGGGAAAAACGTAAAGACCTGAAGAGAAGGAAAAAAAAAAAGCCCAATCAGTCAATCAGCGACGAATTTGTCATTTAACTTTCCGAGAAAGCACACTCCGGGGCGGCCGAGAAAAAAGGTCGAAAAGATCGGATAAGCCAAATCACTGACTTGTCAGGGACAGGGAGAGGAACCGCGGTCAAAAGAAAGGAAAAAACGCTCGCAAGCATTTCAAAAAAAGCGTTCGGCGCTGCATGGGGAAAACCGCGATCTATGTCAATCGTGGGGAAACTCTTGTTCCCCGTCCGGAAAGCAGAAAAGAGAGGGGCTCACCGGCACTGCTGATTCAGGCATGGGGCGGAGACAAACAACCTGAAGAAGGAAAAAAACAGGCAATACTAGAGCTGACGGGGGGAGGGAAAGTCAACTCTACGCCGATGATTTTCACCCGAAAAAAAGCGAAA
>Ga0179593_1358448_pt1 | contig 12084 bp, 10 predicted proteins | sample CZODoug2_1_08_16_FD_185931 | JGI IMG/M metagenome (GOLD analysis project Ga0179593, IMG submission 185931) | Vadose zone soil fungal communities from Angelo Coast Range Reserve, California, USA - CZODoug2_1_08_16fungal (PacBio error correction) | ecosystem: Environmental > Terrestrial > Soil >...
AAAAGGAGAGAGAGGAGCGCGAACACACTCGGGGAGCAGCGAGACTAAAGGTGCTGGGCTGGTAAGAACCCATCGACAATGTGGTCAAAACAGAGTCGCTTCGGCATGAAGAACTTTCTCGGCTAGGCTCTCCGACAGGACGAGAAGTAAAAAAAAGAAGAAGACCAAAACGAAAGATCCGAAAGGGGAAAAAAGTAGGCGGAAGCGCTCCATGACCAAAATCTCGATCGACTTCTGTGAGAAGGAAACCCGTTACTGGGGTGCAGAGCCAATGTCGGAAAGGGGAAAAAGAAAAAATTGAAGAGGGAGCAAAGGACCCTCACTTCCTACGACTAAGCGAGTGACACCAGGAAGTCTCGATCTGGAAGAGGGAGACAAAGCAATCTTGAGGAAAAAAAAGCATCCATCGGGAGCATAAACTAGAAATGAAAAACGGAGTGCGGGAGAAAGGGGAAATCTATTCACTAATAAAGCCATCTTAGCCGAGGGCGAGGAACGGGGGCTCGAAGGAGGACTCGGAGGGAACCGGACTCCGAATAATCAACGGAAGTGGAGACGAGGAGCGCAGTCACTGATTTCCTTAATCCACTTTTTTACTTAGATCCGAGGAGTGCGAGCTGGCAGGTCTAGAGGGCATCTGATCCAAACAAGGCCTCGGTATTTCTGGGGGCGCTGAAAAAGGAGAGCGACGGGTCTATCTATTCTTATTGTGTCTACTTTGATGAAGCAACGTGGAGGAAAACGAAACAGAGTGCCCTTAGGGGCAGCGACATCGAAACCTCTGAAGAAGGTCTAACAAGGAGTCAAAAAAAAGGACTCAGAAAAAGAGAAAAAGGCGATGGATCTGGTTCCACAGTCAACCAGGAAAACATCTACCTAATGGGGAGAGACGATCGGAGTATGCAGTAGGAAAACGAGCGGCGGTCCGAATTGTGCGAAGGAAGGAGAGAAAGAAGAAGGAGGGGAGGCGTACTTAATCTGCCCAGGACGCCGCCCGCGCAAAAACCCCGAACCGGTGTCCAAGAGAATGAAAAGCTCCAAATGATGAGTACAAGAAACCGGAATCATATGGTACCCTCCCATGTAAATGATCGCGATCTGGGAGAAGTAGGGATGCGAGACTTTCCCTCTCTGCGGCCACTGGGAGAACCCCTACTTCTTCAGGCTGCCTTGATGGCGGCGCGCAGGAAATTCCTACCTAATATAACGTAACGGGGTCCGGAAATGGGATAGGTATAAAACGAAAAAGCCGAAAGAAGAATTTCATGGATCAACCGATCTCTGCGACGAGGGAGAACCCGGGCTGGGCTCCAGGAGCCTAGATGGAGTATTAACGGTAGTGCTCAGGTTCCTGAAGAACCGAGGAGAAGGAAGACAACGAAAGACTCTTTCTTCATCTATAACTTTTTCGTAGAAAAAAACCTGCAACAAGAGGAGAGGAAAACCGCCTCGAACCAGGCGCCTCTGAATTGGGCGAGGGAACGCGGCCAGTGGTCCGGCAGAAGAAACGACGCCGATGTGGGAGGAGAGGGAGGGAGGTCTAACGGCACGGACTCTATCCAGTACATTTGACGATAGAAACAGGCACTCAAGAAAAACAACAACAAAGGTGGAGGGGAGAGAAATGATTGGCTATCTAGGCCAGCCGGAGAGTGAACACCTCCGGCAGAGATGGGGGGGGTGGGGTGGTGTTTTGGTGGGCTGAAAATCGTTCGCCGTAGATGAAGGGAGACCCAAGAGCGCGGCGCATACTGGTAAGAGGGGTCGCCTGGAATTCCGGTGGGAAAAGGCCACTGGGGGACGACCGGCTAGGGAGGGAGAAGGAAGTATAATTCTAGTCCTGGGAAAAAAATGGAGTCAGGTAAACGAAAGATGAATAGCGACTTAAAAAAATCAAGCGAGAAGAAGTATCACCATCCATAGCCGTCCCAGCGAGAAGATAGCGGGGTCCATCGAAAAGGATTCTTATTCAGATATAAAAGTCTAATAATTTGACAAGTTCTGTCAAGAACACGCGGGAGAGGGGAAAAGGGCCCGCGCTCGCAGGCCACCGCACGACATCCGGAATAGAAGGACGGGGGAATCCTTCCTCAAGTCTGCGAGGGAAAATCTACTTCGTAAAAGAATCTCAGGCGATCCTTATGGCGGGGTCACAAAGAGAGGCCGTTAATGAGAAATGCATCGATTCCGGGGGGGGGTTTCTTGTCAAGAATATGGGGAACAGAGAATCTGGCCGTAGGACGGCGGACCAAGAGAATCCTAGTTAGTCGGCGATTCCGGACGTTGACAGAGAACAATCAGAGTAACGCATCATAAGATCCTCCGATCCGGTATAAAGGAGGTAGATGGGGGGAAAAGTTTTCAGAGGGCCTGTCCAAAGAAGGGTTGGATAGTTAGTGAACGAGTAAATAGGGGGCTTTGGTAAAACAGAGATGCATATTTTAGGAGGGATGAGGAATCCTAGAAGGCCGGGAAATAGAGGGGAGGTCCTACACTTCTTGAAGTTCCAAAAGAGGGAATACACGCCATCCCGAAGAGACTTGTCGCTCCTGGGTCAGGGAATACAGAAAGAACCGGTGGTTCAGTCGCCGGCAAGAATAAAAGGAGCGTAGCGGCCAAGCCTCACTCTCTTCGCGAGGTAACAGTGGCAGTGCCCGGCAGATAAGAATAGAAACTCCTGACGCGTCAGGACAGAAGGGGTAGACACCGAAGGATCATACTTGGGGCTGAAAGGAGCGGAGAGAGGCGGATCTCCCTCTTCTCGAATCTTGATAGAGATGAGAGGTCCATTAGACCAAACGCCCGTCTCCTTGCAGGCTACAGACATGGAAGTTCCTGAAGTTTATGAGTGTTGTACTGTAGGGATGGAAGTTAAGAAGAGAGAAACATAGTCTCATCAATGGCTGAAGTCTGCAGGCTGAAAGCTCTGGACAGAAAGAGAAAATTTAGCTGGACAGGCAGGCTCGAAAGAAGAGACACGCTGTTCCCTATCACCTCAAAGAAGTATCTGGAAAGTCTCGGCAAGAATAGGAATCGCGGTGCTTCTGGGAGGTCGTCACTTTCAACAGATATTTAGGGACGGCTCGAAGAGAAATAAAGACGAGGGAACTGAGAAGCGCTCGGTGACAAATTCTAGGGGGGGTTTGTAGGTAGGATCACCTCCGGAAATGCCCGCGGGTGGGGAGAGAAGAGAGAGTCGAATGCGCGGGACTCAGATCGGGAAGGGGGAGAAAACAACAATACAAACTATGGAAGGGGGAGATTATTCGAGTTGAGGAGACGAATCGGGGCTCGAAAACCGGAGGGCTGAGCAGAGAGACTAAGAGTGCGATTCCATGAAACCTGAAACCCGCCTCAACAAATTTGGGAACAGAAACGAAGGAGGAAGCTTCAGGGGGTAAATAAGATCGTCCTCAGATAACCTGGACCTCAAGATCTAGAGAGGGGAGGAAGATCGACCCGCATGTGAAGTAAGCTCTAGGAATTAGGAGGGGGAGGTGAAGGGCGCCGGGTACTATTTTTCTATCTAAGCCAATAGAGAAATAAATGTGCACGAGGGTCTTCAAAAAGCCAGAGCGGGCCCTACGAACGTTAGAGCGCTTGATGCCGATAGGCACTATAGTGGAAAAGCATGATTGGAGGTCAACCCACAAAGCCCCTTCTATTATGCAGTCAGCATGTAGGAAAGGAGAATTAAAAAAAGTTGTTCAAAGGGGATCTAAGGGAGCAAAACTAAAGCTCGTCGGGGGAGGCCTCTTCTTCCCGAAATAATCCTATCGAGACCTCGTAAGAAGCGTCAATGGAAGGAGACGCGAGTTTTCTTACAGGTCCGTACTCTGAGGCGAAAGGAAGGTGAGGGGAAGGGAAAAGGAAAGGTCAAATTCAGATAGATATTTAAAAAGAAGGTCAACTTCTCGGAGCTTCATCGTGATGACCACGGGGCAAAAAGAATGGGGAGGCAAAAGGCAAACCAAAGTCGTCAAATTCGTTGGGAGCGTGTTTCGACGGGAAAAAAGGGACCTGCCCAGGTTCGTAAAAGAAGCATGATGAAAGATACTCGAGAGCTCAGCGGGCAAAGCTGAAGGGCATTGGCTGGGAAAAAGAAATCGTCCAGCGGCACTCAATTTCAGTACACTTAGCTGTTGGTAAAATCTTTGCAAGGACAATCTGACCCTGGTCGAAGATACAAATACTTTTTAAGCCGGGTCGTAGTATTCGAGGGTACACAGTAGAAAAAAACTGTCCTCTAGGGGTCGTGCGAAGGCAGGGGATCGCCCGAAGAAGAGGAGCTCTTACTCCTCTCCTGAAAACTAAAGTCAGAAAAAAAGAAGGGCTGCGGACCAGAACTTTCAGTCGAAGGCACCTCCAAGTCGATCTCATCCTGAAAAAGTGGTGGGGGGGGGGGACGACACAAACAAAGGCACGGAATCGACCGTAGAAAAGAGAAAGACGGACTATGCTCGGAAGGAATCTTCGGGGAGTAAATCATAAAGCCCGACTCGTCCAAGGTTGCGAGGCGGCCCGCCTTAGAGACAAGGTCTGTTACTACCTACTTCAAAGGTATAGATAAAGAGGGACACAATCCGACTCAGGGGAGGGGAATCTGGACGACGGATCGGGACGATAGTGATCCACCAAGGAGGTTTCTCCCAGGCAGAAAGATGAACGGAAGCGGCAACGATTCGTTCCTCTCGGGTTCCCTATTTAGGAAAGACCTCCATCAGAGAGTTCTAACAAAAGGTTTTACCCAACTGCAAGAGGCGGTAACCCGGAAGGGTGCCTTCTCTCCTCGGGGGACCTAGGGAAATGAGTTCTTCTACGCAGAAGCTAAAGTGCACCGCATCGACTGAGAAAAAAATTTTTACTTGCAACGCGGGGGAACGATGAGTTGAGCGGAAGCAAGGAAAAGAGGAAATGTGAGACTAATGGGAGGGGAAAAGGAATAGATCTCAACAAAACACGTAGGGTATTGAAAGTATGGGAGGGCAGGGGGAGGATAAAAAGTTCAACATGGGACTCCTTGGCCGGCTGACAGGGACAGACTCTTAGGAACTCAGAAAAAGGGTACGTAAAATCTGGGATCCTTCTATGCCGGGACTTAAACGGCGTGAAGATGGACTGTCCGCTAATTAACGTCGGGGGCTAACGCGCGAAAATGTTCGACCGTTGGGAGGTACTCCCAGGGAAGAGTATTGCCTCACCTATTTCTTGGAGTAAGGGCGAAATGAGACAGGAACGAAGAGAGCAGAACAAAAAGTTCAGCCTCCATCTCAGAAGGACGAGAAAGCACCAGCCCGGGGACAGAGGAAAGAGGTCAAGAGCGCGTAGGGAAATCGACCCGAGTCTATGGTTCCTTTAGAGAAGGTCTCACGACTTTTTTAAGGGGTCAGGTTCGGCCAAGCGAGTGTAGAGATGCCTCTAATGGAGCCCTTACACCTCACAGTGGATCGCAGTTACATAGGTAGGGGAAAGAAGGCCTCCCCGCCGGCCAGGCGTCATAGAAAAAGGCACCAATCGGCTCGGAGATCCGGGACCGGGGTGATTGTCGGCAAAATAGTTCAAGTGGGGAAGATAGAGGAAATTAAAAACGTGAATCTATTTTTCCAAGGTCTTTTGAACAGGCAAAAAATTGGCATGTTCTTTGCCATAGCAGAGCACTGAAGAAACTTGAAAACTGTCGCGCTCATTAGTCTGGAGATTCTGCCGGCGCACGACCATCGAAACCAACTCTTCGACCTCTCTAACAAGAAAAAAGATCCTTCAAAGGATTACAAAATTAGGGGTAAGCTAAAGTGCAAGGAAAAAACCTAGGACAGATATTTGCGATTTAGGGGCAAATATTATGTGTAAAAGGAACCGTCGCAGAGGATCTATGATCTAGGAAGAAAGTAGCCCGGGGAATAGCTGCGTCCTTCTAGCCACGGGAGGGGTCACCGTCCCAAGTCAGGAAAACAGAAAAGGGGCAGGAAAACGCGCGTTGACTGTGGCAGGGTGAAGACAGCAGATCGTGGGGAGGGGTCTAGGGAACCCGATGAACAGGCGGGAGAAAAACTGGAAAAAATAAAACAGCGTGAAAAGTTCACAGGAAGGACCAGGCCCTCAGACGCCGAACGGACAAAAAGTCCTTGCACGATAGGGGGGAAAAAAGCAGCGAGTGACCCAAGGACGATGACTCTGAGAGGGGGAAGAGGCGCGAAACTCGGAAAGAGCGCGGCAGGTAGAAGAACGGACGGGTAGGCCCACGCGCCTTCCGCCTGGTCCGAAAGAGAATTCATTTTCCGCGGGGGATGCGTGGGGGGTTGGAAAACCTCCAAGATGCAGGGTCTCTGACGGTCATCTCTGAAACAAGAAGGCATCGCCGCAGGAAATCGCTCGAAGGTAGACGTGGCTGGAAGCGCATTCTATCCCGAAAAAAGGGGAAGAAGCGGGACAGATGGTCTAGTCGCAGAAGACTGCCCGACGGTCGACGCCCCGGCGATCAGAGGGGAAGGATTCTCTTAAAAGTCTCGAGGGTCTTCTTTTCGGAGGCAATGGCTCTCGAACTGGTTCTTCCTGCATAGGGCAGAAAAAGACGATTTGAAAAGAACGCCTAGAAAAGAAAATTAGTCGGGGTCGGTCAAAGGAGCAGAAAAGAGTATTCTCGCGGGAGAAGCCCTCGATGTGTGGGGGGAGAGAGAATCGAGGAGCCTGACGATGAAAAAAAATCGAGAATAATAGATAGACAAACAACAACAACAGTAATGAGAGAAGAAGATTATCTCGATCTGAGTACATAAGAGCTCGAGAGCGCGCCAAAACCTCAGGGGGAAGGTTCAAGAGAGAAGAAGAGGTAATGCTCATGACAGATGACGGGGAAAATGGGTACCGAGTCAGCTCGGGGCAGCTGACGAGTCAAGAACGCTCGTCTACGGGGCGGATTCGAGCCTACCTAAATATCTGGAATACAAGGAAAAAAAAAGAAAGACCCGCGATGAAATAGGAGAGACTCCTGGAAAAAAAGGGGTCGGGGGAGAACTGCAGGTCGGGGTCTCGGAACAATCTTTGAGAGATTTCAAAGAAAAAAATAGCTGAGCGAGGATCCCTTTTGGAAGAGGGTCTCAAATACGCTTGGTAAAAAAGATTCTGAGAGAGGAGGAAGTCAGAGGCGGGTCGTCTGCCTAAGTCAATGGAGGGTACAACCAACAAGAAGTAACCTTCTTCCTGAACCTGCAATAAGTCGCGTGAGAGCAAGGGCGGACTGACGTGGCGAATTTATCTAGCAGATAGATAAATCCGAGGAAAAGGACCGTGCGAAGGTCGAAGATCATAGAGGCAGTAGAAAATCCGTGTCACGTCGCGCAGAGCGATCAGGTAGGAAAGCCGTGTCGGACAGGGCGGGCGTCTCTTAGGGGCCATAAAAGGAAAAGGTTCACTTGCTAGAACGAGAGGCGCTCAGGAATCTCTCTTAGGAATGGGCCGAAGCAAACACTGAGTGGGGGGGAATTTCTTCAGCCAAGGGAGCGATCCGTTCGGAGGAGGGGAAAGCTTTTGCGTTGGGTTACTTTACCTGGGGGGGGTCGACGAAGAGTCAAACGGCGACTGCGAAGCTGAGAACCTCTGCTATTGTGTCGTGAAAAAAAGAAGAAAGGCAATCACATCTCATAGTAAAAAAGGCTTTTCCTAAGAGGACCCGGCTAATAAGAATGGGTTTGATCGGAGGTATTCGCGGGGGTACGAAGAAGAGATGGTCCATCGATTTGCCTTGGAAAGGAAAAGGAAGGAATCGCAAGAAGAAGCAGAGGCGCTGGACCGGGGAAAAGGAACGTAGAGAAAGATGCGAGTGACCTACCTGCTCGGGAAAAGACAGTGGCAAGCGAATGAACCAGATACGATATAATACCGAATCCGATGGACAGGAATCCAAAAAAATATGAGCAAAGCACTGAAAGGAAGAAAGGACTATTCTCGCGGGTCACCGAGGAGAGGCACGGCAACCCTCTGTCGGATTGGCCTGTGTCGGGGTCGGTTGAAAAAACATTAGAAAACTAGCAGGTGAAGACAGACGGAAGTTCGGCCGATCGAGGGGGGGTCATCGAACTTACAAAGCCAATAATAAGGGCTATCAAACGACGGCGACTGGCTAAGGTGCAAAGGACGTGTATCAACTCGCAGGCGACGAAGGTGGGGGGAGGCTGGAAAATTATTCAGAGGGGAAAGAGGATTCGGGATAGCATTACAGAGGGACGAAAGAAAAAGACAATCGAAGGAATCAGGGAGAACGGGCTGAATAAAACGGAAGGCACCGTTCGGAGGGGTAAAAAGGACATTAAAGGCTCATCCTAAGCTCTTCCGACCTTTAAGGCGACAAGCCGGGGGACGTACCAGGCTCTGACGAGAAAAAAAGATGGGGACTTTTCCAGCTTGTCCGGGAGTAGAAGAGAGGACACGTCTAAACGTAAAGGGGGTGGTGAAAAGAGAGCAAGCAATCTCGAAGCAAACAAAAAGGATGGGGAAAAGAAAAAGGGATGGGGGGAAAGGGTGGATCTTCAAGAAAGTGGGGCCTAAGGGGGGGGGGGGGGGGGGGGGGTGGGGTGGGGGGTGGGTGTGGGGGTTTGTACTGAGAGGTCAGAGGGCGACACTAAGGCACTAAGAATACAAGAGGGGAGCAGTCGGAGGGGACACGGAAAAGAGGAACTTCGCCGGAAAGGTCAGATAGAGCCTGGGGATCCTGGGGCCCGGGAAGGAAGAAGGTGCATCAAGGGGGGTAGGGGAAACCAACGGGAACTGAAGAAGCCGAGGGCGGTCGTGAAGGGAGAACTAGGGATGATCAAAAAGATGAAAGCTAAGGGCAGCAGACCATATCATCCATGAGGGGGGTAGACCAGGGAAGGGGAGACCCGAACGCAAGATCTCTTCGGGAGCCATCGGGAGGCAGGATTGTTCCGAGACCGATCGCAGTAAAATTTTCCTGCTTGGGGCAGGAAAGAGAGGGGAGCTGAGGACCTAGGAGGACCTCACAGGAAAGGAAAGCAGACGACAGGGTCGGGGACGCAATTCCGAAAATCACGGAAGGAAAGATCTGAAGGTCTCCAGAAAGAGCGATCCTTTTCCGGGGGAGGGTAGGCAATCTGATTCACAATGGGGATGAGATAAATCGGCGTCGCTTTTAGGAGGGGGCACACGGAGGGTTCACATCATCCGAGTAGTGGCAAAGAACAGCTAAAGATGGCAACTTTCCTTCAGTCGGTTAGGGGAAGCCGTTCCTTCGGGGCTCTGCCTTCCTTCACTCCCGAATAGAGAACCGCTAGCTGGAGAAAAGAGAAAGACCCCGAGAAGAGAGGAAATTATGGGAGAAGGGGGTCAACTGGGGCAGGGACACAAAAGAGAAACTATATTTTCACGAGGTGGGGGAATCTTACGAATGGCTTGGGTTGCCTCTCTTCAGATGAGATGGAAGCTATAAAAGGCTACGGAATCTCTGCTCTGAATCCACGGCGAAAAAAAAGTACGAAAACAAAGAAGTCGGGGGGAGAAGGGGGAGAAGCTCCTTGTGTTCCAGGTGAACATCCATCTCTGTTGGAGAAGTCGCCCGGAGAAAAAAACCCAACAGCCATCCCTTTATATACGAGGGAGGGGAACATAGAGCAAACGGCGCGAGGGGGAGGAATGGAACTTCTCATCCGAATAAGCGTACGCCACGGCCGGGGGGAAAAGATCGGGAAAAGTAACCCGAGGATCGGCTTCTATCTGCACTCACTCAGGGCTAGGGAGGGGATTGAATGAAGGACTTCTAACCATTCTCCACTACTAAGGAGAAGGATAGAAAAGCGAATTGACAAAAGTGGAAAGGAAAAACTTGGATGCAGAGGGGGTTGACTCCAAATCTTTTCTACTTAGGAGAAGTAGCGAACAAGACGAGGAGAACACCTCTACCGAACTGAGGGAAAGAGCTTTTAAAAGAGTAAAAAAGGGGAATCGGGAATAGAAAGGAGGGCTAAGAGAGCCCTCTCCGGGCAGGGAAAGAGCATAAGCCTCATTCAGATAGAATGATGGGTGCCTTAGAGATTAACCTCGCAGAGAGGGGAGGGCGTTGCGTAGTCAATGAGAGATCTTAATTTCTGCTCGAAAGCGAAGAAAGAGAGATGCCACTAGAAGGCTGGTCAAAGGGAGAGACTCGACAGGAGTGCTATGTCGAAAAGACCCTGAGGTATCTCGCTTGCGCAGGTCAAAAAACGAGGGTGGCGAGACAAGCCCGGGGAGAGATTCGCCGATGCGAGAAAATGAAAGACTTCCACCAACAAAAGGAAGATAGAAGAGAGGGAGTTAGCGATAGGTATAACGCGCATGAATAGGGGCAAACACCCTTAGGAGGAGAGAGATAACTAAGGTGCTGCATCATGACCGACCCAAAAGACGTACTTTGTCCAAGGGTCGGAGAGAACGAGGGGAAAGCCTCTCTAAAAAAAGGAGAAACTCTCCGCAAGATCTGAGAAAGGAAGACAGAAAGAAGACCCGCGCTACGGGAGGAGGCAGAAGAAACTCTTCGGGGAGAAAGAAGCTGGGCGGTGACTAAAGGGAAAGAGTGAGCGATGTGCTGAGCGATCAGCGGCTGGAAAGAAGTCACCAACGTTGCCGAGGAGAAAACGGGACACTTCTCACTCGATCGGGGAGGAGAGAAGGCGGGGCGCGGGGTCGACGAGCAAGGAAAAACAGGTTAGGTCAAACCAAAGAAGGCCAATTCGTCCGGAACGGCAAGGAGCGGGTAGGAGAAGGCGACGACGTGTAATATCTATCTTGCGAAGATCAAAGAAAAAGCTGGAAGTCCGCAAGGGATCACCGAGAAGGACGATAAAGGAGAAAGTCGTCCAAGGTGGGAAAAGAAGAGGGGGCTTCTCTATCTATCGGGGTCAAAACGCCGTGGGCGGAAGCTTCAAAAGGAAAAAGGCGGATGGCCGGAAAGCACGTTCGCGAAGAGAAGCGCAAAATGGGCACGTCAGCTCTCTTCAAGGGGGGCGGGGCCGGAGACGGCAACACACGATGGGGGCTTCCAACTGACAAAAAAGGATGCTCAAAGACATGAAGTGACGTCGGAAAAGAGCTGCTGGGGTAAAGGACGTGGAAAGGGACGCAGTTTCAGGAAGGGGGTATCTAGGTCCAGTAGACAAGAGAGATCAACGAGCACCGCAGCCTATCTGGATTAAAAAAAGAAAGAGTGTGAACAGCGGCAATCAAAAGACGACAATAAGCCGGGGTCAGCTGCGGTGCCAGGAAAAAGAACCGGACGCCTACTTGGATCTCTTGATAAGGTATTCGCGGGACGAGCGAGAGTCAAAGATGGAGGGGTTCTTGACGAAGGGAAGGTAAAACGCCCTAATATTGGATCGCCCGGAACGTAAGGGAGGGGAAAGAAGAACTTCCTATGCAATAAAAAACCAAAAGGTTAATGAGGACCCAGACCGTTGCCAAATCGAAGGGGAAAGAGAAGTCAGAGAAGAGATAAAGCTCGCCCTGAATCCCATTGGGACTAACACTAAAGAAAGGTCATCAAGGGATCTTAGGGCCAAAGTCCGGGAGACTCGCCTGGCCGGGATTGAGGGGGAGTTCGACGAGTCTGTTCCTGCTGGGTAATTTTGGGTGGAGGGGGCGCACCGCTTTCCGTGAGGGACGCTCTTTAGAAGACGGAAAAAGGCGGACTGGGATCAGTGGAAAGTCACTACAAATGAAAGGGCGTGTACACACGATCTTCTGGGTAGAAGGGGGACGGGAATCTTCGCCTGATGTTCCCGAGACATGGGGCCACAGATGGGGAGGACGGGGAAAGTAGTGGAAAAAGAAGAATCATAGTGAATGCTACATTAGAGACGGGAATCCCAAGACATCCATCGGAGTTCGGCAAATGATCCAGGGGGGCGTAAATACCAAAGGGGATGGTGCACGAATTTCTGCGTTCCCAAAGTAAAGGAGCTCCGCGCGGACTCAGTGAAGCGAGCGCCAAAGAGACTTTCCCTTCAGACTACTGAGAAAAAGAAGGTGGACGTTCAAAATGGGCAGGGGGGGAGAAGAGCGGACTAGGAGCCTGGGAGGGGGGAAGGTTTATCGAAAAGA
>Ga0179593_1477198_pt1 | contig 12084 bp, 10 predicted proteins | sample CZODoug2_1_08_16_FD_185931 | JGI IMG/M metagenome (GOLD analysis project Ga0179593, IMG submission 185931) | Vadose zone soil fungal communities from Angelo Coast Range Reserve, California, USA - CZODoug2_1_08_16fungal (PacBio error correction) | ecosystem: Environmental > Terrestrial > Soil >...
AAGCCGGGGAAAATCAGGGACGGTGCGCATCTCACTAACAACCAGAACAAAAAATTTCCGCGCGGGTGCAGGCAATCATTCATAGAAAAAGAAGGCAGATGGTTCGTAGGAAGAAAGGTCTTGCGACTTGTGGGCTTATGAAAAAAGCCGGATACATCATCAAGAAAGCCAACAGGGCTCTTTACATTTCCGACAATGGGGGGGGGTGGACCAGCCGGGAGCATAAAGAAGGGGTTGATAATAAAGAAATCAGGTCACGCCTTGAAACCTGGGCTCTGGGGTCAATCAAAAGCCAGTGAAAGAACGATTAAAAAGGGGGGGGAAAACACAAATCGTGCCGCCATCAAACTGGGAAAGGAAAGACAAACTAAGGGAGAGGAACGAGATATTTTTCTTGCCAAAAAGGGTGTCGGCGGCAGAAATCCTTCAGCCCAGGAGACAACGGACCCTTAAGCGCTCTTAAAAGGGGGGGGGGGGGGCAAAAGCAGCAGCGAAGTGTATTCAGGCTGAGGAAAAGAAAAAAGCGGGGTCCGGAATACAGCACGACTTTGTTTCTACGACCGGGGGACGCCTAGGGGCAGAGTACTGGAAATGACATCTTCCTAACGATCGCCCCAGGAGCTTTCAAGAAAAGAAAAGACTAGGCATGGTAAACAAGATCTGCGGCTTCACAAATTGAAGATGCACGTACCGGTCTGGGGGTCTTCGGTCCCAGCTGCACAACATATCAGTAAAAAGGGAAAAGTACGTTTCGGGAACCAGGAGGGAGAACCCGCTGACAGGGGGCTTAAGAAGAAGGATCACCGACCTCCAGACAGGTCAGGAAAAAAGAAAGACCCAGGACGTGAAAACCCTCTTCGCGACCTGATATGACCAATAAGAGAAAGGAAAAGGGTGTAATCGTGCCACAAGGAGAAAAACACAGCCGTCTTTGGATCTAAGGGAGTAACAGCGGGGTCAATTTCAATGAGAGAATACTGCCGTAAAAGGAGGAAGAAAAATGAAGGGTGCGAAACCCTGATGAATTGAATCCAAGAGGAGAAGGGAAACGTGAAACGCGTAACTCAAGAAGGGATGAAAAAATTACAAAAAAAAAGATAAATACGCAAGGGATGGAAGGGAGTGGGGGGAAAAAATAACGACGCTTCCTGTTAAAAAACTAAATGAATTGCAGAACTTTACGCAAAAAATGAGGGAAACGGAAGCTTTTCGCGCCGATGAGGGAAATCAATGCAGGAGCGGAAGGGACGACCATTACTCTCAAAGGGGGAGGAAAAGGGTCACATCATTGAGCGGCATCCCATAAAAAGGTCATCCTAATACAACATGTGGCCGAAAAAGGTCCTTGGTAAGTCACGAAAAGGGATCACGGGAAGACTTGTTCCCCTGTGGAACCAAGGGGGGAACCGGGCAAAAACATAAGAGGGATAACTAGTCTGGGCTACGAGGACCCATAACCCTATTAAAAAGGCCCGGTCAAGGAATCAGGGGAAGGGAGTTCCTGCCGGCGGGGGTGGAGCCCATATAGACGGGCAGGGACCGTATCGCCGAAGCAAGTGAAGGGACTGGGAGAGAGGGGAGGGATGGGGTGTGAGGGTGGCTGATTGTTGGAGAAGGAGGGTTAGGGGCAGTGGAAGGGATGGGTGGAGGGGAAGTTGAGGAGGGGGGATTAGTGGGGGGGGAGAAGATGGTGGGGAAGATGAAGCGGGGGTTGGACGGGGGTGGGAATGTTGGTGAATGTTGGGGGGTGGGGGGGGTGTTGGTTGAGGTCTGGGATTGGGGTGGGTAGGGGGGATAAGTAGTGTGAGAGGTGGGGGCGTGTGGAGGGGAGGTTTGATGAATGGAGAGGCTGTTCAGTGTAGTTATGGGGTTGTCGGATTACGCCCTTTTGTCTCTCTTCTGGTTGTCATCCGAGACAAGCTTCTCTCGGGAGCTTTCGCCCCGGTTGACCGCTCCCAGATAAAAAAGGGAAGGACTACCACGAGCCGAGACATCTCCCCGCCCTGGAAAAAAGAGGAAAAAGAAGCACGGCAGGCGAAATCAAAGGTGGGGAAGCTTGGATTAATTTCATGAACGATGCCGAGAGGGGCTGAGCAGGAAGGGGCTAGAACAGATGAACGTTAGTTTCTCGATGCGAAAGAAAATACGATCGCTGAGCAGCCCACGATTATGTAGAACCCATGCAAAAAAGGGGGCCCAGGCGCACGGAGAAGAGATAAAAGAAAGAAAACGCGACCGAGGATCCGAGGGCTCAAGCCCTCTGTCCTGGGATCAAAGCATAAAGGAGCCACCAGGAAAAACGAGTAGACGGAAAGAGTCGAACAAAGGTATGTACTGAAAGAAGCGGCTCAGCGCGACGCCCCAGAACCCTGTAACGATTGACGAGAGCTGAGGAGTGCTCTGAAAATCACTAGCCTCTGCACTGCCGTATTAGATGAATAGGGGGAAAGAAGGGTCCTCAATGCTGGACATGGGGGCTCCGTATTTTGACTTGGGGGGTGTAAATCGGGGGGACCTAAAGCTGGGGAACTGATATGCCACTTCACCTCAAATTAAAAAATGGAGGGGGGGAACCCATCATGCTCCCAACAAAAGAAGAAAAAAAAAACCCTACAAGATTTGTACGGAAACTATTACTTATGACCGATCCAAAACTAAGAAAGACCTCGCAATCATTTATTGCAGAGTCCCTACAAAGCCAAGCAAGTACTACCACTAGAGCGGAATGAACTAACCAATGGAAAAACCTGATAGAAACTGATTGAATACTAATTTCAGTCACAAGTCTTGTCAAAAATAAGATCCGTCAGGGGCCGGTAAGTTTCCCTCGCAAAGGAAAAAAAGAGGAGAGAAAAGTCTCAGACTCGATGAACAACCAAAAAGCCTATAAACAGAGTTCCGTGGGGGGGAAAAGGCGAGACCAGTGTGGATTCTTCGTGAAAAACCAAAAGACACATTCTTGCAGCAGAAGACTCAACCGGAGGAAGGAGACTCTGGGGCCCGCGATGTGACCTAGTGAGAGAAAACAAACAGAAGCTCCTCTGTAGGCTTGCTCGCGCTTCGCTGTCCGACGGGGATGGACATAAGTGATCAGGCACCGATAGAAAAAGGGGACGAGTTGTCCGTATCGCGCTTGACCAGAGAGGGCGATTAATGTCCGATGACTAAGACGGTCTTTTCCAAAACGAAGAGGAAGTAATACCTGGGAATACAGGAGCTCACCGCTCAAAGAAAGTCAGGGGCGCCTCCCATACAACCTGGACTAATCAGTCCATCTACCTGTTCCCAGAGAAAGACCACCAACATATAAATATCGTTCCTCGAAGGGGAAAGTAAAGTAAAGGAAAAATCTCTCACAACACAACGTAGGAGGGGGAAAAATTCACAGGCCTGAAACCTAAGGCGTGATGCGGCTCTCCTAGGGTGCTGAAGTTTAACCGTGGGGGAAATAGTTCCACAAGGGATTCGGGATATGCGCCCCGCATCTTCCGAAAAGGAGGGAAGGGGGAAAAGACCATTAACTAGAAACAGGTTCAAGTCTCTTGCAGACCCGCCGCTTGGAAGATGACCCGGCACCCAGTCAACCCGCAAATAGTGCCAGGGGAAAGAGAGAGAAGTTAATGAGGAGAGCAGTGATCAGACAAAGAGGCCCTGCGAAAAAACTGAAGCGGAAATTCGTTCACAATCTTTGGAAGGGCTGTATAAGTCTATGAGGAAGGGGGGAAAGCATGATGCACTGGACCCGTGGTATTCACCGAGAGAATGAAAAATGAGTAGAGCGTATTCACTTCAACACTATTGGAGAGAGGTAAGAGAGTTGGGGAACGAGAGCCAGTGCGCAACTAGGACCATATGATCATGGTCGTTCTTTAAACGAAGGAAACGTAACCCCCTGTTGGGGAAATGGGAGGAAAAGGTGCCGGAGGAAGGCTATTCAACAAGAGGTAAACAAAGGACACAGTGGGTCAGTTAGCTCCGGAGTAACGGCGCAGCTTGGGGCCTGCTCCGCCACGATACGGGCGCAGGGCGGGTCGGAATTTTGTGAGCAGGGAAGAAGGGATAAGAGAATATAGGCGGGGGACTGGAGCTTTAACTTTCAGAGGAAGCAAGGAAGGGGGGAGTGCTACTAGGGGAGAAGGGAAGCTCAATGGGGAGAACAATCAGGCTAAAAGAAGATAAGCAAGTAGGGCTAACAAACAGGGAAGATTGAAATTTCTTGCGGGACAACTATTCATGATCAAAGTCGTAAACCGAGGTGAGGTCCAAGCTAGAACTGAGAAGCGAGCACTCTTGGAAAAAGCAAAGTACTTTTCTATATCTGCGAAGACTATCGGGGAAACGTTGGAAGAAGTTCTTGGAGTAAGGTGTAAAGGGGGTACAGAATCTTTATAGAGACGTAGCGCGCCAAGAGAGACAAAAGAAAAAAGAAAAGACAATATCGGTAGCGGCTATTACTGGGGAGGAGGATCTAAAGGGGCGTCTGCAACGTGGGGGGGTTCATAAAAGACACAATAAAGCTTGTCGCCTCAGTCCAACTCAAAAGAGAGAGGTAGCGGGCGAGCTCATCAGAGAAAAGAAAAGGAATCGCTAACTATGCGGCAGGGGTTGTCAGCCCTGCCCGTAAGATCAGCAAGGGGAAAAAAATCAAACAGAGGAAGGAAATAAGGGGGGCGCTTCGGACCGGTATTATAATGCGGGGGGAAAAAGGGGGGGGGGTCGTCGAAGAGAACGTGAGGGAAAGAGGCCGTGCGAGCCGTACACGGTTTCGTGGCGAAACGGGTCCGAAAAGGTGAGGGGGGGGCAACCAGACTGAATCCCGGAAGCATGGAACTAAACTAAGAATTAACCAATATGAGGCCGATGACTGGGGAAAGAAAAAAGACCTTATAGGGCCAAAATTTCCCTCGAAAAAAAGGGGGAACAAAGGAAAAGCTGAACCGGGAAGTCCGGTGTCTAGATGGGGGAAGTCCGTAAAAAAGAGGAACCCCAGCGAATGGGTGCCCTACAAGGCCCATGTGAAAACAGTGGAGGGGGTCAGGTACGGTTTATCGAGAACAGTGGGGTTTACGCAAACAGCTACCGAGGAAATGTACTGGGCCTTCTCACTGGGGGGAAAGAGGGTTACTCGAAGAGACTGAAGGTCTTTTCAAAGGAACTCGCGAAAAAATGAGAAATTCCAGCGCAAAAAAGAAACGCTGTGGCCAGCCGGGTCGTTCGAGAAAGGGACGCTGGAAGCTTTGGAAGGGAAGGTGCTTGTAAACCCAGAACGTGGGAAGACCAGTGGAAAGGAAGTAGGCATCTCGTGAATGAAGGGGGAGTGACTCGTGCCCGGTCCGATCATGCAAAGGTCAAGAGGCCAGTACAAGTTAAAGGGGGAAGAAGGGGGGCCGCAGACCTTTAAACGCGGAAAAGCTTGTTTGGGGGAAGGGAGTCAAAATCCAGTTTTTGTCGAGGGGGGAAGAAAATAAGCGAAGGAAAATATGTGAACCTGGGGGCGAATGCCCTGAAAGAGAGAAAATGTCAGTCGTTGAAATAAACATGGTATCGGCGGGAATCGTCACTAAAGAGATTAATTATCAAGAGCGAAAAGGAGCCAGCGTACAAGATAGCAGAGGGCACTGTACAAGAAACCCTGGACGGGTAAGTTAGGATTAACGCAAGAGAGACTAAAAACTCGTATAGTAAGGGACGGAAGGGGAAAAGAGTGCATATCCGCCGTTGGTTCACGTGCCATATATGCGCGGGACAGAGTCCGTAGAACCGAATAGCTTGGGTGGGTACGGAGCTTATAAAAGCCGCCCTAAAAGGTTCAGGAGAGGGCATCCACGAGCTGCTTTTGAAAAAGCCGAGAGGGAGAAAGAGGGCTGGCAGCGAAGACACCCGGTGAGGAAAGAAAACCCTCCGTATGAGGGAGGACCCAGTTTGATGAAATTCAAAAGATTGAAGTGGCAGGGCCGCTGCCCCCTGGGTAAGAAGGGGGTGTTAGTAGAGGCTGCGTTGTTGATTGAAAAGCGCCAAGGGGCGATATCAAAAGGGAAAGGGATAGTTATTATCTCACACTGGTAGGCAGATACTTAAAGGATACCAAAGCCCCGTAGGGAAAAAAAAGTCGGTGGCGGAAGACTCCTTAGGCGTCTAGAAGAACTAAAAAAGAAAAAAAAAAAAAAAAAAAAAAAACACCCACAAAACAAAAAAAAAAAAAAGAAAAAAAAAAAAAAAAAAAAAAGAAAAAACGTCGCACGCCCGAGTAATATTACTACACCTTCGACGAAAAGAGTGAAGTTCTGAGGATCTTATTTCACCGCAGGAGAACTTGTTGAGGGGAGGGGGGTTCTGGGAAGGACTCCATGGTTGCGGGCCTGATTGCGCGCTGTCTGAAAAAAAAAAGACACGGAAGATTTTAAAGAGAGAGATCGCAAGAAGGCACGGTTCAGGCCATCCCTAAAAAAACTCACCAAGTTTCCACCGCCGTGACGTGCAGCAAGACAGGGAAAAAGAGGGGGAAAGGAAGGGAGTGAATATCAAAAACCTCGACCATTGCTGTGCGACTGGGGGCTGGGGGACAAACGACTACGGGATCAAAGTCGCCCGGAAACCAACAACTCCAATGTTAAGTTAAACAGGGGTAAGAACTGGGTGGCAAGGGAGGGAAAAAGGGAGAATAAGAAGCAAACGGGAAAAAGGATGGGGAAGACTATCCTTGCAACCTGAAAAAAGCAAACCTGTGCGTCAATACAACCAAGGAAGACTACGAAGTATGAAAGAGGGGAAAAAAGGGGAGTTAGACGAGCTCAATGGGAATCGTGGGTACTGGGGAACGAGGGACAAAAAAAGGGAAGGATTACACCGGAGGGTTTCGTGCCTATTAACCGGTTTTGCGTGTAGGGACTGGAAAGAGAGCAGAACAGCATACGTACTCCTTAGAAAAAGCGCTGACGGGGAGGGGGGGGCCAAGCTCAGCAACCTTGACCTAGGGGGGTAGGGGAGGCTGGACGAAGACAACTAAACTAAAGCTCTCTCACAGTACATATTTATACTACACATCTAAGGGAAAAAAGCAGAAAAATACCGAGAGAAGGGGAAAGGCACCCCAATTACCCCAGTAATTTAAGGCAAAGGACTACGAAAGTGGGCTAGTCATCATCACCAAGGGAATCGGAAAGGAAGGACTGAGGTGTCTTGGTGAAAAAAAAAAGTTTCAAAATCAGGGAGCATACCGATGAAAATGCTACGGCGTTGAAAAAGATGTGCTCCCCCAGCCGGTGACGTAAGGACATAACCAAAAGTAACTGTTCCCAGACATCGGGGAGAAAGAAAAAGCACGAAACAGGCAAATTCGAACAAGGTTCCATTGATAGAAGAATGGAAGCTCTCGATTAACGGCAATACAAGTACTACAATGGGGGGGGAGGGGGTGTATATGACGGACCAGCTTGTCGGACACGACACTGCGAAGGGAGAAAGGGTGTCAGCCGTGCAACCGGGAAGGCAACCAGCAAGAGAGGTCCACAGAAAAAAAAACAAAAAGCAAAGAATCATAAGCAGTCATACGACAATTCACACAAAAAAGAAAAAAAAAAGAAAAGGCCACGCGTCAATCAAAAGAGGAGGAGCTGTACGCGCAAGACTCAAATGCTTGGACAAGAACCGGTGAAAACGTTAAACACACCACAACTGGCAAGGTAGAACACCACCCCAAAAACCGCCGCAGCATCTGCCATGAGAAGAAACCCCAAGAAACTCTTATGGGAAAAAAGAGTTAGGAAGAAAGAAGGAGAGTTGAGCCATCTCCTCGAGGGGAAAGGGGGACTCAAGTACGATTTCATGGGCTAAAATCTCACAAGGGGGAATGCGCCATCGGCCGGGGGTCAATTAAAGCGTAGAGCAGCAGTGGTTTCTCACCAAAGAACGAAGTGTGGAGGGTAGTCCAAATTCAAAGGGGGGGCAACCCTTACCGGAAAATTCAGATGGAACGCCTTGGGAAGGCAAACAGGGGCCGGGGGAGGGTAAAGAGGGGGCTCAGGATAAAGTGCCGTACACGTACTTCAATGGCATCATTCGGACTTGCAAGCGGAAAGGGTTACCAATCTATAATGGGCAACTGGAAGAGAATCCTCGGAAGAAGGTCAGTTTCGGGGACGAGAGGAGGGCCCTGGGGGGACAGGCCTGCGTATCAAAGGGGATCTCAGCTTGGTGCCCAGAAACGCTGATAACTGATCTGTTCGCACGAACTGTTGGGAAACCGAGATCATCTCGACACAGACTTCTCCCCGGAGAAGCCTATAAATCCCCGCCCGGGGAAATACTCTCCCGGCGCACCGAGAATTCGGACTCAAGGTTGCATGAGGGGGTCTGAGGTATCGAGGAATTAAGGTCAAAACCCTGGCAGAAAAGTGCGCAGTGAGGGGAAAGAGGAAAGGAGCATACGCTTAGTAGAAGGCCACTAAGTGGTGAGGGGAACTGGAAAAGAAAAACGTTGCTAGATGGAAACCGTAATATACAGAGAAGCGACCAATCTCTTTGGATGCCAAAAGGCCACGATCGGCGCGGAAGTGCTCGAGGGGGCGGAGAACAAACGAGCTCAGAACTATGCACGCGGCACGCAACGAAGCATCTCTAACGTTGGGGGGAAAGTCCTCTCGACTTCTCAGAAACTCCCGTGAGACCGGGACACTAGTGAAAGAGACTAAGGTGATGACGTCTTGCCCGCAAGACCCGCAACGAAGAGGGTGTACGAATAATTTTTTGTAAAATGAGACTACATTGGGGGGGGGCATTGGGTAGTTTAGGGAAGATCAGGTTACAGGAGAGAGGGGGAGAAAAAAGCAATTGATCCCTTCCCAAGAAAGAAGGGAGGGGGGACCCCATCCTGATAAAGGCCCCGTGCAATGCAAAAGCCCAGAACTCACTTCTTCGGAATAAAAAAGGAGAAGTAGTCCGGCTCAGAACAAAGGCTCACAAAAAGAGCATAGCCTTGATTCGAAAAACCGGTCCTCTCTTAGAAGTCACCAATCGAAGAAGAACCCACCTTGAGCCGAGCGCCAGAAGGGGAGGAAAGGAATCCCATCTCCGGCAGGCGGGCAACACTCGTCTCCTGACAGAAAAAGAGGGTCGGTAAGAGGGGGAAGCGGAAGAAGAACGAGAACATAGATAACTTTCGATCGAAGGTCGCCTTCAAGAAACCTATTAGAGGGAGCCAAACTTTTGCCGGGGTAAGAGCGCTCGAGAGAAAGAAAAAAGGGTTCTCTGCACTCTCTTTAAGACTCAAAGGTTCAACCGGCGAAATCAAAGGAAAAAGCTCCGGGGGGTCTTAAGAAGAAGACGCCGGGGAGATGTGAACCTAAGTGACAGAAAAAACACGAGTGTCTCGGCAACTGCAGAATAGCTTCTCTCTTGGAGAGTTAGCCGAAAAGCAGGAAAGGGTGCAAGTCTAGTGTAGTCTTTGCCGGTGACGTTGGGAAGGCGAAAACGGCGGTAGAAAGAAGCAATAGAACTGTGGCACTGCTAAGAAAAATGGAGCGAAAGGCAGATTCAGGGGGGAGGGGGACGCCGCCAGACACCCCTCAGGGGCAAAGTGTGAATCGCTCCCGGGTACAAAGCGCACCCTCCTCAGAAGAGCAGAGGAGGGAAAAAGTCCGATGATGTCAATAGAAGCAAAAAGAAAACAAGATAGGAGTAGGAAAAGGAAATCGAAGGGGGTCCCCTTCCGAGAAGAAGAAAGAGGCTAAGGAGGGCGGTTGCTGAGAAGGGAAGATGAATGCAAGTGTGAAAAGGGGAGTTTTATTGAGTCCAGGGACCCCGCATCGAGATGCGGAGTAGAAAAAACGAGGTCCACAATACTTCTAGACTTAACAGAAACAATCTTACACTGGAAACAGAAAGGGGAAAGAAACCCCGAGGTCGGAGCGCAGAAGAACGTTCGTGAGAGAAGCTTCTCTTTCCATGAGGTCGAGCAATTACTATCCTCAGGATGGAATGTTGAGAGAAAGGAGGTACATGTACTCGGCAGCGCGAGAGGGGAAAAAAAAAGTACGTCTGAAATAGGAAGGAACAATGGGGGGAATTGGTTCAAGAGAAGACCAAAAGTCTTGGAGGGAAAAAGAGCACCGAGATTCAAGGCCAGTGGGCGAGCGTCCGAAGTTCCTCGAGCTCAAAGGAGAAAGGGGGAGAGGGAAGTCCGGAGTCTAGGGGGGGCGGAAGTAGTACACCGGCCCCTGTGGATCAGCATTGGCGTGCCTTGGGGGCTGTGAATTGATGCAAACAGAGGAGGGGAAAGGTTGGTGGTGCGGCTTTGGACTAAAGGGGGTTCGAAAAAAGGGGGGTGGTGGGAACATCTCCAGTATATTCAATAGGGTGCGAGACGGGGTGATTCTGATTGAATACTCGTGAGAGAAAAAGGGAAGCGGGCCCGTGGTGGCCTGCGTGCTTCTGTATTTTTATTCAACATAAAAAGAGGAGGGAGGGGAATGCGTCGGAGGGGAGAAAAAGAAATCTCAGTAGGATTAATCACAATCTGAGAAACAAAAACCGGGACCCGAGCAGGGATAGTTTAGGGGGAAAGGGGAAAAGGAATTAAGAGGCAGCGGCGGGGTCTATCCAGCGCTCTCGAGCGCGAAACTCGGAAAAGAAGTCCGGGGGCTCTGAAAGAGAAAATCAAGTTCGAAGAGTTCCGACTTGTCGTTGGAAGGGTGTCACTCATCAACGAGGGACTGTGAAAGAAAAAAAAAGCCCGGACCGCGAAGGGGGAACTTGAGACAAGGGAGGACGCGCGTTTCGAGTAATTTCTGAGAGAAGCCTGAAAAGAAAGGCAATGGACAGGGGGGAGAACCAAAGAGGGGGCCTCCTGATTACTAAAAGCGGAAAGATGGAGCTCTAAACTCCAGGGAAAGGGGACGCATTTAATGGACTTCACTCCCTGTAAAAAAAATAATGGGAGAAGGGACATAAAAAAAGGGCAAAGGGAGACTAGGGTCGCGTAGGAGCCTTTAGATGAGGGAGAGGACAAAGGGGCACTATTATAGCGTGGGCCATCCGGTAAACCGCAGTATCTGTTCGAACGGTCCAAAAGGAAGTGGCGAACACCTCTCTAGAGGTGGAAACCATCGAAAGCTCCCCCATTGTTGGATCAGGAAGGGCGCCAACACGGGCCCACGACGATCGACGCGTAGGGGAAGCGGGGGGGGGGGGGGGGGGGGGGGGTGGTGGGGGGGGGTGGGGGGGGTGGTTGTTGCTGGGTGTTGTGGTGGGGGGACACACTGTTGAGGTTGGTGTTTGTGGTGGTGGGAAGAATTCTCAGTCCTGCCCCTTTCTCCTCCTTTAATGCTCTGTGGCAAAGCTCGACGCAGGCCCTTGAGTCCGGGACGAGGGTCCCCTGAGCATACATACTACCTCGAACTCGGACCATCTGCCCAGAACCCTTTCTGGGTACGGGTGGACCACTGGGTAAGAAAGCAACCAGTCACTTCTTGTGGGGGGAGAACACTCAGAGCGGAGAGGGACTACAACTGGCGCTTGTCGCCTCTCAATGAACAGGGGGGGGGAAAAAAAAAGTACCTAAGGGGAATCGGGAGTCCCAGAGACGATGGGGAGGCCAGCCAAGGGCGGCGATCGTAACATCTTTCGGTCAAGCCGATTTCTTAGTTCTTAGGAGGCTCTTGTAGGGATAAAGTCTAGCAGTGTGGTTCAACCGGAGGAATAATCCCTTGTCGCGGGAGACCAGATCTTCCCGCTAACTGGGGGATTGATTGGAGCTGGGCAGTGGACTGATCAGAAGGAGCAGGTAAAAGGAATTTTGGGTTAAACTGGGGGGGGGTGCTAAAAGGGAGGGGTAAGGAAAAAGGTTGCCGGCGGCCCTGAGCGGGAAAAGGAACCACGCTTGTTAGGGGGGTTAAACCAAAAAGAATTTGTGTTGTCTTACGTTGGAAGAAAAGTCACCCGGAGCTAGAGAAAGGGGGGGATCCAAGGTTACAAGGGGGAGATTCCTCGGAGCCAGAAGCGACAAGGTAGAGCGGGAGCCAGAAGGGGGGGAGGGGAAAAGGGAGATCCAGTAGGCTCCACGAGTATTTCAGCTGGAGGCCAGTTTGT
>Ga0179593_1515030_pt1 | contig 12084 bp, 13 predicted proteins | sample CZODoug2_1_08_16_FD_185931 | JGI IMG/M metagenome (GOLD analysis project Ga0179593, IMG submission 185931) | Vadose zone soil fungal communities from Angelo Coast Range Reserve, California, USA - CZODoug2_1_08_16fungal (PacBio error correction) | ecosystem: Environmental > Terrestrial > Soil >...
GGAAAACTCCCCCGAGGGGGGAATCGTTTACAAAGTCCTGAAAAGGGGGCGACCGAAGCGCTGTCTTACGTGCAGGGGGGGGGGGGGACATGGGAAGGGTCTCCCGGGGGAAGGCAACCTAGTATAGCTTGGACTTTTGGAGATTTAAGAAGCGAGAGTTCTTAAAGATGGAGGGGGAGCCTTGAAGAGCCTGCTGCAAGTTTATTCCAAAGGGGGAAATTCGGACCCGGAGGATAGGCTGAAGAAAAGAGAATTATGAAAGGGGGTCCTCCTGAAGAAGGGGAACACGAGACCGAGACAATTAAACAGAAAGAAAAAATGAACCCAGGGTTAGATCCCAAAGTAATTAACGTCGAAACATAGGAAACGTTCTCGTGGGGTCCATACAGAAGGATTTGGTACGGGGTTATCTCAGAGAAAGTCTCAACTGACCTCCTCACGTTCGATGAGACGAACTCTCAAGCGGAAGGGGAAGAAAGATTCTTGCGAGATGGTATCCACGGTAATACAGGAGACATGTTAGGCCCGGGAAGTACTTTGAGGGGGATAGACCGGTCTTTCGATGAAAAAGAAACGAAGATTTTTAACGTGGTAAAAAAGAAGAAAAATAGGACGTTGAAGATTCGAAGGGCTTGTTACACAGGCTTAAGGGGGGGGAATCGTCACCTTCCTCTCTCAGCGCCGGTGCTAAAAAATCGGGGGGGCCCTTCTCCCACACCGCGATGGAACACTTCTGATTGGGGGCGGAGGGAGGGGGCTTGTGCTTCGGGTCAGAACTAACTATGGGTGACGTGCCTCTGGTCTTATACACTGAAGCCGGAAATCCCTTCATGGGAATCATGAAAGGATTGGGCGAATCTTTGGGGGGGAAGCTCAAGTTGCCATCCGCCGAAAAACGCATCAGGTTTAGGTTTCAAGCAAACGAACTAACACCCCGAAGCGAACTTACATCTTAATTTGGCGCTCGAAAGGGGGCTAAAGCGCGACCTGGAAGGAGGAGTCCTGGAGGGGAGGAAAACTCCTAAAACTGACATGCGGGGATAGTCCACAAAGGATGGGGAGAAATTTGGGGATATGTGATAAACACAACTCTTCTCTCCGGACCGGGGGGTAGGGGCACACCTATAACAGGATACACTAAAAGACGCTGGGCCTAAAACAGTGAAGACCTGGAGGATAGGGTCGCCCTTCGTCTAAGTCATATTCTCTCCTATCAGGGGAGCTATCGGCCCTCGGGGATGAGGTGTGGGCCGAAAGAAAAGTGTCGGGCGGGCACTTAATTCAAGGTCCTACGCCGAAAAATCTCCTCTGCGCAAATGCAAGCAGACTTTGGAAAGGAACGAATACGGATGACGGAATTCATCTGGTCGAAAGTCTATCTTCAAAATGGGAGTGCCCCCGAAAACATATAAAGGACCACGAGACAGTGGTGTTGGTCCTCAAACAAAAAAAAAAGACGCGAAGTTCACACATCAATGAAGCTGGCAAAAAAAAGGAAAAAGCGTTGGGCGAAAGAGGACCATCGTGGGGAAAGAAGGGAGCCGGTTGTCCATTAAATAGACTATTGGGGCAACGGAGCAGCAGGGGCTCTCCGGGGAGAAAGAGGGAAGGATGTTCCGAGGAGTGGCTTGGGGGATGGCGACATAAAACGATGGAGACACAGCGTCAACCCGTAAGAAAGCATGCATCACGAAGTTGACTCTGGTTAAATTTGGTCCATGCGTCATAGGGGGGAAGCAGATCGAGGGTTACTTAGGGCAAAGAAGGAGAGTTCAGTACAAAAACAGGGGGGATCAGGTGTGCGCTGATTGTGACCTAAGGAGAGGGCCAAAGTGCCAGGGCTCGGGAAACACTCTGAGGAAAGTGGGGTGGATCTCCTCAAAAGGGTCACATCACTACTACTCTTGTTAGGCAAAGCTGCCCATGACTATCCTCAAGGGAAAAGAAGATCGTAAGTCCACTAAAAAAGTTACTGGGTGACAAAAAGACCGGTACAGAAGGACAGTGGCGTATTTCAAAACAAAGGTGGAACTTACGGTTACATAGGATAATAACAACCCTTCAGTGAACGGGGGTGACATACACCAAAGAACAAAGGGTTGCTTGATCTATATCGGGGAGCGTGAAGGCAGCGCGGGCCACGCTCTTAGGCCGGAGGAGGAAAAAAAAAATTCTGAGAAGAATAGGTACTACAAATATCAAGTAAGGATATCAAGAAAAGTCAGGAGAACTTGGGAAGGGGGACCATTTGGGGGGGACTTCATCGGTTAAAAGGAGCACTCCGTTCGGTCGGAGGGGGACCGGCTGAATAGTCTTATTTGAGGGGATCACACCACTAGTGGGGGCTTTATGGGGAGAAAACTATCGATAACCAAAACAAAAAAAGTATTATTGTAGAGTAGCTATCTGGTATTCAAAAAAAAATGGACATTAGATCCAACTAATTGGGGAAACATGAACGACAGAAAAAAGGAAAGGATTATAACGCTCACAAAAAGGGGAAATGGAGCAGATCTCCTGCTGGAAGCATCTAATACGATATTGAAAATCTCTGATCGGATTAATATTACGGGTATTCTACTAAATATATTCAAGAAAGGAAAGGGGAGCGAAAAGCAATCGAGGTCTTCAACTCTGCTATGAAACCTTGGGATTGGTCTAAAAAGTCTTTCACTTGCCTGTGTGAGAGAGACGGGGGAGTCCCCTCCCTGAAAGAAATCGAGTTTTAGTGTGTACAGAAGAACTTTCCTGAAGACCGAGGGTTACGGCGGACTTTCGGAGAAAAAATGAAAAAAATATACGAAGGGGCCCGAAGCTGCTAAGGGGCCTCGTTAAGCGAAGGGGCAGAGCGGGGACCTTCCTGACTGAGGAGGGAAGACGAAGTGAGCTTTTTGGATTCTCTCTCATGGGCTGTAGGGTTTTCAAGAAGAGACATGCCCTTGGGGAAACCAGCCGATGACTGCACCAATGCACTCTTATCCTACATCGCGAAGGGAAAAAAGATCGGAAAGTGGGGCCCGCCAAAAGGAGGGAAATCGGCTGACAAGCCGGGGAAAAACGCTCCATACTGTCATGAAGATTCCTGTCCGGGGGGGGAAAACTTGCGTTGAGAGCAAAATCCTCGCAACAGTAATAACAAGCCTCGAAAGCGAACGAGTCGTAGCAGGAGAGGGGGGAAAAAAGGAGGAAACACGTTTTCCGATAGGATCCTGCGAGGAGGTACAAGCAGGGGGGGGGGGAAGAGCGGGTCGGCACCGGGAGAGGAGGGGGGGGCTTAAAAAAAAAAAAGGGTAGCACTGTGAAGTGGAACTTTAACGAAGGAAAATCGTTACCGGGGAAACCTTGAAAAAAGAAGGGTAGTGGGGGGGGGGAGAGGAGGGTGCAAATCCATGGGAATAAGCGCAGAAATCATGATGAAGAAAAGGGAAACGGGCATTCTGTAGCCAAAGGAGAAAAAATCGGAAATTTGGTAGATGCGCGATGTTGAAGGGGGCTTCCGGGAGGTCCAAAAAACCGACGAAAATAGGGGGCAATCACTAGAAGAGTTCGAAAGCCGGAAGAAGACAATTACAGAGAAAGGTTCAAAGTATCTCTTCTCAGGGGGCGGGGTCATTGATTAGGGTTGGGGCGCCGGAAAAAATGTGTAACTAAGGGAGATGGGAAGGAGGCACGGCCCAGATCATAATGCACGGCTACTTTCTTCGAGAGACGTGGGAGAAGTCCGCACTAAGGACGGCGAGGGCGGGCCACCGAAAAGAGGTCGAAAGGGAGGAAAACGGACCTCAAAAACCCGGGAAGAGGCACTATTACAGAAGCGAGGTGGGTATACATTGAAAAAAGAACGGCCAGACGCCAATTTCTAGTGATCTTTACTTATTTAAATGAGGAATCACCACAAAGAAGTAAAGCCCAATCCAAGGGAGTTTAAGGGAAAAATGGCGCCCCGCTTAAAAAAAGCAAGAGGAAATATCATAACTCCTGGGGTTGTTTCTACTTGCCAAAAAATCGATAGGTCTTTCCACACTAAAAGAAGTCGTAAATCTGATGTGTGCTTATAGTTAGTGCCATAGTCATCCGACGGCTTACGCCAAGCCGGAACGTCCTGAAGTCTGCGATAAAAAAGAAGTAATATCTTAGAAAGCTTAAGGAGGCGAAAACGGAATCCGGGAAGGATTTTCTTAGGAAAGAGAACTTCGTCCAAGAGAACTGAAAAGCAGCCCTGGGCTCAGGGGGGAGGGGGAGCCTGGGAGCGCCGGAGCCCTTCCGAAAAAGGAGGGCTTCCTTATCAAGAAAAGGGACTCTCAAAAGTGAACTATTTGCGGGGGATCCTCGGGAGTCAATCTTATTCTAAAAGAGAACCTTTCTAGGTCCGCCTGCCCGTCTAACTTCTCTAGGGAATTTCTACCAGAAGGGAGGCCAGTGGGGTGTGGGAAACATGTGTCAAGAAGGGGCTCCAAAGAAGGTTTGTGGGGCAACAGATCAATTCCGGGGGAAATCAAATTTTAAAAGTAAATACGTAAAAGGGAGGAGTCTGATCAGCGTAATACAGGAAGATTTTCAAAAACTGCACAATCCGGCTTAGAAGCCTCTCATGGGAGGGACCAGTCGCCCTTCGCGCAGAAAAGGGGCGGGAAAAGGGGAAAGGGATACAACAAACGGGGTCCGAGCGGCTACGAAAGGAGGGAGACGGTAGAAGAAAAGGAAGAACCATGGAAACCGAAACGGACACCGTCTTGCCGAAAGGGAAGACGTTAGGAAAAAAAGTGCGGTTGACCGGTTAAGGGGGGAGGCCCGAGTCAGGGGAAGGTGTTGGCATGGAAGAATCACAACAAGGAGGATGATTCTAGAAGAATCCACAACTACAAGAAAAAACAAGCAAACACGGGAGGAGTACTACAAAGGAAAATCTATTAGTCACTTCAGGGGAGAGTCCGAGAGCACTCCGTTTGTTAAGGGAGCTTGATGCGACTACAAGGATTTCTAAGGTGTCCGTTTGGGGGAATGCCCGCCCTCCAAGAAGCTATCGCGGCGGCATCTAGCCGGGCCAAATGACAGCCGAAATAATCGGGTGGGGGGGAAAGCTCGTTTACAGGAATGGAGTCCGGATCCGAGGAAAATCCGGGGGGAGTGGGAGACGGGCTTTCCCTAGCCCGAAAAAAGAACTTAAAGGACTGCCATGGTTAGATACGACAACGAAAATGGGGGGGAAAAAGATATCGCGTAAAAAGGGGGAAAACGGGTGAGCGTGGGAGGTCTAACCTCGGATGGGGGGGGCTTTTTTCGCAAGGAGGGGAAGGGGTACACCTATCAGAAACTCAATGAAAATCGGAAAAGGAAGAGCGAGGGGAAGAACAAGCGAGAGGGACCGCGAAACAGGAGGTCAGGCCTTCAAAACCTTCGTCCCAAAGTCCGGAAAGGGCCTCTCCCTTTCGAGAGCTCAGTGTTTCTAAGAAAACTAAAAGATAAAGCCAAAAACATGAGGTTCCCCAGGGGGAGCGCTCTCATATAAGGGAGTTACAACTCTAGCTGAGAGGAAAAAGAGCTGGGAAGGAGGGAGAGGGGGCCGTCGCTGGCGAATCATTATTGTCTACGCGACGAGAGGGGGGGGGGGGGAAAAACCGAGATTCTGGTCAAAAGGAACCCGCTGAAAAAAGGGAAGGAAAACGAATTTGAGGCCGAGAGTAGATCCTGGAAAGGACCTGGAAGAATTGCCCGAAAAGAAGTGCGGCGTAGGCGTGCAGGGGGGAATCTCTGTTTCCCCAAAAAGAGAACGAGCAGCCAAGTGGGGGACGTAAAAGAAAAAACCCCTTCCGAGGATATCGGCGAAAAGGGTGGGAAAAAGGGTGTTGCCGCGACGCGCTGGGGGCAGCGACACTTCTACGAAGGTGGGATGATCCGCGGGGAAACCTTACCGCCTAAAAAGATTATTATCTGAAATCATAACGAGACTTAAAATCAAGAGTGAAGGTGGCAAGGAAAAACGGCTCGCCTCGAAAAACGTAGATCGGCACACCAAAGGCGCTATTAAAAAGCAGAAAGGGGTACAACGGGCTTCGAGAAAGAAAAAGGAAGGCCTTCATCGGAGAGCAGGAGAGGGCGAAGGAGGATTGTAAATGTTCGTCTGTTTGAAGAGGGAAGATTTAACCAGGTATAGCCGAACATCGAAAGAAAGAGAGAAAGCTTGGGTGAAGAATAAGGGAGAAATGACTCAGCTTGTCTCCGGAGGGACAGAGGATGGAACTGGAATTTAAGGGACTCCCCGATCCAAAAAAAAGCGAAGGTCAGAACCCGAAGACAGCGGTCAAGGGCCACTCACATGCTCGGCTGGAACGAAGGACTCATTTGGGAAATGCGTCTACATAGAGAAAGGCGATCCGTTTGAAAAAAAAGAGATTGGGGGGGCAACGTGAATTCCTTCGGAAAGAAATACGCGAAGAGGCTCGGAAAAAAAAAAAAAAAAGACGCGTCTTCTAGGGACAAAAAACAGACACTGATTTCCGACAAGGAAAGGGGTTCAACTAAAAGCTTCCGAAAGAGAAAAAGAACAGGGGGGGCGTGGGTGGGAAGAGTGGGGAATTTCAAAAACAGCGCAAGGGGACAATTAGTTGGGAAGGGATGGCACGATCGGGGCTGGCTGGAAAAAAAGTTATCGATTAGAGAGCGCTTGGGTGTTTAAAAAGAGGCTTGAAAAGGGGACTTTCATCTAGAACAACCGGATTCAAAAGAAGAAGGCAGCTCGCCGAAATGGGAAAGAAATCAAGGCTCGTGACCTGTATTAAAAAAAGTCCCGGATATATCCGCGAAACCCAGCCCGTTAATACCAAGGCCAAGAGCCTTGGGGGGGGGAAAAAAGTCACGCTCGAAGGAAAGGGGAAAGAAAACTATTTCAAAAAAAAAACTCAAAGTGAGGGCAAGGGACTTTTACAAGTCTATCCGAAAAAAACCGAACTCGAAGTTCCAAACAAATAAAAACGGGAGAAGACGACGGCTGAAGGGAACCCAATTTCGATGCTCTCCGAGGAGAGTTCAATAGTCCGCAGCGGTCAGGGGAAAAAATCTCTCCGAGTCAGGGGATCAACTCACTATCATGAAGGAGTGAAAATAACTTAAGAAGCTTTTCCCTAAAGAAAAATGTGTCGAGCGGGCTTCTCAAGTCTGTCGTGGGGGCTCTGTCGACTCGGGAGGGTTGAGTCGCAAAAGGGGAAAAAAAGAGGGGTGGGGGAAAGGGGCCAGGTTCTTGGGTCTCAACAATCTCATCCGTGGGGGAGTATAAAAAAGAGATAGTGCAAAAAAAAGGTAAACCAGGTGGCATTAAAAAAAAAAAACGATCGAAGCGGAACGAGGAAAAAACGTAGGGAACTAGCTTCACAAGGAAAGAAAAAAAGGTCGGAGAAGGAAGGAGGGCGCAAATGAAGTTATTACAAGAAACGGGAGGGAAACTATCTTATTACTACGAAGAGGGAAGTAAATAAGGCCGGGAGGAAGACTCCATATCCATCGCTCGATTAAGGCCTTTTTGGGGGAACTTTGGGGAGGCCTTTGTCACCAGTGGAATTGACTGTATGGAGATTACGGATGGGAAATGCAGGCAGAAAGGTTGTGGTTAAAGATCAAAGGCAATAAAAGTGCAGGCTCAGATTTAGCGTGGTCCTCACAATTCAGGAATGGACTGGAGAGGCCTTTGTCTCTGATAGGGCCAGCAAACACGGGACTGAATAAAAGGAAGGGGGAAAAAAGGTGATGCTGATGAACGTTTCGGCTCATGTTTACTTCGGGGGGGGCAGAGGGACAAAGGTGCAAGGAGGTCAACATCAGCCGCGAGGAAACTCTATCATCGGAAAGAGCAGAACGAAAGGCTTTGAAAATACGTCAAACGAGCGGAGAAAGCCCCTGGCCCATGCGAAATAGGAAACCACGTAGGAATGAGTCTGCTGCAGGGACACGGTCCTTTGTTGGAAACGTTTCCCTTGAATAGAAGAATTGTAGGTACTCATTAGAGGAAACAGCGTCTCGGGGGAAAGCGCCGTCTTATAGCCGGGATCTAAATTGCCGTAGAGGGTGACGAAAAGCGTAAATTCAGGAATGGATCAACAAAAAGGGGGAAAGGAGGCGAAAGTCTAATTGGTGAAATCAGGGATTTTCCATACGAGAAAGGTTTGCGCAAGTAACTCTGTAGGGAGTGGGAAAAAAGAACCGGGAAGGAGATGTTCTCGGTTCAGGGGAGTGGAAACGGATAGTAAAAATCGAAACGCAGTCACGGTCGGACTGGGTCCAGTCCTAAAAACGGCTTGGGGGGAACAGATTCGGAGAAAGATGGTGGGAGGGCGAAGCTGTCGGCGGGCGTCGGTCCCGGGGAAATAATTTCCACGGATACAAAAACAAATCACAGAAAAAACGTACGGGGGCTACCTAAAACAGATGCGCTTGAACAGTAGTCCTACAAAGCTCCTACGGGCTCAATTTCCGCGGGCAGTTGATTTTCCCTGGTTTATTGAGTGTAGAAGTCCCTTGCGGGAAGGCGCTATGTTCTCTTTCTAGTCAGAATATGAGTCAAAAGTTTCTCCCTGAGAGGGGATTTCTTTAATATAATCAGATGGCGAGTCAGCTGGAAAGGCAGGGAAAAACGAATCATCAGGCCAGGTTCTCCGAGGGAGAAAACAGAAAGCGGACCAACAATTGAGAGCCAGTGCCGAATTCAATCATAGGAAGGGGTGGCGAAATGGTCTAGACTTTAAAAAGAACACTTGGCTGATTCCGGGATTTCCCATGAGCTGGAAACAAACGGGCCCCTTAGAAGGGGGGCAAAATCTCATAAATATTCCTCTTCCTGGCTTGCGAAGCCATCATAAAGAAAGGAGCCTCATTGGGAGAAAATGCGTACAGGTTCCCAAGACGGAACCATATTCGGCAAGGGCTATTTTTCGGGGGTTCCATTTGACGAGGAGGGGGGTCTAAAGAGACATCTGGGGGGATTGGTCATATCCGTCCCCCCCCGGAGGGGGTCGTAAAGGCATAGCTGAGAGAAAACGGCGCAAACCTGTTCTTAGAAGGGGGCTGTCGTCCAAAGTAAGACTAAGCGAAAAAGGCGGAAGCAGGCGCTGTCGGAAAATTGAGCGCCCGGATTCGAGAAAGGACACTTGACGAGGGGGAACGCTCGACAATGAGGAACAATTGCGGGGGAGCCGAAGACGAAAGAGGTGAGATCAAAGCTCCGGAAGCGAGGGAAGAATGTCCCTGCAAAGACCGTTCTCTGTTGGGGTCGACTTTTTGATATTTGGTGTGGTGATAGAAACCAAGGGGGGTACAATCAGAGACGAGGGCCTTTTAAAGGCTTCCAAAGGGGCGAGGCGACCGCGAAACTCGAGTATTCTAAAAGAAGGGGGGTCAGAGAGGGGGACTTAGCGGTGAGGATAGAGGGGGGGGGCCACCCTCAATGGCATCGAAGCCGCTCTCTGGGGTATTACCAAAGCCTCGGGCTCAAGGCGCTGCAGTACAGAAGGACACTGTAAGAAAAAGAAAAAGGGCAGGAGTTAGAAAAATGAGCAAACGGGGAAGGGAGAAGAAGTCTTCGAGAACCCTTGAAGGTTGAAAGAGGGAATGAACGGTCGGACCTATATGAAAAGGGAGTTGGGGGATTGAGCAGAGCTCTCAACAAACAAACGGAAAGAGAGATGCAGACAGGACTACACGGAAATCTTTTCACCGGACACAGTCAGACGAGGGGGAAAAACACCTGCGTGAAGAAGAAGCGCTGCTAAAAAAAAAAAAGCGGTGGGGGCAAAGGGGGGGATGCACTTAGCCGACGGTCTTCTTCTGTGGAAGTTGAAAAGAGGAGAAGATCGCTGAAGGGAGGCTGTGCAAAAAAAGGAAGGAAGAGGACTAAGGAACGTGTCACTCTCTTGGCCAGGGAAATGAGATCCGAGCAGCAGTAAATCGTAGAAGCAGAGTTAGCCGTCGGGTCACACGGAGCGAGAGTGGACCAATTAAAAGTTTTGAAGAAGAAAAGGGGCCAACTGGTAGATAAAAACCTCCTGAAAAGAGGGAAGAAAAGTCGAAGAAAAGGTTCGCGAGGGTGCAGGCCAGACCGCTGCCCGTATTTGATCGGGGGGGGGAAGACAGACTGGCTAGAAAAAAGGAAACCCTCAATGTAAGAAGACGATTGCCGGGCAAAGATAGCGCCGGATGACTAAAAATGGAGGGGGGGGAAGTTCTGGTCAAACAGGCAGGAAAAAGAGATACAGGCTCCAAAAAAAATGTGTTCTCTATAGTACTAGCTGCAAAGGAATCGAACAAATCTTGGAACGAGGAGAAAAAAATTAAGTGCAGCTATACTAGTCGAGGGATGAAGGGAAGCAGGGGAGCACCGTTCAATGAAGGGGCGCGCCGTAGCTGAAAAAAAGCTCAAAACACCACCCAAAAAAAACGTAATGGACAAAGCGGTTGACAAAAGGGGCTCCGTCGCACTATAATAACAATGATTTCTGTCTAGGATCCTCCTGAAAAACCGGAACGGGAAGGGAACGAAAAATGAGGGGGAGCGCTATCGTGGGGAAAGCCTGGGCCTCCTAAAAGCTCCTCCACGGGTGGATGGCACGTCTCCAGAGGTGAGAAACCTTGAAAAAGGAACCAAAATGAATGAAGTCCTTGCTATTGGGTCGCGCTCCGGAGGGCGGCAACCTTCGAGCGACAAGGGGCACTAGCGCCGCTTAAAAGGGGCTCGAATAGGGGAAGGTTATAAAGCGGTTCCTTTAAGATCACGAGGGGGGGGGACAAGACCGACGAAGAGGGCGGGACCTCGCACATGGGTGAGGGGCGACACTAAACTGGAAAAGGAACTTCTCTCTGAAAACAGCTACGAATTCCGCAGGAGGGGAGGAGGCATCCATGACTCATCGGCATCGGGCTAGCGGGGGGGCTCCAAGAGGTGGGAGGATTGGAACTTCGTGGAAAAAAAATTTTTTGTCAAGCAGCCAAGAAAAAAAGAAAAGAGGCAATCTCTCTCAAAAACGGTTTGAGTCGAGAAGAAATGCCTTTACTTTCATCTCTATGCGAAAGACAAAAAAACAAACAAAGACCCTAACAAATCTAAAAGGGGAGTCCCCATCACCTCTCACCCCCTCAGTCCCCGGTCAGTACCACTAGACCAGCGGTAAAGGAGAAAGAAAGAACCATAACTAAAGGGGGGGGGGAAACAAACGCCTGACACGCAAATGGAAAAAAAGAACGGCTACGGCGAAAAAAGTGGAAAAAGAAGATTTGAAGGGTCCTTTCTCATTCGAGAAAGCTCGGTCACGTAGGGACGCGGGTTTGAGAAAGGTAGGGACAGTCACTAGAAAGTGAACGGAAGGACGGTCCTCTCCAGCAGCAAAAGAAAGAAGGTGGTACATTTGTCCTCTGGGGGAAAGGGGCAGAAAGAAGCGTGGAGCCATTAAAAGAGGGTTGCAGTGGCAAATCGTCGTGAGGAGAAGTTCAAAAAAGTTGGATCGAGTGAATGACGCGCGGGGAGGTTGGCCGAGAGAGGAGGCGGTCAAGAAAGCTAAAAACAACAGAAGGAAAAAAGCTGCAATCGTCATCGCGACAGAGAAAGGGTCTTCATTCAGCCAAGGGAAGAACTAACGAAAAGACCGGATCTTCAAAATCCAAGAACCGGAAGGGTTAGGGAAATAAAGCAGAAAAGCGAGCTACGAAGAGGAACGAATGGCTTATTTCAACAAAGAGCACTATCTTGGGGGACTGCAAAGGGGACGTTTACGAACCGGGAGGACCCAAACCCTTGTGGAAGTTCCCTCAAAAAAAAAAGAAAACGGGGGAAGGGCATCAACGGGTCGGGGCGCTGAAAGGAATAAGGCGCCGGGGGGCCGTATGGGAGCCGCATAATCGTCTTAAGGAAGAAGCTTCGGTTTCCCAGACAAGATCAGCTGGAAAAGGGCTAACGGCGCGCGGCTTTTATCCAAGGGGTGCGCATCGCGCCTGAGGGTCTCCTTTCTTTTCGTGTCAGGGGGAAAAAAAAAAGAGGCAAAAAAGTTGTGCAGTTGGCGGAAAAGGGTAAAGATGGGTTGGAGGGAGGGGGGGAGCAAAACAGCT
>Ga0179593_1604029_pt1 | contig 12084 bp, 15 predicted proteins | sample CZODoug2_1_08_16_FD_185931 | JGI IMG/M metagenome (GOLD analysis project Ga0179593, IMG submission 185931) | Vadose zone soil fungal communities from Angelo Coast Range Reserve, California, USA - CZODoug2_1_08_16fungal (PacBio error correction) | ecosystem: Environmental > Terrestrial > Soil >...
GACAGTCCGGGAGAAGACTCACTTGCACGACCGGCTTTCGGGAAAGGAATTCGCAAGGAAAAGGGAAATAGTAATCCCGCATTCTCATGGTTTATCGTGGGGAAAAGAGAAAATCATCTCCCACAAAGCTCTCAGAACTCTCAGCTCTTCGCCCTCAAAAAAGGAGGAGCACAGCGGAAAAAAAAACAGAGCTTCGCGCATGAAGACGGAATACTAAAGAAAAGAAAACTCTTCACGAAAGAAGCGACCTTCAGACCTAAGAGAGAAAAAGACTCTGAGAAAGAGAAAAAAAGGAAAGGGACTAACGAAGAGAAAAAGCCGAAAAGAGGGAGGTACTACTTCCTCTACAGGGAGGGAGAGCGACTAGTCCTTTCGAAAAAAGGGAAAGGGTCCTCACGGAGGAACATACCCACCCCCACTCTGAGTCAAAAAGGCCGGACGCGTCGCCAGAGGTGAGGGCCGTCTATATATCTTAACAAGAAAAAAAAGAAAGAAAGGCAACCTCTGGGAGAAAAAGAAATCGTCCTCGACGCCCTCGGGGAAGGAACGGTCTTGTGGGAGAGAAAGAATGCGCGAGCGGTCAAGAAGGGAGGAAGTCTCCTCCATGCCGGAAAGGAGGTTAGTGGGGGAAAGTGAAAGGAAAGGGGAGGTCCTCTCCGGTCAATCAGGGGAAACAAAGAGGGAAGGAGTAATTACGGAAGCAATACTGAACAGCAAAACAGAGAGTTTGATCTAGGAGAGGGGGAAGATTTTGGAGAAAAGGAAAGAAAAGCTAAATTCCTTCAGGAGCTACTAAAGTAAATACAATTTAATTAGAGAACAGAACCTCTGCTTCAAAGGGAGGAAAAAAGGACAAGCACGCCGCATCTGAATTAGGAAGTAACAGTAGGAAAAAAAGGGACTTCAAGACCTCTCTTTCACAAAGGACTTCCTCCTGTTCAAAGGAATCAACGCGAGAGGGGAGGCACAGATAGAAACGGGGAGGGGAAGAAAAAGAACCTAACCACAAACAAGGAAAGAGGGACGTTGACCTCGAACACCTAATAGGAAAGAGGAGCACTTCCACTTCGTCAGGGAGAAGGACTCGAAGACGGCGGGGGGGGGAAAAAAAGGACGAAAGCCTGCACGAAGAGGGGGGACCAGGAAGAAAGAAAGAAGGGAATCCCCGATCGTCGAAAAGACCTCTGTGCGAGAAGGGGAAAGGGGTCGGAAAAGGGGAAGGGCTTCTAATTGTCGCTCAAGCCAAAAAGAGAGAAAAGGGATTGGCGAGGAAAAAGATGGTCTTGGTCCGTCCATCGAAAAAAATAGTTGAGCACCTTGTCACAGAACGCGGATTCTGGGAAAGAATCGGAATCGAAATCTTTCTTGGCAAGGGGGGAGAGGAATCGGGGTCGGAGGGAGAATAACTCATAAAAGGAAAAAAAGAACTGGGGTAATTCAGCTAGGGGGGGAAGCGAGGAGGGGGAAAGGGGAAAGCGAGGTACCCTGACCTCGGGAGTTCTTAATCAAGAAAAGAGGCGAATCAAAAGGACGATATTTTACGCCGTAAAAAATGGTCCAAGCGGCAATTACCAAGGAGGCTAAGACTTCTCCAAAAGAAAGAGTGAGGTATCGCGTGAAATGAGGAACGTCATTCCGTTGATGCTTCATAAATTTCGCGTGAGAAGTTTGGGGGTGGAGCCACGAAACTCCTGAGAGAGTCTATCGCACATTGTGATCCGAGAAAGAGGTAGGTAAAAGGGAAGGCGCTCATCACAACAACCACGTAGGGATATAATGTGGGGGGGAGGAAATCAGGAGTCCTTGCACAGGGGGGAGACCGCGGCAACTACTTGCCGAGGGGGAAAATCGTGAGGGAGAAAAACAATATCACTGACAACTTCTGAAAATAAATCTGGGCCGGGACACGCGGATCAAATCACCGTGGCTAGTCTTACAAAAAAAGGATCTCTATGGCTATCGTTGGCAGACGAGGGAAGGGAAAGTACCAGAAATCCTGATCGCTCCACAGACAAGGCCAGCTTACCTACTGCCTTAAAGGGGCATAAGAAGGATACATCTATTAAAAAGCCTAGCTTTCAGAAGGGAAGGAGGCCCATAGAATTCCTCCATGGATGAAGGGAGAATCCTTACAAATCCGCAAACACCGAATTATTCATTACGGGGGGGAGGAACTGGAGAAGAGGCACTTTGGAAGGGTCTACGGGAATTCCTCCCGTGAAGGAAAAAAGTGGTTGAGATTGACTGAAGAAAATGGGAGGTCCGGAAAGGGATAGTGGGCAGAACGTCGAGAAAAAAAGGTCTCATTCTCCTGTCTCAGAAAAAAAGGAGCCTGAAAGAATCAAAAGAGTAAGGCTACGATTCCTTGACGCAAGGAAGGAGGGTGTTACGATCAGAAAAAAAAAAACGGAAGGAAGGGCGGTTCTTCAGATCCGACATCAAAAAGCCCGAACTCCAGGAGTCTTAAGGCGGGAAACGGGGATGGAGCGCGGTTCTGAGAAGAGGAACAGGAGGGTCCGTTTCAAGGAAGGACCTCGAGGTGATGGGGAAGAAGGTTGAACAGGAGGAAAAAGAGGAAAGAAGGGCTGAAGCCCCGCAATCTCTGAATCGAATGCTTTGGGGGAAGACAGGGCGAGCGTGCGTGGGGAAGCAGAGGGAAGGAAAGCCCCATCGACTGTGAGATCGGAGGGGGGGGTCTTTCCTTTCGTTAGGGGAGGGGTTTAAACAGGAGAAACAGAAGGAAACGGGCGAACCAAGCAAAAAAAAAAAAAAAAAAAAGAGATAAGGGGAAGGTCTTTGCTTAAAAAAAGGGGGTGTTGAAAAGAGAAGAAAGGAGGAAGCACCAGTTACTACGAAAGAAAAAAAGGGGGCACCTGCGCATGTAGGAGAAAGGGTGACGCGCTCGATCGCATGAAGGGAAAACCGAAGCGACGTATTCGACGCCGTAGGAAATAGGATGGAAAAAAGGAAATAGAGGGGATAGAAGTGACCCAGGGGAGGGGCCTTAGTTGCGGGGGGGGGGGATATCTAACTAAGGAAAGAAACTCCACCTTCGAGAAAAGGAAGGACGACAGAAGAGGGAGTTGGTGTGGGGAGTCGTCCAGGGGGAAGTGGGAGACGGCTCTTCAGGGGGAACGTATTTTCAAGAACGGACCCCCCCCCCCAGCAGGGAGGCTAGAAAAAAAAAAAAGAAGTAGTATTGATGCTTGCTCGCAGGGCAGGATCGAGACAGTGTCGTGATGTGGAGGGGAAGGTCGCGCGAGGGGGGTTCCAGAAGGGGAAGGAATTCTATAAGCGAAGGAAAGAAATTGGCAAGGAGGGAGAGCTGGGGAAAGATTTGCGACAGTGGAGGAGGCGCAGTATCTTAAATTCGGGGGAAAGCTTGTAAAGCCCGCTACCGGAAAAGGAAAACCAGTCGAATGCGGCGCGTGAAAGGGAGGGGGCGCCGTTCAAGATAAAAGGAGAAAAAGAAAGAAGTCTGCACTTTCCTGGAGGGGCCTGACGGCAAAGAATTACTCCCAACAACAAACAAAGGAAGATTGATTCCTCCTAAAACGCCGGGCAGAAAAAAAAAAGGGGTGTCTGTTGATCGTTACGTCTCAACTCGGGGGGAGGGGAGTACGCCTGGGGAAGTGATCATCTGAGGCGAAAAAAAGCTCTCTCGTTCACGCTCGATGGAAACTCTGAGCCAGAATTACCTAATGAGGCAACAGCGAAATCTAGTGCTCGGGAAAAAACAGACCGGAGCAGGGGAAGGAATGCTCGAAAATAAAAAAAACGACTCCTCATCTCGCGCTACTTAGAGAGCATCACATCAAAACTGGACTCTGAATCTCTGAGAGACAGGTCAAAAAAAAAAAATCGAGACATCCTCGAAAGAGGCTTCCGACGTCCTCGACGGAGAAAAAAAAGAACTAGTGCCAGAGAAAAGGAGGAACTGGCCGAACTTCCTTCGCTGGGGCAAAACTTGAAAGAGTCGGAGGGCCGCGATGAGGGGGGGTGGCGTTTTTCGGGCCTTCGAGGGAAAAAAAGTCTGCCACTAAAAAAAATCTGGTTTCGAAACAGAAAGCGCTGACGTCGAAAAAAAGAAAAAGAAAGGGGGAGTCGGACTACGTCCGCTTCGGCAAAAAAAAGCGCTTCACCGGGGGGGAAAGGGCTCCTAGAAAAAAAGGCTTCCGTTAAGGTGGGGACCGGATAAGGAGGAACTGTTTGCCGTCTGTGAAGAAAGGAGGCAAAGACTGAACATGAGGAAGCAGGGGATCTCTTCAAACAAGGGGGGAGGGGCAACCCACTCATAACGGAGTATAGCAAAGGGAACAGAGAGGGGAGGGGCACCTCTGCTTCCTCCTGTTCAACAACAAGGGAAAGAAGGATAAAATAATTCCCAGGGAAAACAGGAAAAGGGTCGTAGACCTCTGCTTCGCTATGAAACGCACGCCTGCCTCAACAAAGGAAAAAAAGGAAAAAGGAGCACAAAGGAAGGAGGCAGCATATTTAGCGTTCTTTACTCGAGGACTTAAAACGGTCCAAGAGAAAGCACTCGAAGCGGCTGAGGAGGGGAAGCACGAAGATGGCCCGGCCGTTGAAAGAGGGGAAAAAAACATTCCTTGAATAAAGGGGGAAAGAGGCCGTCGCCGCTGTGCGGAGAAAGGGAAGAGACTGCGTGGGGAAGGAGAACTGAGACTTCGAATGAAGCCGCGAAGAAGAAAAGAGAAAGGAGCTCCAGGAGATTGCGAGGAAAAAAAAGGAAGGAAGGTTCTTGCAACGGACAGAGAAAAAAAGGTTATCCTTTCAACTTAGGCAGACGTGGGCCTTCCAAAGGAGAAAGAAGTATAATCGTTCGAAAGGGAAGTTTTCCTTAAAAAAGGTTCGTGAAGGTAGTAAGGGAGTAACGCATTCTCCTTGGGACGAACGGAGGAAGGAGTACGAGCATGTTCAGGGGGGTCGCGGCCATTCCGGAAGAAAAGGAGTGTACCGTAGGGGGGAATCAGGATTTTCTCCTGCGGAAAGGGGCAAATGTCAAGGAAAATGAAAAACGATCGCCTAGGCGAGAACTTTTGAAGACTCGCGGGGGATCGCGGGGAAAAATGAGCCTGCACGGGCAAAATATTGGGGGAAAGAACGTGAGCGTTGGGAGAAACTCCTGTCAAGTAGTGGGCAGGGGAAAAAGAGGATAACGACCCTGCATTAAGCAGGGGGACCCAGTGATCTAAAAAAAAACGTAATTATTATTAAATATAGGCTACACGGGGGAAAAGAAAAAGATGACCTGACTTGGAGGATCCTTGGAGGCGAACGTGCCTCAAGAGATAAAATCACTTGACAACGTCGGAGAAAGCACCTAATGACGTTCGCGGGAGAAAGAAAAAAGAATTGTGGAGCAAGGAAGAAAAAAAAAAAAAAATAAGTCGATCTTTTTTCCAGCCCAAGGATTGAAAGGAAAAAGCGGGAAAATCTGATCGCCTGTGAATGGAAAAAAGAAAGGCGGACTTGCCTCGAAACCGCGGAGGGCCTCCGGCGGGACCGGGAGGGAACACAATCGGACATTCCTCCATTCTACATGAGGGGAAAGGCCGCTCCCCAGGCCAATGAGAAGAAGGTCGACTTCGTAGATCGGGGAGACTCAAATGCGGAGACTCCTTCATAAGGTTACTGGGAAGACTCGACCAGGGGTGGCAAAAAAAAGGGCCGGAGTCGGGAGGGGATCCTGTATCTCTTGTCCGAAAGAAAAAAGGGGGGAGCACTCGAGGAGAAAAAGGATCTACACTAGCAGACCCACCAGTGAAGAACGGGCAGGCTCGGAGGGGGATTCAAGTACGGAGAGGAATCATAGACGCAGAAAACGGGCGGTTCGTTCAGAGAACAAATCAAAGAAAAAAAAGCGGTCGAGCAGTCGTTAGAAGGGGTTGAACAAGAAAGAAGGTCGTGCGCGAGTCAATAACGCTAACGAGGGGAAAAGGATCACGAAATGAGTGAAGTCTCTCCTAGGGGGATTTTCAGGGGACAGGAGGAAAGAAAAGGAGGGCGAGCCCCCTCTCTGCTAGGAGGTGGTAAGGGTGGGGGTTCTCCTGTGGGGAGTGCGTTTGGGGGGAAAGAAAGTCAAGGAAGCATCTGTCTGAAAAAAAAACTGTCCTGTGATTTCGCGGTCTTGGGTTTTCTACGAGGGATGGCGTTGAACCTGGGCAAAAAAGCTGAGCAAATCACCCTTCTCTGTGCAAAAAGTCTCCTTTTCCTTCTTTCTGGGCCAAGGGAGGGCCAAGGCGGTGGGGGCAAGAGAAAACATAGGACTGATTACGCATTCAACTCAACTTCAAGGAAGGAATCCTTTTCCTCTTCTGGAAGGGGAAAAGGGGGGGGCGCCAGGGAGGTGACTCGCTAATCATATCCTTTTAGAGGGGAGGAGGGTACTTAGTACTCCTGAAAGTATTGCTCTGAAATGGCCGGGGAAGGATTTACCTCATATTTGAGAGTGGCGGGCTTTTTTTTAAGAAAAAAAGGGAAAAACCATTCGTCACGGGAAGTACTCTAAGGGAAGGAAATTTGTCAACGGGGGGTTTGTGAGTTACTTATTTCTTCAGGGGGGGTTGACCTCTGAAGAAGGGGAATCCCAAGAGGACCCCCTTACGAAGTCTCTAAAGGAAGGGAAGAAAGAATTTCTATTCAGCTCGTTGGACTGAAGGGGGAGGCGTTAGCCACTTTATGGGAGAAAAAGCGTCCTTTCTTTTAGGAGTTTCTTGAAGGTACAGCGAATGAGAGTCTTCCTGGAAAGAAAAAGGTAGGCCTGCCGTGACAGGAAAAGCGCGGCGATCTTCTTCGCGCCTAGGAGGTTCTCCGGGGGATATTTCGAAAGAGCGAGGGCGGGAGAGGAGCTCTTTGGGGGGAGAAGACCCGCTCCGATTCAAAAAAACAGTCGAATGCGCAAAAAGCAGGTTCAGGGAGTCACAGAGCACCCCTGGGAGAGGACACGTTCCTGCTGTAGACGCACTGCCTGTCAAAAAACGGGAAAGTATAATAAGAAAGCAAAAAAAAAACAAAGGAGGGGATGAAAAAAATATTCCTCTCTGCGAGGGGATGCCGGGAGCTCCGCCGGACTTTCATCTAAAAAAGGATTCTAAGGGGAGGGTGACGGCGCAACTGTTAAAGGGCGCCCTGGGTGGAAAAGGAAGGAGCGTGATCAGATGGAGAAGGACACAAAAGCAAAGCGAGAAAGAAGGTCTCCTTACAGAGGGGAATGCCTCATTCACACTTCCCTCACAAAGAACGCACAGGAAAGACGAGCTGCATTGAAAGATGCTCGCTCGAAAAGGAAACTCTTAAAGAACCACACAGGGGAGCGTCTACCTTCACGACGGGAAGGACTCAAAGGAGGATGAATCTCTGAAAAGAAAAAACTACGATGCCAAAGGAAAGGGAATCTCCCGGCAAGAAAGGAGGAAAAAAAAGAAACGGCGACTTCTTCAAAAGGGGAAAATAAACTAAGAAAAAAAGGCCCTTGCCGCCGAAAAAACCCCCACGGCGGACCCGGTCAGTCGTGAAGAGATTCTTCATCGCGCAGAGGGGAGTGGAAGAAAAGGAGTAAGCCACTAGAACCTCCTGGGGAAGAGAAAAAGGAAAAAAAACGGCACGCTGGCCGGAGGAAGAAAACGACGCGACGGCGGAGTTAGGACGAAAGCGATAGCGCGTCACGCAAGAAAAGCCTCCATACGAAGGAGTGGGAAAGTTGAGGGGGACTGGGAGTAACGGTGCTAAAAGGAGAAAAATACTCATGGGGGGGAAAACACACGAAGGGCCTCTACTTCACTGGGAAGGGGGGACTTATAGAAAAGAGAATACAGGCCTCCGTTGTTGGATCATGAAAGCAGAAGGCAAAACGAAATTAAAGAGGATGACGAGAGAAGAGATTTGACACAAACCAGGCTTCTCTGAAAAACTTTTCACAACGCACGGATCACATGAAACGAAAAAGGAAGAGATGCAAGATGCTGGCTTAGAAGAAGTTCAGGTTCAAAAACGCCGTCCATAAAAAAAGATACTTCACAGAAGGAAGAAAAAGGTCAGCCATTTGAAAAAAGAGGTCTTTACTAGAGGTCGCGAATCAGAAAGAAGGAGTAGGAGGAAAACGACGCAGAGGAGGTCGGAGATGACGAACCTGCGAAGGGGTATGCGTGACCCGGATCAAAAACTCTTCAATAGAAGGGATAGTCGGCAAGGTCCATCCGAAAAAAGGGCTAGAAGTTTCAGGCTAAGGGGGTTTCTCGTGGGGTAAGAAGGAGAACTTCGAAATTCGCAACCGAAGTCCAGATATGAAAGAAAGAAATCACGGCAGATGGTCGTGCTCGGGGGGAAAGAAAAAGTCGTGAGCCGTTCAAAGGAAGGAAGGGGGTCGTCTGGAAAAAAGAGGGAAAAGAAATCTTTGCTGGCCTTCATAATAAAGGAGAAGGTGGGCTGAGGGAGCCGAGAGAAAGTCATTCGAAAAGAGAACGGCAAGAAGTTCCTCTCTTGGGGGGAATACGATACGGCAAGCGTTTCTCAAAGGGTCAAGGCTTAAAAGGTAATGTGAATCCAGGCGATCATTAGGGGGGAAGGGGGAGTCACAAAAAAAAACACCTGATCAGAAAGAGAGGGGGAAGTTTAAGACTTGGAGCAAAAAGAGACGGAATAGAAAGGGGATAGCAGAAAAGGGGAAGAAGGGATCGTGTAGCTGCCGTCGCCAGGGGGAAGCAGAGGGAAAATGTGATCCGCCCCGGCTTAAACCCGAAAGTCAGGATCTAGAAGAGAGAGCAAATAACTGGTGCACATAAAAAGAGAAGGGGGGGGAGGTCAACATTCTGATCGACCGGGAGAAGGATTTCGTGGGCAGAAAAGAAAGACGGCAACGGCGAAATCCCGTTCTGCGAATAAAGGACCGGGGTATTCAAAAAGGGGGGGGGGGGCGAAGTCTTCACAAAAGAGAGAGAGGTGGTCATTCGTTTCCTCATCGAGGGGAGAATGCCCGCGAAACATAAGAAGAAGAACGGCCACTCCGCTTACCGAAAGGAAGAAAAACAAAAGAGATGGAGGAAAAAACGGAAACTTCGTCCGTCTGCACCCTCAAAAGAAAAAGGCGTTACGCGCGGACGAGAAGAAGGAAAACTTCCGCAAAAAAGAGAATTAACGGCCAGCACTATTTCAGGAAAAAAAATAACCAAAAAAGAGACAGGTGACCGGCTTTCCACGACGTGGGGGCACGACTCATCTCCCGGGAACGAGCGGGAAAGGAAGCTATGGCCTACTTCGGAGGAAGAGAAGTGGAGAACGAGCATTACATTCTCGCACATCTGCGAAAGAAAGGGGGACCCCAAGACGAAAAAGGAAACGGGCGCGTCTATTTTTCAAAAAAAATAACGCCGAAAAAAAGGGGGATGGTCGGACGACTCACAACTCCCGACTCAAAAAAACGGGCGAGAACGAAAAAGGGGAAGGGATCGCGGTCTATGACGAGGGAAGAGGCTGACTATGGCTGAAAACTAGGGGGGGGGAATCTTTGAAGTAGAACTCTAGTTTGGTTGGAGGTGAAAAAAGCGGAGGAGGAAAGCCCCGCATCTCTGCTTTATCAAATCTGGTCCTGTGGGGGGGGGTGGGTAGTTTGGGGGGGGGAGTATTTTCCTCCCTGGGGTGGCGTGTAAGGAAGGAGACGTCTGAGCCCATACCCCTCTGGCGGCTGGGGTGTAAGGTTTGTGATTGGTCCCGAAAGACGGTATCGTTGTGGGAAAAAAAACAGAAAGGAGTATAAAAAGGGGAGCAAGGCTTCCTCCTGGTCAGGGAAGTCAATGGCCCAAAGGGAGGAGCAAACAGAGTAACGGGAGAGAAAAGTCCAAAGAATTCAAAAAAGGAAAATGGCAGGTCGCATGGGGGGGGGAGGAGCCGCGGGGAAGGGAGGTTAGTTTAGTCCTTTTTCCTAAAAGGAACGCGGGACTAACTTCGTCTCTTTACGGAAAGGGACCTTCTTTTTCTCAGAGAGGAAAGGGGGCTGGGCGGGGGGAACGGAGAGAAGTTCTTTTTTTTTACGAATCTCCAAAAAGAAGAAAACGCCAACAGGGATGCGAACGACTACGCAGGGAAGGTGCATCTTGGACTTACTGCACACCAGGGGGGGCCGGCAAAAGTGGGGTAGTCTACTCTGCTCGGGGGAAGGCAGCCGTCTGGAAAACTTCCCGCGGAAAAGAAAGGGGGTTCTATGACCGGAGAGTCTCTATTTGCTTGGGGAAAAAGGGGCAAAGGGAGGAATCTAGATATTCGAGTAGGGAGCCCGATTTAGTTCTGGGAGAGCCGCGAGGAAAAGGGTTCTATTTTTTCTGAAAGTCGAGAGCCGTCCTGAAAAAAAGGGGCCTGCTGCTAGCTTGCTGAGCGGAGAGAGGTCTCCGTGTGAATTAGGAGGGGGGAAAGAAAGGCGAATTGGGGAAAGAAAGAGTGAGAAAGATAGCTACCCGCATGAAAAAGAAGGAGCCGCCACCAGGCGATTCGAGACTGTAATGTGGGAACGTCAGATCACAAAAAAATGACGAAGCGGGGGGATTGCCGTCTTCGAAGAAAAAAAAGCTGGACAAGGAGAAGAAAGTCTCTCTCAAAAAAAGAAGATATTCAAAGGACGTCCGTGGGAAAAAATCCTTCACGTGAAAGGGAGGGGAGGGTTTCTCCTGGGGGAGGGGAGGCAGAACTAGGGTCACGGGAATAAGGAGATCCTGGGGGAAAGGGGATCCCGTATGCGGGAGAGGCTCCACAAAGCTCTCAGGGTCGATTGGAAAGAATAAAATCATTCCTCATTAAAAAACGCGGCAAAAGGAAGAGAGGAAGGTTAAAAGGGCGCGACATCATCAGCCGCACCGAAGAAAAAAGATCTGCGAGGAAAAATGCAGTAGGGCATCACCTCACAAGAATGAGAATATAGAAGGAGAAAGAAGGAAAAAAGCACCCAGAGAAAAGAGGGGCCCGGCTCTGCTTGCCGAGGAAGAACGTCCGTCAGACAAAGGGAAGAGAAGACCGGTCGACCTCACACCGAAGCCGAAAAGACCACGCTGCACTGACGTGGGGGAAAAAAGCCGATTCGTCGCATCGACGGAGGGGAGGGCCCTTACGAAGGGGAGAAGGGAAAGAAGGGGACAAACGGAGTCCTCAACCTCGGGTCAATCCAAAACAAAAGGGGGAGCCCGCGACGAAAGGAGAAAAGTAAAGAGACGGTCCTCAACTTCATGAAAATCCCGCTGAGCAGGGGAGAAGAAAGAAGGATTCCAGGCTTCTCCACGTGGGAAACGGGTGACTGATGGAGAAAGTAAGCTGTTTTCTCTTGTAAAAGGGGGGACATCTACTTCCCTAATCAAATACTGAAGGAGATGGTGAGCTCGGAATCCGTGGGAAGACTTTTTGAAAAGGGGCAAACGCAAAAGAAAAAAAGGAAGACAAGAACAGTTTGACGGAGGAAAAAGACACAAGACCGCTGCTTCCTCTGCTGAAAGAAGAGCCATCGCTGTAAAAAAGGAGGACACAGGTAAGGAAACAGAGATAGCAGAAGAAAAATCTACTTGAAAAATCAGATGCTTCTAAAAGGAAAGAACCCCCTGAAAAGGGAAGTTCACATAAGGAAACGGAGAAACTAGTTCGCACAGGGGGAGAGGGAGGAGAGTATAGGACCTCTATTCAGTGAAGGGAAACAGTTCAGAAACGAAGAGGGGGGGTAGGAGTGGACGAACTCAAAAAAAAAAATGAGTACCTCCTTATCGTAAACTCGCCTAAGGGGACCGATCGTCGGAAAGGGAAGAAAAGAAGAAAAGCTGTGCGAGAAGGTTGGGGGTCTGGCGTTGGGGGCCCATCGAAGGGGGAGTCTCGAGGAGCCGTCTGCCCACTCTCTCCAGAGGAAAAATCCCAGTAAAGTAGGGGAGAATCTTTCTTCCAAGGGGGAAAGTCCTTTCCAAAGGATGCAAGGCAAAGAAGGGGCGTCTTCCACGTTCCTACTCGAAGGAAGAGGGGTTGGCTAATTCAAAGGGGAAAGCGGACCTTGCGGAGGGAAAGCGTCTCCTTTATAATTCATCGAAAAAAGAAAAATTGTAA
>Ga0179593_1487088_pt1 | contig 12083 bp, 23 predicted proteins | sample CZODoug2_1_08_16_FD_185931 | JGI IMG/M metagenome (GOLD analysis project Ga0179593, IMG submission 185931) | Vadose zone soil fungal communities from Angelo Coast Range Reserve, California, USA - CZODoug2_1_08_16fungal (PacBio error correction) | ecosystem: Environmental > Terrestrial > Soil >...
AAAGGGGGAAAGAAGAAAACCCATCTGAACCAGTTGTTCAGGTGAAAAAAAGAATCAAAAAGAGATAATAAAACATCCAACCAGGGGACCAACCAAGGGGAGGCCAGCCAAGTGTACGAAGGCGATCCTAAGTCGGGGGAAGAGAGAGGAAAAAAACCGCCGAGTCCGGCGGAGCAAAGACAAAAAGGTACCCAGATGGGGCACACCCATCAAAAAAAGAAAAATGGCACAATGCGACGTAAACCAAGGGAAAACTCGCAGTCAGCCGAGAGGCAGGGAGGATAAGTAAGAACAAAGTAGACGCCGACACCAAAAAAAGAGAAAGAAGAGAAAGGGTTGGTGTAAGGTTCAGGTTAAGGAGAGCACTGCTCAGCTGTACCAAAAAATTGCACGGCACAAATAATGCTCAGCTTCAAGGGAAATGTAAAAAGGGGGGTCTTGTCACCACAAAAAGGTCCTGAAAAAAGGGAGGAAACAGAGCGGTTCTGATTTGACAATTAAAACAGTGTGTGAATTAAGGTGAGGAAGAAGGGTCGGAGGTGCAGCGGAAGAAACGGGTTATGGACTGGTAAAAGGGGAATTATGGATGCACAAACATTGAAGAGAGAGGGTCCGGGACCGGACACTAAAGGAGAGGAAGAAAAAAGAAGGGGGGCTCAGCCCGGTTTTCGCGGCAAGTGGGGACGAGGAACCCAGACGAAACTCATCGTCCTGGAAGTCCAGGGTCGTCTTGGTCTTCCCGTCGGAGGAAGGAAGCTCGCGCCTCTCCGTTTCCGGCTGACTAATCAAGAGGGGGGGGGACCAGTTTCAAAAAAAATAACGCAGCACATCACCGCCACAATCTAACCCCTTCCTATGTGAGAGAAATATCGGGGGGGAGGAAAAGGGGGATCGGGAGTCCTGAGAACGACGCCAGCGATTGGTAAATGACGAAGAGGGAAAAAAACGCACCCGACAAGAAAAAATCGGTTCAAACTAAAAAAAAAGCGCTTAACATCACACGAAGGAGAGGAGAGAGTCTACCTCATCAAAACAAAGGAAAAGAGGAACGGAAATTGAAATAAGCGCAAAACTAATAACCAAAAACTGCCCCTTCAAAAAAATAAAGCTTCGTAACCAGAAAAAAAGCGCCGTGGCAAAAAACACAGTGAGCAAAGCAAGGGCCCGAAAAAAGAGGGAAGATGGCTGGTGTCCTCAACCGTACTAAACCACTACAGGGAAGCCGAAACAAATTAGTTGGAGGAGACTCTTTCAGGAAGAAATACGAAGACAGAGGAGAAGAAAACGCGTGTTTTAGCGACCAGAAGGAAAACAAAAGAAAGAGGATGGCCTGTCTCTCTCTCAAGTGTGGCAGAGGGAATCGTCGCGCAGAAAAAATCCCCGAATATTTATCCAGGGAGAAGCAGACAAAGAAGGAATTCGGTAATAGCCCGTTGTGGGGAAAAAAAGAGAAGGAGAGACGTCAATTTTCAGGCACGAGGAATCCAAGGGAAACTTGGGGACGGGGAGGCACTCACGCAGACTTCGAAACAGACAATGTAAGGGGATCCCCCAAGAGCAGCTACAGGCATGTCGGGAGCCGGTCCTCACAATCCTCCGGGCAGGGGGGAAAAAGAAAGAAACGATTAAAGCACAATCCTCCCACCAGGAAGGTAAAAAAAAAAAACCGGGGGATGGGGGCAAAATGCAGCGTAGACCAGACATCCAGTTGCGTAGGCGTGTGAAAAAAGATTGGGAAAACTTCCCAAGCCACAAAGCGAGGGAAAAAAAAGAAAAGAAATTTAACTTCAAAAACCTTCGAAACCCAATTCAGGCTTGAAAAACCGAGAAGAAAAAGTAAGGAGATAAAAGAAGAATGGAAGCAAAAAAAATAGATGCGACGGCAACCATAACCGGGGGGTGCAGAGGAGACTCAGAACAGCAAAAAGAGGGAGAGAAGAGAATCGGAAATCTGAGAAGTGTCGGGCAAGGGAGAGAAGTCTTTCCATTCTCAAAATGTCCGTCCAGTGGATCAACAAAAAAAACCGAAACAGGAAATCCGGGCGCAGCAACGAAAACCGGCCATGAGGTCACGAAAAGAGGAAAGGAAAAATTTGGTGGGCTTGGGGTCAAGACGGGGAATGGAAGACCTGCGAAAACTATAAAAGAAGGTACATGTAATCGAAAACGGCAGTCGGAGAAGAACAAAAAAGTCGGCGAGCCGAAAGAAGGGGGGGAGGGGAGTTTTTTTTTTCCAGCCGAAAAAAGAGGGAAAGTCTCAACAAAAACGTAAAATATAGGGTTTAAAGCTGGGTCGTCTGAGAAACGCAGCCCCCACTGGGATGGAGGACAAAGCAGAAGTCGGTGACACAACACGATCATTGAAGAAAAGAGCGGAGAAAAAGGGACTAGTCCTAGTTTCACAAACGAAAGCAGAAGGCCTAAAAAAACCCCAAAGTCTAAGGAGGACGGGAAAAAGAAAGGTGCGTGAAGGACGGGGAGGTGGAGAGCGGGCGAGGAATACTGGACGATAGCGCGGAGGGGGGGGAAGACGAGTGGGAATTACCCGCGAAAGAGACCGCCAGCGGCTCAAGACGGGGAGGGTGCTTTAGCGTGGCATTCGAGTCAGCCAAGAAAAGGAACCCCCGGTACTGGAGGGAAGGGAGATCGAGATGCATTTCTAGATTCACGAAGCGAAACGGGGGGCTCAAGAAAGGCAGGTGTCCTAGGAACATTTTGTTGCAGTAAAAAACGGGAGGCCTTCACGATCCGGGGGGGGGGTGATGGTATGGAGAGAAAGGAGGTGTTGCGCTCAATGTTTGCGGGAGGGGAAAGAAGAAAAAGGTTCGAGTGCTGAAGGCAAAAGAGTCTTGAAAAAAAAGGAGCAGAAAGGCGCAAAACTTACGTGGGAGGGGACGTTTATTTGGGGTGAATTTCAAAAACATTTGTGAGGGAGTACCAAAGTATGAGGAAGAGTGAGGGACGGGCGGAAGGAAAAGGAAGGGAAGATTTCTTAGGGGATTTATATGAAAAGGGGGGGGCGTTCCTGTACCATAGGAGTGAAAAGGCGGTTGCATCAAAGAAACTTCTGCGTAATCAGGAGGAAAGGATCATCTTAGGGGGAAGAAAAAGGGACACGTAGGTCCTCCAAATGCCGGATGGGGTAAACACGCTCTGCGAAGGAAGGGTTCAGAACTGATGGTGTGGGTGGAAAATGGGCAGGGGGAGGAGAAAGGAGAGAGGTGGTACACCATCTAAAAATTGCGCCAGAAGAAAAAAGGGAAAGTGGGGGGGGTTTTTAATTCGGGTCAGAAAAGCATAAGGGGTTTATGGAAAAGAAAGATAAGAGAACAACAAATGGGGAAAAAGAAGAAATCTAAAACAAAAATGGGAAAGAAGGCGTTGGAAGACCCGGATGGGCTGAGTCCGGTTTGCGAAAAAAAAGGAAGGGAGGGAAGACTTCTCAGGCCGCGTACTTTTGGATAAAAAGAACGGGCGCGATCTAAACGAAAAATTCTCAGCAGGGACATCTGGGGCTAAACGAACGCTTGGGGGGAAAAGGACAATTTTGTTCGGCGTCGCTGGGGAGGGGGAGTGGGAAGGTAAAGGGGGGGGGGGGGTCGGGTACTCCACTATGACTCCTGGTCTGGGTTGATCCGCCGAACCCCGGTAAAGAAGGGAGAAGTTTATAGTGGGGTTGTGCAAGCAGCGGTGCTGCCGTTTTCACCGAGAGGAAAGGGAGGGGGAAGTGAACGGGCGACGAGGTCTACTTTTCAAATGAAGTGCAGGGAGGGAAGAAATTCCGAGACTTGGCCGAATCAGGAAAAAAGGGAAGGGAAAGGGGAGGAGGCTAGAAAAAAGTCAAAAAAACAAAGACGACAAACATCGGATTCTCATGACCGGCACCCGAGAGCCTCGCTGAAAAAAAAAGGCTCCGAAAAAAGGGCACGGACGTACTATGATGGGAAGGGGAACAATCGTGGTAACGATAAAGAAGAGGAAAAAGAGAAGCAAAAACCAGGGAAGGAGGCCTAAAGAGAGTATTTCGTGAAATTGAAGTCGCGTTTCGGTCCAGGGAAAAATTGAGAAGAGGGGGTGGGGATTTGCTTTCAAGAAAAGGAAAGAAGGGGGAATCCTAAACTTGCTGAAAAAAGGCCCCAGTGAAAAACGAAAACATAAAAAAAGAGCCAAGGTTCCTGGAAGGGAAAAGAAAATCGTGCGACCATCACAAGAGACACGGAAAAAGAAGAGGAATAACGGTTGAAAACAAGTAAAAGCAAAGGCAAAGCAGTTTTTTTGCACCCCGAGGAGGACAGCCAAAAGAACCTGAAGGATAAAACGAAAGAAGACAGCGATGAGCTTTAGAAAGGGGAGGGGGGGGAAACCGTATCAATTCGTGGGGAGGAAAAGGGAGAAGATAAAGAAAAGAATCAAGAGACTCTCTTGGGGTAACCTGGAGACGGCGGTAGGAAAGGGGAGAAAAGAAAAAAGGGGTGGTGTTTGGCTTTCCAAGGGAGAGGGAACAAGTGAGGTGCCTTGCATCAGGGAGAGCAAAAAAATAGGGCCAAACGAGAGATACGGTACGAAGGGGAAGAACATGGAATACACTTGGGGACCTGCCTGTGGCCAAAAGATGTCATGGTGCGCTATTTCATTGTAAGGGAAAAGGAGGGGGAACAAATGATCAGCCGGGAAGTGGAGGCGTGGGGCAGAAATGGCCCGATTTCGCGGAGAAACAAAAACAAAAAAACGAAGAGAGAGCTGGAAGAATAAAAAGCAAACATATCCGGCGGCTTGTTCATTGGAACCCGATGCTATTCCTGAGGAAAGGGAAAAATTCCAATAGTAGAAAGGAACAAAGGGGGAGAAATCCAAGGGGGAAGACTAGGGAGAAAACAGAAGCATTATGGGGGCAAGTCGGAAAGGGGACAGTATGGGGTCAGGAAAAGAACATTCCGAGCCAGCTAGGGAAAAAAAACCGCACCGCTGCCAAGTAAAAAAGGAACGAAAGTATCCTCGCCTAGTAATCTAATTCACCGCTGGAATTGGAGGAAACTCCGGAAGAAAAAACCGAACTACATTGGAAACAGAAAAAGACGCAGCGCCAGTGGTGAGAGTTGCTGGGGTTTAGTAAAGAAAGGCAAGTGAGAGTGTGCTGGAATGGGAAAAACGGTGAAACACTGCTGAGCAACTGACATGAAAAAGGGTGAGAGCTGCCCGCCCACTTTTCGGACAGCAAGGGGTAGAGTGTTCGCCCTCAGGCGATCGGGGAAAAAAGGGGGAAAAAAAAATGGAGCAATATGTTGTGACGGTGCAGCTTTGACTTAAGGAACTTTTAGGACGGGACCAAAAGGAACGGAGTGAAAACCAACAAAACCACAAACCCTCCGAGGCCAGATTGTGGGTCCGGGGACGACCCAACTCCTCCTGAAAGAGAAGGCCGAAGAGCTTCTCGCGATAGATGCAACTCGTTTGGTAACGAGGATATCGAAGTGGGTCGATGGAAAAGGGTAAACCTAACCCCTGAGGATTTGAACGAAAGCCCAAAAATAACGGGCACGTAGACTCCATTGGGGTCACTCTTTTACTTCCCTTCTCTGTATGGGGCATCGCGATTCACTGCCTTCCTTTCAAAGGTACGAACTCTGGGGTTGGGGGGGGGGGGGGGACCTAATAGTCGTAAGTTCCTACCGGGGGTTTTCAGCAGGAAGACCAAGAACAGCCAAGTCATCATCGTCTCCAAAAGAATGGGGCTCTGTACGAAGGACAAGGAATCTGCAGAGGAAAAGGTCGCAAAACAAAAATTGAAGGAGAACGTCGTTAACCGCCGCAAGAAAGAAGCTTGAAGAGGTAAAACGAGCCCACGAGGGAGTAAAAATACCTCCGCAGAAAAAGGGGCACGAAGGCTCTCCAAGAACCGGACTCGCGTCACCCGAAAGCGGGAACCGTAACGTCAAAATAAAGAACAACAAAAAGTCCGAAACCAAAGACTGGACCTGAAAGCAAATCCACAGTCGTAACACCACTGGAAGAAAAGGCTCGACGTGTAGAGCCACTATCTGAGGAAGCACAGTTGAGGAATGGTATTTCCTCTCCGGAGGCAACTAATTCTTTTCTGTGACGAAACCTTAACGGGAAAAACTCCCTCGAAAGTGGCAACACCAGAGCACCAGGAAAGGGGAGTGTCTTAACTTTGGAAAAAGAGGAAAAGGGTGTTCCCCCCAAAGCATCTTTCTAGAAAAACATTGGGCGTCCAAAAAAAAATAAAAACGGGTCAATGAAGTTATCTGCTCGAAAGTGGGAAGAGGAATGGATTAACACCCAGGACAAACAGCCCCCCACGACGGAGAAAAAAAAATCCACGCAGGAAGAAAAATCCGAATATTTCGGGAGGTAATACGTGAACGTTGTTAGTAAAAAGCGATGATCGGCACTTGGGCAAAAGGGAAAAGAAAAAAGAAGTTTCTGGGCGGCGAAGAAGGAACGCAGGGGATGAAAATAACAAAAAGGGAAGAAGAAATACTCAGAAAAGCAAAGAGGAAAAACCGTCCCCTCAAAAAAGCCGGTTCCAAGGACTAAAAGCGCCCACCGACAGAAACATTCACACCGGGGTTGGAAAGGGGAGAACCCATCAGAACCCAGCGATTTGAGGAGAGGGAACAAAAAGGGGGAATCCTTCAAAACCACTAATCTCCAATCAAGCAAACTAAATCACCGACGTGAAGGGAAAAAAAGGAACACAAATTCAAGCGGGGACGAACCGCCGTAAGAGCATAAAAACAAACTTGACGAGACGAGGAAACATAAAAAAAGAATCGAGCGCGATCCATCTTAGAAAAAAAAAAGGGGGGGGGTTCTCGTGGCTAAGCCTAACCAAACGACAACAGAAAAATGGCTATAGCTGAGGGGGGGGGGGAAGGAGGGAGGAGACTAGGGGTCTATGGCAACGGGGGGGACGAGGAAGGGGTAAAGTCTCGCTAATTAGGGAGAAAGGAAGTTCAAAGAAGAAAGAATTGACAACGAAACGCTCCTGAAAAAGAGAAAAACAAAAAAAAAGCTTTCCAACCCCTAAATTTTCAGAGAAATGGGGGGGGGGTTGCGGAAAAAGAGGAGGTGGGGAACAGGTACCTAACGGGAGACTATTCCCATCTGGGGAAAAGCGGAGGAGAAGCGTCAATGCGGAGAAGTAACCAAAAGGAGGGGAATTGCTATACGAGGGGGGAGGGTTTGGAAAGTAAAAAAGAAAAAGAGGAGCTAAGCTCCACCAAACAACGTAAAGGAGAAATATTCACGAGGGAGAAAATAGGGAGAAAAAAAAGACAAACCTCGGCAACTGCGGTGGAGTGGAAAAAAACACGACTGAACTAGAAGGCCTTGAGAGGGAGAAGGAAATCTAGGTTTCGTACCTCTGTGATCAAATCGCCGATCAAAGAAACACCAAAGAAATCGAAAAGACTAAAACGCGGGGGCCAAGGAGCTGTAGAAGGAAAAGGGAAAAAGGAATAGACGAATTTTCGCGCCGAAAAAAGGGGGGGATAGAAGGAGGCCATGATAATAGAGAAGAGCCTCTTAAAGCAATAAAGCGTGTGAAGTCGTCGCCAACTCAGACAGAAAAAAAAAAGAGTCTTTAACTGGCAATTCGAAGGGTAAGCAGGTGAGAGAGGAGCTTCAGCTTATGCTCCTTCGGGCAGGTTCGAGAAAAAAAAAAGGGAGTGGACGTTATTCCTTCATCTTCGGTATTGAGGCTCATTGAAAAGGTGCCTTCTGGGAAGTCTCTCTAAAAGGTTCGGAAGAAGAAATCGAGGGGGGTATGATGAAGGAAAAACTCCACGGCGAAAGAAAGAAGGTGTGAATGTTTAAATTGGGGCGTAGGTGCGCCCATCTTGGGAGGAAAACAAAAAAAAGAAGGGAGCGAGGAAGGGAACGGAATGTATAAGGTCGATTCGGGGGGCGTTCGCAGTTTCTTTGTAAAGGGATCTAGAATTAAAGAGAAGAAAACGAGGCCGCCGGTGCAAAAAAAGGAAGGGCACGGCGAACAAACGGTCACTATTACTCCAAAAAAAAGGAAAAGATTGGGGGGGACTGCTGAGGTCGGGATAAATATTCATCAACTAGTGGGGCTGGCAGCGGCTCGACGAACAGTTTATCAACATAAAATGGCATCGCTATAAGCAGGGTTAATGACGCTAATCAAGAGTTTGGGGGGTGGAAGCAAAAAAAAAATTTGGTCAACATGAAAAAGAGGCGGGGGGGGCTGTAACGGCTGGGGATAAAACGGGAAAACGCTGGAGTAAGACTTTTTATAAAAAAAAAGGTGGAACAGAACTGGGAAGAGCCGCGCGAGTGTGTAAAGGGGGTCTGCGCTCTCGTTAAGCGAAAACGGGAAAATGGTGAATTAAAGAAGCGGGCAATGAACCAATTGTGCAAAGTCGCGGGGAGCGGAGTATTAAGTTTCGGGCCAAAAAGACCAAAATGGAAAGTTCTTAAACTGTGAACGAAGAGAGAGAAAGGGTATGCGGCGAGTTGTTGCAGAACGGGGGGAGGGCGGGACTGTGGGTAAAAAACCTATCTTACTGGGAAGTGTGCCAGCGGACGAAGTTCGAAAGGTAAAAGAGAAAAGGAAATGCAGACATGAATGAAGGGGGGAAGCTGGAAGACTCTGAAGGTTTGGAAGAAGAAGGCGGAGGGTTCGGGTGGTGCGGCATACGGGAAAAGCGATCGAAATAGGACAAAAAGAAGGGACCTGAGCTGAAAGGGGAAAGCTGAGGTTCTCATCGACGGGAAATAAAAAAAGGGACCAGGGGAACACTATGGTTTTCGGCTGAGTCCAGGCAAAAAACTACAAGCCCAAAGATAGACGAGGCGGAAGCAAATCGCCTCAAAATAGGGGAGGACTTTCGTATATAGGTCGCGTGGGGAGGAAAAGGAAAAAACGCTTGAACTTACAGGGTTAAAGATGTGGAGGGAAAAAAAACGGGGGGGAAGGTACTAAAGGCTGGACGCCTGGGGAACTTGCCTCGGCCACAACCCTCTGAAAAAAAAAATCGCATTAAGGGGTCAACAAGTTAATCTGAGCCAGACCGAAGCGTGCGCCGAGATCAAAGGCTGGGGAAAAAGGGGGGGAGGTGCCTTAATCCCCAACTTGGGGGTACAAAGGACGCACAGCAGCATGTGGGTTCCCGCAGGGAATTGTACAACAGCAAGGTAAAAACAGTCGTACAAAAACATGAAAAAGAGACATCAAAACGGCAAATGAGCGGTCTCTTGGCATTTTGGGGACCGGGGGCGCAAACGACCTTAGTGCGTCTTCTGCCGGGAAACAAGCAAGCATCGACTCAAAGGGGGACAGAAAGAGGAGGAGTGACCTGGCGAAAACGGAAAAGGGATGGAAATGGGGGGGAACAGCGTGGGGGGAGGTTTGGAGTACAATCTAGGATGCAGAACATCCGTAAAGCAAACCGGGAAAAAAAAAATATCAATAATCCCATGAGGAGTAAAAGGGGAGGGAACGGAAAAAGGGTTGCACTACTATCTTGGAATCTGGGGAAAAAAGAAGTAAGAGGAATGAAAAAAAGGTCGGTGTCCAACTACATCAAAAGGTAAGAAGGGAGGCGGTTGATACAACGATAGATCTCACAAAGAAAAGAGAGAGATAACAAGTCACACCAAAAAAAGGGGGTAAAAAAGCGGAGGTGCTTTGGAAAATGAAACCAAGTCAAAGAGAAAGGGAAAAAAAAAGACAAAGATAGTGACCTCCACCCTTGTTCAAGGCCAGAAAGGGACGACTATTCGAGCCTCATCTTGTGACAGGGAAAAAAAAGGGGACAGGAGGTCAAAAAAATGAAAAGCAGCATAAGTACAGGCAGAGCAAACCAACAAAGAGCAAGGGACGCAGGGCTACTCCCATTCAGCAAGAGGCGAGGCAAAGGGGAAGTCCCGTTGCTGGGAAACTCCGAAGAAACAAAAAAGGGGAGAAAAACCAAAACGAAGACAAACGCTCATTCCTTTGGGGGGGGAGGGCCCAGTTTTTAGCCTCGACTGGCAATTGCTAAAGGGGAGGGAAAAAGGTTCGCTCAGGGGACCAAGCTTTGCAAGGAACATGGCAAAGAGGTGATAATGCCCTCAACACGGTCAGAGACTGATCGAACAGGGTCTGGAGATGATCGATTTCACTTGGAAATTCAATTGGGAAGAAGGGGTTTTGAGTGCAGATGGAAGTGGCAAAGCACAGGGACTTGTACGCTGGGAGGGGGTGGGGCTGGAAGGCCACATCGAAACAAATGGAAAACTCAAGATGGTTCGACCTAACGCTACAAAAGGCAGAGGGGGAAGATAATAGCTTATTTGAAGGATAAGGGTCCGAGGTGTTGGAAAAATAGGTAGAAGAGTAAACGAAAGTGGGTGAAAGAGAAAACCAGCCAACTCTAACTTGCCTTAAAAAGTGAAAGTCTGAGAAAAGGAGTAGACTTGGAAAGCAGTCTAAAAGCCGTGACCGGGCAGGCCTAATCAAGAGTGTTAAAAATTGAAAGTCGCACTCACGTGACGCTTGACGACCATCCTGAAAAGTAATACTCGCAAAGACCAATGCATATGCTACTTCCAGACAAATTAGCGGAGTATCCTGAATAAAGAGCGAGAAAGCTCTGTAAAAGTCGAACTCAGGGGGACAGGACGACCCGGACGCAAGTTACAGATTTTAAAAAAAACGCAGCCGGGCACCACTAAAACACAGGATAACTGAAAACAGTCCAAGGGTCTCTATGGGGGGACAAAAAAAAAAAGGAAAGGCGAAGCGAGAAAAATTGCAGAAAGAAAAAAAGAAAAGAAAAACTACCAAATAACGCAATCTCCCCGCACACCAACCGGCTTGAAAAAGATGCAGGCTCTAAGTTGGGCCCCAGATAAACCCAAAGATAAAATAGAGCCAGTCCCGAATCAATAAATGCTGGAGAAGTCAGCAAACACCACAAAAAAGCAACCGGATAAAACCCGAGCACCAGGAATTGAGGGGGGAGGGTCTAGGGGACAGGACTTTGCCAAATTCACCAAATCCGGGGGTAGAAAAATCGTGACAGCAAAAAAACTCATTGTTCATTCTGCATCGAAAACCATTAACAGAAATGAGTGCAAGCCGCTTGACCGTTAACCCTCGCGCAAGTTTGAAGGTGGTGGAAAAGTTGACTAAGGGAAAGGCAAAACCCCACCTTCCAACGTGACGAATCCAGCGAGCAGAAAAGCAGGGGAGGTAACGTGACCATTGGGGAAAAAGGAGGAAACTATTGAAACTTACACGGAGAGAACAGCAACTGGAAGTGGATTGAAAAGAAGGGCACACGCAATAAAAAGGGCAGGTTAACAAAAAAATCAAGGGAAACATCAGAGCCAAGGACATTCATTTACTCGGAACCCTCACCGTATCCGTGTTGGGGGGAGGGGACGAGAAGGTGTCTCCCAATGCAGCAGACTGCCAACATTCACACCGTAAGGTTTGAGCGGTGGATGTAAGTAGCCGCGCAGACATACAAAAAAGTGGGTTGCGTAAGCATCCACTCTTTTTATCTGCAGAGGGGCAAACAAATCGCACGCAAAAAAAAAATTGAAAATCAACCGGATGAAGGGGCCCTGTCAAACAACGGAGCTACTAACAAAAAAAACCTGTAGTCATAAAACCGAGAATGAAGCGATCCACTTCGGGATAAAGAAATCATAACCAAGATTGAAAGCGCCGGGACCGGGGGTCTCTTACAACGGACTCGAATCGAAAAGACACCGACAGAGCTGAGCTCTAATCGAAACACGGATTCTGTGAACGAGGCGATGGCGAATGCGCGATTCAGTTCCAATGAAAAGAAGAAATGTATCCGTATTCACGGACCCAGAGTTTGCAACAAGAAAGAAACTCAGCACGAACAAACCGCAGGCTTTTCCTCCTAAAGGAGAAGCTCGCCCTTGGTTGGTCCATTAAATCCCGGGAGACGCTTGAGCCCGCGGTAACAAAAGAAAAAGACTAGCAGGTTCTTTGGGGCAGTAGCGGGCTCCTCGTCAATGGTCGGGGTGTAAAGAAGTCGGAAGATCAGTTAGAACACTCCGGGACAGAAAACGGA
>Ga0179593_1700198_pt1 | contig 12083 bp, 20 predicted proteins | sample CZODoug2_1_08_16_FD_185931 | JGI IMG/M metagenome (GOLD analysis project Ga0179593, IMG submission 185931) | Vadose zone soil fungal communities from Angelo Coast Range Reserve, California, USA - CZODoug2_1_08_16fungal (PacBio error correction) | ecosystem: Environmental > Terrestrial > Soil >...
GGGTTCATCACCCTTCTCCTTACGTCTGACAAAAGAGGGTAAAGAAGAAGCCTTTCCTCTCTCCTCGTGCGTGAAGGGGGAGGAAATAGAGAAACGAACATGCCCCTGATTGGGACCGAAGCCGGTCTCTGGTCAGGGGAATAGGGAAAAAAGTCGGCGGCCTCCTCCTTCTAGGAGTACCTGCAAAAAAGGAGAACAACAACACCTTCTTATTCGTAAAAGAGCGATATCTAAAAAAAAGATAGTAACCTATCAGAGGAGAAACGAATTGGCCGGGCATTGACATTGAGCAGCGCCAGGAGAAAAAAAAGAACACGGTCATCTCATTTTCAGGCGAGGAAAAGAAGGGAAGCGACCGCTTAAGAAGGCCATTGCCGGAAAAAAAGGGGGGAGGAGAGGGGGGGGGAAGCTTCCGGAGCAGTGTTATGAACCCAGTCCTCCCTCGTCAAGCGCCGATATGGGAAAGGCAGTAGACGGGCAGCCCGGTTTCATCAGAGTATAGGAAAAAAAAAGAAAAGCAGGAATTGCGACGTCGGGTTCTATTACCGAGCGTCGCAAGTTTCACCACTTATTCGATCATCGGGGGGGGGGGGGGAAAAAGAAAAAGCCCCGAAAAAACCGTCTAGAAAAGGAATACCCCCATTTTTACTAGGGAGAACCCTTTCACCTTTTCTTCTTGGAAAGTAGAATTGGTGGTGACCCCGCACCTCGTGCGATGAAGGGTCTCTGCTGCCAAAGAAAAAAAACACCCCAGTACGCGGCAGCCGGCCCGCCCTTCCGAAGAGAAGGGGGAGAGGAGGGGACCCTCTTTATAGGGCAGGGAGAAAAAAGATCATCTCTCTCCGGAGGGGGGGAAAAGAGAAGGACATTATCGAGAGGGGGGGAGGGCAAGTAGCTGAAGGGAAGAGAGGGCATCAGATTCGCCATACTCAGGAAGAAAAGGGAACGCCGGCCGCTCTTGCTCTCGCAAAAGAGGGAAGGGACTCTTTTTTTTTCTCTAGGATGGGAGGAAAGGGTAGATGAGAGCCAACCTCGATCGGAAGCGCGGAGAATCACCTTCATCCCGGCCTGGAACCCTCTCCGTCAAAACCTAATTGGAAAGGCGAGGACCCAGGCATTGTTGACTTTAACTCGGGCAACCGGGTCCTTGGTGAGGAGCTCAGACATGTCGTCCATAACCTTAAACTGCGGTGGAGGGGGGGGCTTTTGAAGGAAAAGAGGAAATATTTTATTCTATCTTCTAAGGGGGAGAAAGAAAAGGGGGACGCGCGGATCTACCCCCAAAGACAACCGGCCCGTCGGGGGGGGGGGGAATCCAACAAAGAGGAGGAAGGGAAAGGGGATAGGAGAGGAAGACTTCCCTTAAAAGAGGGATACCGTCATTATGTTTCCCCTCATCCTGGAGAGGGAAGAAAATGTGACCCCAAATTTGGCGTTCCGGAAAAAAGGAACGGAAGGAGGAGGAGGGGGGGAAGGAGGAGGATTGGAAGTTGTAACCCTCCGCCCGCCATGGGAGAAGAAGAGGAAGGGGCCTTCTTCTCCCTAAACATCGGAGGGAGGGGAAAAGGGGGGGGGGGGGAGAAAAACCAAGAGGGGGGAAGATCAGACCAGACGATGGAGCCATAGACCCACCATGATCCGCGACTTAAAAAGAGGATCTCCTGCCATCGCGGAGGGGGGAAAAGAAAAAAGAGAACGCGAAGTGCAGAACGGGCGACAAGCAAAAGGGAAAGGTAGGGAAGCCTTCACTGTAGGAGACGTTTCTCTGATTAACGGAAGGGGTACGGGGGGAAGGAAAAGAGGGGAGTCCCACTCCGCGCGCGAAAATATCTTGTCTGTTCCAAGGGGAAAGACCCTAAGGGATCAAAAAATCTCTTTCGGTAGGTCCAACACGGGAACGACAGTCAAAAGAAAGTCTGCGAGAAGGGGGCCGAGAGGATGTATTCCACGCCGGGAAAAAAGAAAATTGTATTCTCTCTCAACGGGAGAAGAAAGAAAAGGGACTCCGGACATCCTATCTATAAGAAAAAAAAAAAGGGGGGGGGGGAAAAAGAAGAGAGATATTCCTTTGCGGCTGACGCGGAATGTATCTCTCCTACCAGGGGGGGGAGGAAAAGGGAAACGCGTGGCATCCTCAGAGGAAAAAAAAGAAGAGCAGCTTTACCGCTGGCGGTACAAGCCTCTGGGGAAGTACCACGGGGAGGAGGAAGAACGGCACCGTCTCCTTCCAGGGTAAGACGCCAGAGAAGGGAAAAGAAGGAATAACTCTTCTTTCTATTTACCGTTATAAAGGAGACGGAAGGAAGTACCGCTAAATGACAAACTACTTTAGGATGAAAGATTATCCGACCACTCAAGAGAAAGCCGCCATTCGCGCTCGATACGGCCGCCTCTTTAGAGGAAAAGCTAACTCGATAGGCCGAACGTGCTGTGGGGAAAAAAGAGAGGGGGCGCACGCCGCCTCTGCCACGCTGGTCGCCCCGGAACGGGTTCGTTCATCTGCCTTCCACTTGGGATAGACGCTTTTCTCATTTTAGAGAGGGTTCAACGGAAGGAGAAGAGTCGCGTGTCGCGGATCGAGGGGGGACTTTTCTATCAGTTTCTTGGAAACAGAAAGGAATCTGCAGGCGTATATGGGAATCGTGCGGAAAGAAGTCATGAGAAAACTACTACGCGGGGGGAGAAAAAGGGGCGTTTTCTCTCCGCAAGAAGAAAACCACGTCAGTAGGCCGGCTCGTGGGGAAAATTGACTGCGGAGAAGGGAGAGGAAAAAAAGGAAACAATCCAGCCACTCATGCTCACAGGGAGAGGGTGCGCTTTTTCTTATCACATCCTACCCTCCTTTCCGCGGAAAGTTGGTCCGCAAAAGGCCTCGGAGGAAAATCTTCGGAGCCTCCAAACCTTTCCCTTAATTCGGGAGGAAGGGGTAAGAAGCTGAAAAGATACATCTCTGTGGAGGGGAGGGGGATCGACCGCAGAACACCCTCTTCAAAAGGGTCTCAAGGGACTAGGAAAAATCCGTCCGTCGGGGGGGAAGACACAGGGCTTCCTCTTCACTGGCGGGAGAAGAAAGATCTTTTTTCTCTCTCCTACTGCAAAAAAAAAGAAAGAATGAGGAATGTAAAAAGTGGGCCTGATGATTGTTCAAGAAAGGAAGAAAAAAGGAAGGGGGAAGGAAAGACAACGCAACCTCCGCTAGCAAAAAAGCAACACATCATCTCCTTCTATCAATGGGAGGGAGAGAGAGGGGGGGGCTGGGGTCAACAGATAACGCTTCTACTGTAAGAGGGAAGGGGGACCGGGGTACTCACCAAGGCGAGCGAGAGGTCCCGCCTCCAAAAGGGGAGGGAAAAAAGAAATGGGGGTCGCTACATCATCGGCCGCGCGAGAAGGCGTCGGTTTTCTTTCCTGGCTCAGGAAGAAAGAGAAGCCGTTGGACCCACCGCCACCATCGGACAAAAAAGAAGGAGGAGGGACAAGGCCGGCTCTTCGGCTGGGACCCGGCGACGAAAAGGAATAACCGGTCGAAAAGGGAAAGGGAAAGGCGCCATATCGGAGCTTTGCCAGAGGGAGGAGAAATGCTTCGGACGATGCCCCCCATCGTCTCCAGCGCTCTCTCTTCTTACTCTTATTTCCGGAAAAAAGAAGGGAAGAGGAACCAAGCGGACCGTGTTCGGCAGAAGGAGGAAAGAAGGGGCAGGAATTCCTTCCGAACGGAAACGGGCTCTTCTGAGGGAAAAAGGGGGGGGCGATCTTGAAACCAATGGGGGAAAGGAATAGGAAGAGGAGGCAAGAAGAAGAAAAGGGAGGGGAGGACCCGCCTAATTTTTCCGGGCAGAAAGTGCCTGCCTAACACTTTCACTCTCATTCGGGGGAGGGTGACTGGATCTAAGCTTCGTCCGCGGAGGAGGGAAAAGGAGGAGAAATGTGGGAAGAGGCAGGGAATTTTTATGAAAAATCCCGCGGAAATGGCGCACTGTACTCTACTTATGATCTCCCGGTGAAGAGGGAAGGAGTACAGGCAGGGTACCCTTAAGCAGCAGGAGGGGGAAGAAAACGGGGTGGCGAATGTTTTCTTTTTTCACCACGGAGGAGAAGAGAAAACCGGAGCCAGACATCACCTCAGGAAACGAGAAAGAGGGAAATGATGTAAGCCTACCCCCATGTAACTAAGGAGTGAGAACAAGGGAAGTCCTTCTTCTAGAAGGGGAAGATGACTTGAAGAAGAAGCGTAGACGATTTCTAACCCCCCGCCCAGGAAAAAAAGCCCTTCTCTCCTCGATGAGGGAGGGGGGAAGACTGGAATATCAGTTGGTAGAAGGGAAAGAGGGGAAAGAAGGGGAAAAAAAGAAAAGCAGACCTCCGACAGTCCTCCCGGAAACCGTAGCTGAATTATTTCTCGCAAAAAAGAGGAAAAAAAGAAAGACGGCGAAAGCCAGGAAGGAAGGAAAAGAAAGGACAACGCTTCCTCTAATGCTTATCCGAAGAAAGGAAGGAGGGTGGAGATGTTTTTCTGAGGAAAAGATCTCTTTCTTCAAAAAGAATTCCCTCGAAAAGAAAAAAGAAAAAGGACTTCCATTTCCAGTTAGACTGTGGCTCCGAAGATAACAAAAAAAGGGGAAACGCTTGGGAGGGGACCTCTTGCACCTTCGCAGGGGGGATCCTCAACCTTCTCAACTTCTTCCAGCCAGGAGGAGGAAGACTGAGGCTGATGGTTGTCATCGGTGGAAAAAAAAAAGAAGTCAATCTTTGGGAGGCGAGCGCTACTATTTTCTCCCATCGAAGGGGGAGACGGATATACCCAGTACACCGGCTCTCGCGAAAGAGGAAAGGAGGGTAGGGGAGAGGCCTACTTCCCCTATCACGCTGCAGGGGGGGCCTCTCACCTGCTCGAAGGGAACCAGGAGAGTGTTTGGGAAAGGGGGGGAGGTCTTGAGCACCCCTCTTCTCGTATTGGGAATTTGAAAACAAATTTAGACTAATCTTCTATATGGGGGGGAGAAAGAAAAAAATAGGAGAGCCGTTGAAAGGGCGACCATAAGGGAAAAGGGGAAGAGAAGAAGATAGACAACAAAAGCTCCTTCTACTTCGCGAAGAAAGGGGAAGAAGCTTCTCTGATTCTTCAAAGGGAGGAGAAAAGAACAAATACTTATTACCGGAGAGAAGACTTACCTAGGGAAGGGAGGAGAGGGGGGAGGGAAGAAAGGAACTTCTAGTTTATGATAGACGGTAAAAGAAATCTCTACTACTTCCTAGAGGGAGGGGGGGGAGCTTGGGGGGGAGGGACTCAATCAGGAAAAGGGTTCGGACAGCTGCTGGTCAAGGAGTCGAGGAAAGAGACTTTTCTTTTCCTAGGAGGGGGGGGAACAAACAGCGCGGCCTACCACTGGTGAAGGGGAGGGAGAAAAGGAGTAATCCTCATCCATCTCTCGGAGGAAAGCCTATATATATGCTGGAGAGGGGGAGGGGCCTACCAGTGGGTAAGACCGAGGTAAAAGAGAAAAGATACACGGGAAACCGCCACCGTTCGAGCACTGGACAAAGACCGCTTTCCTCAATACTTTCATCGTGAAAGAAAAAGGCACAGCGCCTTCCGGAAGACGCCAGAGTAAGGAAAGGAGAGGGAGAAGAGGGATGGAGAGGACGTCTTCTACGCATCACCTCGAAAAAACGGTCTCTACTGACTTGAATGCTCGACTCTGAGAAAGGGAGCCTCCCTGATAACTCTCAGCACCCTCGCGCACGAGGGGAAAGAGTAGAGAATTTCTCCTGAGCTGGTGGTCGGGACAGATCTCTTTCACTCTTTCTCCCCTTTCATGAAGGAAAGGAAGGAAAAACGAGGTTAGGACTCGAGGAACATGGCGGTTCTCGGGGGGGGAGAGAAAGAAGATGGGCTAAAGAAGGAGGCCGTCAGCGGGGGGAGGACCACTCTCGCTTTTCTAGCATGTGAGGGGGGGAAAAGAGAAAGGTGAGAGGTTAGGGAAATCGCCGAGAATAAGAAAAGGAGGGGCAGAGTATACATCCGGTGGAGGGGGTTATCTCCTCGAGAAAAAAAAAAACTGTGCTACCCAAGAGAGTAGGCCGCAGGAAAGAAGGATGAGGCGCAAGTCCCTCTGGTAGCCAACCGAGAAAGACTCCAGGTATTCCACTGGAGGGAAGAGGAGGGTAAGAAGCACAAGCACCTCTCCAGAAGGTTCCCGATTTCAAGAAAAAGGGGGGAAGAGGGAGGGATGTTCGGGTGTTATATGAGGAGAATCAAAAAGCGGGCTTTACTTTCTCCTCGTCGAGAAAGGAGATCACGGGGATGAAAAGGAATCGGGGAGAATCATCGAGAACCCAGAAGGAAGAAGGGAGCAAGAAGCCGGCTTTGTGTTTAACGGCTGCAAAAGGTATACTCGGAAAAAAAGGGGGAGCGGGCCCTAATTACGCTCTGGCCATTCAACAGTAGCTCCTGGGATGATGGGGAGAAAAAAAAAAAGAGGAGAGAGATGATCTTAATGATCACGGCAAAATGAACTAGAAAAAAGCATCTCCTTCTATAAGGGAGAAAAAGCGGTCATGGTTCAGGGGGAATACAGTCTACGAGGGGGATGAAGGGAAGAAGTGGACGGGGGACTCACAATTCTATCAGCGGAAGGTCCCGTCCTCCACTTTTAACCTGTTCTAGAAAAGGGGGAGTAAAAGGGGTGGCGGATAATGTCTGGACCGCGCATCGAAAAGGAGGAAGGGGAGGGAAAGGGGGGGGGGGGGGGGGGGGGGGGGAAAAAACCCTCCTTTTTTCCCACCCGACACAGAGAGAAGAAGGAGAATAGCGGATCGACTACGAGCAAAGGCCGCGCTTACTCTGAAAAAAAGAAAGTGAGAGAATGGAACCTTTGCGAGAAGATCTTCTCTTGCGCGGGGGGGGAAGGGGACACGGATAAGGATCTCAAAGGACAGCTAAGTTCACCTGGAAGAGGGAAGAAAAGGGAAAAGCGGGAAGGAAAACGCCTCACCGCTATCAGTACCTCCCCTGAGCGGGAAAAGAAGCTGATCATTTCTCTTCTTCCCTTCCTGCCCGGAAAGGAGGGGAGGTCGTGTTTTTAGGGGCTCAACACAAGGGAGGAGGAAAGAGAGAGATAGGGGAAAAAACGAGAAGGGAGGCGGCCACGCCTAATTTGCCGGGCCAGAGGGGAAAAAAAAAGAACACTTTCACTCTCATTGCAGGGAAGGAAAAAAAGAAGCGTAAGCCGAGGAGAGAGGCCAATCTGAAACTTGAAGGACGATGGGTTGAAAAAAAAAAGAAAAAAACACCGAGAAGGGTTATTAACCCTCCCGAGAAAACAGAAAGGGCGCACTTTACTCTAATTCTATCTCCCGTGAAGGAGAAGAAAAAAGGGAAAAACCGTAAAGCGCCAGGGGACCCAGGGAAGGGGTCGGCGTAGTGTAACGGGGAAAAAAAAGGGGGGGTGGTGGGGAGTGGCGCACCACTTAGAGATCAGAAACGAAAGCACATTACCTCCCTCTGAAGAAAAAAAGAAGGTCCGAAGGATTTAGACTACCGAACAGGTACTAAGGAAGGGGGGACGACCAGGTGTCACCTTTGCGGCGGATAAAGAGCCTGAAGCGGAGCTACCCCTTCCAAGGAGGGAAAGGAAAAAGTTGAAGAAGGACTGCAGCACAGGGAGGAAGAATCAACGGTACGCGTTTCTCTCCATCTTGAAGTTCAGGCAGGGGGGGGAGGGTGAGGTGCCCTCGGATAAGATTGCCGTCAGAGGAGAGAGTCTCGCCGCAGGGCAAAAGAAGAAAGACCCAATTATCTCTATTTTTTAAGAAGGGAGGAGGGAGCGACAAATCCGGCCGCGTCGAAGAGGAAAAAAGCAAGAGGAAAGACCTTCATCGTGAAACCAACAAAAAAGGAGATATCTCCCTCCTACCCAGAAGGGAGAGGCGAGGAGTGGAGGGAGAAAACTATCTCTTCATCACCGAGAATGGGGGTACGTATCTCCTCTTAATACAGGGAGGAGTAGACAGTGGAGGCTCCGAATAATCACCTCCTCACCTTTACAAGAGAGGAAGGAAAATAGGGCTGACATAAAAGGGAACGTATGGCTTGGGATCAAAAAAAAAAAGCGGGGGACCGACCTTTTATCCTGCGGTGCTGGAGGGGGACCTAGACCTTCTCCTCAGGGAAGAAGGGAGGACTGATCTACTGTTATCCGCGAGATTCAAAGGGGGGGGAAGAGATATAAAAAAAACTTACTTGCAAACGGAGAACTGCTTCCTTTTCTCAAGGAAGGGGGTCTGGCCGGAGAAAAGAAAAAAAAAAAAAAAATATCAAGAGGGAGTAAAGAGGTTGCCCTCACCTTCTCGAAGCGAGCGGGGGTCCTTACCTTACTACTCCTTCCTTTTCTCCCCTAGGAGAGGGGGAGAACAGCAAAACGGGACAAATGGAGAAAGAAGCGGTGCGAGGAGAGGAGAGTATGCCCTCACATCGAGAGCGCCATTGGAAAAAGGCTTTCCCGATATCTGCAGAAAAAAGAGGAGAGAAGGGGGGGACCACCATCACTGTAAGTTCGCTAATATGAAAAAGATGAAGGAAAAGAGAGGAAGGGCTGCCATTATAGCGAGAAGGGAAAGGGAAAAGAGTCCTTCTATATTCGAAGAATGGGGGGAGGAAGGGTTAGAGGATGGACTTCGAGGGTGATGGCCGTAGAAAGAAAAAAAAGGAGGTTCTTCCTCTCTCGTAACTAAAGGAGGTTAGGTCCCCTTTATTTCGAGGGGGGGAGGGTAAGCCAATCTACAATTCTTTTATTACGAAGGGCGGCTTCTAGAGAGTAAAACTGCTCGCGGGGCCAGAGGATTGGAGGCCAAAGGGGAAAGGAAGGGTAGTCGATCTCCACAGGGGAAAATCCTCCATCCTATCTCTCATAAAAAAGAGGGATGGAGGTGGGTACGGGGAGTACTCCCTTAGGAGAGAAAGAGGGGGAGAGAGTCAAAGGCGTTTACTCCATCATCCTCGGCCCCGAAAGATGTACCACTCTTCTATAAGCGAAGGAAAGGGGTGGGAAAAAGAGAAGGAAGAGGGGTGGTAGAGGGGAGGGGGAAAAGATTAAGGACCTACCCAGCTATGCAAGGGAGGTGAGTCTATTTACCTTAAGAAAGGAGAACAAGACAATAAGCTAAAGTGCAAACCGTCTCGAAAAGTTAAGTCTCGAATAAAAGAAAGGGAAGGGAAGGGGGGGGGAAGCTCCCCGTAGCGAGAAAGGAAATCTTTTATTATATCTATAATCTCAGAGTAGGGAAATAGAGGGGTCGAAGCAGGGTCGAGACTGGGTCGCCAGAGAGAAGAAAAAAGGGACTCGAAAATGTCTCTCTCTTTTTCGGGCAACGAGATCGACCGCTTTCTTCTCCATTTCTTTTGCGGAGAAGGCAAAGGACGGCGGTCGTCCTGCCGATCGGGGGGGGGTACAAGTCCACAGAAGAAAGGGGGGGGAGGGAAAAAACTCCATGACTTTCTACTACCTCTGGGAAGAGGGAGGAAAAAACGCCTACAGAAAGAAAAAAAAAGAGGGGCCTTCGGAGAATCCAAGGCCCGTCCGTTGGAGAATCGTTCTCTTTTCTACCCCTTCTGAGGGGAGAAAAAAATTGACCTGCGGAAACCGGGAGTCGGGTTACTCAAGCAGGAAAAAAAGGAAAGGGAGAAAGGGGAAATCCTAATGTAGAAGCCGTTGGGGCTTTCACAATCCCTAAGGAAGAAAGTTGTTAATTTCACTCCAAGGAGGGGAAGGGAGTGTGATCTTTTCGGAGCCTAAACAGGGAAAGAACGTTCTCCTCTTCTATCAAATAGAGGGGGGGGGGAAGGAAAAAAAGAGAGGTGATCGTAATCGAGACAACAGAGGGGGAAAAAGAGGAGGGAGAGATCATCGGGAGATTCCTTTTTTTCCTCTGCAGGGGGAGGGAAGGAAAAGGTCTACGAAAGCGGTGGGGAGGAAAAAGAAGAGAAAAGAGGACAAAAGAAGAGCTCCTTGGATGAATGCGCAGGGGAAGGACGGCGCTCGCTTAGCGTGAAGGAAAAAATATCCAGGTGGGGGGACCCGGAGGCCCAATCAGAAGAAAAAGGGAAAGGAAGAGGGGGGGGAGAACCTGCGTACCTGGGGCTGGGGAAAAAAGGCTTTGCTTCATTCACTATCTTCAAAAAGGGGAGGGACGGGGGAGTCACATGAAAGGAATCGTGAAAGAAAAAAAGAACGCACAGGGGAGTACCTGTGGGTCGCTACATCAGCAGGAGAAATAAAATTCTCTTCCTTGCTGTGTTCTGGAAGGAAAAAAAAAAGGAGCATTCAAACACAAACCCACAACCAACAAAAAAAAAAAAAAAAAAAACCCCACCCCCAAAAAACCCCCCCCCCCCAAAAAAAAAAAACAAACAACACAAGAACCCAAAACCCCCCACACAAAAAAAAAACAAAAAAAAACACCTTTTTTCCCACGCCACAGAAAAAAAAAACGAGCGTTCTTAATAAATCTCCGACTTCTCCAAGCCCAGGAGGGGAGAAAAAAAGAAAGTCAGGAAATCTGAACCTTTCGATCTAAGGAGAGAGAGAGGTCGCTGTTTCCTTCCATGTAGTTTTTTGTGAAAAAGAGAAAAAAAAAGAGGGTAGGAAAAGCGCTTCAGGTCATGAAGTGGCAAAAAAAGCGGCGGAGAGGAAAGCGGAAAAAAAAGGGGAAGGAAAGGAGAGGGAGAAGGGGTTTTCGTCAGCCGGGCGCCTGGTAGGAGAGAAAAAAACTTAGTCTTCCGCCTCCTTCTCTTCTTCCTGCGTGGGGTGGGAGGAGGAAGAGGAAAAGGAGGAGGAGTAAACAGTAGAGATAAGAACACCAAGATAAGGACGAAGATAAAGGAAGGAAGGGAAAAAAAGGAAGAGGGGGAAAAGGAGGAAGAAACAGGGGAAGGCCTTCCCTAACAAAAGACACGCTCATTTCACTTTCCTTCCTCTTTCGGGAGAAAAAGAAGCGAGCTATTCATGAATGCCTTGGGAGACGATGGTGTTGGGAAAGGAAAAGGGGGGGGGGGAGAAAGAGAAAGTCCTCCTATCTTGGAGCAAGGAAAGAGGAGGCAGAGATTTCTTCTTCTCCTTTTCCCCTCAAGTGAGAAGGAAATGGGAAGGAGAAAGGGGAGAAATATTAGACAGGGTTGAAAGGTTGCTTTGTGGGAAAAAAAGGGAGGAAAAGGAGAAAGGGGAAAGCACCGGAAGTACAACGAACTCGACGTAGCACTAAAAGCGAGAGGGCCGAGATTTAGCAAGGACAAAAGGGGAAGAGACAAGGCACCGTTTTCTTCGGGAAAGATAGGGTTACTACCCCTTCCACCGTCGGGAGAAGAAACAACGAGGAAAAAAAAAAAAGGGGAAAAAAGAGGGACAAAGAAAACTTCTCATATTACCTGTGCTCATTCGTGAAATAGGTAAGTTTAGGGATCATGAAGGAAACGCGAGTCCTCAAGTTGCAATCATCATCAGGGAAGAAGCATTCCTCCCATTATCGGCGGAGGGGAAGGGAGGGGGGGAGGCATGAAAATCTCTTTTCAGGGAAAGGGGGAAGAAAGAAAGGAAGCCCTTAGACGTGAACACAAGTCGCTATTTCTCTCGAAAAAAAGAACCGATTGGATGACGGGTTCTCTAGGATGGGGAGGGAGGGAGAAAAGGAGAAAGGGATATCACCTGTGATCTCTACTCTATACCTCATGCAGGAAGGGGGAAGAAAAGAACAAAAAAAATCACAAGGGGAAAAGGGAACCTCCTGGGCGTGAACGAGAGGGAACGTCTGTCTTTTTCTCCCGCAAAAAGGAGAAAAAAAAGGGGTCGGGCCTCAATTTTCTTTAGGCTGGATGGGGAAAGGGGGAAGAAGAGGAAGTCATTCAATCTGGAGGCGGAAATGGCCCCATCTCATCTAGCAAGGTGGCTCTACCAAAAAAAGAAAAAAAAGGTCTCCTGCTCCCCCCGGCGTCTGGGGGAAGCTCCTACTTCCAAAAGGAGAAAGGGGAAAGTTTTGACCGCACTTCTAGAAAAAAAGGGGAACCCATTCTAAGAAAAGCCGCTCCTTTT
>Ga0179593_1476078_pt1 | contig 12082 bp, 14 predicted proteins | sample CZODoug2_1_08_16_FD_185931 | JGI IMG/M metagenome (GOLD analysis project Ga0179593, IMG submission 185931) | Vadose zone soil fungal communities from Angelo Coast Range Reserve, California, USA - CZODoug2_1_08_16fungal (PacBio error correction) | ecosystem: Environmental > Terrestrial > Soil >...
ATCTGATGGTTGTAAGTGAACATGACCCTGCACGTTGGGGAGGTGCCACGCAGGCTACCAGGGGGTGATCAGAGTGCAACTTAAAACACCTAAAGTCTGATTCACAAACGCACACAACACCAGGGGTTGTTACCAGGTACCCGGGGCCTCGTTGCATAAGTTTCGACTTGGGGAAACAAACGCCAAGGAGGTCAATGAGGCGTTTGCACCTTGAACGACGCCAGACGGGAGAAGCAATGAACTCAAGGAATTCCTGGTGTTTTTTACTCAGGGGAAACAAACGGCATCCTTGCGGCGATAAGTGCATCAAAGTTAAAAAACATATCTGGGGCGATGGCGCGCTTGAAACCAAAAAAATTTAAAGGGAGCAACATGGAATACTGGCCAATTGCCCCATGAGTGCGAGGTCGTTCTTTCTACTTAACGTTGAAGTGCGAAAGAGGGGTGGAAGGAAAGGAAAGAAAACAAGAAGTCGGTGAAATATGATGAGATGTAAGACCGGGGTGAAAAAGAAAAAAAAAAGTGTGTGTCCCACTGACCCCGTGTAACACAAGGAAGTGGGCTGGTACCGATGGAGGCACGAGGGGGAGAGTGGTGTCATGCTTCGAATTTGTGTGAAATAATGCATTGTAAGTGGTGGGTCTCCTCAGACGGCCTTTTGAGAGGGGGAAAACGCGCCTATAACACATATGCCAAGGTCGGGGAAAAGAGAAGTAAAAACTCCGTCAGGAATGCATAAATAGAATCCATTAAGTGCAATCTCCTGGAAAGCGGGCACAAGAAAGGTTAAGGGGGGAAAAGCAGAGAAAGGAGGGCGGGATTGCTAACTCAAAAGGCGGGAAAGCCCGGCTAGACGCCCCAGACGTCCCTACCAAGACCGGAAAGGGGTGTTGAAATGGAAGATGATCTCTCACACGGTGCGTTGGATACCGTACACCGTCTAAGGGCCCAAGGGGCAAAAGCGGCTTAAAGAAGGTGGTGCCGTGGAAGTAGCCTGGGGGACAATCAAAAGAGGGGTGTTTGCTTTCATGCACATGGGAGCAATGGGGGCTGTCGTGTGTGGACAAAAAAAAATAGGGTAGAAACGGGCGAGGGAGGAGGAGGTTGTGGAACGAGGGGTTGGCGCGGGTATGGTGTCGGGGGGGAAGAATGGGAAATGGCAGGTAACAAGGTTGTGGTACACAGGGGCACACGGATCCGTGCATACGGTAGAGGGGGGGGGGAGGGAGGGACCTGGGGATGGGGAGTATTATTGGGGTTACCAAGGGTTGATGTAGTCTTGGAAACATGAAGGGTTGGGATGTGGGTGAACAAACAATAAGTTGGGGGGGGTGGTGCCGTGGTTTGGACGACCTGATGGGTGGCAAGAAGTGTCGAATCATAGAAAAAAACTTCCTCTTGCCATCATGCCGCTTCACCGAGAAGATTCTTAGAATGAGGGTCATAAGGCGTGGCAATATAGCAATCCCGCTAAAGGGGGTAGTGTGATGGAAAGGATACCGGTAGATGAAAAGTTGTTGAGAAACGCCTTTGATTGGCTGCAGGGGGGCGAAATTATAACGGGCCTTAGAGACAAAAGATGAAAGAGAATGACGCGTGGACTCTGGGTTCAGTCTGGGGAGCAATCTGGAGAGTTGGAAAAGGGAAACGTCTTCAGGGTTAAATGCCGAGAGAAGAGGGTACAGCCAAGTGGGGGGTAACAAAGAAACAGGGGCACCATGAAAGAAAAGGTCTCCGTTGTCCTAAAAAGGGGTCTATAAACCTGCGCCGGAAAGGACCGATAAAAGGGGGGCGGGAAAAAATGGAACCTCTCAGAAGAAAAAACTCCTTGAAGTTAGGGTCCGATGCATCAAATGAAACGTGGGATCCCACTATAAGGTCAGCAAGACGTAAAAAACGAAACAAGAGGGTATAGAAGAACCCCCATAAAGAGGCAGTTTATAGAGCATAGATGACAGAAAGAGTGGGGGTAAATTTGGTAAACGGCCAACGGGTATACAGGGGGTATTGGTGCCCCCGCTGTGAGTGAGGCAGGGGAAAAAAGGTGGGAAGAAAGGCGGTGTTAAGCTATGGCTCATCAATGCTGGGCAAAAGTGTGAAATGGAAAACAGGAACTGTAAGGAAATGCGAATGAGGTCAAGTCAAGAATGAGGAAGAAAGTGATTGGGGCATTTTCTCTCGCTTGGGTCGGTTGTCAAGATGCTTTGGGGCATCTGTCTAAAGACAAAGAGAACCAGGACTACGAAAAATAACAAAGGTTATGTCGACTCAAGAAGTAAAATGATGGCAACATTGGGGAAGGTAGGGAAAAGTTTGGGGCGCCAAAAAGACTCCCATTACCCCCATAAGGTGGTAATCACTCAAGATCTGTTTCGAAAAATTGAGGCATCTCTGTATGAGGGGTCAATTTAGTAAAAAAAATTAATCTAAACAAACCTGCATAGGCTAAACTCAGGATGAGTGGACCGTCGAGAATTGAAATCCCCACGTGGAAGGGACAAATGGGACATTTCAAAAAAGGCATAAGTAAGTAGTCTCAGATGTTTTGTGAGAAAAAAGAAAAAAACAAAGGTCAACAAATAATCAGGGTACAAACAGCGTAAAAGGGGACACACAGGTATATGTGTATGGACAGAGCCAGTTTGAGGGTGTCTCATTGGGGCTGATGTTTGTGTCACACGGGGGACCAAACAAGCACAACGATATTGTAATACCGGGGGAAGTGGTCGTGGGGGATGAAAAGAATTGCGGCTAGGAAAACTTAACCACACTGTGCTGAGATCACACTCCCTTTTTTTTCTCACAAAACAGGAACAAAAAGAGCAAGAAAGCAAAATGGGGATAAAAACCACATCTTATCCGATGTAGTGGGGAATGAGTAACCCTATGTCCAAAGAACCAAAAGGACAAGATAAGTTCTGAATCTCGACAGGACCAAGAAGTTGACGCACAGGGTGTTCAATAGGGGTGAATATTGGCATGGTTCCACTATTCCCTCTGTCAAAGGGGGTAAAAAAAAAGAGTTGGAAATGAAATCTATGAACAAGAGTAAGAGATGGTGGACGGAATACTTCACCACCCGGCGTAGTAAAGCCAAATAAAGAAAGTGGAAAAAAAAGCGGAACGTAGCCAATTCCCCCATCGCGCCGTTCGAAACCAAGAGTGAACAGCTGGGTATGCAACAGGGATGTCTCGGAAAGTGAAGGGAAGAAAAAGAAGCAAAAAAAAGCATGTATAAACCTCTCTTGGGGAGAAAAGGCCACAATAAAGATTGAAAACCCGCTCCCAAAAAAGTAAGGGTAACAAATGAAATACAACAAAAAAACACACATTTTCAATATAGCCGTATCCCCAATGGGGGAAAACAGACTGACCAAAGAAGCTACACACGTTAATACAACCGGGAGGTCTAACCATACCAGGATAACAGTTGCGGGCAGCCTCTCTAATTCCCTTAGTATCAAAAAAAATACAACTCCCCTAACTGCCTTCGCAAAGCGTGAATACGGGCGCAAAACATCTGTAGCAGGCAAACAGAAAGACAGCAAGTCCAGAAGACCATTTCCAATTCCGGGAAGAAAATAAACTCCTCTGGTTTTAGTTACAAAGAAAAAAGAAACACGAAATGGGGGGGCATCAAGGAAGTCACCCAGAGTGGTAAACACCGCACCACACCACGTGCAATTTGGGGGGTCAGGGAAGGAGAAAAAAACTAGGGGGAAAGTGGGGGGGGAGAGTAAAACAAAAAACATCTCAACACAGACGGAAGGCTAATCTGATTCAGGGGAATTCAAGAACGGGAACTCAAAAGATCCTGACGAAGAGTTGAGAATTGGGGGGGTTGCCACAAGTCAGTGGGGGAGACAAATAAAAGCCCAGCCATGAAAAAGCACCAGATGACAGTGGGGGGGACCAGGACCTGGTCATATAAGCAACCAATCGTCCCCTCGAAAAAGTAAAGGCAATGAAAAAGAAAAAAACACTTTGGGGGAATTGGGTCCCCTAAAGAAAAAGCATTAGCAGGAAAATGGGGGGGTTTTAAAGTTAAAAAAGTTGCCGGGGAATGACAGGGTGTGGAGAGTAAGAGAAAAAAAAAAGGGTGGGCAACAGGGAGACCATCACAGAGGCACAAGAGGTGACAAACAAAAGAAAGGATAATTGACAAAGCATGCAGAAAGAAGAGAGGAGAACCCCAAGAGAGAAAAGAAAGACGATCTCCATGAAAAAGTGAAAAGCTAGGGGAAGACTGAAAGGTTTTGGGACTTTTAAACTGGGGTGTGGGCTACTGGGGAGATACCAGATCCATCTTGGGTGGCTGACAAAGAACAACCAGAAAAAGGGAGAAATAGCCAATAAGTCACTCTATGACTAGGCAAGCTGCCAGACAGGGAACAAGAATCTTCAAAACCACCAGCAGACCCCAAAGGTGGGGATAGGTGGAGTAAAGGGGGGGGTTTTGGACCCACCCTAAGTTAAAAAGACAGGGTAACTAGTCATTAAAACTGGGATTCATTGAGGAAAGAGACGAAAAAGCTCTCCAAATGGTAGGTACAATACCAGAAAACAAACAGAGGGAGGGTTTTGGACCCACCAGAGGAAAGAAAACACAAAGAAATCTCCAAAAAAAGAAATCATCTCTCTCCAGCACCAGGGAGGGGGTAACAATGCAGAAAAACAGATGTAAAAGGGGCGTGATGTACCCCAAAAAGAAGAGACGACGAATTTATCAATGTTCTTGACGTCAGAACTCAAGATGAGACAAAAGGGATAAAAAGTGACTAAAAAGAAATCGGAGGTGGCTCCTCAAAGGAAGGAAAAACGGACAGTCGTCCCGGTAATAGGAGACTCAAAAAAAAGTGTTAGAAAGGAGGGAGTCAGTACGAGTACATTTCGGGTTAGGAGGGGGAAACAGACCCTGCAGAAAAAGGGGTCAAGAGTTGTAAAGGACACAGACCAGGAATGACGGGAAGAAAAGAAGCAAAAATGGGAAGAGATTGGGGGGGGGGTTTTCTTGTGGTAAAAAATGAACAAAGCAAATATTTGGGGTAGGCTCAATGGCTGGGTATGGGAGAGAGAGATGGGGGAGGGAGGTCGATGGTGTGAAATTCCAACGACCTATTTTTGTTCAGGGAACAAAGAAATTTCGAGTTGAAAAAAGTGTGTGACAGATAAACAACGAGGAATGGGATTGGTTTAAGGCCATGAAATCCAACTGGGAGTGGGGGGGGAGTCCTGGACTGTCATCAATAAACCGTATAAAAAAGTAAACTGTCGGGGGGGTACAAACAAAACAGTAAAAAAGTGTCTGACTCAAAAGCCGACTCAAATTGGGAAAAAATGGGTTGAGTGGGGGGGGTTGAGACTGCTTGTTCGTCTGAAGCATTGGGGCAATTTTGTCAAACCCAAAGAGGAGTGAACTTTAGGAAAAAATTGAAAGACATGCTGGACATGGTGTCAAGAATAAACCAGATGGGGGAGGGTGAAGGGGAAGAGAGACGGCTCCAGAAAAAACAATGACTTCATCATAAGGGATGAATGGAGAGTATGATGAGGGAGGAGAAGGGCAGAAGGGGGGGGGAAAAAAAAAATAGAAGGCCATGTCCAGGGAAGGGAAGGTGCAAATAACCTCATTTGGTAAAACACTCACAGGGGGAAGATGTTCTCCGCTTTTGCACAAAGACGAAAATGGGGATGTCGAAAACGGAAGGCAAAAGATTTTCCAGGGTGACTGGTGAAAAAACAAAAGGGCAATTTGAGTCAAGGGGTAAGTGGGGGGAACAAATCGAATCCTAAAAGGTGCAAGATGGGGGAAGGGAGTGCTCCTGACACTTAGGCCAGGGGGGAAAAAACAAAATAGGCAATGGTAAGGGACAAGTCAATGGTCAAAACTGTAAATGTGGCTCAATGGGGGGCACCAAAGCAAGTCAGAAGGAAAAACTCTGAGTCAGGGAGGAGCAAGAAGTTCCTAAAGCACTGAACACACACGTCAACAAAAGGGGGAATGGGAAAACAAGGGTTGTTCTACGAGACCAGCAAAAAAACTAGTATCAAAACGAAAAAAATAAAAACAAGTAAACAGGATGGGGGGAAAATAAACTGTCGACCTGAACCCATCAAGTGAAGTAGTGGAAATATAAGACATGTGGTGATGGAGGGGAAAACAGATAGCATTCAAGTCGGAGAATTTATGGGGGGTGAATGGTGTTTAAGAGTCAGTGAGGTACATAGGGGTGTGAGGGAAAGGAGTAGGGGACAACAACGGGACATGGGGAGTGGACACGTCCTTCCTATTTCGGGTCTTCTTTTTTAGGAAGTTGTTCCTAAAGGGAAGAGGTTTATGGCAGTAGAAGAAAACATGGTAATCTGGGGGGAAAAGGAACAACAGGATGGTTTGGGTGACTGAATTTCAGGGGAACTCGACCTTGCCAACCTAGTCAACTTGCGCATCCTGCGGGGTGTCAGGAGGTGGGTTAATAGCCATGGGGATGGGGGTGGATAAAAGAAATCAGTACGCAGTCATAAAAAAGGGCTGCCCGGCGGGGAGAGATAAAAAAGAAAAGGTCTGTGTGTGGTGAAAGGGAAACTGCAAAACTGTTAACCAAAACCAAAAAATGAATAGGAAAAAGAGGAACTGGGGGATGTGCGAATGACGAACATGGTTTGGGGCAAAGGAAGTCCGGAATTTTCCTACCTGCCAGCTTGGTCACTCATACCCTGCACGGTTCCTGATCTGACCGCCAGGACAATGAGAAAATGTTAGGAAGGCGGGGGGTGTGTGGGGGATATAAGAAAAGACTTACTTGGGGGGAAAAGTTCCCCAGAGAGGGGCCAGTACACAAAGAAGGGGGAGAAAAAAGCGGTGGCAGAAACAGACATGAACAATCCGAAGGTCACCAGAGACAACGTGGAGATGGATCAACTCAAAGGTGAGAGGGGGGGAATAATGAAAATCGTGAAGTAATTGACGCGTTTTGCTCTGCTCTCTAGTCCAAAAAGAGATATTAGACATCAGGGCAAGGCTGTACCGATAACGGCGGGGGGGATGGATAGGTCGGGAAAATCTCGAATAGATGGTAAAGTGGTATAGACTGAACAGAACACCCGAAACGTCTGACGGAAAAAAAAACGGGCAATCCTAACTTCGAGAAGAAAAATAAAAACAGGTGGGGCTAGAAAGAGGACAATTGTAAGGGAAATTAAGGAGCATCGTGCTAACTGGAAACGTAAAAAGAAGGGGGATCAAAGAAGCGAACCAGGAATTACTTTGGAAATTCCCATAGCAAACAGAACATTCACGGCATTACTCATTCATCGCAAACTGAAGGGGGTCTTGACAAGAAGTAATTCAGTAACATCTGGGCTAAAAGATGGGTTCATGTGAGTGACATAGACAGCAAGACAGTACAATGGGGGCCAGATAGCCCGTTGAGGGATCTAAGGACAACAACACTGCCTGTCAAAACGTTCTAACTGGGGAAACAAGGGAAAGTGTGGAACGCCACAGAAAAAAGACAGGGATAAAAGTGGGTTCCCGAATCGAAGAGGAAGTATGGGGCAAGCTGCGAATATAGCAGTAGCCTCCACAACTGGGCACAAGACTGGGGAGACATGCAGAAGCACCCAAGGCTCACAGTGGTGGCAACCGGACTCCTGGGGGGGTAGCAGAAGATTGATGTTTATAAAAACATACCGACAACAAAATAGGACATCAGCGTTAGTAATGAAGATAGATGACGGGGGCCATAAAGAAGAATAACTCCAAAATGGTGAAAGGCCAGTTAGCCAACTAGAAATCTTTACCCAAATAATGGCGGACAACCAACAAATGGAGACAGTAATGGTGTGAAGACGTGGTAGGTGGGTATGGATCTGTGGATCTACTAAGGCAGGTTATGCAGAAACATCTAAGGAACACGTACGCTCAAATCCTCGAAAAAAAAAACGAACCAAAAAAAAGAAGGAAAACAAACGCCGTTCAACCAGACGGTAATACCCAACAACACAGGACACAGAGGAAAAAGGTAGAAACTCCACCACAAGAGACTACTAACACTGGGACTAACCATAAAAAACCGTGCATACAAAGAGAAAAACAGAAGAAAATGAAATCAAGCCGACCATCTGGGGTCAACTTCCAATGAACACAACAACATAACTGATCATTCCAAAAGGAAAAAAAAGCAATGGGCATTAGAGACGAGAAAGAAAAAGATTAAAAACCTCCAATGGGGCTTGGTGGGGGGGAGAAGGCAAGACCAATCCAATCTGGGGTTTGACTTCAAATGAGATCAGAGGAAAAAAAAACGGACTAAGAAAAGACCTGGGAACATTTGAGGGAAGGAAGTTGCGGGTGGGAACCCTGTCATGGAGCCCAAAAAAATTACCATCGGTTTAAAGATCAGAGTTTGGGTGAAAAATTTAACAATCAGAGGTGAAAAATGCATAAATTTGGGGAGAATTTTGGGGGTTGAAAACCTTGTCTAAAAAGGAAACATCCACGGGGGAAGGGGTAAAATGGGGGTGGTAAGTAAATTAACTGAATCAAAGAGGACAAGGAAATAGGGAAGGCTTTCACGAAAAAGAGAAACAACCGGGAGTGACTACACTGGGATTTTGGTTCACCTACCATTAAGAGGCCACATTATTGCAAACCAAAAAAACTACCATGACGCTCAAATTAAAGGGAAATATCAGGAAAGGAAATCAATGGGGATCCAGGAGAGGAAGAGGGACAGGTTACAGCACAGTCTGGTTGGGAAAAAGGGTCCAGAAAATACAAAAGTACTTGCAAGAACTCTGGCAAGAACAAGGAACAGAGGCAAAAAAAAAGGAATCACAAAGGGGGGTTGCAAAGAATTGGTCGAAAAAAAAGGAAGGGGGAGTCTGTGTACGGGAGCCCAATTTCTCATGGGATTAAAAAAATCAAGGACAAGAAAAAAGGGAGATTGACTAAGACCTTAAAGTGGAAAGAAGGGACACAGGGAACAGAAATCTTGGTGACCCCATCTTCACGTGAATAAAAAAAAAACCTCACTGCCATTACCGGCCAACAAACTACTATCACATACAAGGAAAGGGGTAGAAAATAAAAAAAAAAAAGGGGTATGCGGCACTCATGGAAAGGGGGAAACCCACACATGACTCAGAATGCGCTTCCCGGGATACCGGGCCCGGGGGCAGTTCTCCCAAGGTAAAGAGTGTTCTTAATGAGACACGGACACACAAAGGGGGGCCCAAAGGTGGAAACCCGCGAACTAGTTGGCGAGATATATCGCAAGAAACAGTGGAAACAAATAAAGAGAGAATGAAAAATTATAAAACTCCGCATAACACCAACACGAAATCCCAAGCCATGTAAAAATAGGGGGTAAAATACCAGTCAGCGAGTGACTTAGGGGCGCAGGGACGGTTAAGTGGGGGGAGACCAACTGGAAAGTGGAGGCTAGGGGAAAGGGATACACAGACGTTTAAAGAAAATGCGTGTAGGGTTACAATACTCTGATTAGTTAACATTGCAATTATACGTGTAAAACGCGTTGGGAAGTAAGAGTGGGGGTGGGGGGGGTACGTCAGATAACAAGAGGAGGGGGGAAGAAGTAGCAATGGCATCGGGTTGCTGGGAAGGGTTCGTGGAGCGGGGGGGACGAAGTGTCCTTGCTTTTTGACCACTTCTGTCTACCGTGTCCAAAAAAGAAGGGACCGGAGTTAATTAAAAGGGGAAACAGGCTTCACGAGATAGAGCGACAGGGGGACTGTGGGGGTGTCATCTGAAACATAAATAAAAGGTGACATAGAATACATAACACACGTTCTCGAGCTGGTGAGCCAAGGTGTGCAGGGGCATGGCGCATCCTAGCATGTAACTGTTTGAGAAGGAAGAGAAAAAAAGAAAATGGAAGGGTGCTCGGGGGGTTCGACCTGAAGACCTATTCCCCCTGTCTTTCTACAATGGGCGGACGAGGGGGGGGGGTGTGTGAGCAGTTGGACAAAGAAACTGGCGACTGACCTGGTGGGATGGGGAATGGATAGAGGAAAAAAGAGTAGTAGGTTAGGAAGCTTGGCAAAAAGTCGGAACGGCGGAGTGGACGGCATGTCCCTTAAATAAGCCAATTATACCACTGAGTGTATCGGAAGCCTACAATGATACCCCAGTGGAGAGACGAAAAGAGATGAAGGGGGGGAAATAAGGGTTGGCGGAGGGAAAAAGGACAGGGCCGGAAAGTCGAAAGGACAGAAGTGGAGATGAAGCGGATATGTTCCGGCCTATCACAGGGGCGAACATAATCATATCTCAAATCAATGAACGGTGGCTCCAATGCGTTTAGAAGCAAGGTAAACCCGGAAGCGGGAGGGAGTGCAAGAGTCTCACGGAAACGAAAGGTTATACAATGTAGTAGATGTGGGTGGTCAAAAAGCACACACGCGATGAACTGGGGACTCTCACTGAGCGTAATAGTCTGAGAGGATTAGTGTGTGACTGAGGGTGAATGTACAACTACACAAAGACAGGCGTAGAAGGGAGACGCCGATGCAAGAAGGACCCGCAGGGAATTACATGAGGGGGGCGAGAGGGAGACCTCTAGGGTGGAAGACATACGAACGTCAAAAAGGGAAGATGTGTGCAATGGGAGAAAGTGGAAAAAGTTTAAATCGTCAGTCGTAGCCGAAATCTTGTCCCAATTGTATCTTGTCAGGGATGTTGAAGTCGGTCCACAATACCGGGCTGAAGCTGCACGCTCTTTTTGGTGCGTAGGGGTGGGACGGTACAAGGGGAAAAAGGGGGGAACACGGCAACTGTGTTGCCTCCCACTTGGTCAGGCGGGGGACCTCAGAGGCAAATAGTGTTAATCGGAAAGGTAAAAAAAAGGGACAAAGAAAGGCAACGGGGGTGGGGGGGTAGGAAAAAAAGTAGAAAAGGGGAAATTGAGGGAACAGACCGAGGGTGTCAGGGAGGTAAAATCTGGTACGCACTAAATGCAAGGGGGAGTTGGGGGGGGGGGGGCTCGAGTGGGTAAAAAAGCGGGGGTGGGGAGGAGTTGAAAAAAGAGGGGGGCATGAGAATAAAAAAGGGTTGTGTGGGGGGGCAAGGCAGAGGGGGGGATGGGGTGGGGAAAGGGGTAGTGGGGGTGGAGGGAGGAGGGGGGAGAATGTCTACTGTGTTGAAAGGGGTGGGTGGAGGAATCATTGGTTTTGAGGTGTAGAGTCGCTAACAAAGACGATGGAGTGCGGCTGACAGTGATGAAACAGGGAGGGAACTAAAAGGAATTGCAAAAGGAAAGAGTGAGAAGGAATGGTGAAAGTGAAATAAAAAATAAGACAAAAGAAAAAAACCGGGTATACATCGAAAATTCTTTAGGCCAGTGCTGTGGGTTTGGATTTCGGCTTTGCGGTGGGGAAGGAATGGGTGTAAATGTGAACTTACTAGTGGGTGCTCAGTGATACCAGGGGTGATACGACTATCATAGAAATAAAAAGGGAGGAACACGGGGAAGGAGTGGACAGACTTATTGGTTGGTGAAGGAAACTTTTTATTGGCTGGGAACGGGGGTTAAAAAACTGCAAAAAGACGATACAGTGGGGTTAAAGAAAGTCGGAGGGAGATAGTAAATACAAAGTGCACTTAGACATATTCCTTTAACGTCTTGTCTCTCCAGTGGACGACTCAAAAAAGAAAGGACGGTGGCGTGCAAAGCAGGGGGAATGGCGAGGGGGTGGCGGTGTAATCATGCGCACAAACCACGCAAGACAAGTGATATCAGGCATACAAGAGGGAGATTGAAGGCGTCCACCGGGGGGTTTGGAGGGGGTCCTATAAAAAAAGAAGGGAAACACATCAGGCAGGGTGAGGCAAAGAACAGGGCATCCAGAAGAAAGAAGGGGTGCTTAGTGTCAAGAAAAGCAATCCAGGGCGGAAAAAAAAAAAAGGGGAATGGTTTGATCGGGTGACTGTCACATGGAGTTAAATAAGGGGAAAAATATTGCTCGAAAAAGAGCCCCTTATGCTGGGTGGACCGTTCTGAACTGGAGATCACCGGACCTTGTAATCTGGGGAAAAGTTATTGAACAGAAAAAGGGGGAAAAG
>Ga0179593_1666952_pt1 | contig 12082 bp, 12 predicted proteins | sample CZODoug2_1_08_16_FD_185931 | JGI IMG/M metagenome (GOLD analysis project Ga0179593, IMG submission 185931) | Vadose zone soil fungal communities from Angelo Coast Range Reserve, California, USA - CZODoug2_1_08_16fungal (PacBio error correction) | ecosystem: Environmental > Terrestrial > Soil >...
AAAAAGCACACAAAAAAAAAAAAAGTCAGATCAACCATCCTCTCGGTAACTAACAAAAAGTAGGGCGATGGCATTGAAAACGTTCAACAGCTTGATGGGGGCATAGGGGACCATCGCGGGGGAACAACACATGCATGGGGGGAAACTCCTCGTCGAGCTTTCCGTGCCATCCGAGGGAAAAACCGGCGAACGGGGTTGTCGCTTAGGGGGTGTCAGTTTCACCCTGGAACCTCCTCAACGCCCGAAAGACAGGCCCGCAAGATTTCGCTCTTTCACCTCCAAAAAAAAAAATATACCTGTTAGGGGAGGTAAGAAATACAGACGTCATCAGGAACAGGTGGATAGAGTAGTAGTCCCTGAACTTGAGGAGACATTGAAGCCCAGGTTAAAAGTCGGGCAAAAGAAGGGGGAACTAAGTCTCCCGGATTAGGGACGAAAGAACTTTTATAAAGTCGAGGGCAAAAGGAACTGCAGGATGAAAATCTCGGCCATCTTCGACCCGAAGTTCTCGGTGAGGAGGATATTCAGCGGGTGGGTCCTGGCAGAGAAAAAGTAAATCGTGTCCACGCGCGAAAAAAACATCTCCTTAAGGCCATGTTTCTAGGGGGGGTATCCTTCAACTGGTCGTGCGCGCCTTGTTATTGGATTTGGGGGGGGGCACATTCGCGCCAGTAGAGTCCTGGCACTCGTGCCAAGAGTAGAAATCGGGGCACCCTGTTTAGCAGCTGGGAAACTGAGTCATCGCTCAAGATGGGTCGCGAATGGGGGTCGGACTGGAACGAAACAAAATGACCCTAACACCTCCCAGGGACGGTGTCATCTTTCAAGCGATCCAGGCCGATCCACGTGAAGGACCTGGCTTCGCGGTCGACGTGCGAAAACGGTCTGAGAAGTGGGATTTGTGGAAGGGCGCGTTTAAGCCGGTCGTGGAAAAACGTATTTCGCTGAGGAAGAAATATTGGTGCTAGGGTCGCTTGCAAGGGGGAGGAAGGGTCCCGGGTACTTGGGAATAATCACCGGCCCACACGAAACGAGAAGGGACTATCAAAATCTGGAGAGGCCTCGACCCGCGAGGAGCTAACGGGGCAGGGGTCGACGATCGAAACGCGCCTTGAATTAAAGGGTATCCATGTAATGAAAAACGGATCGTGCCAAGGGCGCCGGCCTGGGGAGCCCTCGAAGGGGACGAGGGACGGTGGGGAAAGCTCTAATGTACTAACACGGCCGGGGAACTCGAAAGGAAGGCGGACAGGAAGGACGCCGAGGGGAAAAACAACCGCGTTTCCGAGTGGCCGTTTCTAGAACGGGAAGGTATGAAATCTCGAGAAAAAACAAAACGGAAAGGAGGGAGGAAGCCTCACTGCTTCCTCTACTCATAGAACTCCAGATTTCAACGCAAGGGGGGATCGGGAGCCTCGTAGTAAGCTCTAGCATGACGTGCTATCCGAAGAAAAGCCCCTTAGCGAGCTGAAAAAACAAAGTCAACTGGCGTCCGCAGGGCGATGGCGAGGCATAGCCGCGGGCAAAAAACCGCTAATAAATACTGTGGAAAAATTACCCTTCAAGCGCTCAGATTCTACCCGATAGAAGCTACGCGGACAGCGGATGCACGAGGGCAATCTAATTTAATTGGGTCTCGTCATGCTTAATACTACATAAGAAAGACGGCCCAAAAAAGCCGTCGCCGCGGCACACTATGAAAGGGCGTCGAAAACGACCGGTTAAAAGGAGTAAGAACAACTTCGCGAGAACTGGAATCCGAGGAACCCGGCCTCGGGTGAAAAATTGGGGGAAGTGTTTGGTGACAAAAGCAAGAAGGGGACGGGGTACGGTTATGAAAAATTGCGCGGAGACGAAAACGACCCCTTCATAACCAGTAGGAGCAAAGAATCTTCAAGGGGGACATGCCGAAATTTGACAAGGGTGATTCTCCCGATGGCAAGTGGAAAGAGGTAGATAATGGGAATGTCAAAAAAGAATATCATCAATTATTCGCCGGAAGAAACGAACGTGCCACAGATGACTGAGAGAAAGGTCCCTTCAGGCTGAACGTAACCGATAGCGGTTGTGAAACTTTAGACGGGGGATCCCAACCGGCCAACGGCGAGCAAACCCTGGCAAAAAAAAAAGTCCGCGCTGGGAGAAAAACTGAATCCGCACGTGGCGGGCAGGAAAGATCCCTCGCGAGTCTCTGCTCCACAGGAAATAGGGATCAGGCGGACGTAGGGATTTCAAACGAAGTGGCGGTGACCCGGGGACTCCTAGGGGAAGAACTTATTTTCGAAAACAAAGCTCTCCTAAGCAGAATGTTTCGATGGGAAGTTCATCCCGCCCGGCCGCTTTCCAAAATTGGGGTTGGGAAGAAATCGGGTATGGGGCGAAGATTTCACTTTCTTGCGGGGGAGAGCGCTGTGTTTTTCCCGCGACATGAACACCCACAAAACGGACCGGGAACCCGACAAAGACAAAAAACGTATATGAATCAAAAGCAACAATCGGAGGTATCTATCTTGTCACGAGGAAAGCTGGTGCAAGATGAAAAAATGGCAAGAGGGTTAGCCCTTTTGTTCAAGGTGCCTAACCTCCTATCGGGCCGTCGAATTAGTGGGCACGATAAAAATATCGAAAAGATCAAAGAAATAGGAATCACGGTATGAAGCGCAAAACTCAACGCTGCAGGAGGGAAGGTGCCGCGGCCCCATCCGGCATGTTCGGGCGTACTCGAAATAACCTGGAAAGCAAGGGTAGCGCATCCAAAGAGGGAAGAGAAGCACCAAAGTTCCGGATGCCGGGGGAGAGGTCGGAAAAGGGGACTAGGATGCCGTGGAAAAGGACTGGAACAAGACAAGTGCTCATCCCGAAACGATGAGACATGCTACATGAAACAGCCCTAAGGCAACGCCACCGGCCTTAAAAAAGAATCGGGAACCGACAGGGTGATCTCCTTCATCATTAAGCGGTACCACGTCCGGGAGCGCGAACCGGGCGTTGCTTCCGGACTGCTCGAGCGTTATTAATCAAAAGACCAGCCGGGAATTGCGGGGAGAAGCCGGTCTTTAAGCATTTCAAGGGCACTATGGTTCAAAGGTATAGGGGGGGGGACTGCCCGGCCTCCGGGATTCTGAAGGAGGACTCCGTGGGTTTGAGCTCAAGGTTGGGACAATTGGTGCTAGGGGGAAACTTAAGTCAGGGAGGCGATGGCTACCGAAGCGGCTCGCAGAGGCTTTCCCATTCGAACGCAATTCAGGGGGGGGGGGTCGATCTCCTTGAAGGCTAGGGAACCTGGGAGGTTGCGGTTTCTCGTTGTGCTATCAAAAACCGGGGCTTCAAGTAGACTTCGTGGAGCCTCCGCAACCGCCGGAATGATCTGGGGGGGCAAAAGCCGTGGAATTAAGGGGGGCAGATCGCACCAATGCAGCCCCCACGGAAGAAGGGGGGCAAGCTCCACGAAGAGAGGACGGAGTGAGCAATCAATATCTAAAGAGGAGGCTGGTGAAGGGGGAAATTAACCATCAAATCTATGCCGAGGGAGATATGAAACCGAATCCGACGCGGGGAGGAAAAAGGGGTGCAGAGGCACGATTGAAGCAATTACGCGACGGCATTTGGGGAACTCGGAAAGCTTGCTGCTGGAGGCGGGCCAAGCCTCGTCGATCGCAGAAAGAAGTACGGGAGAAAATGATGTTCCAGGGGCGGCCAGCAGTAAGTGGAAAGCTTCAGTTGCCTCTCTCTTTCATCAAGAGGGGATCGGGAAAAAAGACAAATTATGCTAGGGGATGTCAACGGAACGGGAAGCGGGTCGCGAACCGGCCTGGGCTTTGGGGTCGCGATGAACATAAAGACTTTCTCACTAAGGTTCACATTAACGAAAAAAGCGGAATCCGCCCGCTCGCGCAAAAAGTAAGGGGGACCGTGGCAGAATACCAGGACGACTGGGTCAACCTAGGAAAAAGAGTAATTGCGGTCCGCGAAAGCTGACAGACCCCCGACGGGGGAGCTTTCTCGGGGTCGGAGAAAGAATCGGAAAAAGGCGCCCCGGACCTAGGGGAGGGCATCTTTCAGCGTCGCGCGTGCAAAAGCTGCAATCCCTAAAAAGGCTTCAAAGTGACGCGGGGCAAGTCAAATCCAAAGAGACATGCGTAGGCGCGCCGACCCGGGCCAGGAGAACGAGACAACAATGGATTCCCAGAGGATAACACTCTACACAACAAAATGGGAGTAAAGAATAGATTAAATTACGTGGCTCCCCCTTGAGTTTGTGTCCGTCCCAGTATTTTCGGTGGGGAAACTCATCCGTAGGGCCGTGATGGAAGAAGAAGCAGAAGGGGAGATTTTTTGTATGGTGTCCCCTCTTGGGGCAGCTCGGTGTAGCACTGAGCAGGCCGAGAGCCAAGCCTTGTCCCGAAAGTCCCGGGGCGGTGAAACGCTACTTGCACCAATATCAAGTTTTTCGAAAGAAGAAGGGGGGGCTTCCTCAAGTACTAAGGCAGGGGGATCCAGTCGATTGAGCACTCGTCCGGGGGACGGCCCGTCGGAGGGGGGAGGGGGAATGTATCGCCACGAAAAAAGAAGGGCTCTTTAGGGGATCGGTATTCTACACAAAAGATTGCTCAAAAAAACTGTGCCGGTCCTAAAAGCGGGTCTTTTACAAAGCCTGGGGGGAAAGGGGCTTCAAAGGGGTGTGTTCTGGGTGACTGCTCAGAAGGACTAGTAAAAAGGCAAAGGACTACCCTAAGTAGGTGCCGACGAGGCCATTATCTGAACTATTACTCGGATAAAACCGCAAAAAAAGTTGGGAACTCATCGCACGGCTTCTCAAGCAAAGGCCTTCTGGGGCGTCCGTCCTACGCGGAATGTGGTCAACATTTGCCTTCTTTAGGTGGCCTCGTCGGCCGGGGCGGCCTTGATCTCGCCCGGACAATCGAAAAGGGGTAAAAAGGGGCGCAATTCCTCCAGCGAATTGTGGGGAGATCAAGCCTATCGAGGGAGGCATTCGGGGAGATTCCGGGTTGAGCGCCGCACATCCAGCCTAAAACGGGTCCCAAAACTTCACGGCGGGGAACATGGGGACAAAAAAAGTACCACGCAGTCGTCTGAAGGGCTGCACAAAATCGATACCCAGCGAAATAGCAAACCTTCCGGAACCACTCGATAATAAAAAAGGAAACTGCTAGGTCGACCTTTGAAAGGGTCTGATCCAATTCGTTAACCCAGGAACGGAACTGACCGACGACCTTGCCAAGGCCTGAAACTCACCAACCCTTAGATATTAAAAGGTCAAGTCAAAGGCTCTAGTTGCACGAGAGGATCGCAAGAAAAGCGGACAAAAATGGGAATACCGATACTGAGTCAAGCGCAGCTCTCTCCCAGCCGAGGAACTGATGGTTGATTCCTAACCAAGAGCGAGAGTCCTGCAAACAGAGACCTAACGGTTTTGTGGAAAAAAAAAGGAAAAACTAAACTCGGCTGAACGGCTTGGACGACTGGGGAAACCGTCGCAAGAAGAGATGTAGTAAACGTGTTGAGGTCGGGGGGTCCGGCTCTGGCATAAGAACCGATATCGGCGGAGGATCCCCGGGGACTTGGCGTAACAGGCGTAAACTACCTGCATCACGAGTAAAACCAGTAGGCAGAGGGGTACTGGGGGTGGAAGGGAGTCGATCCGACTTAGGGCTGGAAAAACCAGGTGCCGCTCGGTAAAGTCCGCCTTCAGGGTACGCCAATCCAAAGGGACAGGTGACCTTGATACGGTGGGGTATCCACGAGAAAGTTCCCGAAAAATGAGCTGGCGGATCTTTTAGGAAGACGGGACAGATGAGCGAGGGCCTAGTAACCTAAACTCTCTGTAGTGTTTTCAAAAAAGGGCCAACACTTTAACCGACTTGATGGGGAGGTGCGGACCATCGCTGTAAACAACCAGAGCAACACGAAGAAAAGGAGCTTCCGTCGCCGCGAGAGTGTTTGATAGAAGGTGCGTTGGGTGTAGTAATTATCACCGCCGCCCACGCCCGACGGTTCCCCGAAAGCCACACCATCACGCTTTCTCTTCAACCATCTCAACCGGGAAAGCAGATCATCTGGGCCGAGGGGAAAACCGGGTTCTATTCTGGATGAATCAAGTGGAATCTCCCTCTCCAAAGCTGTCGTTAATAGGGGCCATTTCAATGCTCCACTTGGGGAAAGTACTAAAAGTCATATCCGCTGGGAAAGCTTACTTCTCTTTTAGAGCTGAGGGCCACATTAATGGGGAAGGAAACGGCTTATTCATAGGTAGGACAGCTTCTTACCAAGTCTAGGGGGTGATGTCTGTTTGGGCGGGGACGTCCCGATATAAAGGGGGAAAAAAAAACGAACGGATCGTCGCTCAGCAATCAAATTAATGCCGCTGGGTTCCATAGCTTGTGGTCGGAAAGGAAGGGGGTTGTGGGGGAGGGAAGTGGAGAACTTCCTTTATGGTTGGGGATGTTGGAAAATCCTCGCGTGCGAGTCCTTAGTGCTAACCTCACTTTACAGGGTTGTCCCGGAAGAGTCAGGACTCGGCTTCAGCGTCAACCTCTGGGGGGGAAAGTTTGAGGAAAGTGAAGGTAAAAGTGCCCCTAGAGCCCTTCCCAAAAGCCGTATCGGCCGAGGGCCCGTCAAAAAACACCTACCTATCACCACCGAGTTCAGCCTTTGAAAGGGCGGTAGGGGCACGGAAAAGCATTGGCTTTAGGTAGGGATGTTGTGAGAAAAGATGAGGGTCTTTGTTGTCTGTCAGACATTTCAAAACCGTCGTATGAAAGTTAGCTTGGAGGGGAGGGGGGAAAAAAAATTCCGTCCGTTAAAGCGTCGTCAGAGTTCCGTCACGAACGAAAGACTGCAAAAAGATTGAAGCTAATCGTCCCGCTTGACCGCAGCGGGGTCGCGTCGGGGGGGGCCATCCACCATTCGACTGGGGAGGGGGGCAGTCAGGCGGGGATGAACTAAGGGGGGAGGCGCGCCACACTTCTAAAGCCGGGGTGGCTTGGGTGGAAAAGCTAATATTTAGGGGCCGTTTTCTCCGTGGAGACAAGGCTTATCAGCTAGTATCCCGACCAGCCCAGACTTTTGGTTGAGAAGGATTTCGATTCTTGGGGGGGGGGTGGGGGGGGGGGGGGGGGGGGCATTCATAACGTCTTCTCACAACTTAGGCGAGAAAAGAGAGAGATAGTGAAAAAAGAAAACGAACTTCCGTCCCGCAGGGGGAGCAAAAACCAGATTGAAAAAAAGGACATTGCGAGGAAGGGGATCAACGCGCTATAGCAGCCTACGGGGTCTCAACAGGAAGAAAACGTTGGTATACATGAGACTGAAACCAAATCGAAACAACGGAGGACGCGGGGTGACGAGGCGAGGGAAAGGCCGGTCCGAAACGTAACCCAATGGAAGCAAGAACCGTTCCATTCAGAGGTGGGGGGGACTTCTCCCCAGAGAAGGAGTCTTTACAATCGTGAAAGAGGCCCCGTTCAGAGGGGGGGGGAAGTTCTCAGACAGGATGGAAAAAGACGAAAGCCAAGTAAGAACTCAATTCACCAAAGACCGCCCTTCGCAAAAGATCAAGGCTACACGAAGAGGAGAAAACAATAAGACCGGCGTCAAACGCCGACAAGAAAAAGCTCGAGCATCCCTACTGCAAGAGAAACGGGAGTCCCAGTGCGTCAGACTGGCAAAGATCGAAAGAGGGGAAAGGGATGATGGGCACAAGGGAGAGGCCGCACCACTACCGAAGGGGACGCTTATCAGGATATCCGGATTATACGAAACTAAAGGGATGTGGAAAAAGGGAAAGGGACAGCTGCTCGAATAGGGTCCAGAACTTCAAATCAAAATGACGTCGAGGGGGGCACACCTAACTTAAATCAACAGCTACTGCCAATTAAAACTTCATGCTAGTCGACCAATGAGTTTGGGGAAAAGGGATCTTTGTTCGGGGAAAAAGCGGGATAATCACGAACGGGAACTTGGAGGGCGGGCCGGCTGCAAAAGCAGGGAAGAACGCTGGAATAAAAAGGAGGAAGATAGATGGAGCAAAGCCGCCTCAGAAATTATCCGGGGGAGGGCTAAAGATTTTCTGGGGAACCTGGTCGTGCGGTGGAGTCAAGGAAGATTGATCTAAACGCCATAAAAGCCTACTGGAAAAAGGGCGGAGAGAATACAAGGGCTTCGCGTGAACTGTGGGGTGTTACAGGGAGGGGGGATGGAGCTGGGAGCTGGGAAAGCCGGGGCGTTTCGGCGGTGATGCGGGGTGAACGACAACTTACCGCAAGCGTCAACCGCCTGGCGTCGCGAAAGAGACTCGGAGAGGGGGGCGAAGGCCTTTCGCGCGTGGGGGGTTTCACAGGTCAGAGTCACTCATAAGGGCAAAAGGGTCCGCAAGGGAATCTAAATCCGAGAGCGTCTTTAGTGATTTATCCCCCGGTTAGCAGTATAACGCCTCCTTTCAGCAGAAATTTCGGAAGCTGATCGCACCCTCGACCTGCGCAGGAAAAAAGGCCTCTCCCCTCACTTAAAGGGTTCAAGGGGAAAACAGAGCCACAAAGGGCCGCCGTTGGGAAAGGCAGAATCTAAGTCCCTCAAAATCCGAGGGGGAGGAAGGGACCGCCGAGGAGCTACGAGTGATGCAGAACAACGGACGAACTTTACAAAAGGCCCGGGGAGAGCCGAGGCGAGCTGCGAAGATTCAACAAGTAAAAAAAAGACTGGCACCCTTGAATGAGAAAACTTTCCGACGGTGCAGGCTGGGATCTACTGAGCAATTTCAGCTACCGAATAAACAAAGAAAAAAGGGCGAGAGTACGGGGGAGGGCAGGGTCGTGGCGAAGTAGGCTCGCGGGTGTTGAATAAAGACGCATTACTTTCGACGTCTGGGAAGGGGGAGGTAGGGGACTGGGGGCGGAGAATCATATGCGGGGAGCTCGGATATTGAACCCTCCTTACTGCATGGGGGTTTGAAAAATCCCTGTGGTTTTTAATCTAGCGTGGCTGTGAAGGCCTCAAGCTTCTGAAGGGCGATAGGGGCTTTATCCGAAAGAAAAAAGTTTTGCGTCCGACGGAAGGCCGGGAGATCATCGTTCGGGGGGATCTCCATGAAGCTCGATTGCGGGGGTAGAGACTTCATCGTTGTGCTAGGTCTTTTTCGCGGTCCTCCTGAGTTCCGTTGGGACTCCTCCCTTTCCCGGTCCGTTCAGTTCTCTTCCGTCCCACGGGCTTTCGGTTGGGAAGGTCGCTCATACGGCCCCGGCGACTCCGCTGGAGTTCAGCGAAAGGCCAATGAGAAGAGCTCTGTCTTGTGAATAGGGACCATGTCTCTTTGTAATTCAATCCAGCATGGAACAAATAGGTATTTGGCGCGTTCTCTTCCTCGAATCAGACTCGACGGTCAAGAAATACGGTCCCTGTTGGAAAAATAAAAATCTCCTTTCGGACACTCCTTCAAAGCCTCTGAGCCTTTCTCGAAAAGGACCAATCGTCGTGCTCCTAATTACCTATAATAATTGTCCGCTCAGGATGTGCTAATCAGGCTTCCCTAAAGGTGAGGTCGGTTCCTGGCGACAGATCTGATCTCAACTAATGACTAGACACTTGCGTGTCTGAAATGCCTCGCCAAACTGTGTAACGAAAATCGGTGGGACGCGAACAGGAAACGCAGGTCGCCGCGGGGGAGATCACCCGACTCTCACACGGGGGGGGGCCAATTGCCCCCGTCAGAGATGAAGCCAGAGAGAGCAATTGGCGTGAGGACAGTGGCACGGGGGAATGTGCAAGCCTCGGCAACGAAACGGGCTTCTCGTCTCCAAAGGGAATCTTGCACACGAAAAAAAGCGATTTGGCTCGGTTGGGGCAAGTCCGAGCGGAAAAAAGCCCAGAGAAAGGGACAGGAAAGTCGGTTACAAGCGGGGTAAGGAAGGCCGTTGAACAGGAAAGAACCCGACGGGCTGCATTCAGGGGAGTCGAGGCAAGTCCACGCAAAGGAACAAAACGCTGCTGTGAAAACACGCACCCGGCAAAACAATTTTTGGGGGGGGGCAAAACGGGAGGCGCCCAACAAAAAGGTGACGAGAAAAAAGGAGAAACGGGGGGAATACATAAACAACGGAGGAGGAGGAAAAAGAGGGGAAAAAATGAAGCCTCGTCAGGGGGGAGGGGGGGTCGCCGTCCACGGGGTTCGTGCCAATGCTTAGGAGGGGGGTCAGCCAGCCCGAGTCGATTTGTACTGGGATGGGAAACTTGGACCCCGCTAACTGGGGAAACTGCGGCTTCGAGCCAGGGAAACGGGGAAAGACCGGGAATAGTGTCCAGCCCCAGATCCGGGAGGACGAGTGGGTCATCAAAGGGGGGGGGAGTACTTGCGCAAAAAACGAGAGAGCAGTATGTGGGGGGGGGGGGATGCAGGCAGGCAAAGCATTACTTTAAGTTTTCGAGTAATAAAAAGCTCGGGCTTTCTTAGGCCCCTTTCTTCTGACAGGGCAAAGTCTCGAGCTTTCTAGATTCAATGTGTGGGTTCCCTGGGGAGAAAACGCAGCGTGAGACGTCGTTCAGTAGAGCGACCACAAAAAACGGGACGTAAAATCTTGAACGAAACACAGAGGTGAGTTTACAAAGGGAAGGGGCATCAGACAGAAGACAGCAAATGGTGTGGCTGAAATTGCCCAGATCCGAGCCGTACCAAGGAAAAGAACCAATGGAGAAGGGGGGGGCCTCGGAAAACGAGACCGTAACTTTTTCTCGTCTAGGAGCAGCAGGGTGACCATCGAAAAATATGAGTAGGCTCCTGTGCCTGGAGCGTCCATCTCGTCCTTGATGGACATTCGGGCCTTCTTTTTCTGGAAGCATTCGCCGTAGGGAGGGGTACTTGATCGGCCGAAAACGAAATCGACTGATGGTACGCGGTTAATCCCCTCGAATTGTCGTTGGGCATCAACACGCGAGTCGCAGGGAATGCGATGAGGAGTCCGGGGGGGGGAGTCAGATCTTCACGAAGCCGTGCAAAAAGGTCAGAGCACTGAACTGAGGAAATTTCGGTAAATCCGAGTGTCGGAACGGAAGCCGGGCCCAGCGGATCAAAAAAACTCTAAAAATAAGCTCCAAAATGAAAAGAGTTCATACTGATCCGGCTGGTAGAAAAAAACCTTCAAAGAGCTTCGAGAAAAAGCAATCCCATTTCGCGAAGGTCAGAAATCAGGCACTGAGCCCTTATAAAATTGTCAAATCTAAAGAAAAAAAACACTGCGGGGGGGAACACAGGCCTAAAGGGAAGGGAACTTAAAGCCGGCGCAATCGAAAATAAACGCTCCCAGGACCGAGACAGTCCCGCCGCGCGCAGAAGAAGGCATATTTGGGAGTGAAGCAGAGCGATAACCTGGGCAGTCACTAGAGACATCTGCGGGAATTCGTTTTCATCTCTCAAGGGAGAAGAAAGAACTCTCCCGTCCAAGAGAGCTTGTAAGGGGAAAAAGGTGGGCGGGGAGGACAGGTTCGAGTGGAATGAGCATCGGGGGGGGAAACCCCTTTCTGGATGGGCCCGTGAATTGTCTATGTCTGTTCGGGGAAAACTTTTCTTTGCAATGTCGTCAGGCGACAAGCCCTTCTTCATCGGCGCCGACTGAGGGTTGGGCCGTCGGAAAAAAGGCTGCCCGAAAAAATGAGCGTGCGGAGATTAAATCCCGGACGGAAGGGAGGGGGCGGGGGGAATTCACCATCATGTCGGGCGAAAGGATTAATAGAATGCTTCATAACTGGACCGAGAGGGGGGGGGGGGAGTTCATGAGAAATCGTTACAAACGGGCGAGCTTATCGAGCCCAATCTAGGGGAAGAAACGACAAGCTCAGGAATGGGAGAGGGCAAAAGACACACGTGATCACCAAAAAACACCTTGCCCTATTTAAAAGTGCGACTTGGGGAAACCCAATAGGATTGAACCCACGCGCAGAGAGCTCTCAAAGTCGGCAGTTCCGGGCATCCGACGAACAAGGCGGTACTGGTTGGTCGAAAGGGCATATGGCGAGTTCAATCACCGGGAAGCCACGTACACCAGTGCAAGGGCAAAGAAAAAAAAATCAAAAA
>Ga0179593_1679204_pt1 | contig 12082 bp, 9 predicted proteins | sample CZODoug2_1_08_16_FD_185931 | JGI IMG/M metagenome (GOLD analysis project Ga0179593, IMG submission 185931) | Vadose zone soil fungal communities from Angelo Coast Range Reserve, California, USA - CZODoug2_1_08_16fungal (PacBio error correction) | ecosystem: Environmental > Terrestrial > Soil >...
ACCCAGGAGAAAAGGAAACGAGCGAAGGACTAAAAAAGGGCGACTGGGGAAAGAACCGATAGAGCGCGTTCCCTCTTCGCCCGGGAAAGAAAGTCGGAAACATGACCGCGCGTGTCAAACAAGAGGGGGAGAAACGAGTATGACTGAGAAAGAAAAAAACGCCGATTCACCCTGGAAGACGGAAAAAAAATTGTTGTTCTTCACAAAAGAGGGGAAATGCTTTCCTTGGGAAAGGCGAAGTTGAAAGGAGGGGAGCCCAAAGCACCGAGGGGGAAAGAAGAAAAGAACACAACTGCTTACGAGCAAATATGTTCTTCCTGGGCCTGCCGCTAAAACAAGGAGTCAGTCTAGACAACGAAAAAGACAGAGGGAAACAAAGAAAGTTTTACAATACTAAAGGGAAAAACTGCATCTTCAAGTAACCTTTGGGGAAAAATTTGGTCTGGGACAACTAGACCAGAAGGAGCGACACCGAGTCACCTTTCCTTCGTTCTGAAACCGAAGGGGAGGGAAAAGTCAGGCAGATGCGTCGATGCGATGCGGAAGATCCCTGAGAAGGAGAAGGAAAAGGGTCAGACAAAAAAAATCGTTCAACTGAAAAAAGGAAAAGGGAGTGGTGGGAGGGGGGTGGGAGGGCCCTTATCTATAACCGGAACCTGGGAAGGAGCAAAAGGCGTTTGTTCGCCTCTGGAAGGTGCAAGCTGAAAGTCGGGGAGTTGAACGGGAAAAGGGAGCTAGGTCTAACGCATGGATAGTAGCCTCAGGTTGGGGGGGAAGATAGGGGGGGTTTCTAGGGCCATGTGGTGTGGATCGGAGTGCTCGAGCTACTGGGGGGGGGGGGAAAAGGGAGGCCTTCTTAAAAAGAGGACTGTTATTTCTAGCCCCGGAAGGGGCGGGGTGAATGTCGCCAACAACGTTAGTCGGAAACAGGGAGGGAAGAAAACCCGAAGGCCCGTTGCAATAGGACAGGACTGCAAATCTGAAGAAAGGCGGTGGGGGCAAAGGAGGGGAGGACAAGTTGTACTCGAGAGGAGGGTAGGGCTGCGAAGATGGAAAAGTAAAAGATACTCACTCTTAATCAGAGTTTAATAGATCCAAAAAAAGGCTTACGCAGCAAGAAAAACGTCGCAAAAAGTCCGCAAGCTAACTGTCCAGTGGGGAGGGGGGGGATGGCGGTGGGCGGAGGGGACGTGGTGGGAAGAGGGGCGGGAAAAACTTGAAAAGGCTACGGGGGAAAGAGGAAGCGGAGGGACTGGCTTTCCCTAAGGGAAGGTAAAAAGGAAACGTGCCCCTTCGGCGGGGAGAGGGGGAAAGTAACATAGACCAAGCTCGGAACATGGTTCCTTGAAAATAACTTGCTTTGGAAGAAAGCGGCACGGTCAGGAACGGATCGCTGCACGGGAGAGAAGTATCGGGGTGGACGGTCTGCTGCTCGGGGAAAAGGCTTTTTGAACTTAACAGGCGTTTAAATGGAGAGAGGGGCGGAACAAAACAGCAAGTGGGGGGGTCAGAAAGGAAGGGAATCGGGGACGTAAGGGGGACGCAAAGGGGATCTACAACCAGGAGAAATGAAAAAAAAAAAAAAAGACAAGGACTGCGAGTCAAGAGCGCCTCAAAAGGTGCAATTGGGGTGGGGAAAAAAGGGGAACGGGGCCGCCGGGGGGACTGACAAAGGGATCACATTTGCCGTACCGGGGCGGGAAGAGGGAAGGGGGGGGGCGGCCCAAACGTGGGTGGGCTGCGAGCAGGTGGAGGAGACGTTTCTGGGGAGGTCCACCTAAATTGAAGGTGACACCTGCAGACGAAGGTTCTGCTGGGACAGAGGACGAGGAGGGGGTTTAGTGGGAGGAGGAAAGGGGCACGTTCGTTAAAAAAAAAAACCCAGGGAAGGTCGAAGGGGGGGAATGGGGAAAGAAGAAATGGGAAACGACCGGTTCAGTTGTTCAGGAGGAACCTTGGGAGAATCAACGTGAGGGGGGGAGCATTGTCTTCCGCTAAGGGGGGGAATGTTATTGGGGCAAGAGACGATGAAGGGAAAGCGGGACGCTCGACGAAGAAAGAAAGAAAGTTGCAAAAAAAAAAGGGGTTCTCGGGTGGCCTGTGGGCCGAGGAGTCTCTGGGGAGGAAGGGGAAAAAATGGCAAAAGTGCCTAAAAAGAAAGGTGAGCACGGGAGAACACCGCTGGGGCTTTGTTTGCTGGACCGGTACCTACTCGTGGACGGGGGAAGGGGGAGAAGGGGCCCAAGTGAGGAGAGATCAATGTACGGAGAGGGAGAAAGAGGACGAAACTATTATGAAAGTTCAAGACCCATAAGGGGTCAAGGGGTAAGTGTCGGCGGTTGAACGTAAACGTAGTCCGTGGGTGGGCAAGAAGTTATGGCAAGGACAAAGGGCGGTGGCGCCCAGAAAATTCTTAAACAGGGCTTTTGTTCTTGACTGAAACGAGATGAGTATACGACTGGGATGGAAGCAATGCAAGCGGAGGGCTGTTCAGTTCTCCTAAGAAGCCCGGCCATTAGGTGAATCGAAGCAACCTGACATCAGAGAAAGGGAGAGAACAGTGCTCTCAACAGGTAGTAGCTGTTCAGGAGGCCGCAGACGAGGGAAGGGTTCTTCGCAGGGTGGACCGCCAGAGTCTTGCGCCGCCCCCGGGTATAAGGGGTTTACTCGTAATCCGGTACAAAAGGCACCTTGCCGGGAGAACGGAGGACGGAGCGTCCTGAGATGGAAGTGACGGATGGAATGAAAAGAAAGGAAAGACGTGCTCGAGGGGCTCTGGTCACCCAACGCGGAAAAAACGAGGGATAAGGTTGACAAAAGGGGGGAGTTAACGACAAGGAGAAAGATCTCCGAAAAGCAAGCAAAATCAAGCACTGATAAAAAGAGTAATAGCAGCTGGGAGAAACAGAGGGGCGGAACCACCCAAACGGAAAAGAGTTGTGGGGACTCCTCTCAAAGTGGGAGAAGAAAAGGATCATCTGGGCCTTCAAAATCAGCTTCTCAAATCCGTTACAGACTAAGCTCCGCTTCAAAAAAAAAAGGTCAGGGGGGCCTAGGGTACTTACCCCGAACCAGGCAAAAGCGGCGCGCAACAAGCTCGAACAAAGATCTACCTTCGCTCAAAAACGGAAGTCACCTCATGGGACTCAACTCAGTCAGGGGCCGGGGACGAAGGGAACTGTCCCTGGTGGATGGGAATGGAAGGGGTTGTCACGAAGACTAAAACTAGCTAAAAAAAGGGCGGAATTCACCTGCATCATCAGTAGAGAGCATCTTTCGAGTTTAACTTGATACAAAAGAGGCCTTGGGGAACAGTTCAGGTGAGCCAGCAGAGGAAAAGGACGCGACTGGAGATCTAAAAAACAAGAAAGAAGGGAAGAAAAAAAGTGAAACCCCAGGGGCGCAAAGGGAGGGTATGTAGGAAAGGACCAGTGTCGCCTATGATGGAGACTCAGACGCCTCCCGGGAGAAGAGCAAACAAGAAAGAAACCAGCCTCTTCAGACAAGTCAAAAAAAAAGACGTCAAACTTCCAGTGGAGAAAAAAACGCAGGAGGGACTAGATGAAAGAACCAAAAAGGGAAAGAAGGGGGGATCGAGAAACGGCACACAGAAAAAAAAAAAAAAAAAAAAAAGAAAAAGGGGAAAACACCTAAAAGGAAGGGATGAGAGTATTCGGTGCTCTCAAAGTAACAAAAGAACACCCACTCACAATGCTAAGGGGGGAAAAGAACCAAATTTGCTAAAAAAGCAGAATGCTCACCAAGTAAAGGGGAAATCGGAAAACAACCTGACGGAAGCTACCTTCCCATGCCATATCTCGACCAGAAACGTCTAAGAGAAGGAGGGCTCCATCTGAGAAGAACCAATCATGAGGACTCGGTGGAAAAGAGCAGCAAGGGAAACCTAATAAAGAGAGCTACGTTTCCATAAGGTAAGGAAAAAACGGGTTGTTTTCCGACCAGATGATACCTCAAAACTAATCAGGATGAGAAAATAGAAAGCTGGCCTCCCTAAAAACACCCATTTCACCAAATTCAAGCTCCCCTTAAGAGGGGACTCGATAAAGTGCAAGGATTCTCCAGGATACAACGAGTTAGTACAAATCTGAGATTGGAAACCCCTTCCCCAAAAACGATTCCTTCCACAATAATCCTTCAGAACTAATCTAAGAAAGAACTTGGAAAAGGACCAGTAGGCGAAGGTAGAAGGAAGCCTTACTATCCCTGGACGGGGAATCTCCATCACAGGATTGATCCACCAAGGGGAAAAGGAAGGAGGACATCGTTTCCTATTTCTAAAACAGAAGCCCAACATCAAAAACTGAAACTGCCAGGAGGGGAAAAAAAAAAGAAAAACGCCACCTCATCAAAAAAAAAAAAAGGGTGTCCACCGAGCCAACACCCGTGCGGAAAAGCCGAAAAGGAAAAAATCCGCCACCGGCCAGAAACAGACGGCTGCCAACGCGGAATGAGGACTGGCGACGGTCAGCAGAGGGTGGACAGGGACCTTTGGCTGTGAGCCTCGGATACGGAGGGGGGGCAGGCGCATCATCGACGAAAGAAAACAGGATGCCGCAGGTTCAACCGGAAGAAAGAAACGCTCGGAAAAACGGTCCGGTAGAAACCTCTCAGGTAACGTCCGCGTCCTAGTTCAAGGGAAAAGTAGAACTCCAGGAAAAAGGCAAGGGCGGATTAGAGATTGAAAACAGGGGTCACAGCCATAAAACGCGACGCCGATTTCCATCTAGGAGCTCTCTTCCGGCAGCGGGGAAGAAAAAAAAGGGCATAAGCCAGCGAGACGGAGAAGTAAAAAGAAAACAGGTCAGCAGTTAAAAACCGGAAAAAAGAAAAAGAGAACACCCTGCCCCGGTCTACGCTAAAAAGGGGAGTGCCGTTAGCGACAACTCGAAAGGGAAGTGAAAGACATACACGGTACTTCAATGAAAAATCACGACCGGCAAAGCTAGGTACCAGAGGAAGGGACCAGGGGGGCTATCCGGCGAAACAGCAACCAGAATACAACAAAATCCATCACAAAGGCTCGGAGGGGAGAAAGCCGGGGCCATCGCATTCGCGCCGGTAGAAAAAAAATGAAGAAAAAAAGACTTCTCCGAAAGGCCATCAATCAAAGGCGGAACTACCTGGTGGAAGAAAGTCCTTGAAGTCTAGGAAAGAACTGAGGGGGGATACGGGGACAAATCCACGGTCAACGGAGACGAATCGCGTAAAAACTTTGGGATAAAGTTCAAAAAAAATGCTAGGGGTCTCGACGCCTCGGGAGCTGGCATTCCATTCACTAAGTAAAAAACGGTCGTAACGCAACTGTAAGAACCTCGGTGTTGATGGAAAAGAAGGAAGGTAAGTTCGGAGGAGAAAACAGGCACAAATGCAAAAGGGAATATTACGAACAGGGTGGATCAGGCACAGACCCTTTTGACTAGAACAGCGACGTTTGCGCACACTTAAAATGCGGACTAGAGAAAGGAGAAGAAAAAAACAAATCGCTCAAGGGAAAGACCGACCTGCGTACTGGGGAAGAGATTTTTTCCTTTACGCATCGCAAGAGCCTCGCGAAACGCCAAGAGGGGATAAAGAGAGATCAACCAAAAAAAAGAGTAAGAGGAAGGGGACCCCATCTGTAGCTATGACGACTGCGCGGGGGTGCAACCAGATAAGCGAAAAGTTTACAACAAAAAATCGAAATAAGGCCTTATAGCAGAGAAAAAAAAAACCGGACGGCTGTGGAGCCTTGGTGACGCTCCTGGGAGAACGGGGAACTGACCGTCAAAGGATGGCCGCGGGGGGGGACACCTACTCTTTCAAAACCACCATGGGGGGCGACAGAAACCCTTAAGTTCTCGGGCCCCAGGTTACGAAGACAAGGGACAGTACTGCTTCCTCCACGAAAAACTCAAGTTTGATAAAGCAGGCCAGACCTACCCTTTGTGATCATTGACAGGAGATAACTCAAAGGGGGAAGGGCCTATAGAAGCAGGGGGTAAGATTTTCTCCAACGAAATGTCTTAGGAGGGAGAAGTTTACTGCGTTGGCTGAAGGATGGGTAAATAAGAGGAACCGAGAACCGAAGTTCTTAAAGGGGGGGGATTCGAAAGGACCCAATGGGCCTGTCGATACAAACTAGGACGCAAAAACGGAAAAGGAGCCCTCGAAAGGGTGGAACAAGGCTGCATTGGGGCTGGAAGACGGAGTGTTACGGGTGAACCGGCTGATAAACGGAGTGCCAGAGGGCAGAAAAGTCACGTGTTTGAGGAAAGCGGTTATTAAGACTGGGACTCGGGGTATCATCACCGATAAACGAGGAGACCCAGGCTACGAAAAGAGAGATAAAAGGAGAAGACGGGGGAAGGGGGGGTTTCGAATGGGAAAGGGGTGGGTCGCTGTGGAGCGGAACGGAGTGTATAAACGTGCTCGAAGAAGTTGCTCTGGCATGCTGCGGAAAGTCGCTGCAGACAGGAGTGGCTTCCGCAGGAAATGGACGGGGGGTCTCTGTCTGGAAAGTTCTACAAAAGGCAAGAGAGTACTGGAACGAAGGCAGTGCGGGAAGGGGTCGAAGACGGGCGGTGCCGAGCGGGAAAAGAGGAGGAGGGCAGCGTAAGAAAAAGGGCCTTCTGCTCGGGTGTCCTCGAAGGGCGGGAGAGGCTGCGGCGGTAAGGGGACCAGAACGGGGTGCTAGAGAGTCAGAGGGTAGGAGGAGTCGGGGGAAGAATGAGGGTGCTCAAAGGAGCTACCAAGCCGAAGTCGGAAGAAGCGGGTGTCTCACACCGGGTTCAAAAGCGAGGGCCTTGTTTGAGGGTAATTCGTTGGGGGTTGCGGGGCATTGCACGAAAAAAGGGATCGGGGAAGATCGAGTGGTGGAAGGAGCACTTTCCTTCCTTCAAGGTACTCTGAAAGAAGCGTGGTCTTGGAGAGGGGGGTGAAGGGTCGAGGGGGGGCAAAGTACTCCGGGGGCCTGTGTTAGTACAGGTGAGGGCGATGTGCGGAGGGGAAGAGTCCATGGCGTAAAGGTAGGCAGGACGTGAAAAAAACGAACGAAGCATCACGAGGGTAGGAGTTCAGCGGTTCGGAATGGCGGGAAAGGCTTGGTCATGGCCCAGAACGAAGGGGGAGAAGCTGCGGGCAGGGTGGGAGGTTCGGGGTGGAGAATGAACGAAAGAAAAAAAATCCTGTTTCCAAATCACCTTGAGCACCGAAACCGGGTCGCTCAGACGGGGGGGCTGGGGGTGGTGCGAAATCTTCGTCAGAGGAGTGCTCATCTAAGAGCCGTTAAACCTGGGGACGGAGAGGGGCAACAAGTATGTGTTGGGTTATTGTTAGGTGGGGGGGGGGGGGGGGCTGTCCGAGAGAAGGTATTCATTGGGCACTCGGTACTTTGATAGCCGGGGAAACTAAATTCCGAAACGAGGGCCTAGGACAAAAACGAGGGTGTCAGAAGGGTCATTGGAGCGGCTGGGTGAATGGCCTGAGAGGGGTAACGGTTCATTGTTGAGGCAGAGTCCAGGAAGCAATGCAGGGTATTGAAAGCACGGTCTTCCCTCTTGGACAACATTTTATTTGGGCGACGAGCGGAAGACCGGGGGAAAAAAACAACGCTCAGCCTGCACCGGGGGTTGGTAGGTTGTGAAAAAAAGAAAAAAGCCGTTCTGCGGGGGGAAATTCAGCGGGTCTAGGAGCCTAGAAAAAAGAAAGGATACATCGTGTGTGAGCGAGGAGCACGGGAGAACTGGGGTCCGGGTGAGGTAGGCCAAGATTCTTTCAATGACGGCTTTGCGACGGGCAGGATAGAGGGTCTGCAATCATAGGAGGCGCGAGAAAACAGCCTATGGTCAGGGACGGGAAAATTGACCTACTAAGATACCTACGGGGAAGTGGTAGCAGGGCTTAATAATTCTTAAGGTTGGTGGGGTATCGTTGTGTAATGAGGTGTCTGTCTCAAAGTGTGACTCACAGAAAGGGACAATGGCAATTGGCTCCCATTCTGAAAAGCTCACCTCTTAGTAGATTCTTGAGGAATCCGTCGGTAAGTCTAAAAATTTGCAAGTAAAGTATACCCGGCCCAGACGAATTGATCTCTACACCTTGACCGCGCGACAGGTCTCAAGTCAGTCACAGGAGGATTTGGGGGGTGGAAGAGCACCCGGTCAGGATCGCAGGGTTTACGTAACCAGAAAAGACGGCTTATTAGGGGTTTGATATTAAGCCTGACGGGGCGCCTGTCTTAAAAAACTAGGAGGAACCGGAGACCAGGGAGCTGGCAAGGGGCATGATGGAAGAAATTCGAGGCAAAGGAAAAAGAGTGGAGTCGTTTAAAGACGGTTCACACCGCGGGTAGTGCCGGGGTTAAAAAAGGCAGGGCAGGGTACGGTAAGGGAATCAGCCACAGAAAAAACAGTAAAAGAAAGGAACCGGGAAAACAGGGAGGGAACCATAGTCCCACGGGAGTTGGGCAGCTGAAGGGAAGAAACTGTTCTATAAAAACTGTTGTTTCCAGAAACGAAAGAGCGTCCATCAAAGTCAGCAAGACGCGGGGGCTTCAAAGGGTCACGACGCAGGGGGGGGAAAAAGAAAGGCTACCCTGTCCTTCAGAGAGAGGAAAGAAGAGGGGTCCTGGGCTGAGAGAAACGACTTCGACGGGGAATAACCTTACCGCTCAGCCTTGCGCCAAATTAATGCGGCTGCACTCGCCTGAAGGGGCGCCGTTCAGGGTTTGGAGTTTGCCGGTAGAGCTAAGAATCATCGCAATTCGGAATTACTCAAGAGACAATCAAAGGGGATAAAGAATGGGAACTTCAGCGGCCCTGGGTCGCTGCGAGGGTGACCTCAAAGCCTGCAACAATGGAACGCCTGGGAGCTCCTAGTAGAAAAGAAAACAAAACCTACTACGGTCCGAGCGCCAGCTCCCAAAGCAAGGTAAAAAAGGGAAGGTTAATGTAAAACTTCAAGACCAATAGGGGGAGAAATAGGCGATAAAAGACGGAACGAGCTGCAGCTGCATCAGGGCCCCCGCGCGCGCAAAAAAAAACGAATCGTCGGACAAAAAAGAAACCGGGGAAAGTGAAAACAGCAGAAGACTCACCGATGGAAAAATAGCAACGTCGCACAAACATAAAGAAAAAATCAAAGGAACAGGACGACACCCCGAAAAAACGAAAAAGGAAGGGGCGGAATCTTAGGCTGTAATCGAGACGGGAAACAAAGAACGTGGCCAAACATCAATGAAGAGCGACTCCCAGTTTGGGAAACCCGCGGGGGCTCCCAAGGGGACTTCGAGAAACGACACTGAAACCTTTCCAGGACAGCTCACAAAAAAAAAAGGCCATAGAACATGAAAAAATGGGAACCGGGGAAACATACCATACCAAAGAAGCCCACCCCGCGCCGAAAGGTCGAAAGAAAGGCTATTGCATCAAGCCCGAACGAAAAAAGAAAAGGGGGACAAGAAGGGCCCAATCCACGGTGGAAAACTCTCTCAAACATCAGTCCTCTGCTCGAGGCGGGATCCCTCGAGAACGAAGGGGACCAGGCCGACCCTTTTGGCAAAAAAAAAGGGCCACAACTGGGAGGGCCGTCCAGGAATAGGAATTGCTCAGGCCATGGGTGAGGGAAGACCAATTATCAGCTTTCGCGAGTCCTGAACCACAAACACCTGTCCAAGCGGGGGAGGGAAACTCTCAGCACCGAAAAAAAAAAAACTCGAGGAAGACCGACCGTTCCAACCCGCGAAAAAGCGTCGTTCCGTGGAGCGAAAGAAGGAAAGGATCGTTAAAAAAAAACGAAGGCACGCGTCTGGGCCCTCTTCCAAAAAAGCGAGGGTGTGCGCGTGCGCGATGTTTTTGACAGGAAAAAACCGAGCAAGAAGACCGAGGAAAGGTACAGGTAAAAACCGGGTGGCAACAGAAGAGCAAAGAATCATTTCCCAACAGGTTCAACGGCCTGGCACCAATCCGACTTAAAAAAGAAAAACCACCACCCGAGATGAACAGCGAAGGCCCGGTATTACAAGAGGGGGAGGCGAACCCGTTCGGCCGGGGTAGACAATGTGGGAGGGGGGCCAATCCCGGATTAAAAGGGGAGGAAAAAAAGGTGAGAGATAAACCAACGAGCAACAGGGGAAAAGTTCATCTCTGTCAAGCACGCTGAACTAGGAACAAAGAAAAAAAGGCTAATACCAGCAGCGGCACGTCAGTATACTTCACGGGCCTTAGGAGCCTGGAAAAACACCTGGAGGAAAGGATTCGACGAACTTTGATGAAAACAAAAATCCGTGACGACGCCAGTCAGTGCCAGCAAGATAAAAAAAAAGCACCGCCATCATAGGGGCCAAAACCATATGAAACCGCCAAAAGATTACTTCACTGTAGAAAAAAACGTACCGCCGGGCCCATCGGAAAAAAACTAAAAAACCGAAAAACAAAAAACGGGAAAACTAGTAAGATACGGCTAGAGTGCTTAGCAAGAAGCTCCGAAAAGAAAAACGCTTCAATCATCTCATGGAAGCTCTGAACGGGACCGCCCGCACGCCTGTTGGCTCCTCTAACGGGGCAGGAATAAACGGATAACTCAACTCACCCGAAGGATCGACAGGTCATCCTCAGAAAAAACCCAGAAAAGGGGTTTTCCATCTCTCAGGGATAGAAAAAACGCGGGAATAAGAAAGACTGCCTCATCGTCTGAAGACGCGGCGGGTCCAAAAAGGTGGGTCACTAAAGGGACGAACATTCGGGTGTCTCCAAACAAAAAAAAAACGGGGTAATCCGACGGCTCTGTCCTGGCGACAAGGGACTAGGGGTCCCTCGTACTCCTCCGTAGGCCATGACCGACGATAAAAATCGGTACTGACGTGTGGGGATCACATCAAAGGATTGGAAAGTCCTTGCCGTACTTTGATGGGAACCGCAAGCGCCCGGCGGGAAAAAAAGTAGGAAAACACATGGTTTGAGTTAGGAGGCAGAGAAAAGTGACAAAGGAAGAAGTGGGCGCAGCTAAAAAGAAAAGAGAAAAGCGAGGGTCATCAAAAAAAAAAAAAAGGGGAAAACTGCCTTTCAGGCACTCTAGGAAAAAAGAGAAACGGGAGCGGGGGACCTGGACCCACGCCAGAAGCAACGAGGGAAAAGCAAAAGGAAAACCGGGGTCAGCACAACAAAAAGCGATATGGAAAAGAACTGGTAGTCTTCAGCGGACCTGGCTGCGCAAGAAAGAAGGAACCTTAAAGGGCAAAAGGGAGGAAATAGCCGAGATGGAACCGGAAGAAGGTTCAAGGGATGTGGTTCAACTGCTAGGGCGTCGAACTGCAAAACTCGGACTGAGAGGTGAACCGGAGGAGAGGCCCGCCACGGGTTTTCTACATAAAAGGGGGCGGCCGCTTCTGGTAAGAGACAAGGACAGGAGCCCGTCACGCCACAAATTCGCGGTGAGGCCACACAACGTCTGGGGGAGAAACTACCCCTTTGTTAGCGTACAGAAGGGGGAACATCTACCGAAGAAGGCGGAACCAACGAGACACCCTATGATCACTTGGGTGGGGGGGGGGAAGGGACCAATGTCTGACACTTACGAATAGACTCGTGTAAGGTTTCTGGGACAAAAAAGAATGAAGACCGATAGGAATGAAACAAAGGAGGAACCGGCCAACTTGTCCTACCGTAAGACGCGGCGTAGGAAACCTGCAAACAAGGGATGCGGCCAGTTGATCCGGCAAAAAGGGTTCGAAAAGGGTCAACGCGCGAATGGCTAAAATATGGGGGAAACAACAAAAAAGGCACTTGCTGGAGGGGGGGGGGGGCGGGGGGGGGCGGGACCCAGAAAAGCCGGGAAAATTCGGCCGGAAAGAAGCCACTCTTCAGGGGAAAAAATCCGGTCGAAGGAGGAATAAACTTAAAAAGTAGCATATGCTTTGACGCCTGAAGGAGGAGAGTCAATAAACGCAAGGACGCGCAAACGTAGAATGCGTTCCGGTGTCCACGTGACGAGGTGCCCAAAGGGTAGCGTGGGATACTTCGGCTCAGGACACCTCCGCTGGGTGGGGGCGGCCCAAAAAGGGGCGGGCGTTTATTTGCTCGGGAGG